>Ga0351860_1019_pt1 | contig 37538 bp, 29 predicted proteins | sample BONcelHFGM3001F8_FD_206791 | JGI IMG/M metagenome (GOLD analysis project Ga0351860, IMG submission 206791) | Enriched cells from coal bed in the Powder River Basin, Montana, United States - BONCAT cells FGM rep2 HSBNCT.FGM.300.1.F8 ...
TCTGAAAAGATGTATGTGCTATCACGAAACCTTAAACTACCTGACGCGAAAGAAATTTTCTTACCTTGCTCCATTTCCTTAATCAGTCTTTGGCAATTAATGCCGCGCGGTTCTCCTTTCCACCTTATTGCCCAACCAACAGGAATAAATTTTATAAATGTTGGTTTTTCCTGATTTTCCATCTTTGGTTCAGCATTTCTCAAATATTTTTCGAGACAGTTCATCATTTCAGATGAAGCGATATTTATTGCCGAATTATCCGGCTCCATTACCGCATATATTGGTTCTGTGGGTATAGATAACGCGGTGTAGCCTGCATTATGTTGCATTACGGCTCCTGCAATTCCGATGACTGGAGAAATCATACTTAGGGGTACTAGCGCTTTGCCAGCTTTTTGTTGAGAGCGGTCAACCGAGTTTCTAATAGATAATTGAACTAATTTAATTTCCGGCAGGTAACCTTTCTTATTATATTTTATCAAGTACGCTGCAATGCCTCGTTTATTTGCGTCTTGAAGGTCAAGTGAAATTTCCATAGGTGTGCTACCCCGATATGTGCTGGAACCAAGAGAATTTTGATCCCATAATGAACCTTCGTTCGCCTTCAATTCAAAAACCTCAATTTCAGCTCCAGATGGTTCGCTATTAATTTGCAATTTCCCGCCACTAATTATTTTATACCCTCCACCACCACATCCCAGACAAATTGTAAGAATTGTAGCTAAGACAAATGATGTAGGCATCGTTGACATAAGTATCTCCCTCTAACTTAAAAACCTCCCTCATCGAGCCTAACTCGCCAAGGTTCCTCTATATATTCAGTTAGTTTGTGGAAGGCATGCTATCATAAATTTCGTTAAAAGAGAATTTTTTCAGAGCCCGTAGCCCGTAGCCCGTATCGGGAAAGCAAAGGGCATCCTGCCTTTAGCATCTCACGATGCTTAACTCTTTGACAAGCCGTACTTCTTCATCTTGCGCCAGAGGGTGGTGCGGGGCAGGTTTAGGATGCGGGCGCTCTCCTTCGTCTGGTGATTGGTGAAGGCCAGGACTTTTTGGATATACTCCCGTTCCTGGGCCTCGAGGGTGGGCCAGGAGCCGTTGCCGCTGGGGGCCAGTTCCTGGAGGTCCGGCGGCAGGTCCGCCAGGGTCACCGTGTCCCCCTCGGCCAGGGCCACGGCCCGTTCGATGATGTTCTGCAGTTCCCGGACATTGCCGGGGTAGGCATAGGTCTGGATCACCGTGCGGGCGGCCTGGTCGATGGCGGCGAGGCGTTTGGCGAACTTGTGGCTGAAGCGATTTAGGAAGTACTGGATCAGGAGGGGAATGTCTTCCTGGCGTTCCATGAGGCTGGGCAGGGTGATTTGCACCACGTTGAGGCGGAAGTAGAGGTCCTCCCGGAAGCGGCCCTCGGCCACGGCCCGTTTCAGGTCTTTGTTGGTGGCCGCAATGAACCTGAGGTCCAGTTGCAGGGGCCGGTTGCCCCCGACCCGGGTAATCTGGTTTTCCTGGATGACCCGGAGGAGCTTGCCTTGCATGGACAGGGGCATATCCCCGATTTCGTCCATGAACACCGTGCCCCGGTGGGCCGTTTCCAGGATGCCGATCTTGGTGGCGATGGCCCCGGTGAAGGCGCCCCGTTCATAGCCGAACAGTTCGCTGGCGATGAGCTCCTCGGTAAAGCCGCCGCAGTTGAAGGCCACGAAGGGCCTGGTGTTCCGGGCGCTCTCGCGGTGGATGAGGCGGGCCACCAGCTCCTTGCCGGTGCCGCTCTCCCCCTGGATGATGACGTTGCAGTCCAGAGGGGCGACCTTCCGGCTGATCTGGAAGACCTCCTGCATTTTCGGGCTCACCCCGATCATTTCCCCCCAGCCGTCCAGGGGTTCCAGCCGGGCCTTAAGCCGGCGGTTCTCGCTGGCCAGGATCTTATGCTCCAGGGCGCGGCGGGTCAGGTTGCGGATTTCCTCCAGTTTCAGGGGCTTGGCCACATAGTGAAAGGCGCCCTGCTTGATGGCCCCCACCGCGGCGTCCAGGGTGGCGTGGCCGGTAATCAGGATGACCTCGATTTCGGGCCGCCGGGCTTTGGCCTGCTGCAAGACTTCCATGCCGCCCAGCCCGGGCAGCACCACATCCAAAAACACCAGATCAAAATTTCCCGGCTCCAGGTCCAGGAGAAAAGTCTCCCCGGCGCCATAGGTCTTGACGCTATGGCCGTCTTTTTCCAGGGCCGCCTGGAGCCTTTTCTGGACGATTACTTCATCGTCAACGATGGCGATGTTCATGGCATTCCCGATTCCGGTCCGCCGCCGGTTAGGCCTCAAGCTTTAAGGGCAGGGTCACGGTGAAGGTGGCGCCCGCCCCTTTCCGGCTCCTGGCCTCGATATGGCCGCCGTGTTTTTCTACAATGCCGTAGGTCACCGACAGGCCCAGGCCGGTGCCCCGCCCCACCTGCTTGGTGGTGTAAAAGGGATCGAAGATCTGGGGCAGGTGCTCCGGATCGATGCCCACCCCCGTGTCCTTCACGTCAATGACCATCCACTGGCCATCCGGGGACGGGTGGGCGCTGACCTGGAGGGTGCCCCCGTCCAGCATGGCCTGGATGGCGTTGATGAACAGATTGAGAAAGACCTGCTGCAGGCTTTTCTTTTCGCCCCGGATGGGCGGCAGGTCCGCAGGAATATCCTGTTCCACATTGATGCCCGAGAGGGCCAGCTGGTTGCGCACCAGCTTCAAGGTCTCCTGGATGACGCCCCCGATGGACAGGGGGCCGAATTCCGGGTGCTCGGCGCGGGAGAAATCCAGGAGGCCTTTGACGATCTCCGAGGCCCGGTCGGACTGGATCAGGATGTCCTGAATCAACCCCATGGCCTCTTCCTGGGACAGGCTCCCAAAATCCTCCTTCAGGGACTCCGCGGTGAGGACGATATTATTGATGGGGTTGTTCAACTCATGGGCGATCCCCGAGGTCAGGGTGCCCACCGCGGCAATTTTCCGGGATTGCACCAGTTGCTCCTGATGCTCCTCCAGTTCATGAATCATGCGGTTGAAGGCCCGGAACAGGGCGAAGAATTCCTCCGACGAGGTGGGCGGGTCCGGGAGCGGAGTGAAATCGCCGTGGGCGATCTTGTCCATGGCCTGCTGCATCTGCAACAGCGGCTGCACCAGCATGCGGGAAAGGTAGAAGGCCACGACGATGCCCAGGGCCAGGAACACCACCACGGAAATAATGAAGAGGATCATAGCCCGTTGAAACAACTGGTCAATCAGGAGGCGTTCGGCCTTTTCCCAGTTCTCCGTGATGGTGAGCAGTTCCTGGCCCTGGTGGCGCAAGGATTCTTCCAGGGGCGCAAAACTATGATTGGCCAGGTCCGGATCGACTCGATCAACCTGTAGTTTAATCTGGGTGAGAATTTCCCGGTAGCTGGCCAGGATACGGCCAAATTCCGGCTGCTGGGGGCTTTTCTTTAACCGCTGGATTTCACTTTCATGGCCCAGGAAAATTTCTTCGACGCGCTTCAGATACGTTTCGGCCTCATTAAGGCTGGCCACCTGCCGGTAGAGGAAGAAATTTTTCTCCACCCGGCGCAACTCCAGGATGTTGTGAAACATGTCGTCGGTGAGTTCCAGAAGCCGCAGGCGATGGCCGATTTCCCGGTGGACCTGAAAGCTGAACGCCGAGAAAATCAACACCGACAGCAGGCTGAACAGGAAAGCCAGAATGATCTTGCGCCGAATCTTAAAGGTGGTTTGTTGCATAACCTGACCGGTTCAGGGTGAAATTAACCGCGCACGGCCTTTTCATCATAACAAGAACCTGCCGGGGATTAAAGCAGAGAAAATCGGCGCCTGGCTGAGGCCGGGGTTTTTCCCATTCCCGGCCAGGCCGGCAGGAATGCGGGACCAAAAAGAAAAGGCGGGTTTCCCCGCCTCTTGCCTGGTCGCGGCCCGGTTAGGATAATGAACTAACTGCCGTCCTTCCGGGTTTCCTGCATTTTTTCCAGGGCTCGCTGCAGGTTGGTTTTGGCTTCCTGGTAGAAGGTGGGCCTGAGTTCCAGGGCTCGCTGGAAACATTTGGCGGCCTCCTCGTAGTGTCCATCCATAAAGAAGAACACCCCGATGTTGTTATAGGCCTGAGCCTCGTCACCCGCCTGCATGAAGGCCTCCAGGGCCTGGGGATACTGCTTTTGGGCCCCCAGCGCCTGTCCCATCAGCTGGTTAATCTTTTGGTCTTTCGGGGCCAGGGTTTGGGCCTGCTTGAGGCTGGCCACGGCATGCGGAAAATCCTTCTGCTGCAGGTAGGCTTGGGCCAGGGCGACGTGGGAGGATAACTGGCGAGGGTCCAGCTCGGTGGCTCTTTTCAGCGCCGGAATGGCGCGATCGGGCTGGCCGGCCTCCAGGAAGGAGACGCCCAGAAGATGCTGGGTCTTGGCCCGCTTGGGATCCTGAGCCAAAACGTGCTTAAACTCGTTGATGGCCAACGGATACTGTTTGCCCTGGAGGTGCACCAGACCCATGGCCTCGTGGGCCTTGAGCATCTCTGGTTGGTGCACCAGGACCAGGGCCAGTTCTTTCTGGGCCGCCTCCAACTTCCCGGACAGGAGAAAAATGATCCCCACCTTATAGTGCAGATCATAGCGCTCCGGGTGATCCCGCAGGATTTGCAGATAATTGACCAGCGAGTTTTCGAAGTTGCGGTTTTTCAGGGCTAAGTCGCCCAGGGCCTCCAGGCGGTCTTCGGGCACTTGTTCCAGCGGCTTGAACTTCTGGTCAGGCCAGGGGTCATGGAGGGCCTGGAATTTTTCCGCCTGATCCTGGTTCAGGCCCCGCACCGCAGGAGACTCAGGTGATTTCTTGGAACACTGGCTCAACAGCAGAGGCAAAGCCAATACCAAAACTGCGGCGGCCAGCCTCCGGAGAGGAGGTAAAGCCGCCATCAACTATCCCCGGCAGCCAAACGCGCCATCAGTTGCGGGCGTTCGAGCAGATCAGCGCCTAAGAGGATCTTAATATCCATCCCCTTCTTGAGCTTCAGGTTTGGTTCCAGCGCGGCTTGCGGGAAAACCGTCCGGCCCACCGTCCGGGCGACTCTTTCCGCCTCGGGCCGATAGTAAATTATGGTTTTTGCGGCGCCGAAATCCACGTGATTGCCGATCATGGCCACGAAGAAGCCTTCCTGGCAAAGCCGGGAGCGGGTCTGACGGGCCAGATTTTTAGTCCAGGTGCCGTTCCTGACCTCGATGGCCGTGTCCACCAGTTCGGCGGCGGTCAGGGGCGTTGGGGCCGGTGAGGTGAGGGACGGGGCCGCAACTTCCCCGGATTTGGGCGCTAAGGGCGGCTGCCCGGGCTCGGCCTTGGCCCGGCTCGCTTCCAGAGGTTCCTGGTGGCCGGCGGCGGGCTGTTCCGCCTCGGTCTTGGCGGCCACGGGGGTATCGGTGGCGGTCGGGGTGCCCTGAGAGGTCCGGCCCGCCACCTGGGCGGCTGGGGCCGGTGTTGCGGCCGCAGGGGCCTTTTGGGCAACGGCAGCCTGCTTCCGGGCCTCCGGCCGCGGTTTGGCGGTGGCCGGAACCGGCTTCAGCGCTGGCGGTTTGGCGGCCAACTGAGTGGCGTATAGTTTAGGAGTTATCGGTTGAGCCGGGGTATCAGGCCTGGCTGGAATTGCGGCAGACAACCGGGAAGCGGCCGCCTTCGGGGTTGGGGCTTGGTTTGCCCTGGCCACCGGGGGAGCGGGGCCGGGCTTCCGGGCATACACGGCGCTTTCCGGCATCCCCAGGACTGCCAGGGCCTGGCTCATTTTGGCGTCAGCGGCCGCAACCCCTTCGGCTTCCTGCCAGAGCCGGTGGGCCTCGTCCTGGCGGCCGAGCCGGCAATAGAGCAGCCCCAGGTTGTTGCGGGCTGCGACATTGCCGGGATCACGGGTCAGGGTTTGGCGAAAGCACGTCTCGGCTTCTTCCCAACGGCCCTCGTTATAATAAGAGAAGCATAAATTATTGGCCAAAACGGCATTCGGGCCCTGCCGGGTGAGCGCCTCCTGGTAAAGCTGGCGGGCGGCCTCGAACTTCCCCAGCTCTTCATAGTTCTGGGCCAGTAAATCGGTGATCTGGAGATTGTCAGGATTTTGTTGATGGGCCAGTTCCATTTCCTTGAGACCCAACTCGGGTTGCCCCATCAACTTGTAATAGTGCGCATTCCGCTGCAACCGGGAAATTTCTTCGGGAGACTGACGCATGTTGGCTAACAAGAAGCCGGGGGATTTTGCTATCCGGGCGTAGTCCGACCCTGGAACGGAGCAGCCGACCACTGCCAAAGACCAGGCGCCCCAAAGGGCCAACACCGCCAGAACGCCCAGCCGATATGCGCCAGAGGGCCTGCGGCTGGCAGATCGAGGCAACCCCGGCCCGGTCCGGCGTCCACGGCGGGGGCCGTGAGGCCGAGCCTCCGTGGTTGTTTCCGGTTTTTGTGCTCCCCCATAAACCATGGCGCTCTCCCCCTATGCCGAATCTCAGGTCCTCTCCGTCCCCCTGGTCTTGCGGCGGGTGCGGTTTATTGACTTTGACTCTTCATTTGATATTCTAATTGTTTCCCCATCGCCTTCGGTTCTTCCTTAAAGGTCTTGTCGTACCTCTCCATCTCGTTGGCCGCGGCCTGGGGCGACAGCCCCACCGCGGGCTTCGGGTTGTAGCCGGCCCGGGGGTTCACCACCTGTTGGGCGATGTTGTTGCGCACCGCATTGCCGTAGTCCATCTCCACGGCGCTGGGCGGGAAGCACCCGGCCAGCCCCAGCAGCGCCACCCCCAGCGTCAGTCCTCTCAAGGCTTGGGAAGTATTCGTGTCCTTTGTGTGCATGGCTCTCTCTCCGGCGCCGGGCGCCTAGTTCAGGGGCTGGCGCCCAAACTGCGGTGGCAGCGGCGCCGCGGGTGCGGCCGCGGGTGCGGCCGCTGGCCCCGCCGCCGGCTTCTGGCGGCCCTGGTCCAGCCCCAGCAGGTAGAAGTCGACGTCTGTGGGCTCGATCCACTTATCTGTGGGCAGCCGGGCTGCTCCCGGCGGCATGGGCTTCACCAGGTGGGGGGTCACCAGGGCCACCAGCTCCGTCAGGTTCTTCTGGTATTCGTCGGAGCGGAACAGGACCCCCAGGACCGGGATATCCCCCAGCACCGGAAATTTTTTCATGATGCTTCGGGAGTTGTCCGACAGCAACCCGGCGATGGCGAAGGTCTGACCGTCGCCCACCTCCACCTGGGTGTTCATCTCCCGGGTGCGCAGGCCCGGCACCACATAGCCTCCCTCCAGGACGAAGGTCTGCCCGAAGGTATTATCCAGTTCACTCACGATGGGATGCACCTTCACCGCGATCTTGCTGTCATTGAGCACCGTGGGGGTGAATTCCAGCTGCACCCCGAATTTCTTATATTCCACCGTGATGGTGGTGCCGCCGGTGGCACTGGACTGGGGCACCGGGATGGGAAACTCGCCCCCCGCCAGGAAGGAGGCCTGCTGGCCGCTGGTGGTTACCAGGTTCGGCTCCGCCAGCACCCGGCCCAGGTTATTCTGCTTCAGCACGTCCAGGAACACGGTCCACAGGGTTCCGGCCGCGGTCCAGCCCCCCATGGCAACGAGGTTGGTGCCGAGACCCTGGGTCCAGGTGGTGGTCGAGACGGAGCCGGTGCCGGTGAAGGCCCGGGCCAGGTCGGAGACGCTGGCCAGGCTGTTGATTTGTTGGACGCCGAAGTTGCCGCCGGGGGCCAAGGCGTTGAAGTTGACCCCGATGCGTTCGGCCACCATGCGGTTGATTTCGGCCACCCGCACCTCCAGCAGCACCTGCTGCACCCCGCCCACGTGCAGCAGGTTCACCACCTTGGTGTCTTTACCCTTTCCCTCCGAGGAGGTCTTTTCGCCCAGAAAGGCCCTGGCTATGGCGATGGCGGTGCTCTGGGCCACCGGCCCCGAAACCTCCCCGGACAGGACGATGGAGTCCCCCGCAGCCTCCGCCCCGATTTTCTCCTTGGGCAGGATCTGGTGGAGCTTCTCCTTCAGAAGGGTCAGGTCGGCCTCCACCGTGACGGTGGCGGAGGTGAAGCGGGACTTGCCCCACATGCTGATGTTGGTCGCGCCCGGGGCCAGGGCGTTGATGTAAATCTCCCGCTCGCTGATGAGAATAAGGTCGGCAATGTCCGGGTCGGCGACTGAGATGCGGGTGAGGGCAAAGGGCGTGCGCAACACTTTGGAGCGGCCTACCTTGAGGCGCAGCACCTGGTTGATCTCCTGGTTCTTCACCCGATCCAGCAGGTCCACAGCCTGGGCCGGCGCCGCACCCAAGAGAACCAGAATTATCCCCCACCAGAGCCACGTCCAGCGTCGGGCTGGCTTTTTCACGACTGCATCCCCCCTGGCGGCCTGAAAGTTTTCCCCCTCTTTCAAGCCACGTAACCTCAAAAGCAGTAGTTTTTGTTTGTACTCTAAAGGTTGCATTCTATTTGTCAACTGTTTTTTTGTAGTCGTGGAGAACAAATTAATAAGAACCCTATAATTCTTCAAATTACTAACCAGTATCAAGATCGAATTGCCTAAGATTGCCACTTTTGATATTCCGAAGGTCCACAGCAAGGTGAGTAATCCGGACCCTTGAGCTGCGACGCCAGGCGATACAGCAAGCCTTAACGGAGAACCGCCTAATAGCTTGAGAGGCAGCATATAAATCCCCCTGACACAGCGTCCTAAAAAAATGTTACTGTCCCCAAGTTCAGGTACCGATGTTGTCGCAACAGTTGCGCCACAAAAATATATTTCGGGAAAATGCTCCCGCTCCATCACGATTTTCGGTTCACGCCGGATTTTGTAAAAAGACCTTAAACCGGTCACCGGCCCAGCGCCATCGGGAACACCCTGATATCATCGGTCAATAACCCTGTTTTTTGCCGGGGAAAAGGAAAAAAATCGCCGTCCGCCAGAGCCGTTATCCACGCCGACGAATTAAATCCGGAGGGATAAAATCGACCAAAACAACTCACCGGCAGAGTTCATTCTTGCCGGGTTGTGACACCGGGCTAAAAGAGTAGACGGGTGGTAAAACCTGTATTATAATGACCTATTTAATAAAAAAATTCTAGGCGAAACTTGGCGATGATGCGTGGCATGCAAGCCGTGTTGGGGCTCGGATTGGCCGGCTTCTGGCTGGTTTGGGGCCCGGGCCCGCTCGGAGAACGCCGTCCGGGCATGATGGGAGGCCGGAACTGCTCCCGGCTGGCCGAGTCCGTCCCCGTGGCCCCCAAGGCCGAGACCGCAGAAGAGTTTGGCAGGCAGGCGTCTCGAGCGCTAGTGCCCCAGCCGGGGAGTGAACGGACCCCCCCCGGCGAGACTTTGCCGCTAACGGGCCGGGAGGGAAGCAGTCCGCCGCCCCGTTTACCGGCTCGGATTGCGCACCTGGTCCAACGCCAAAACCTGGTTAAGGTTATTGAGAAGTACGCCCAGCAGTTTGGCGTGGACCAAGACCTGGTGTGGGCGGTCATCCGCCAGGAGTCAGGGTTTAATGCCCATGCCGTCTCCCCCAAGGGCGCCATGGGACTCATGCAGTTGATGCCGGGGACTGCGGCCATGCTGGGAGTAGCCGACGCTTTTGATGTGGAGCAAAACATTGCCGGGGGCATTAAATATCTGGAACGGTGCCTCAGCCAATTCAACCAGGATGTTGGTCTGGCCCTGGCCGCATACAACGCTGGGCCGGATAATGTGGTGAAATACCAGGGTTGCCCGCCGTTTGCCGAGACGCGGCATTATGTCGCCAGCGTCCTTTCCGCCTATGCCGGGGAGCCGATTCGGGAAGACCTGCACCACCTCGGTTTACCTCCGGTCATGGACTCAGATATCCCCAACCCGGTGGAGCCCCGGGGGCTAGCCTGGAGGGTCCCCCGAGCCCGATGGCATATTGCGGTCCCGCAATGCAAGTTGAGCTCTCCCCGCTGGAAAGTGGCCCTGCTGCCTTTCTGAGCGTTTAAGAGCTCGCCCCTCTCGGTCGACTGGCTTTCAGCGGACCCCAAAGGGTCTAATATATTTTGAGCACCTGTGCCGGGATAGATAGAATTTCGGTTTCCGATCAAAAACTATAAAAATACTTTAGGTTATGGTTGTATTTGGTCGCGTTGGGAATAGCACTTGGGATAATTATTTCTTAGGAAGGTTCGATACGTCATGGAGAGACAACCGTGTTCCCCGCGTAATGCAGCCGTCTGGTTACTGTTGTTGGTGGTGGCCGTCTCTTGCTGCGCCTGCAGCAGCATGGAGGAAAAACGGGATAAATTCCTGGCCTCGGGGCAGGAATTATATCAGCAGGAAGACTATGTCCGGGCGCGCCTCCAATTCCAGAACGCCTTGCAGATTGACCCCAAATTTGCCCCGGCCTACCTGTGGAAGGCTAAAACGGAGCTCAAACTCCACAATCCCCGGGGCGCCTACGGGGCCTTGAATGAAGCGGTGGAACTCGACCCCAATCTCACGGAGGCCCAAACCCTCCTGGGGGATCTCTTCCTGATGGCCAAGCAACTGGACAAGGCCAAGGAAAAGATCGAGCTCGCCCTTAAGCAGGAACCCAACAATACCGAGGCCTTACTGTTGTCCGCTTCTTTAGCTATGGCCCAATCGCAGCCCCAGAAGGCTCTGGAAGTGCTGGCGAGAGTGCGCCGGCTGGACCCCGGCAAGATCTCCGCCTATCTCCTGGAGGCCTCCATCCTGGCGAAAGAGGAGAAACTGGATGGAGTTGCGGCCATATTGGAACAGGGCATTAAGGCCAATCCCAAAGCCTTGCACCTCTATATTGCCAGAGCCGGTCTGGCTGACAACCAAAAGCAGTTCGAGGCCGGAGAGTCATACCTGCTGCAAGCCATCGCCCAGGAACCCAAGAACCCCGGCCTTTACAACCAATTAGTCCGCCATTACGTCACGGCCGGGCAACCGGATAAAGCCGAGGCTGCGCTTCGCCAGAGCGTCAGCCTGGAACCGGACAGCGAGAAACCGGTTATCATGCTGGCTCGCTTCCTGGTCAGCCAAGGGCGGCGCCAGGAAGCCGAGACCACGCTCCAGGGGTTCATTAAGGGACATCCGCAAAATTATCCGGCTCGCTTCAGCCTGGCAGAATTTTATTCAGCCCTTAAACGGCAAGGGCAAGCCGTGCAAGTGCTGGAGGAAATCATCAAACTGGACCCCGATGGACCCAAAGGGGCCCAAGCCAAAAACGAACTGGCCCGGCTTAATTTGGCCCAGGGCCATATCGAGGCAGCCGGGAAGCTGGTAAACGAAATCCTCAAGGCTTACCCCAAGGACATGCAAGCCACCGAAACCCGGGGGCTCATCGCCCTGAATAAACAGGACGGCTTGACGGCGGTGAACAGTTTCCGTCTCCTCACCCAGGACCGGCCCCAAGACCCTCAGGTCTGGCTGCTCCTGGCCAGGGGCCACCTGATGAATAAGGAAGCCAGACAGGCCAAGGAATCGGCCAAGAAGGCGCTGGAGATCAAACCGGATTTTCTGGATGCCAGGAAATTCCTCTACGGCATTTTTCTCCAGGATAAGGATTATGACGGCGCCATTGCGACTATCCAAAGTTATCTGCGCCTCAACGACCAGGATCGGTTTAATCTTGCCACCCTGGGGGAGGTTTATGCCCTTAAGGGTGATTCCGCCCAGGCCAGGGCCACCTTTCAGAAACTCATTGATTTGGAGCCTCAGGACCCCCAGGGGTATTTTCACCTGGCGCGGCTGGGATTACAGACCAAAAAAACGGCTGAAGCCCTCAAGTACGCCGGCAAAGCCCTGGAGGAAAACCCCGATTTCCTGCCCGCCTTGAAACTCGAGGTGGACATCTACCAGGACCAGAAGCAGCCTGAAAAGGCCGTGGCCGCAGTGCGCCGGACTCTGGCTCGCAGTCCCCAAAACCCGCAGTTGCACCAACTGTTGGGAGAACTGCTGTTGGTCCAAAAGCAGCCCCAGGCCGCCATCGCCCCACTGGAGGCAGCCCTGAACCTGAATCCCCGGCAGATACCGGCCCTGCAACTATTAGCCCTGGCCTACCAGCAGATGCCCGATGCAGACCAGGCCCTGAAGCAGTTGGAAGCTAAGGCGGGCGATCCCAAGTCTTCCCCCATCTTCTCCCTGGTGCTGGCTACGGTCTATGAGCAGCAGCAAAAGGTTGACCAGGCGATTAACCTCTATAACAGCTTGCTGGCCCAAAAACTCTTTACCTCCCTGGCTCGTAACAATCTGGCCTACCTGATGGCGGAACACCGGCCCACCGCGGACAACCTCGCCCGGGCTCAGAAACTCTCAGCGGAAACCCTGGAGGATAACCCCGAAGAACCCGGCTTTTTGGACACTATGGGCTGGGTCCTGTGTAAACAGGAGAAATACTCCCAGGGCAAGACCTACCTGGAAAAGGCGTCGGGGCAGGCCCCCGGTCAACCTGCCGTGCTATATCATTTGGGATGGTGTGAAGCCAAACTGGGAGACACGGCCGGGGCACGGGCGGCACTCCAAAAGGCGCTGGACAGCAAGATCAAATTTACGGAGCGGGACGCGGCCCAAAAGCTGCTGGACAGTCTCCCCGCCGGAGGGAAATAAGGCCCGGCCGCTATTTTTACCGGATGATGCTCCGGCCAACCGTAACCGTCAGCTGCCGCAGGTAATAAGAGGGAAGGGGCAAGATGAGATTTGGTTAAAAAAAATTGTCTCTCCCCAATCTTTTGCTATAATGGTTCCGGAAGGAAGAGAGTCGGCTTTGCAATAAGTAGTTGAGTATAAGAAGACTCGGCTAAGGCTGCCCAATGGTAATTAATCAATTTGTTATTTCATAAAATCTTTCATTTATCTATATGGCATTATAGCAGGGGGGAAGATGTCTGAGAAGGATGATTTTTTGTTAAAGGAGTATAGCACGGCAATTCAACTTATTTTTCATATAGATGAACTTCGTTATAAACTGACCACTTTATTTTTAAGCATAGCAAGTATTGGAGCCGCAGGAATTACAATTTTAGTCAGGCAGAATGCTTTACAACTTACTAAATCAAAAATTATACTAGGAGTTTTTTTGTTCATGGCAGGTATAATTGGGGGATTAATCGTTTTAATTCTCGGAAGACTGAGGAGGCATCAAATAGAACATTATCGCATATGCGATAAAATCCGAAATTATTTTTTTAAGTGTGACTATACGCTGTGGAATATAGTCGAAAAATCAGAAACAACGCGACCAAAGCCGATAACTGGGTCTGCGCCTTATTATTGGCTTTTAATAATAATAATGGTGGGGTCCTTGATGTTGGGTCTGTCGGCCTGTTTCTTTATTTTGGCATATTTCCAAAAATATAATATCGACATTGTCTGGTATCAGAATGTGACAACATTTGGCATTGTTTTTTACATTTCCGCAATATTGCAACGCGATTTGTATTTTAAGAAGGCAGCTTCCAAGCAAGAGCCGGCATACAACGACATGAATCCCCCGTTTATCCGACCTGATACCTTTATTATTAATAGTATACCCTAGCATACCCGGTTCATGGGTGCACGCCGAAAACCAAAACCCCATCACGCTCATGACTCAGGCGTCCCTGCGGTGACGGGTTGGATAAAGTTTGCAGGCCAGAACACCTTTTTTTACCCCAACTTGATCAGAGCGGCTTATACTAGATTTGCAGAACAAAGGGCCATTTTCTTCCAGGCCCGGACCCGGGTGCCGGCCGTGAATTGAGGGCGCACAGCTGCGCGCCCCTGGGGTTCTGCGTTTCGATATTCGTACGGTTGACGTTTTTATCCGGGCTTAATGACGCCTCGGGGAACCGGGGGCAAGGGTGATGATTTCTGCATGTTCCCTTTGGGCTTTGTCCCTGGAGAGGTCCAGCGCGCTTGAGCCGGTATATAGGAGAGGAGAGCTATCATGAATGTCCCAAATATCCCCATCTATGGCGTAATCCTGGCCGGGGGCTGGGGGACCCGGTTTTGGCCCCTGAGCCGCTCCCAGTACCCCAAGCAGGTCCTGCGCCTGCTGGGCTCCGAATCCATGCTGCAAACTACCGTCGAACGCCTGCTCCCCCGGATTCCCGAGGAACGTCTGGCCGTGGTGACCAACGTCGACCAGGCCGAACTTATTCACCAGGAATTGCACCGCAAGGGCTGGGATGAGGTCCGCATCTGGATTGAACCCGAGGGCAAAAATACCGCCGCGGCGGTGGGGTTGGCCGCGGTTTACCTGGGAGAGTCGGCCGAGGATGCCGTCATGGGGGTGTTCCCGGCCGATCATTTCATCCGGGACCAGGCCAGTCTGCTCCAGGCCCTGGACCTGGGCGCCCACTGGGCCCAGGCCGGCTACCTGGTAACCTTCGGCATTCCCCCTACCCGTCCGGAGACGGGCTATGGCTACATCAAGCAGGGGGCTCCCCTGGATGACCAGGGGAAAGTTTACCGGACCGACCGGTTTATCGAAAAGCCCCCCATGGACCGGGCCACGGAGTTTGTGGCCGCAGGCGGTTACTACTGGAATAGCGGCATCTTTGTCTTTCGCCGGGATGTCTTGCTGGCCGCCATGTCCCGTTATTTGCCCGACCTTTACCGGGAACTGGCCCGGCTGCAGACCAAGGAGAACCGGCCACCCCTTTCCGAAGTCTATAAAAGATGCCCCAGCATCTCGTTGGATCACGGCATTCTCGAGAAGGCCGAGAACGTGGCGGTGGTGCCGGTGGAGATGGGCTGGAACGACGTGGGGACCTGGGAAGCCCTGCACGAGCTGTTCCCCCGAGATGAGCGGGCTAACGTGTTCCTGGGCCGGGTGCTGGACCAAAATAGCCAGGACTGCATCGTCGTTGCCCAAAACCGTCTGGTGGCCACCATCGGTTTAGAGCGGATTATCGTGGTGGACACCCCTGATGCCACGCTGGTCTGCCACCGGGACCAGGCCCAGGAGGTCAAAGACCTGGTGACCGAATTGCACCGGCAACAGCTGGTGGAGTCGGTGCAGCACACCACCGTGGGGCGTCCCTGGGGCCGGTATACGGTCATGGACGAGGGGCCGGGTTTTAAGGTTAAGCTGGTAGTGGTGGATTCGGGCAAAAAGCTCAGTCTCCAGGTGCACCATCGTCGGGCGGAACACTGGGTGGTGGTTTCGGGCACCGCCCGGGTCACCATTGGCCAGGAGGTCAGCATGGTGGCCAGCAACCAGAGCGTCTACATCCCCCAAAAGACCCCGCACCGCCTGGAAAACCTCACGGTGGAGCCTCTACAGCTCATCGAAGTTGCGACTGGGGATTACCTGGAAGAAGACGATATCCAACGCCTGGATGATGACTACTGGCACCCTGATAAGGGCTGAACTAAGATCCGTAGGGTGCGTCTCACGCACCATGTTTGGTGCTGCGTTTACACAGGCGAGACGCCTGTGCCACGGATTTTTACCTTTTTGCGCGCAGCTTGGATTTATGATCCGCCAGGAACAGGCGGCGAATTATCCTGATAATATGGGCAGCTAAATGACGGATCACACCGCTGAAATAAGCCATAATACCTTCCTGGTCACCGGCAGCGCCGGGTTCATCGGCTATCATGTGGCCCGGGCCTTGCTGGACCATGGGGCCCGGGTGGTGGGGCTGGACAACTTCAACGACTACTACTCCCCGGCCCTGAAGCATGACCGGGACCGGGAACTGCGCCGGCGCCCCAATTTTGTCTCCATTGCCGCCGACCTCACCGACCTGCCGGCCCTGGAAGCCCTGTTCGAGGCCCACCAGCCCCGGAAAATCTGCCATCTGGCGGCCCAGGCCGGGGTGCGCTACTCCCTGGTCAACCCTTTTGCTTATCAGAAGTCCAACCTCGAGGGTTTCGTCAATCTCCTGGAACTGGCTAAACGCTTCCCTCCGGAGCGGTTGGTCTACGCCTCCAGTTCCAGTGTCTACGCGGGCTTGACGGCAATGCCCTTCACCGAGACCCAGCGGGTGGATACGCCCATCAGCCTCTATGCCGCCACCAAAAAGGCCAACGAGCTCATGGCCCATGCCTACTCGCACCTGTTTGGCCTCCCCACCGTGGGGCTGCGGTTTTTTACGGTCTACGGCCCCTGGGGCCGCCCGGACATGGCCATGTGGCTGTTTACCGAGGCCATGCTGAAGGCGCAACCCATCAAGGTGTTTAATTACGGCCGGATGCAGCGGGATTTCACCTATATTGACGACATCGTCCAGGGGGTGGTGGCGGCGCTGATGGCCCCGGGCCTGGACACCTACGAGATCATCAATCTGGGAAACCACCGGGCCGAAGACCTCCAGCGGGTGATCGGCATCCTGGAGCGCGAACTGAAGCTGACGGCGAGGCAAAACCTCCTGCCCATCCAGCCCGGGGATGTCCCGGCCACCTATGCCGATATCACCCGGGCCAGGACTAAACTGGGTTTCGAGCCCCTCACCCCCATTGCGGTGGGGATTCCCCGCTTCATCCAATGGTATCTTAATTATCACCGCCTGCCGCGCCGATAAAGGAAACACCAGCGCCCCGGTTCACAATCATGACCATAAGGTTTCGACCGGCAAAGAAATTAGGGGAGTAAGTGGGGCTGCCGTCCCTGGCCGCATATCGGTTGGCGGGCGGGGACGCCCGCCCCTATGCACGGAGGGTCGCCCCACCTCGTAATTTTCAACGAAAAGTGGAGTATATGATGGAATTGCTCGATAAGATCAAGACAAAGCAGGCCGTAGTAGGGATCATCGGTTTGGGCTATGTGGGGCTCCCCTTGGTATTGCGCTTCTGCGAGGTGGGGTTCAAGGTCCTGGGCTTTGACACCGATGCGGCCAAGGTGGAACGTCTCAACCGGGGCGAGTCCTATATTAAGCACATCCCGTCCTCCCGGCTGGCCGCCTTGCTCACGCCCCGGAAGGGCGCCGGGCAGTTTGCCGCCACCCACGACCTGGGCCGTTTGGGGGAACCGGATGTTCTAATTATCTGCGTGCCCACGCCCCTGACTTCGAAGCGGGAGCCGGACCTGCGCTTTGTAGAGCAAACCACCCGGCAGATTGCCGCCTGCCTGCGCCCCGGCCAGTTGGTGTCGCTGGAATCCACTACCTACCCCGGTACCACCGCGGAACTGCTGCTGCCCATCCTGAGCCAAAAGCACAAGGTGGGGGAGGATGTCTTCCTGGTCTTCTCTCCCGAACGGGAAGACCCGGGCAACCCCACCTTTCAGGTAAACACCATCCCCAAGGTGGTGGGCGGCGTGACCCCCGCCTGTCTGGCCCACGGGGTGGCCCTCTACTCCCAGGTGATCGACCGGGTGATTCCCGTGTCCTCCACCCAGGCGGCGGAAATGAGCAAGCTCCTGGAGAACATCTACCGGGCGGTGAACATTGCCCTGGTCAATGAGCTCAAAATGCTGTGCCTGAGGATGGGGGTGGATATCTTTGAGGTCATCGAGGCCTCCCGTACGAAACCCTTCGGGTTCCAGGCCTTCTATCCCGGTCCGGGCCTGGGGGGCCACTGCATCCCCATCGACCCGTTTTACCTGACCTGGAAGGCCCGGGAATATGATTTTTCCACCCGCTTTATCGAGCTGGCCGGTGACATCAACTCCTCCATGCCCTATTTTGTGGTGCAGCGGGTGACCAAGGCCCTGAGCGACCACCACCGGGCCCTGAACGGCGCCAAAATCCTGGTGTTGGGGGTTGCTTACAAGAAGGACGTGGATGATAACCGGGAATCTCCGGCCATGAAGATCATGGACCTGCTCAAGCAGGAGGGCGCCGAGGTCAGCTATAATGACCCCCATATCCCCCGGTGCGCCGGGATGCGGCATTACCCCCACTTCGACCTGGCCTCGACGCCCCTGGACGAGCGCACCCTGAAAGAAGCCGACCTGGTGCTCCTGGTAACGGACCACTCAGCCTACGACTACGCCTGGATCGCCTCTCAGGCCCGCCTCATCGTCGACACCCGCAACGCCTTTAAGGGGATAAAAGGGGATCATATCTACCCGGCCTGATCGTGGCGCGGGAAGGGAGTGTTTTGAGGGGAGGGCCGGGGGGCCTTATTATTAACTTTCATATGAAAGTTAATAGAAAAAAAGAATACGTCAATATATAGCAGTGAGTGATCTTGCAATCGGGCAAAGTGCTATGATACAAAAAAATGAGGGTTTGCAAATTCTGACCTCTGCACCCCCCTTGTTTGAAGGGCGCCTGCGCGCTTGCTTGGCTAACAAAAACTCGATCTGACGCCAGAATGCGCCTGTTGCATTTCGCTGAAGTCCTCTGCTGGGATGGCTTATGCTTGGTGTTAGGTATCGAGCAGGGAGGCTGCGCATGAATTACCGCAAAACGGTCTTGATCGAAATCAAATCTCTTTACGACCAGATAGGACCACCGCCAGCGTGGGGACTTGCTGATAGCTTGAATTTGTACAAAAACGCCAATAGCCCAGAGAAAAAGCAATGGGTCGAGGCAGCTATCCGCCAACTCGTTAGCGAAGGGCTAATTCTGCAAAGTCCAGAACACAAGAGGCTGGCGGTGAATTTGAATCCCGACAAGATCAAACGTATCTTGGCTGAAATTAAGCCCTGGTACGCGGACCCTAAGTGGGTAATTGGCACCATCATTGCATTTCTGGGACTTGTCGCAGTGTTCTTGAGACTATATCTCTCTAAGTAGAAGTGGCAGCCAAAATTGGCACCCTTGCTTACTCAGTCAAGAACAATACCTATCAAGGCTCTCCAGCCCACGTCCTTTCAGTTGTTTTGCAGCGTCAAGGACGCGGCTGAGTTTGGGCGTTATACTTCGTATCTCTCCCGCTCTTGCATTTCTTGTCCACGTATACATGCACTGATACCCATTACCAGATAACTTGGCACTAGCAAAACCTTAGGGTTCCATGATTTTAACGTTTCAATAACTTTCCCCCCAAAGTGAATATACGGCTAATACACCCGTGGCCCCCACGGCAGTCTAAATTTTTTCCGGGAGTCTCGAGCCGGATAGTATTGGTGATAGCTATAGGATAATTCTCTGGGGTCGATTTTATTGAGCACAAACCCCAGAACCGGAAATTCTTGGAGCATTTCCCGGGCGCGGGTGATTTCTTCCCTGGGAGTGCTGCCGGCCTCCACTACCAGAAGAATGCCGTCCACCAGGGGGGCAAAGGCCAAGGGGTCCGCATAGAGCAAAGGGGGCAAATCAAAGAGCACGTACCGGTCCGGATAAAAATGTTTCAGCTCCCGGACCAAATCCACCATGAGGGGAGAACTGAGGAGTTCTACGGAATGGGTGGTAGATCGGCCCGCGGGGAGCACCACCAATTTGGAGAGTCCTGCGGGATGCACCAGGGAATCCGCAATATGACCCCCCGAGGTCAAATAATCCACCAGTCCCGGTCCCGAGGGCAGATCAAGATAACGGTGTACTGACGGATTGCGCAGATCAGCATCCACCAGGAGCACCGTCTGGCCGACCTCACGGGAGATGGCCATGGCCAAGTTGATAGCCGTCAGGGTTTTGCCTTCGTTGGGCAGCGGGCCGGTAACCATCAAGGTATTCCGCCTCTCCGGTTTGGTGCGCTGCAAAATGTGGGTCCGCAACAATTTGTAGGCTTCCCCCAGAATCTCGTCACTGCCAGCCACCATCAAGTGATTCCGGCGCAGACGATCCATCTCCACCGCCACCGTGCGGGTATAGGTGTAGTGAATCTCTCCTGAGGTCCCGGCAAAGCCGGTGGCCGCATCCACGTGAGGCGAAGGCGGCGGCGAAGCCTGGCTATGGCCAGGATCGGGCCTCACCGGCTGGCGATGCAAAGATTTGGCTTTTTCCAAGGCTTTATTGATGAAATTCACGGTCTTAACTCCCCAGGTTGAGCTAATCATCCGGATCAGGTGTATTTATTCGCCAGGCGCAAGAGTCTGGCGGTGAGCACCCAGAGATCCATATAAAAAAAGTGGAACAGGGCCAGTCCCATAATGAGGCCCAAACCGGTAACCACCCAGATCAATTGCCGTTTCTGGCGGACCCGGGTGATATCTTCGCCGGTCTGAAAGCGCATGATCGATCCCAGGACCGGCAGGCAGGTGAGCCGGGCCAGTTCATCGCGGCTTTTTACCGAATGGTCCAGATGTTCGGTGAGAGCCACGGCGCCAAACCCCACCCCCAGGCTCAGGATGACACCGGCCAACAGGATCAGCCACCTTTTCGGGGACACCGGTTTCTCCGGGAAACTCGCCGGGTCGATGAGGGTGAATTTCTCGCCTTTCTGACCCTCTTCCATGCCTTCGGAAATGCGAGCCTCCAGGATTTTGTTCATGACCTCCTGGTGCTTGGCAGAGGCATTTTGATAATCCCGCGCCAGGGCAAGATATTCCTGCTCCACCTTCGGGGCGTCTTCGAGACGCTGCCGGTACAACTGCAGTTTATCTTTCAGGCCGGCTTGCTGGGTGCGCAGGGAGGCGATTTCATTCTCGGCGCCCTTGATTTGGGTCGTAAGGCTGATGTAAGCGGGGTTCTCCGGTTCAGCCGCCGACCTGGAGGGACTCGCGTTTGCCGGGGCTTGTTCCAGGCGGGCAATCTCGTTGTTCAGCTGCTTCACTTCCGGGTGCTGGCCGGAATATTTCCCTTGTTTCTCGGCTAATTCCGCCTTCAATTGGGTGAGCTTTTGGCGGCGGATAGCGGCGCTGCCACCGGTTTGCCCCGCGATTTTCTGGAGTTCGGCGATTTCCCGGCGGGCCTTCTTAACCTCCGGGTGGTTGGGAGAAAACTTGGACTGGAGGTCGGCCATGGCTACCTCCAGGGTCTTGAGACGGTCGGCGGGGGCCATAACCCGCTCCCCGGTGGCGCCGATGAGCGGGGTATCGGGCTTCACCGTGGCTAATTGGCCCTCGATATAGATTCTGCGATCCTCGGCGCTCCGGATGGTGGCATCCATCTGTTTAAGGTCCATCTCCAGGCGCGCCGCTTGCTGCCGGTTAAACTCCTGCTGTTCCGGGAGCAAACCTTCATGCTGCCCTTTGAAGGCGGTAATCTTTTCCCCGAGGCCTTTGAGGCGCTCCTGCAATTGTTTCAGTTCCGCCTCTAAGAATTGGGTGGTGGATTGGGCCTGGGCCTCCCGGGTCTTGAGATTTTGTTCCAGATAAAGGGAGGCCAGGGTGCCCGCCACCTTTTGCACCATATCCGGATTTTTGCCTCGATAGGCGATGGAGAAGGCAATGGTTACCGACGTCGTCTGGGTGGGCCGCCGTCCGCCCCTCTTATCGGCGATCTCGGCGCTGATGGTCTCCAGCTTAATATCATCGCGCATCTTCTCGGTGATCTCTTCCCGGGTCAGTTTTTCCCGCAGGTCCGAATAGAGGTTAAATTGATTAATAATTTCCCAGAGTTTCACCCGGGAGAGAATCTGTTGCGTCAGGCTCTGGATGCGCTGGTCGGCAAAGCCGGTTACCGTGGACCTGACAAACTCCTGGGGAATCTGCTGTTCTTCGATTAAGATAGTTGAACTTGATTCGTAGATGGAAGGCAGGAGTCCGGCTACCAGGATAGCCGCGACCAACAGCGGCAGGGCTGAAATAATAAAGGACTTTTTCCTGATTTTAAGGATAGTTATAAATTGAGCGATACCGGCTGGTTCACGAGGCATCATGTTTTGCCTTCCCTGGCCCCGAAATTGCTTAATCCTGCCAAGCCGGGTGTTGAACCCTGCCCAGCCGTCAGATCAATTCCGGTTGATAAATATCATGGATCCGAATCAGGCCCAGGCAACGTTGGCTGGGCGAGTCCACTACCGGGAGGACGGATATCTGGGAGGGACGATCTTCCATCAGCCGGGTAGCATCCCTGAGGCTGGCCTCCGGGGTTATGGTAATGGGCCGCCGCATCATGCAGTCGGAGGCGTGCAACCTGCGGATATCTTCATGGGTCAGGAGGGCCCGCCGCAAGTCACCGTCGGTGATGATCCCCAGCAACTGAAACTGTTCATCCACAACGCACGCCGCCCCTAAGGGGCGCTCCGACATGGCGATGATCACCTGACGCAAAGGGGTTTCCGGCTTGACCCAGGCCACGGCGTCATTTTCGTGCATCACATCCGCCACCTTTAACCATAAATTTCGTCCCAACTGGCCGGCGGGGTGGTAGCGGGCAAAATCCTGGTCGGTAAAACGGCGGGCCATCATCAAGGCTACCGCCAAGGCGTCCCCCAGGGCCAGGGCCACGATAGTGCTGCAGGTGGGCGCCAGATTCAGGGGATCAGCCTCCCGTTCCACCCGGGCGTCCAAAACCACGTCAGCCTGTTTGGCCATGGGTGAGTTCAAATTCCCCACGATGGCGATCAACGGCGACCGGAATTGCCGCAGGACCGGGATGAGCCGCAGCAATTCCGCCGTACTGCCGCTCTTGGAGATCAGGATGCTGGGGTCGCCCGGGGTATAGATCCCCAGATCGCCGTGCACGGCCTCGGCGGCATGGAGAAACACCGCCGGGGTTCCGGTGCTGGCCAGGGTGGCGGCGATTTTCTGGCCGATATGGCCGGATTTGCCGATGCCGCTGACCACTACCTTGCCGGCATGGGCCAACAGCAGTTCCACGGCTTTGGTCATGGTATGATCCAGACGATCCGCCGCCGCCGTCAGGGCTTGAGCCTCGGCCTTGAGCACCGCTTGGGCAATTTCCCGCCAGTCCTTGGCAGGAGGGCCCTGGGGTAAATTTGAGGGAGAAGATTTCACTTGATTATTACGCCCAGTAACATGAGATATAAGCCCGTTCCGGCCTGAGCAGCGAGCTTCATTGTTGATAATGTATCGGATAATTATAACTTAACATTAAGTACGCCGAATGCGCCTGGGCCGCCCGGTCCCCGGTCAGGTCATCATACCGGCTATATCGGTAACCTGGGGTTACGGACAATTTTTCCGTAATTTTATAAGCCAACAGCGCCGTGACCGTATAGTAATTATAATCCTGATTATTCGCCTGAGAAGCCTGGGAACTTGAAGAAAAACTGCCCGCCAAGGTCCCGGTCAGGCGCTCCGTAAACGTATATCCCACCGAGGCGTAAATGCGGGTGAAGTTTAAGACATACCCATAAGCCGAGGGGGTTTGATCCCGGGAAAATCCGGCCATGAGATTCAAATTGGTCCAACGGCGGGTGGTGGATACCTTGAAATATGGAGTCCCCTTGGTGTGTTTGACCCGCTTTTGCACCACCGTGGTGAAGAAGGGAAACTGCGAAATATCCTCCACTTGCGTGTCAAAGTCAGATTTATTGATGTTCAGGCCGCCCAGGAGGTCGAACTCCCAGTTTTCCGTGAATTTATGGTTGGCGCCCAGATAAATCCCCAGAGTTTTATAGGTGTTACCTCCTGGATAGAGTGTTTCCCGGGCAACATTGTTGTTGGTGACGGTGGTCCGTTCATTGCTTAATAAGTAATTGAAGGTCAACCCCATCTGATGGGTGGAATAATCGGTGAACTGGGAGGCCTGGTAGAGAACTCTGGTAAAATTATAGTTTATCGTGCTCGACAGACGTTCGGTCATATTGTACGTCATCCCCGGGTTTGCCAGGATTGAGGTGCGCGGCGAGCTGCCGATAACCAGACCGGAAGCCAGCAATTCCTCCAGCAAGGTAGTATCAACTATATAGGAGGTGTTCAACGAAAGATTGATTTTAGGAGTTGCCTGATATTTGGCATTTATCTGGTAATTCTGGTCGATATGGTCCAGGTTGCTATTATTGAGGTAATGCTGCCCATTCAACCCCAAATGCCCCTGTAACTGGGTGATTTCCGTGTTGTAGTTGAAGTCCGCGGCCGGCGTCAGGGAAAAAATGTAGGCGCTGGTCGGGTTGGTAAAGGCCAGATTCACATTGCTGTTAAACTCGGATTTCTGCGTCACCGAAGGCACCAGGGACCAATCAGCCGCCACCCCGAGGTCAGCGGTCCACAGGTTCATAATTAATGCAAGTCCCACCCAGGTTCTAGTGCCCATAAATTCCCTGTTTTCCTCACAGTCAGGGCACTACCACAACATCTCCCGGCAACAGCGTGCGATTCTGTTCCAAAAATTGGCCCCTAGCCACCTCTTTATAATTGAAGGGGAAGACCTCCTCTTTGCCGCCTATGGTCCTGAGGACCATGATGGACCCGGGTGAAGCGAAGGGGGTCAGGCCGCCCGCCATGGAAATGGCCTGCATCACATTGACGGGCTTGCCGATGACGAAATCACCCGGCTTGCTGACCTTGCCGGTGACATAAATCTTATAATTCTGCGCCTTGAGCAGGATCACGGTAACATGGGCGTCCGTCACATACTTCTCGAGACGTTTCAGGATTTCTTCCTGCAGTTGCTTGACGGTGCGCCCGGCGGCCTGAACCTCCCCGATTAAGGGGTAAGTAATCTTGCCGTCCGGCCGGACGACCAGTTGCTTGGTCAGGTCGGGTTCTTTCCAGACGGAAATTTCCAGGGTATCTTCCGGTCCCAGGAGATAGGTTGCCTGATCGGGGGTGGCAACCGCCGCGGCTGCGGCCTGGGCCTCGGTGAGATGGCTCACCGGCGGGGTGCAGCCGCACATCATCAGGCTGACCACCACCATGAGGGGGCACATCAACCGTTTCCAGTGCGCCTGCGCAGGCAATCCAGTCAAACCCATACCCTCCTCCTTGAGGTTACTTCGGGTTTCTAATTTTCACCATACCCCTAATCATTAAAAATTTTCAACAAAAAACCTTAATTTATTTCAGAAAGTTGAACAATTTTATTAGAAAGTTAATGTTTTGTAGGCGCCCTCCTCTTGATTAAGCGCCGCCGGCGATCTTGGTGAGGAGAACCGGGAGATGGCATAAAGGCGGGATATTGAACCGCGGCTCGGACACAATGACCCTGGCTTCGACCGCGTTCCGGCCGCGTGACGGTTTGCGAACCGTGCCGGCGGATGGACGTTCACGCCAAAAGCTCAAAGCTGACCACTGACTACTGACTACTGACTACTGACTACTATCTCAGGGTCCCTCAAGCTTTACGGACGTTTCCATGCGGAGCCGGTATTTGTCGATTTTGGACAAGAGGGTCGGCCGGGAAATGCCCAGGAGCTTGGCGGCCCGGCTGCGATTGCCGGAGGTCAGGTCCAGGGCCTCGCTGATGATCAGACTGGCAAAGTGATCCATGCAGGTCTCGAAAACGTCCTTGCCTTCGCCGGCGGCCAGGGTTTGCCGCACCCACTGCCGGACAATCTCCTCGGTTTGCTGGTCACCCGCTTCCCTGGCTTGACTTTCGCCGCCGATAGCCCGGGAAACGTCATCCGGGTCAATAGGATACCCCCGGCTGAAGATCAGGGCCTTTTGCATGGCGTTGGCCAGTTCCCGGACGTTGCCGGGCCAGGGATAGTTTTGGAGCAACAGCCTGGCCTCGGCCGTGGTGCCGGGATTGCTCAGGCTCATTTCCTTGGCAAACCGGGCCAGGAAGTAATCCGCCAGGAGGGTAATATCCTCTGACCGTTCCTTGAGGGGCGGCAGCCACAGGGTGACGACCTTGAGGCGGTAATACAAATCCTCCCGGAACCGCCCTTGGGCCAGGGCCGCTTCCAGGTCCCGGTTGGTGGCCGCGATGATGCGCACATCCACCGGAATAGGTTCCCGCCCCCCCAGCCGTTCGATGCTCCGCTCCTGGAGCAGACGCAGGATCTTGGCCTGAATGGAAAACGGCATGTCGCCGATTTCATCCAGGAACACGGTGCCGCCGTGGGCCTGCTCGAACTTGCCCACCCGGCGGTTGACGGCCCCGGTAAAGGCCCCTTTTTCGTAGCCGAACAGCTCGGACTCCAGCAAGGTCTCGGGAATGGCTACGCAGTTAATGATCAGAAAGGGTTTGGCCGACCTCAAGCTGTGTTGATAAATGGCCCGGGCCACCAGTTCCTTGCCGGTGCCGGACTCCCCCCGGATCAGCACCGTGGCGTCGGTGGGGGCCACCCGGCCGATGGCCTTGTAGACCTCCTGCATGGGTTTGCTCTTGCCGATGATGGCATCCGCGGCAGTGGTATCCGGGGCCACGTCCAGTTCCACCCGGGAGCGCATGAAGCGCCCCGCCTCCAGGGCCTGGGAGATCAAGGCCAGGATATCCGGAATCTCGGGGGGTTTGAGGACGTATTCGAAGGCCCCCAGCTTGGTGGCCTCGATGGCGGTGTCCGTGGTGCCGAAGGCGGTCATAATGATGACCGGCAGCTTGGGCTCGATCTCGTGAATGGCCCGGAAGGCTTCCAGGCCGCTCATCCCCGGCATGCGCACATCCATGATCACCAGGTCGGGGACTGCCGCCTGGACCAGGGCAATGGCCGCCTCGCCGCTGGACGCGGTCTTCACGGTATGCCCCTCAGCGTTCAGGAGTTTCTCAAAACTTTGCCGTAGCTGCGCGTCGTCGTCCACAATCAGGATGTGGCCCATAATTCATTTCCCGAGGGGCAGGGTAATGATAAACGCCGCCCCTTTATTGGTTTTGGATTCCAATTCCAACCGGCCGCCGTGGTCTTCGATGATCCGGGTGGCAATGCTCAGACCCAGGCCGGTGCCTTCCTCTTTGGTGCTGAAAAAGGGCTGAAAAATCTTGTCCCGGACGGACTCGGGAATGCCGGGGCCATTGTCGCTCACCCGGATAACCACCGCCGGTCCCAGGGGCGGCACCAGGTGCTCCTCTTCCCGGATGGTGATGACCCCGCCGTTCACCATGACCTCGACGGCATTGACCAGGAGGTTGGCCAGGACTTCCTTCAACTGGTCCGGGTCGGCCCAAATTTCGGGCAGCCGGCGGCTCCGGATGAGCTTCACTTCCACTCCGTAAGACTCCAGGCGGTAGCGCAGCAACGCCATGGCCATGTCGACCACGTCCGAGGGGCTGATCCGCTGCATCTTCAGCTTGGGCGGCCGGGAAAATTCCAGGAAATTGCGTAAGATGCTGTCGATGTGGCGGATTTCTTCGGAGATCACCTGGAAATCATCCTGCTGGGAAGAAGACATCTCCAGGGAGGTCTTCAAGGAATGGAGCCGAAAATTTACCGAAGTCAAGGGGTTGCGGATGCTATGGGCCACCCCGGCGGCCAGTTTGCCCACCATGGCCAATTTGCCCGATTGCAGGAGATGTTCCTGGCTGCGTTCCAATTCAGTCTGGGCCTGGTCCACGTTCTCGATGAGGCTGTGCACCCGGGAGCTCAGGGCCGTTACCTCATCCGGCACCCGGGCGCCCGGTTCGGGCGGCGCGGTGGAAAGGGCCAGTTGGCGGATCGGGCCCAGGATCTGCTTGATGAGGATATACGCCAGCAATACTCCCAGAAGCGCCACCGCGGGCATGGCCACCAGGGCGAAGGCGTTGATAAATCGCGCCCGGGCCTGGCTCTCGGTCCGCACCCGGGAGATGGCGTATTCATGGGTGGTTTTATATCGTTGACAAAGATTGAGAATCCCGACGTACTGGTGGCGCACTTCCCAATGCAGTTTAGCGCCCGCGTCTCTCTTGCCCTCCCGGTAGAGGCTGATCACCTGTTCCCGGTTGATAACATATCGATGATATTCTGCATCAATCTGCCCGATGATCTCTTGCATGGCCTCGGTGTAGGCCGATTTCCGGGCCTTTGCGAGCCAGTCCTCGAAGGTGCGGTTGTAGCGCTCGATTTCCTGGAGCCAGGCGGGGTTGCCGTCCAGGAAGTAATAGGTCAGGTAACCTTTCTGTTGCAACAGGGAATTTTCCAGTTCTTCGGCGGCGTGGAAGGAAGCCACGTTTTTGTCGATCAGGGAGGTCAGGAGGGAATCCATAGCGGCATTGTGCCACAGGGTCACTACCCCGCCGCCGATGGTGGTGAGCACCAGGGCAATCAGGAGCACCAAGATGCGGACCCGCAGGCTGAGGCGCTTCCACATGGGCTTGACAAGACTCCTTGAGGTCAGGCGCGGGAGACCAGGTATCCCGCCTTGATGGGTTGGTCGCTGGCTGCCTGGGCCACCGAAACCTTTTGGTTGCAGACCTCCACGGTACCGCTCCCCACCTGCTGGCCCCTTTCATCATAAATGGCGACCCGGGCTCCGGGACTCATTCCGTGGGCCGTGCCCAGGCCGAACCGAATTTCATAGCCGTCGTCTCCCCGGGTCACTTGGTAGACTTCGGCCTGGCCGGTTGCGGCCAAGAGCGCCTCCCGCTTCCCGGACAGCAGATAGACGGCGCCAAAGGTCAGCAAAATCCCCGGCAGGCAGCCGGCCGCCACGGCGAAGGCTGAGACCCCAAACCATCGCCGGACTAACGAGGTGGAACTCATCCGAAGGCTGAGAGCCTCGGGGAAGACCAGAATGCGGAAGGCCGGCGCCTTCCGGGACGAAGCGCTTCTCCTGGGCAGAACCGACAGGTTGTATTCCCCCGGCGGGATGTCCGGGCCGACGATCAGCCGCCCGCGCCACATATCTCCACCCAGGAAATAACCCTTGTGAAGCGCCTCGAAAGTCACGGTAAGCTGGTTTGAATCGCTCGTAATGGTCAAATCCTCAACCTGGCGGGCCTCGTCGGTCAGTTCCCCGTTAATTTCGAGGCTCGCTCCCGGCAGCACCTTGACGAGGTTGGCCGGTTCCCGAAAATGCACCAGTAGGCCATCCACCAGGACCAGCAAGGCGATGACGCAGAAAACCGCAGCGATTTTGCTCGCCAGGTCGCGCCATCGAGTTACCTGCCTTAAATCCATCATCCCTTCCCTGCCGCAGGAGGCCTTACCGCAATTGCCCTAAAAAGCCTCGGGTAAAAGTGTCTTTCCACCGGGAACGACCTTCAACACGCAGTTGCACGTGTCACAACCTCTTTCTTTTACCACAAAAACAAGAGAATCGCCCGGGGTTTGTGCTTATGTTACCCCAGGGCGACTCTCGGAAGGCACCTGAACCGGCGGAAAATTTATTTCTTGAAAATGTCCGTCCTGGTGATGTTCATAAACCTCAAGGCCTTGCCCGGCTCTTTGTAGTAGACGCGCACTTCGTCCCCGGCTTCCCAGGTAGAAGCCGGCAGGGCCATGTATTCCTCGGGCACCGAGAACGTCACCAGCAATTTCTGCCGCCCGGAATACACCGTGATGGCCTTCTTGTCTTTGTCCACGATGGGGAACTTCTTTTCCACCACCAACGGGCTGTTCTTGCCGACGTTTTCCTTCTGGTCGATGAGGGTGTAAGTGATCTTCTTCATGGCTTTCGCGGCCGGATCGTAAATGACGATTTCCCGGGTCTTGGTGTCCAGCTTCATGCGCAGGCCGGGTTTGGGGTCTTCGCCCCGCTCCGCCGGGTCCGTGGGTAGCGCGAAAGTTACGGGCGCGCCGCTGTAATCGGGATTGGCGGCGTCATGTTTGACATCGTTGATTAAGGTCACGGTTGACTTATCTTTATCGAAGGCGATCACCCGGCCCTGGTCGACTTTGCCTTGTTCGCCGCAGCCGAAACCGCCCAGCAATAGGGTTGCCGTTAAGGTGGCGACGAGAGCCCACCAGTTAAGTTTCTTACCCATCAGCTATCTCCTTTCCAGATAATCCATTCCAGCTGCTAACCTGCCGTCGCGATCCGAGCTTTTTTGGCCGCGAGCTCTGCCTTAGCCCCGATTATCATCCGTATCCCGATGTAAAGGGACATGGCTGCCACCAGGCCCAGGATGAGGACCGTGGCGCTGCCGTCAAAGGCGCCGCCCCAGGCGGGAAACCACTTGGCCATCATCTTGAGGAGGATGGACACGGCGCAGCCGACGACGGCCAGGCCGAAGGCGATGCGGATGCCGTAGCCCTTGATGTACTTGGTGGCTACGGTGCCCATCTGGGCGCCCACCGCGGCCCCGCACAGCATGATCATGGCGGCCACCAACTCGGTGCGGCCTTTGTAGGTATAGGTGCCGGTGCCGTACAACCCGGAGATCATGACTTCGAAGAGGTCGGTGCCCACCGCCACGTGGGTGGGGCAGCCGATGAAGTAGATCAAGGCCGGCATGCGGATCAGACCGCCGCCGATCCCCAGGATGCCCGCCAGCCAGCCGGTAGCGAAACTGATAGTGATGGGCAGCCAGGCGGTGCAGGTAAGTTGGGCCTGTTTGAAGGTGATCATCGGGGGAATCTTGATCTTGTGCAAAGTCTTGTGCCATTCAATGCCGGTGGATAGGGCGTCTACTTCCCTGCCCGCCGCCACCGCCTCCCGGTCCTTGCGCTTCTTTTTGGCCACGTCGGCGAAGACCGTCCAGGCGATGATGGACAACAGCACCAGGTACAGCAGGCGCACATATTTTTCCACCTGGCCGATGCGCTCCAGCCACATGACCATCTGGGCCCCGACTTCGAAGCCCACCACCGTGCCCACCAGCATGATGAGGCCCAGTTTATAATCGACGTTGCCGAATTTGCCATGCCGCATGGTGGAGATCAGCGATTTCCCCGCCATGTGGGCGATGTCGGTGCCGATGGCGAAGGCCATGGGAAAGCCCAGGATATTCAGGCCCGGGGTCACCATCCAGGCGCCCCCCATGCCGAAGAAGCCGCCGATAATCCCTACCCCCACCCCTAAAATGATCAGCCCCGGCCAGAATATGGTAACTCCCGCAATGGGCATGAGAACATAAAAGAAATCCATGACTATCCTCCTAACCCTGTGGTCCTTAAGATCCTAATGTTCCGCCAGGTCCCGATGCTTGAGGTCGATGCCGATCCAGTTCATGACCACGTCGGCGATTAACCCGAACAGGAGACCCACCAAGGGAATAATAGCGATAGTAAGGAGAGCGAAATAAAGATGGCTCTCGTTATACAGGTTGGTCCACCAGGCCTCCCAGCCGGTAAACTTCCGGGTATCGGCCACGATCACCAGGGGCGCCGCCTTGGGCCCGGCGGCCAGGACTATCTCTGGCAGCAGCAGGACGGCCATGATCATCAGCCCCGTGAGTTTTGACCACCACTTACGCATTGTGACCTCCTTAAAAATCTTGGCTATCTGACCACCGTGACTTCGCAGGGGGCATGCGCCACCACCTTGGCGGCGGTGCTGCCCATCAATATCTTCTCCAGGGCGTTCTGCCCGGTGCTGCCGATGATGATGCGGTCAAACTTGCCATCTTGTGCTTTGCCGATGATTAAGTTGGCCGGCACCAGCCCTGCTTCCATCACCGTCTCCACCGGCAGGCTTTTGGCGTCAAAAAGGGCTTTAGCCTTTTTCAACGCCGCCCTGGCCTCGTCTTCCAGCTTGTCCTGGATGTTGGGCGGCATGCCTTCCAGATAATCCGAGACGTAGTAGGCCACCGACATCAAGGTCACCTGGGCCCCTTGCTTTTCCGCCAATTCCAAGGCTCGTTGCACGGCCTTCATGGAATGCTCCGAGCCGTCTGTAGCCACCAATACTTTCATACAAGACCTCCTCGGCATGACTTAAGGTGCTTCACGGTTAAAGAGAAAATACACGTGCGGCAGTTTGACGGGGATTTGCGCCGGCGCCTCATGTTCCTGATATTTCCTCAATTAATGACAGATAAGCCCGAAAAATCTTTTCCCGGTTTGATACAATTGCACATGAGCCTTTTCACCGCCCCACTCGTTCACTAATGCATAAAGCAATGCCCGTGCCAGGGACGGCTGACAACCCGCAAATAGGGTAACTTGTTAATAAACCAACATTATCAGACATCAGCCCGAAATCCCGGCTCCTGGCTGAACCGGTAGTCTGTCAGCAATTTTTACAGAGTGTAAAGGAGGTATCAGGGGAAGCTGCGCCGGGGCTTCGCTTTTTCGCCACCCCGCCGATTTACCCGAGGCGTATGATGAATCGGCTTCACCTTTTCCCCTCTCGCTAATGGGGGAGAGGGCAGGGTGAGGGTGAAGTGATCTTCTCCCGGAGGAAAAAGTGCGTTAGCGAATTTTTCTGGTATGATTCTTGTTAGATGATAAAGGAGTCACGCATGGGCCTGTGGCCGGCCATTAAAGCATGAAAATATCGGTGGGGCGGGCCCGCACCCTGCGGAAAACCTTGAACTTTGAACTTTGAACCTTGAACTTTGAACTTTCGGCACAGAGCGACCGGCGATGGAAACCCTCAATTTATTCCGGGAAATTTACCGTAAGGTCACCGGCCGCCGGGGCCGGCCCTCCCGGGATGACCTGGCCGCCGCCTTCCGTTTCCGCTATGCCTGTTTCAAGGATCTGCTGGACTCCAACACTCAACTGTTGAACATCATTGCCGACCTGGAGGAGAAACTGAGCGGCCGGCACGTGTTCGGCATGTCCTACGTCAGATCCCAGGCAGCCCGGGCCGCCTTCCACGCCTTTCGGATGATCAAGAGTCTGGATGTCCTCTCGGGCCACAAGTATCCCGTCCTCTACGGGGTGCTGGACCGGATCAACGGGAACATCAAAGACCGCCTGGGGGAAAAAAAGGAACTCCCTCTCACCGGCCCGGTCCTGCCCCTGTCGGCAGTGACCCGGGACATGGTGGATTGGGTGGGGGGCAAGAACGCCCACCTGGGTGAGGCCATGAAGCTCGGCCTGCCCATCCCCGCCGGTTTTGCCATCACCACCCGGGCGTATGCCGACTTCCTGGCCTTTAATGATCTGGTGGATGAGATCAACAAGCAGAAGATGGAGATCGACCCCGCCGACCCCCAGACCGTCAAGCAGGTGAGCGAGGCCATTCAAGCCATGATCATCGGCGCCCAGATGCCCCCGGCCCTGGCAGAGGCTATCACTGCGGCTTATGCCCGGATGACCTCTGAGGCGGGTGAATCCGCGGTCCGGGTGTCCATGCGCTCCAGCGCCATCGGGGAAGACAGCGAACTATCCTTCGCCGGGCAATATCTCACCATCCTGAATGTGCCGGGCGATGAGTTGCTTCCGGCCTATAAAAAGATCCTGGCCAGTTTCTACACGCCCCGGGCCATTTCTTACCGGCTCAACAAGGGCATCCGGGATGAAGACATCGCCATGAGCGTCGTCTGCCTCCAGATGGTGGACGCAGTGGCCAGCGGCGTGATGTATTCCCATCATCCGTTTAACGTCCGGGATGACAATATCCTCATCAGCGCGGTTTGGGGCCTGGGACCTTATGCGGTAGACGGAGTGATTACCCCGGACACCTATCGGGTCGCCAAGACCGGCGATCTCGGTATCCTGGATATGAAGGTGGCTCGCAAGGCCGTCCAGTTGGTGGCCAATCCCATTGCCGGCCTGCATGAGAGCCCGGTGCCGCCGCAGCTTCAGGATCAACCCTGCCTGTCTCCGGACCAGATCAAGGTCCTGGCGGGGTACGGCGTCAGGCTGGAAGAGCACTACCACGGTCCCCAGGATGTTGAATGGGCTTTGGATCAAGCCGGCCGCCTCATGGTGCTCCAGAGCCGGCCCCTGGTCCTTCAGGCCCCCACCGGCAAGGAACTCCAGGACATCCCGGCGGTGACCGGCTATCCGGTACTGGTGGAGGGCGGCGCCGCCGCCTTCCCCGGCGCCGGGTGCGGCCCGGCCTTTCTGGTCGGGAGCGACGAGGACCTGCTCAATTTCCCCGAGGGCGCGGTGCTGGTGGCCCGGCATTCTTCCCCCAAGTTTGTCATGGTGATGGCCAAGGCCCAGGCCATCGTCACCGATTCCGGGAGCATCTCGGGACACATGGCGTCGCTCTCCCGGGAATTTTCCCTGCCCACCCTCCTGGATACCAAGGTGGCCACCCAGGCCATTGGACCGGGGCAGATCGTCACCGTGGACGCCTACACCTGCCGCGTCTATGAGGGGCGGGTGCCGGAATTGCTGGATCACCAGCCTCTCCGGGAATCCCTACTGAAGGACACCCCGGTCTATGAGACCCTGAAGCAGGTGGCCGAGTTTATCCTGCCCCTGCACCTGGTGGACCCCAGGGCCCCGGAATTTTCCCCGGATTTCTGCCGCTCCCTCCACGACCTCGGGAGATTGGTGCACGAATTCTCCTATACCGAGATGTTCAAGATCAGCGACCTGGTATCGGCCCGGGAGGGGTACGCCCTGAAACTGGACGCCGCCATCCCCCTGGATCTCTACCTCATCGACCTGGGCGGCGGCTTGACGGGGGCCGATCCCGAGGCCTCCAAGGTAACCCCGGACCAGGTGGCCTCGGTTCCCCTCCAGGCGTTATTGCAGGGGATGCTTCGGGAGGATGTGCGGGCCAGCGAACCGCGCCCGGTGCAACTCTCCGGCCTCATGGCGGTGATGCGGGAACAGTTGCTGGCGGCCCCGAATGTGGAGGAACGCTTCGGCGAGCGCAGTTACGCCATCATTTCGGACAAATATCTCAATTTCTCTTCCCGGGTGGGCTACCACTATAGCGTCCTGGACGCCTACTGCGGCGCCACCGTCAACAAGAACTACATCACCTTCTCCTTCAAGGGAGGGGCCGCCGACGACGTGCGCCGCAGCCGCCGGGTCCGGGCCATCGCCATTGTCCTCATGGGCCTGGATTTCTCCGTCGAGGTCAAGGGCGACCGGGTGGACGCCCGCCTGCAAAAATACGAGGCCCCGGTTATCCAGGAGAAGCTGGACCTCATCGGCCGCCTGCTTATCTTCACCCGCCAGATGGATATGCTCATGACCAGCGAGGCCGGTGTCGAGGCCGTGGCCCAAAATTTCCTCCAGGGCAATTATAGTTTGGATATGGGGGCTATTGCCGCCTCCGGCCAGGAGACTGCGCCGGGCAGTCCCGCGGCCGGCGATTAGCTTTTATAGGGCGGCCTGCGGCCGCCGGGATGCTGATATGGTGGCACAGGCTTTCCAGTCTGTGCGGACTGCCTGGCGGGCGAGGACGCCCGCCCCACGAACTTTTTATAATTTAGGGAAGGGCCCAAGGCCCATGAATAACTGCTCTCCCCGTTAGCTCTCCGCCCGCCCTTGCTCTCAGACGGCTTCGTTCTTAGCTTCAATTCCAGGATGTTCCATTCATGACTCAGTCTCCTTCCCCCTTTAACGGCCTCTGTGCCGTGGGCTTTCTGGCCAGGGCTTCCTACGCCCTGGCCCGCACCCCGGTCCTGGCCCTGTTTGCCGCCTCCCTGGGGGCCGGACCCGAGGCCATCGGCTTTTGCGTCGCCATCTCCACCATCACCGGCATATTTTTCAAGATGCCGGCCGGGGTGGTGGCGGATGTCCTGGGCAAAACCAGGACTCTGTTCGTGGGGTTGGCCTGCTTTGCTTTCATCCCTTTCGCTTACCTGCTGGTCTCCTCGTATGAAGCCCTGGTGGTGGTGCGGTTTTTCCACGGCTTCGCCACCGCGATTTACGGTCCCGTGGCCATGGCGGTGGTGGTCCAGGTGGCGGGTAACCGCCGGGGAGAGATGCTCTCCTGGTTCTCTTCCGTCACCATCCTGGGTAATCTCCTGGGCGCGCCCCTGGGAGGATTTCTGCTGACGCGCTTGTCCGCCGGGGACGCGACCCGCCTGAGCCACTTCCACCTCATCTATGGGGTGGTGGCGATCTTAGGCCTGGCGTCTTTCCTCTTGGCCCTTTGGGTGCTGCGCCGCCAGACCCGGGAACCGGAAGGCCCCCAGGGGCGAACTCTGGCCGGGGTCGTGGCCCAGTTCAAGACCGGGGTGCGGGAAATTCTCCTGGACCGCCGGGTTTTGCTCACCAGCAATATGGAGGGGGTGCAAAACCTGTCCCTGGGCGCCCTGGAGGCCTTTCTGCCCATTTATGCCGTCCAGATGGCCCACCTTTCGGCCTGGCAGGCGGGTCTCCTGTGGGGGGTGCAGATGGTGGCCACCATCGCCTCCAAACCCATCATGGGGCGCATCTCCGACCGCTATGGCCGCCAGCCCCTGCTCTTCTGGGGCATGTGGGTCTGCGCCCTGCCCTTCGCCCTGATTCCCTGGTTCCGGGACTTTGCCGTGCTCATGGCCCTGGCGGCGGTCTTCGGTTTAGGCGAAGCCGTGGTGACTTCATCGGCCGCGGCCCTGGTGGCCGATTTCTGCCGGGAGGACCATCTGGGGTCGGCCATGGGCGCCTTCGGCACCATCTTCGACATCGGCCACGCCGCCGGCCCCCTCCTGGCCGGGGCCCTGATCGGTTTCTGGGGCGGGGCGGACTACCGGGCCCCTTTTGGCATCATTGCGGGGCTGTTAATCATTGCCGCCTTACTTTTTAGGGGGTTTATGGGGGGTGCAGGAACCAGGAGGAACTGAACGATTCTCGGGTGAGTTGGATGGTTGCGGGCCCAGAAATTGGCTTGCGGGACATGCGCAACGTTTTTCATTACCGCCTTTTCCTTGGAAAAACACTCGTAGGGCGGGAAAGTGAAACGCATCCTGCCGCTGCTCTCTTTACCCCTTTCCTAATGCCGCCGCCTCAGCTATTAAACCTGAGCACGATCCCGGCCGCGGCCTGGGGCCTCCGGAGGGCCAGGGTGCATAGGCTGACCGCGTCGGCCCCGAGGTCGAAGTAGCGCTGGACGTCGGCGGCGCAGGTGACGCCGCAGCCCATGATCAACAACAGGTGCACTTTTTGGCGCAATTCCTCATTGTACTTCAAGGCCAGGGGGAATGACGGCCCCCCGGAGACGCCGCCGCCGCTCACTGCGTTCAGGGGGGAGCGCTGCAACGGAAAGACGATATTGTAGGGGATAGTGTTGACCGCGTGGAGGGCGTTGACCCCGATGCGCTCCAGTTCCTGGGCGAACTCGTAGGGGTGGCAGATGCTGAGCTTAGCGATGAGAAACAGCCGGGGATAGAGGCTGCGCACCTTCCGGGTGGCCTGGAGCGCCTGGACCACGTTTTTGGCGATGGCCTCCTCGGAGTTGGGGCAGGAGTAGTTGAGTTCCAGGGCCTGGAAATACGGCCCCAGGCTCCGCTGGTAGATCGAAACCGCCTCGACGGTCTCCCGGATGGCCACGGCCGTGCCCTTGATGAATTCGGGATAGATATTGGGCACAATTTTGAAGCCCTCGTCGCCGGCCCGGCGGATATCCCGGGCGCAGACTTCGGCCCCGGCGTTGGTGAGGCCGTAAGCGTTGAGCATGCCCAGACCCGGAAGCCTCCGGATGTATTGCCAGGTGAGGGGGTTGACGGGGATGAAGTTCCCCCGGCGTTTAAAGCGGGTGGCGGATTTGGTGAACACCGTGGTCCCGGTGTCCTTGACCGCGGCCAGCAACCGGCGGTAACCGGGCAGCAGGGTGTAGGGGAAGATACCCCGGCCATCATGGCCTAAAGCCGTGGAGATGACCACGGGGGAAATTTGCCGTTTTGGAGAGGCGATCATAAGAGCCGGTGACGTTGAGCCGTGGGATTCGAAGGGTCCATTAACGCAACTATAGTCAAATATAGCCCCTCTGGCAAGGGATTAGGCCGGGGCTGCACTAATTAAGTAATGCTTGTGGTTGCCTGCCGAATTATCGCAATAGGTGAACCAGCGTTGGCTCCGAAACTGATTCCCCTTGACAATTCAGTAACGCATGATACATAAAAGCCACTGGGAGTGGCAAGTAATGTCACAAAAAGAAGTGTCATCAACAACATTGCAGATCAGATTAGGCAATGTTGTTAAAAATATATTGGTTTTAGTTATAAGTCTGATGTTGGTCT
>Ga0351860_1020_pt1 | contig 37156 bp, 31 predicted proteins | sample BONcelHFGM3001F8_FD_206791 | JGI IMG/M metagenome (GOLD analysis project Ga0351860, IMG submission 206791) | Enriched cells from coal bed in the Powder River Basin, Montana, United States - BONCAT cells FGM rep2 HSBNCT.FGM.300.1.F8 ...
GGAGATGTTGAAGGAAATGGAAAGAACAGTAATTAAATATCTGAGAAAAAAAGGTAAGAAGTATAAAGAAATAGGAGAAGAGATAGGCTGCCACAGAGAAACAGCATCGAAAGTTATGAAAGAACCAGTAGACAAGAAATATAAAAGAATATCAGTAGAAAATCAAGTTACTCGCTATCATAAAGAAATAGAAGAATGGATAGAGAGTGGAATAAAAGTGAACCGTATGCTTGAGAAAGCACAAGAAGAGTTAAATCCTCCCTATGCCGGATGCAGAAGTGTATTTTATGAACAGGTGTCAAAAATCCGCAAAGAGCTAAAGGAAAAAGCTGCAGAAACCTTTATAAGATTTGAAGGTTTACCCGGAGAATACCTGCAAATAGACTGGGGAGAAGTGCGTAATTTTCCCTTCACTCAGAAGGAAAGGCAGACCAGATATATATTTGCAGCACGTCTGAAATATAGCCGTGTAATGTATGCAGAATTTCAAAACAACATGCACCTTGAAACTCTTGTCAGATGTATAATAAGAGCTTTTGAATATATAGGAGGAATTCCCTGGGCGTGTGTCTTTGATAATATGAAAACAGTGATAGTAAGCAGAGATGCAGAAGGGAAGCCTATCTGGAATGAAGCCTTCAGGAAATTTTCTGTAGATATGGATTTTTATCGTCATATATGTGACCCTTATTGTGCAAATCAGAAAGGTACAGTAGAAAATCTGGTAAAGATAGTAAAGGGTAATTTTATAGGAGGCCGTGAATTTGTAGACGATGCAGATCTGGCAAAACGCTGTAAAGAATGGCTGAAAAAAATAAATAATACTGTGTGCCAGGCACATAACAGAATCCCCTTTGAGTTACTGGGTGAAGAGCAGAAAAAGTTTACCTTCCTACAGACCAGTTCAAAAGATTACGGAATTATGACAGTATGCAAAGTCAATCAGGAAAGCCGTATACATTTAGAGTGTAATATTTATTCTGTTCCAACGGATTATGTAAATCAGACAGTAATAGTCCGTATGACAGAAGACCGGATTTTGATATATGATCCGAAAGGAATAAATTGTGTGGCAGAACACCGTCGTCTTTTTGGAAAAGGAGAAAAAGTGATAGTACCGGAACATTATGAAGAAGTGCTGAAGAGAAAACCTAAAGGCAGAGCAATGCTATACAGAGACCATTTAATAAGTCAGGATGAGCAGATATATAATTTCATATCTAATTTATGCAGACGTCGCAGAGGCGTAGAAGCTTTTGGCCCTGATATGGTAAAGATGTATGAACTTTATAAAAGACACGGTAAAGAAGAATTTCTTGCTGCCATAGCACTATCTTCGGAATGGGAATGTTATGGTTCGGAATATCTGGAATACCTTCTTGAAATTCCGGCACAGGGCAGCAGACAGAAGCTGTTACCATTAAGAGGAATTCCGGTGCAAAAAGAAGTTGACCGCCCGATGGAAGTTTATATGAATTATGTGGAAGGTGGTGGCAGATAATGGATTTTCTTCTTAATAATTTAAAACTGAACAGGATAAAAGAAGTATACAAAGATTGGATAGAAAAAGCATCTAAAGAAGGTATGAGTTATGGAGATTTCCTTCGCGGACTTTTACAGGAAGAAGTAATATTCCGGGAAGAAAGAGGAATAAGAAAAAGATTACGTCTGGCCGGATTCCCTTATGAAAAGACAATAGAGCAGTTTGATTTCCGTTTCAGACCGGAATTACAGAGACAGGTATTTTTAAACTATCTGGAAAATACCTTTATTAGCCAGGGACGCACAATTTCACTCATTGGTCCTGCAGGTTTGGGGAAAACGCATCTTGGAGTAGCTATAGGGATAAAACATCTTACTCAAGGGTATGATGTTAGATTCTTTACCGTACAGGCTTTAATGAACAGAATATTACAGAAAAAAAGTCCTCTGGAAAGACAGAAAGAAATTAAGCTTTTGATAAAATGTGATCTTCTTATTCTGGATGAATTTGGATATCTTGCTCTTAATTCTGATATAGGGCCTATATTATATGAAATAGTATCTGGAAGGTATGAGAAGAAGCCTTTAATTATTACAAGTAACAAGAGCCTTGTAGAATGGGGAAATATTCTGCAGGATTCTTCTCTTGCTGCAGCTCTTGTTGACAGGCTGCTCCATCACGGAGAGGTTTATTATCTTTCAGGAGAGAGCTACAGACTCAGGGGGAAAAAGATTACTTCTCCGGATAAAGAAAACAAAGAGAAGAAATCTGATAAATAAAGTAATTTAATTCATAGAAAGCGGTGATGTAAATTGATTGTATAAAGATAAACCAGGCAAGGGATTACGACATGTTTTATTATGTGAGGTTCTTAAAAGAATCCACCAGAGTATAGTATTTTTTTCCGAAGGCATGTCGGATTTTCGACCGGATTCTTTTTAAAATTTGCGTACTTGACAAACGGAATTTACACTATTAAATTCCGGAGGATTTTTTAGAACTTTCAATTCAGATGCACTGAGTATTTGCAGCTCTGTCATTTTATAACCTCTTTCTATTAATGAATTAAAAAACGAGCGATTTTATTAAGCATATTTAAATTATAGAAAAATTCCTTTATTTTTCTCAAAACCTGCTAAAATTAATTAATATTATCTATTTATTTCTGCAGCATAAAAATTTTATTGGAGGAATAATTATGAATTATGCCTATATTAGAGTAAGTACTGATAAGCAAAATACTGAAAATCAGAGATTTGAGATATTAAAGTTTATAGATGAAAAAAAGATAACGATTGATAGATGGGTAGAAGAAACGATTACTACTAAAAAGGACCTTGAACATAGAAAGCTCGGAGAACTTTTAAAATTACTTTCTTCTGATGATATCCTTATCTGCTCTGAAATTAGCAGGATTGGAAGAAGTTTAATGGAGGTTATGAGTATTTTACATCTACTTATGGAAAGAGATGTAAAAGTTTATACTGTCAAGGAAAAATATGAACTCGGTAATAATATAAATTCTAAAATTTTAGCCTTTGCATTTAGCCTGGCTGCAGAAATTGAAAGGCAGATGATCAGCCAGAGAACTAAAGAAGCATTAGCGCGGAAAAAGGCAGAAGGCAAGAAACTGGGAAGACCTAAAGGAAGCTTATCAAAAAAGACAAAGCTTGCAGGAAAAGAGGGAATTATAAGAGATTTCCTTAAAAATAGGGTATCTGTATGTGCCATCGGAAGAATTTTAAACGTTAATAGAATGACTGTTTCGAGTTTTATTAAGACAAGAAATTTGAGGAAAGATCTTTAAGAAGACAGAGAATATTTTTGGGCGAAATTGGCATTGGGTAAATATATGTTAATTTTTAACCACGTAACATTTGCCCTGTTTCCCCCGAAATACCCATTATAAGAAAGAAGGATGGAAGATTTTACCTGACAGGTATATCAACACAAAAATAATCGAGGAAAACTGGGATGATATATTAAGATTTATTTGTACTATAAAACTTAAAGAAGCCACTGCTTCACAATTATTCAAAAGACTCAGTTCCTATTCAAAAAATCATCCCCTTTACACTGCCATTAAAGCTTTCGGGCAAATTATTAAAACTATATTCATTCTGAAGTTTATTGATGACCTTGAGTTCAGACAGGCCATAACAAAGCAGTTTAATATAAGTGAACTGACTAATAAATTTTCAAAAGCAGTATTTTATGGCAATAATCAGGAATTTAATTATGAAACTAAAGAAGAACAAATAATTGCAGAAAGCTGCAAGAGATTAATTAAAAACGCTATTATTTGTTGGAATTACCTGTATTTATCAAATTTACTGACTGAAGCAGATGAAGAGAAAAAGGAAGAGCTAATAAATATTATTAAAAATGGCTCTATACAGATCTGGAAACATGTAAATTTTCAGGGGGAGTTTGACTTCTCTGATGAAAAATTAATTGATTCTGTGGGCTTTAAATTTCCCAAAATTTTAGCTCTTTCTATACCTTAAAAATGGGAAATAAAAAATAGGAAGAGTTTATTATGTCATAAGGATTTCGATTAAATTCCTACGTAACATTCCCCCTGTTTAGACCGAAATACCCCATTATGCATAGGGACTGTCATTAGGGAAAATCGTATCTACTCAATAAATCGAGGAAAAATTCATTTTTCAACCATGCAAATCTATTAATTTCTGTTCTATTACATATCTGATTATTTCTGCATTATTTTTCATTTTCATCTTTTTCATGATACGATATTTATAAGTACTCACTGTTTTTGCACTTAAAGAAAGCTCATCTGCAATATTCCTGGCTGTCTTTCCTGACGCCATCATGCACATGATTCGAAATTCCCTGTCAGAAAGCGATTCATGTAGAAGTTCATTCCTGTCTTTTTCAAGGTTAACAGCAAGGAGTTCTGCTACAGAAGGGGTAATATATTTCCTGCCATGTGTTACTATCTTTATAGCCATAATAAGCTCATCAGGCAGTTTTTCTTTTGTAAGATATCCTGAAGCACCTCCCTTGAGGGCTCTCATAGCATACTGTTCCTCCGGATAAATACTTAATATGAGAACATGTATCTCAGGATGTTCGGATTTTAATTCTCTTAAAACTTCAAGACCGTTCATGTCAGGAAGTGATATGTCAAGCAATACCACATCATATTTATGTTTCTTTACCTTTTTTAAAGCGTCCTGTCCTGTTTCTGCCTCATCTGCTACAGTAATATCTTTTGTTTCTTCCACAATCTGCCTCAAGCCTTTTCTGACAACAGGATGATCATCTACAATAAGTATTTTTATCATATTACTCCTCATTTATCCATAGGTAAAATAATTGTAATAGAAGTTCCTTTACCATGTTTACCTTTAATATGAAGATCTCCTCCCCAGTAATGAACCCTTTCTTTTATACCGAGTAATCCGAAGGATTTTCTGTTAACATTTTCCTCTATACCTATACCGTTATCCTTTACAAAGACAAATAATTTATTATCTCTATGTTTCAGTTTTATTTCAACCTTTGTAGCTCTGGCATGACGGATGATATTTGTAAGAAGTTCCTGAATTATACGGTAAATAATGACTGATTTATTTTTATCCATTGTAATATCTTCCGGTATCAGAGTAATTTTAAATTTAATGCCAGTCCTCTTTTCTATTTCTTTTGCATGCCAGAGAATTGCCGCAGGAAGACCGAAATCATCCAGTATTACCGGTCTGAGTTCTGACGCAATTCTTCTTACATTCTGTATTGTCATATCTATCAGGTCAGTCATAGAATTTATTTTTTCTTCGAACTGTTCACCTATTCTCTTACCAAGCCATTTTATATCTATTTTGAGAGCTGTAAGCAACTGTCCCAGTTCATCGTGTATTTCCCTTGCTATATTTTTTCTTTCTTCTTCCCTTATAACCTGTAAAAGTTCAAAGAGTTCACGTAATTTTTCATGGGATTTTTTTATTTCTTCTTCAGCTCTTTTACGTTCAATTACCCTCCTGAGAGTCTGAGAAATACCTTTTATTAAATCCCTTTCCGATTTAAGAAAAGGCCCTTCGTCACAGAGTGGTTTTTCTTCCAGATAATAAATTTCCACTGTCCCTTTTTTTTTGCCATAAATAGTAATATTACTTATCTGTTTATAAGGGCTTTCACGAAAATTCTGAGTCTGAAATTCTATGCCTTCCAGGATAATTCTGCAGCATGTAACATCAGGATACTGCCAGGAAGAAGGTATAACAGTAACAATATCCTGAATTACTTTATCCAGGTTATTCTCCTGTTCTACAATATTAAAAATATTATAAATACACTTCAATTCTTTGGAACGTTCTCTGAGTTCATGTTTTAACAGGATTAACTTTTTTTTAAGTTTGTCTCTATAGGCAGCAATTCTTTGAAGAGAGGCAATTTTTCTGTGTGCTTCCAGAAGATTTTTTTCATGGTCTGAAGCATTTTTTTTAAGAGAGGCAATTTCCATACGTGCTTTCAGAAGTTCTTCTTCTAAAAGCTTTTCTTTATTTTCAGGAAATGTAATTTCCTTATGAATTTTCATGAGATTTTCTGCACAATAAACATAGTGACTGAGCCTTATCAAACAGAAGCAGTCACCTGATGGGTTTTATAGAATCCTCAAGCTATGAAAACTTGTAATTGAAACCATATTATACAGGATTTTTTTTATTATTGCAATATTCTCATTTATCTTCACCATTTATAAAAATATGCCCGAATGTCCTGGAATCATCACTTGCATCCACTAAAGGTGGTCTTCTTTTATAAAACTGTGTTGCCTGTTCAAAAGCAAAGGCAATCTGTAATAAACCAGGTTCATCCTTATGACGTCCTACAATTTGAATGCCTACAGGTAACCCTTCATCGGTAAAACCACATGGTACTGATATTGCCGGATTACCTGCCAGTGATATATAATAACAGGTCTTCTGCCAGTCTATATAGGATTCCATTTTTACACCCTGAATTTTCGTTACATATTCCTGATTTATATCAAAAGGAATTACCTGGCTTACGGGAAGGATGAAAAACTCATATTTTTCCATAAAAAGCCTTATTCTATGATAGATCTCTGTTCTTATACGCTCAGCACTGGCAAGTTGAGGTCCTGTAATCCTTTCGCCTTCTTCTATATTTTTAAGCAATGTATATTTAAATTTATTTTTTTTCAGATTTTCTCCCAGAATAAGTTCATAATCCCAGGCTCTCCATGCCTTATAAGCTTTATCTGCTCCTGTAAAATCAGGCTCATTTTCTTCCACTTTACATCCGAGTGACTGAAAAACTTTTTTCTGACTGTCTACAATTCTCTTTACTTCAGGTTCAAAAGGCAGCCCTCCGAGATCTATTGCCCATGCTATATTAATTCCTTTGAATTTACGTTTCAGGGAACGAGAAAAAATATTTCCCTCTTCCTGAATTGCTATGGGGGAACGACTGTCAGGGCCTGACATAACTGAAAGCAGCAGAGCCAGATCTTCCACATTTCTTGCCATAGGGCCTGCTACTGTAAAACTGTTCCATCCATCTGACACAGGCCATATGGGAACACGTCCGGGAGAAGTACGCATGCCCACTACATTACAAAAACTGGCAGGATTGCGAAGAGAGCCTGCAGCATCAGTACCTGTTGCAAGAGGCACCATACCACATGCCAGAGATACAGCAGAACCGCCGCTGCTTCCGCCGCAGGTTTTTGTCATATCATAGGGATTAAAGGTTTTACCAAAAACACTGTTAAAGGTCTGACTTCCTGCTCCGAACTCAGGGGTATTTGTCTTACCAATAGTAATTGCTCCTGCTTTTTTAATTCTTTCCACGAGGATACTATCACAGTCAGGAATATTATCTTTATATGCAAGAGAACCATAGGTTGTTCTTATAGCTTTTGTTTCAAGTACATCTTTATGTGCTACAGGAAGTCCCTGAAGAGGTCCTGTCACCATGCCTCTGTCAACATCTCTCGCCTGTTTTAATGCTTCTTCTCCTGCAAGTGTTACAATGGCATTTAATTTCGGATTTAATTGTTCAATCTGAAGAAGATGTGCTTCTATAACCTCCAGAGCCGAAAGTTGCTTTTTTTTAATATGACTGACCATTTCTGTGGCTGTCATAAAACAGATCTCAGAGGATGTAATAAATTTTTCAGAAATTACCATTAAAAAAATACCTCCCGAATATTTATAGAGAACATAATAAAATCAAAGAATCAGACAAGTTTATTTTCAATCACATATCTTATGACATCAGAATTATTTTCCATTTTCATTTTCTTCAGCATTCTGGTTTTGTATGTACTGATGGTCTTAAGACTCAGAGACAGTTCATCTGCAATATGCTTTATAGATTTACCGGAACCTATCATACACATGATGAAAAACTCCCGACCGGAAAGACTTTCATGAAGTAATTTATTATTGTCATGTTCCAGGTTAAGGGCTAACAATTCTGCCACAGAAGGAGTAATATATTTTTTCCCGTCTTTTACAAGGCGAATGGCACCTGTTAATTCATCTGGAATAGTTTCTTTTGTAATATATCCTGCTGCCCCTGCCTGAAAAGATTTTATGGCATATTGTTCTTCAGGATACATGCTTAATATGAGAACAGGTATTTTTATTTTTTTAGCCTTTAATTCTCTTAAAACCTCAATACCGCTCATGTCAGGGAGAGATAGATCAAGTAAAATCAAATCATAACTGTGACCTTTGATCTTTTTTAACACTTCCAGACCCCTGTCTGCTTCATCTGCGACGATAATATCCTCTGTCTCCCCCAGTATCTGCTTTAAACCTTTACGTACAATCGGATGGTCATCAACAACAAGTATTCTGGTCATAATTTTTTTCATACCTTTAGAAATTTTTAACATGCACTGGCAGAACACTGTTCTGCCAGTGCACAGGATTGTAACGCTAAATTTTTCTGCAGGCCCTTTTCTTTAAAGATGTTCCTCTTTTATCATTACTGTCATATTCCATAGCCTTATCTGCACATGTCATGGCTAAATCGTAATTACCCTGGTAATATAATATTAAACCTTTACAGTACCATATATTTGAGCAGTAAGGCTTTTTTTTCAACATCTCATCATAATAATCAAGAGCCCTTTTATTTATTGAAGAATCCATAGACAGAGCCCTATCAAAACATTTAAAGGCTTTTTCATATTCGTCCATGGAAGCCAGGACACATCCTCTGTTAAACCATAGATCCGAACCTTCATAGCCCATATGGAGCATCATGTCAAAACATGTAAGTCCTTCTTTATATTTTCCGATGCAGGACAGGGCAGAACCTTTATTACTCAATACCTTTAGATCTTTACAGTCAATCTCGAGAGCTTTATTGAAACATGTAATAGAATCGTCATAATTATCCTGATAATAGAGAACAGTACCTTTATTAAAAAATGCTTCTTTAAATCCAGGGTCAATATTCAGAATATTATCAAAACATGTGATTGCTTCTTTATATTTACCAAGATTAATAAGGGCAACTCCCCTGTTGTTGAGAGCCATTATATTTTTTCCGTCAATCTCTAAAATTTTGTTATAACAGTTTATTGCCTCTTCATATCTCCCCTGTTCATCCAGAGCAGATCCCAGGTTATTCCATATATTTATATCCTTACTGTCAATCTTCAGGGCATGGTAAAAACATGGAATAGCTTCGTCAAATCTTTTCAGATTAACCAGAATAATGCCTTTTGTTTTCAGGGCTTCAACATCATGAGTATCAATCTCCAGAACTCTGTTATAACATTCGAGTGCATCTTCGTATTTTCCCATATTGGCAAGGGTAGAACCTTTGTTATACCAGCCTTCTTTCAATTGAGGGTCTATTTTTACAACTCTGTCATAGTATTTATATGCTTCTTCATATTTTCCAAGACCTGCAAGACGACAGCCCCTTCTGTTAACAGCTTTTACATCTTCATCTTCGAATTCCATGACTTTATCATAACATCTGAGTATTTCCTGATATTCACCGTTATGACATACAATAATACCATTTTCCACCTTTACGTCTGTATTTGTTATGAAACCTGTAAAACTCATAATTTTGCAACACCTTTCCTTTATTTATAGGAATACAAAATCCATTGAAATCAGTAAAAAATTCATTTATATGACTATAATATAAAAGAGGAGTAAAAAATATAGGAGATTACCTGATTTTCATGTAGGACTTTTGCTATTTTATATGACAGAAATATACCTGATTACATTGTATATATTTCTCTAAAATTCAGGTTTTATTTTATAATTCTGCAAAAAATTATTGCAGTCATCAATATTTCGAATATTTTTATTTTAAAAATTTCAAAATTCGTAACAACAAATAACAACATATTAAAAGAATGAAATAAAAATAGGATTATTATATTAATAGAAATTTTACAAAATATTTTTCCAAACAAAATCTGTAACAAAAAGAAACAAGCTGTAACGCAGCTTGTTTCTTTAAAAAATATATTAAAATAATATTAAAGCTAATGTTTCTTGAATTTTTTAAGAAAAGACGGAATAGACACATTTTTATCTGTATCATTATGAAGATTACTCTCCATGAATGAAGGAAGGTTTATTGTTGATGTCTTATAAGGAGATACTTCCTGAATTTTCTTTATTATTTTTTCTTTTATCGGCAATATATTTCCATCTAAAGTTTTAGTGAAACCTGTAGCTATTACAATAATTTTAACCCTGTCACCCATAGTTTCATCACAGGCTGTTCCGAAAATAACAATAGCTTCCGGGTCTGCCGCATCTGCTATAAGGTCTGCTGCTGCATTAATCTCTGTTAGAGTCAGATCTTCCCCGCCTGTTATATTAAAAAGAACAGACCTTGCGCCATTTATATTTGTTTCAAGCAGAGGGCTTGATATGGCAGCCTTTGCCGCATCGACTGATCTGTTATCTCCCTGCCCCGTACCTATACCCATCCAGGCAGTACCTGCATTACTCATTATGGTTTTAACATCTGCAAAATCAAGATTTATTTCTCCCGGCATGACTATCAAATCAGAGATACCCTGCACTGCCTGTCTCAAAATATCATCTGCTTCCCTCAAAGCCTCACGAAAGGTTGTCTTTCTTTCAACTACCTGCAACAGTCTGTCATTGGGGATGGTAATAAGTGTATCAACCCTCTGTTCAAATCTTCCTATTCCTTCTTCGGCAAGCTTCATCTTATGCCTGAGTTCAAAGGCAAAAGGTTTTGTAACAACACCTACGGTGAGAGCACCGGTATTTCTGGCTATTTCAGCTATGACAGGAGCACCCCCTGTTCCTGTGCCTCCTCCCATACCTGCTGTAATAAATACCATATCTGCGCCGTAAATGGCATTGGCAATATCTTCCCTGTTTTCTTCTGCAGCTTTCTGTCCTATTTCAGGTCTGGCACCTGCGCCAAGACCTCTTGTAAGTTTAATACCTATCTGTATTTTCAAATCGGCTTTACACATGTCAAGAGCCTGAGCATCGGTATTTATAGCTATAAATTCAACACCTTGAACACCCATTTCAATCATTCTGCCTACTGCATTACATCCACCTCCACCTACACCGATTACCTTAATAACAGCCTGTTTTTTTATATCTTCCCTGTCAATATTCATATTCTACTCCTTTCCGCAAATAGACGGAGTTGTTATCTATCTATCATATTATTTATAATCTTTATTGAATTCTGAAATAATGAAATAATTAAAATTATATCATAAAATCTTCTATTAGTTACATATTTAGATAACTTTATCTTTAATCTACATAATCCCTTTATATCAGGGCATGTTCAAACAAAAAAATACACTTGCACCTCATTGGAGTCCATGAAAAACCGGGGGAAGTTAGAAAAACAAGCAGCCTCTTTATCTATATTCTCACAGGTTTAAAAATATTTATATACTGAATTCTTTCAGAAAAATAATTATATTAATTTTATTCTTGACTTTAAAAAAAATTATATTATAATAAATTTTAAGGCAAAAACGTTATAAAGGTAGCATATATATATATATATATATATTGCTCAAAAGGTAAAGAAGGTGATTTGTTTTATTAATAATTTCGGAGTTTAAAAAAGGAAATAATATATATAGTGTTTAAATATAATTAAGGAGGTTATTTTTTATGTCAAGACGTGAAGTTGCTTTGATAACTGTCCTCTTACTCATAGCTCTTATTTTTATATCGAACTGTGGTTCAGATACTGCAGTATTGCCCGGCAGCAGTTCGAATCAGACATCTTTAATAAATCCCACTGCCACTCCTCAGTTAATAACAAGACCTGTGAACGGATTCATTTATGGAACAAATTCTTCATCTGAAACAGGTGAAACGGCAGACAATGTTTATGTCCTGGATGTGCCTCCATGTAATGCCGATTCTTCAGGAGACGAACCATTTGTTAAACAGGTGGAAAATTCCCTTAAAGAGGATTCTGCGGCCTGGAATAATCCTGAAATTCAGGAACTTTATACAAATCTTTCTGAAGAACTTTCTACCTGGAGGCCTCTTCCTGAATATAGCCGGAATGCACATGTTTTCAGTGTATATCAGGATTCTATGTCCGATACTCCACTGTTTGTTAATGCCGACGGCTCTTTTAAGGGAGAATTACCTTCAGATCCGGCGGATTCTACGGTAAAGCTTGAAATTGCCCTTGACGGGGAAAACTATATAGAAACAGAAACAATTCCTTCCATAGATTCATTGACTTCAAGCGATTCTTCAAATATAACACTGAAATCCTGCCCTGAAAGGATTTTTGCTATGCCGGGTGAGGTGGTTATATTTAAAGTCTATAATTCAGAATCGGCTAATTTGAAAAGCGCAGGTCTGGATTTTATTCTGAATAATTCTTCTTTTGGATGTGTCACAAATCCGGTATATCTGAATATATGCGGAACAAAGAAATACAGTCTGGCTTATGGCTGCTTTTATATAAAAAAAGGATTGAATACTCCTGTACAGACAACCATAACTGCTAAAATCAATAATGGAATTAAGATAGAAATCCCGGTTGAGATAGTTAAAAATATTGCAAGTATTTCAGGCAAAGTTTTTACAGGAGGGAAACCTCTTATTAAAGGATTTGTGAGAAGTATTGGGCCGAAGGCCTGCTGCAAATTAGATTCAGAGGGTAATTTCATACTGCCGAAGGTTTTTAAATCGCACAATGTGAAGGTTATAGCCACTTATTGGGTGGAAGAGAATGGTAAGAAAGTCAGAAACAGAGAAGTGAAATTTATTGAGTTTCTGAATAGTGATGTGACTGATTTTAATTTCGGGGTGCCGCCTACGCCGACTCCTACTTCAACTCCGAGTGTAACTCCTACTATCCACCCAATTGAAGAACATTTTTATCAGCGTCAGGTTTCAAAGGTAATTAGCTATTATAACGAATCAAAACAACAATTAGGTACCGAAGAAGCTATGCAAAAAACCGTTGATTGGATTAACGGGCAAGTGCCTTCAGAAATTCCTGTTCCGGAGGGTATGACGAAAGCTTATATGCCTCCTGACGATACTATAATTATGATCGAATTTAATGATGGAATGTTAATTGGCCTTAACCCAATAGAAGAGCCGATTCCAGATGTATCTGAAATACCAGTTAATTTAAATAAAAATATATCTGATATGCAAAAAAAATTAAGAGGGCCATCTGCAAATTTCATTACCAGTTCTGAAAGTACCTGTTTTGATCCTAACATAATAATACTATCTCCACTTAGTTGGGAATTCGATTGCTCCTTGTCTAAGCATAAGTCAGTACACACTACTAAAAAGTATTCCTCCTACTACTCTACTATAGTAGATGAAATATCTAAGATAGACAATCCCAATGACAGATATTACAATGTTACAGAAAAGTTAACAGGATTTGAAGATATTGAATTTGATTTTGACCATCCTAATGTGGACTATTGGTTAACATCAGATATATTAAAAGCAATAAAAAATAAATATAATTATATTGACACTGAAAAATTAAATCAATTAATAAGTATGGGCAAAGTGAATAACGATACTATGATAAATAATTTAAAGCAATTAGGCTATCCTGAAGATCAAATTAATAAGATTATGGAGGTCGCCCTGGAAGAAATTTATCATTACTCAGATCCAAATTCAAAATATGTACCTGTTATAGAATGTAAGTTGAGTCAAAAAGGATTATTGAATAATAATATTGTAACCCCTCAGGATTATGAAACAATTGGTAATTACGGCCTGGTTTATATTTTAACCCATGGTGGTGGTGGTGGAATATATGCCTGTCTCGTTACGGAGAATAATGAAAAAATAAAAACGTGGTACGATACATATCGTTCTTTAAGTTTTAAAAGAAAGAGTTATATAACAAATCAGAAATTTTCGTACGATTGGCTTAAGGCTAATTTTAGTAATAGCGAAGATATTCTAAGAAAATATAAAACTGGTATTTCTTATGAAGTAATTGTACTTACATATGAAAATTTTTTTGGAGAGCTAAATACTGATTCGAGTAACAATTTTAAAGATTCCATTATATATATGAGTGCATGTCAGAGCGGTAATTATTGGTATTGGCGTTATAATTTACCTATCCGTTCAATAAACCACTCCCAGTATTTTAGCAGTGCAGCAGCTTATTTAGGGTATGATAATAAAACCCATGTCTATTGGCAGGCAGATCTTAGTTATTATCTTTTTAATTTTATGCTTTCTGGACATAGTACACCCGTAATGCATCTTGGTAGGTATATATGGTATTCTCCAAGCGTTATACAGGGAGATCCAAACTATCCAACTGACGTTCCTTTGAGTGTGCACCAGTCATTTGAAATGTTAAACGATTATTATAAGGCTAACATAAATATTCTTGATGATAATACAGAAGCCCATTTAAAGATTTATCCTCCTAACACAGAGAAACAAGTATATTTTCCAGCCCCTGTTAAGGTAACAGTTCATAAAAACTAATTTTACACAGTTTAATTTAATAAAGGGTATAAAATAGATGAACAGTAATTTAAATAACCATATAAAAAATAATACTAAGAAACTTCTTTTAATATTACTGGTAATGATAATTATTATCATTTGTCTTAAATACAATATTATAATATTCTATACTTATTTAATCGGTGCACCACGTTACAAATTTGTAACAAAATGGCAGATTCCTTATGATATGAATGTAGATCAATTTGCGATAGATACAAAAGGATATATCTATCTGGCATATAATATCTTTATAGATAAAGACAATAATGATGCCTGTATAAAAAAATTCGATTCAAATGGTCATTTTATAAAAAAATGGGATATGCTCAAAAACGGTCTGAACCAATTTTGCCCCGTTATCTCCGGTATAAGCTCAGATTCAAAAGATAACATCTATGTACTCGATAATAATAATTATACGATACAAAAATTTACTAGTGATGGAGATTTTATTTGTTTTTTATGTAAGAAGAGAGAGATTTTTCCTAAAAAGGCATTTGTTGAAAAAATAGCTATTGATACAGAGGGAAATATATTCATTACAAGTCCATATAGTCTAATCTATAAATTAGATTCTAATGATAATCTTAAAACCAAATGGAAAGTGCAGAGAGATATTTCTGATATTAAATTAGATTCACAGGGAAATGTTTATGTGGCAAGTTCAAGAGATTATTGGCCTGGTGTTGACGAATCTGATGATTTGGATGATGTAGAAAACTTTGGAATTGGCGTAGATTGCGTAGATATTGACTTACAAAAAACCGCTAATGAAAATAATATCACCTATGATTCCTGTGTTAACAAATTTGATTCTTCCGGAAAGATTTTATCCAGGATATATAATGTAAAGAAGAAGACGAAATCCAGAATTTCTCACATAATGTTAGATTCCCACAACAGGCTTTTCGTAACAGAATGTCATAAACATCGTATTATAATATATGATAATAAGGGAAATATTATAGGTAAATTTCATCCTGAAGGTTTTAAGAAAGAACAATTTAAGGACTGGGACTGGATAAATATTGCAATAGATAGAGAAGATAATATTTATCTATTAGAATATAGAAGTAATTTTATTTATAAATTTTCACCAAAACATTAGAGGAGGACTTATAATGCTACGTAATTTTTATCTATCACTGGTATTAATAACACTGTTATCATGTATTATTATTCCCGGCTGTGGAGGAGGCAGCAATAGCATAAATCCAGCTTCATTTATAACCACTCCCACACCTAACATTCCTGGCGGTGGAACTGGTTACATAACAATCAAGATAGTATGGCCGCAAGCAGGTAAAACTGGTAAATGTATTATGTCATCAGAAAATACTGAAACAGATATTACTGCATCAATGCCAGGAGATACGAATCGGGTAGTAGTTGAGATATACGATAAAAATGATACCACTGAGCCTTTAATCAATGGTACACACAAATTTCTATGGGGTATTGGGAAACTAATGGATAAACACACTTTTGGTCCTCTTCCTACTATAAAAGCTATAGTTATAGCAAAGGCTTATCATGATGAAAATGGAGAAGAAAGTATTACACCAATATCAGTAGCTGAACAGAAATTTCAAATAAAACCAGGGATGCCAGAAGATAATGCAGTTGACCTGGCTCTTGGCGACTACGAATTAACAGTAGACCCCTATGACTCAGTCCTTACTTTACCGCCTCAATCCAGAATAGGAGCAAACGGAACTTCAGATCCTATTTCATCTCCGAGTCCAGGCACTACTCCCGATATATCTCCCACACCACAGGATACACCAACTCCGTCTATTACTCCGCCTTCAGGAGGTATAGTCTCTACCACCATCACGGCAAGACTTATGATTGTATATCCCTCTCCTGCTCCCAATCCAGCACCGGAGCCGGATACAACAGCCATACCTGTTTCCACTCCGAAACCTGCAGAACACAAGCTCATCAATTTCAGATTACTCTCAGGAACTGCCTCTTTATCGCCAATCACCGGTTATACAAATTCCGAAGGTTACTGCACAACAACTCTTACGGCAGATACTACCGGCACCAATATAATTGAAGCTTCCTTTGAACCTGATTCAAACGACCCTGATAATGCTTATAAACAAACCTGTCAGGTAGAAGTAGAAGGCGGTGAAGCAGATGAAACTTATTATGCGATAGAGCTGGGTTCCTCTGTTGACTCGAAAATAGTTGTAAATGGCCGGACTACTATTTATGCGATACTCAGAAAAAATAAATATCCCGACTGGGAAGCAGCCCCGGGAAAAACAATAAACTTCAAAGTAATACCGTCTTATGGTGCCTCGGTAAATTCATCTGCAACAACTGATAATGAAGGTGCATGTTATATAACCTTTACCGGTACTGCTGCAGGTTCTTATTCAGTAGAAGCAGAGTTTAAAGACCCTGCTTCAGATCCGGAGAAACCTCCTTTTACAGCTTCTTACCCTATAGAAGTAATTAACGATCTGATCTGGGAAGATGACTTTGAAGCCTATACCCCGGGTATCTGGCCTGAAAGTAACTGGACTGCCCGGGGAGATGTTACATCTGATACGGCAAATCAGGTTGCTACAAATAGTGGAAACCAGGTACTTCAGCTTCATAGTAATAGTTATGGCATGGCACTCAGACCAATGATGATAGAAGTACCCTGTGAAGTTAAATTTGATATTAGAATAGGTTCCGGTGATCTCAACGGTCTTAATCAATCCCAGAACATAGGTTTTGGTTCTTTCAGTTATTTTGGTGATTATTCCGGACACAATTTCTTATGGTTTGATCTTTTCAGAGATTCTCAAGAGGGTGATAAGCGTAACATTTATGGTTTAAACAGTCATTTTGGTTCATACAATCCCGGCACCTGGTATACAGTACATGTCAGATTTGGTAAAGAACCGAAAATTACTTACTGGGTAAATGGTTACAATACAGTTTTTACTGATATTTCTCCTGTTAATTATCAAAATTATGCTCACAGCCATCTTTCATTCGGTCTTAACTATGGAAGTACTATGTGGGTCGATAATATAAAAGTCTATTCCCGTCACGGATTAGATGATTAAAAGGGAATAATACTTTAATAAGGAGGAAGTATATATGAATAAAAAATTCTTATATACTTCCTCCCGGGTATTTTTTATTATTTTAACCTTTTTATATGTTATCTTATGGTATCTGTTATATAATTATTATTCTCTATTTACTCACTGGAATATTCCCGGATTTACCCTCTATAGAGTGCCTGAAAAGCTTCTTTTTAATACAATAATTTTTACACTTCTATCGGTAATATATATCCTTAATGTTTTATTAATTAAACAATGTAAAGAAATTTCTCTATCGATGAAACTCAGTATTATAATTTCTACTGCATTAACAGGCATATTCACTATCGTGACTCATCCTGCAGGGTCATCTGACATATTTAATTATATAATCTCCTGTAAACTGGCATATTTTCATCATCTTAACCCCTATCTACACACCTTCGGCCAATATGCAGGTGATCCTTTAAGAACCTGCTCAAACACTGTAAATATGACACTGGGATACGGACCGGCCTGGCTTATTCTCTCAGGTATTCCCTTTATATTTTCCGGTTTTAGTTCTATAGTTTCCATGCTTTTATGTTATAAAACCTTTAATGCTTTATTTCTTATTTCCATTGCTGTTCTCATATACCGTTATGAAGAAAAAGATAATAAATGGACTTCTCTTTATTTATTTACAGGAAATCCCCTTTTACTATATGAAGGAGTGGTAAACGGACATAATGATATGATAATGGCTTTTTTTCTTATATTTTCAGTTTTTAAATTCAGAAAGAATTCCCTTTCTTCTCTGCCTCTTCTTACAGCAAGTGCTATGATCAAGTTTTTCACATTACCTCTAATAGTTTTATATATTACAGAAATGTTTAAAAGAAAGTGGCAGTTAAATAAAATAATATTGACCTGCATTTTATCTCTTCTGGTAATAATTATAAGTATTATCCCATTCTGGGAAAGTGGAAACATGTTACACGGTTTATTCGATGGCATGAATTCATATCATACAACAAATGGCATATCAATTTTTGCAATACTCAGACACTATATGATAATTAATAAGATAAAAGGGATTTCCCGGGTGAAAACTATTTTTGCAGTTTTATATGCAGTTTTTCTGATGATAGAGATATGGTGGATAAAGGACAGACTTGAACTCAGAACAATAGATATTTTATTGTTTTTCTTAATGACTATTTCATTATTTTATCCCTGGCATCTTATACCGGTTCTCACTATTCTTTCTTTTCAGAGAAATTATGGGATACCTTATATTCTTATTTTTACTTTTTTCGGAATGTCTTTCTACCCGATGAAGATATTTCTGGGTAATTTTACCACATTATCTGATTTTTCCGTCTATTTCTGTCTATCCCTGCTTATGCTGTTACCTGTGATTATTTTCTTTAGTGGAAAAGTCATAAAAAGAAATTCCAATTAATTCTGGCAAATTTAAAACTCATATTTTCATATAAACTTTTTTCACATAGTATATACAAAGGAAATTTTTATTTTTCATAGAATTCTGTATCTATAAAATTTTATTTTTCAGGTGATTTTATTATGAAAGAACAGGGCAGATGTAACTTTGTACCGGGAAAAATTCTCACACGTCAGTGTCCAAATAAGGCAGCATGCCGGTGTATAAAATGCAACAGAGATATGTGTAACGATCATTCCATGCCTACAAATGCAGGTGTTATGTGTGTTGAATGCACTGCAGGTAAACCTGTAACACCATTTCAGGAAGATGGTCTTTATACGGACGAAGAAATGGCATTATTTGACAGGAACTACTCTTTATGGGCAGGGGATGCAGGCAGATTATACGATGAGCTAGGTCTTAAAGAAGACCAGTTTGATGCAAGTTAACAGAAAGGGTTATTTGCCATGAAAATAGTCCTTCTTTCCCACTCCTATCCTCCATCAATAGGAGGAGTGGCAACTTCCGTAAAAAGACTGGCGTTAATGTTAAAAGAAAAAGGATTTTCTATTTTTATTTCCACTTTGTCAGGAAAATTATTACCGGGAGAAGAAAAAATTACAGAAGAAGATGGAATTACATTATATCATCTCGGGAAATTCCCCGGAACATCTGATACAAAAGCCTCATGGTTTGAACAGTTATGCAGAATTATAGATAAACATAAGATTAATATTGTTCATTCATATTATGCTTCGAGAGCCGGTTTTACAGGAACTATGGCGGCAAAGCTTAAAGGCATAAAATCAGTTGTGAGTATAAGAGGTAATGATCTCGAAAAAGACATGTTCTGCGGAAGTGATTTTCCTCTTATAGAATGGACTCTGAAGAACTGTTCCTCTGTAACGGCCGTGTCAAAAGAGCTGAAAGATCTTGCGTCTGTTATAATCCCCGAAAAAAAAATACATGTCATTTATAATTCGGTAAACAGTTCTCTCTTTAAAAAAAATCTGCCTGACAGAGAATTTCTCTTAAATTTATCCATACCGGAAGGTGAGCCTTTAATAGGTTTTATCGGGGAAGGAAAAACAAAAAAAGGAATTTACAGCCTTCTTAAAGCTTTCGCAAATCTTCTGGAAGAGAAGAAAAGCCATCTCTTTTTAATAGGCAGAATGAGACAGGAAATAGCCGAATTAATAAAATTTTTCAGAGAAGAAAATAAATTATTTAATCATTATTTACATATTTTCCCTCCTGTTCTACCTGAGTATATTATTAAATTTTACAATCTTCTTGATATATTTATTATGCCTTCCCTGAAAGATGGTATGCCAAATGGAATACTCGAAGCCATGGCATGCGAACTTCCTGTTATTACTACAGGAGCCATACAGAAACTGGTGAAAAACGAAAAAACTGGTATAATAGTAGAACCGGGAAATATAAATGAACTGACCTGTGCTATGATAAAACTGCTTAACAGTAAAGGATTAAGAGAAAAAATGGGTAAAGAAGGAAGAGAAAGAGTAATAGAGCATTTCTCACCTGATAAAGAACTGGAAGGAAATATTGAAATTTATAATAATCTGATGAACACCGGACTATAAACCATTAAAATAAATGGGAGGCTGTCATTATGAAATTACCGGAAAACTTTAAAATTACAGGACCTGTCGATGATATTTACTGGCAATTTAAAGATATATCAGACGTCTATGTAACAGAAGGTAAAAAACCATGGGTTTTCGGATGCCTGGGAGCAATATTATTTGTATCACTTTTTTCATTGATACCAATGCTTTTTGTCTCTTCACCGGCAGAAGATGCCTCATACAGAGGGATTGTATATTTTCTGGTTGTTATTCTCGCTGTTGTAATGATTATTATGGCAGTAGTGAAACAGAAATCAGGATACAAACAGAAAAAAGAATTACTCGATATTATGCAGGGAATAATAGAAGGAGTGAGGGATGATTTAAGAAATAAAGGGATTATGACATTGACATGTGAATTTACACCGAGAAATAGACCGGTAGAAGATGACCAGCGTGGAAATGAACCGAGATTTTCCAGTGTAAGAAGAATAAAATATAAATATAAAACGGCAGATTTAAGGTTTACTATGCTTGATGGCAATATTCTGAAGGTTCGTATCTATACAAAAGAAAGAGAAAAAATAAAGGTAGATCACAGTACAAAAAGAACTTTCAGAAAGAAATTTCTTCTGAAAATCAGAATGGATATGAATCAGAAATGTTATGATATGGCAGGGTTCAATTATGGAGTCTACAATAATTATCAACTGACTCCAAATATAGTAATTTCAAAGGTAAGCAAAGGTGAAAGCCATATTTCAATGAAAGCAGCACTGGCCAAATTAGATCAATATTCAGGCAGGCAGGTAGCAGGAATGATAAAAGGAATCTACGGGGGAGTAAAATTCAAGAAATTTTCTCAGGTTTAATCTGTGATAATCTCAATTTTTTTTCATAAACATGTATCAAATCAGCAGTATCAAAAATAACAGAGAAGAATTTATTTCTTCTCTGGAACATGGAAATCCCTATAAGCCATTAAGTGTAAAAATAAAACTTACATGGAACTGTAACCTCTCCTGTGTTATGTGTAATTCCACAAGACAGATGAGAGGAACGGAACTTGGCTATAAAAGAGTCCTTGGCCTGGTACAGGAACTTTCGGAAATGGGCTGTAAAAAAATACATTTTTCAGGAGGGGAACCTCTCCTATGGGATGGTTTATTTACCGTTTCAGACTATGCAAGATCGAAGAAACATATAAAAGTAAATCTTACGACAAACGGAACTCTCCTGGACAGGGAAATGGCAAAAAAATCGATAAACAGCCGGTTTAAAACCATATCAATTTCACTCGACTCTCCTGATGAGAAGATTCATGACAGTATCAGAGGTGCAGGAAACTGGAGAAAAACCATAGAAGGTGTAAAAAACCTTGTAAAAGAAAGAGAATTAGCCGAAGGTAAAACTAAAATAAGACTCAATGTTGTTGTAAGTAAATTAAACTATAAAAGTCTTTATAATCTGCCTGAACTGGCATCTTATCTGGCAATAGATTATATGCTCCTCATACCTGTAGATGATCATCTTGGCATGGATTTTAAATTAAATTATGATGATCTCATTGAATATAATAAGGAAATAGGCCCTGCTCTTTATGAAAAAGGAAATAAATATAACCTGTGGGAGTGGCCCGATCAGGCTTTCCCTTTCGGAAAAACTTTTTCATCTCTTGAATTTTCTTCAAAAGGGTTGTATTCTATGGGTATATATGAAAAAATTCCCTGTTTTGCTCCCTGGCTTCATTCTTTTATATCTCCCAGGGGCAGGGTATTTCTTTGCTGTATGACAAAAAATGTGGGAGTTCTCGGAAAAATTAAAAAGAAAAATTTCAAAGAAATATGGGAAGGCGATATTTATAAACATGCAAGGAATTTCATGATTAAAAACCGCTTTCCTGAATGTTTCAGATGTGATAGTTTTTTAAGGGAAAATATACAGATATCCAGATATTTATTTCAGCCATCTGCTGATGTATGATAAAATAATATATTGAGGTTTTAGCTTGAAAAGAAAAATTCTTGTAATAGATGATAAAGAAGAACTGCTTATGCTTGTAGAGATAATCTTTCTGGATACAGGCTATGAAATTATCAGTACAACAGACAGTAATATGGCTTTTGAATATGTGGTAAAAGAAAAACCTGATATAGTAATTCTGGATATAATGATGCCTAAAATGAACGGATGGGATGTATTAAAACAGATAAAAGGCAACCAGGCAACAAAAAATATACCGGTCCTTATCCTTTCTGTCAAAGCAGACAGGGAAGATGCAGAGAAAAGTAAGGAACTGGGAGCAGATGCAATTATGAGAAAACCCTTTCAGTCTAAAAAACTGATTGAAGTTGTAAATAAAATAATTTCCGAAAGGAACTGAATTTCATTGAATATAGATCCGAAAAAAGTAAAAGAAGGTTATAAAAAAATAATAGGAGAAATCAACAGGTCTCACCTGGATTTAAAGAAGGTAGCCCCGAAAATCCTGGATGTCATAGTTGATGTTTTCGGAGCAGACAGGGCTGATCTTGCCATAATCAGAGAAGATTTCGATATAAACCATATGGCCCTTACGGAAGAAAATGCTATAAAATTAAGAATAACAAAGGGTTATAAAGACGAAGAATGGCTTATTCTTGTAGAATCAGGAGTACTTATGGATAGTATTCGTCATGCCATAGTTACCAGAAAGAGTCAGATCTATTCAGATATTGGTGAAGAAGAGCCGGAAAGATTGGAAATATCTGAAAAACTGGAACATGGATGCTGGATGAATTATGTCCTTGTTATAGAAGACAGAGCAGTTGCAAATGTTCATCTCGCAAGTAAAGAAAGATTTTATTACCAGATGGATGAATTAAAAGAACTGGAACATATGAGCCAATTACTTGCAACTGCTATCAATGTAGCAGGTCTCTGGGAAAAAGAGAGGATCCTCCTTCTGGAATTTATCCATTCTCTTAATGTTGCTCTTGAGGTAAGAGATAAATATACGGCAGGCCATGTGGAAAGGGTAAAACTCTATTCTGAGCTTATAGCACAGGAACTTAAACTACCGGATGAAGAGACAGAATTAATAAAAACTGCTGCCATATTACATGATATAGGTAAAATAGGAGTAAGTGACAGTGTACTGAAAAAAGCAGGATCTCTGAGTGATGAAGAAAGAAAGGAAATACAGCAGCATGTAGTTATGACAAACGACATACTTAAAAACCTTTCTCACCTTGATGAAGCAAGAAAACTGGCATGTTTTCATCATGAAACCTATAATGGCACAGGTTATGTAATGGGTGTCAGAGGAGAAGACATACCACTTGGTTCCAGAATTATTTCCATAGCAGATACCTTTGATGCAATGACTTCCAATAGAGCCTATAGAAGGGCCTTTTTTGTAGAAGAAGCCCTTAATATTTTAGAAGATCCCAATATAAAACAGTGGGATAAGAATATTATAAAAATCTTTACCATGTTTCTGAGAACAAATAAATTTAAATCAGTCGCTGAAAGAGAAGGTCTTATTATTTATAAAGACGGTAAATATGATAGAGAAAACAGTTCTCTTAAATTCAAACAATTTACAATTTTTTTCAATGAAAGTTAATTTTTTGGAGAAGGATACAGGAGAAGGATACAAAATTTATAACAGACTCTATTTTGTCTGATGGAGGTTAATATTATGAAAAGAATATGTCTATATTTATTCCTAGTTATAGCTATAATCAGCATTATATCCCTTTCTATCGTTCTTGCACAGCAAAAAACCTGTCCTGACTGCAAGGCAGAATGTAAGGCAGAATATAAACTCTGTCCATTCTGCGGCTATAAATTCGAAGAAACTGCACCGGTCCAGCAGACAGGCGGACAGTTAATCATAACAAATATAGAACCTCTCACAGGGCCTCCAGGATCAAAGGTAAAAATAAGTGCACAGAATGTTCAGGCAGGTAATCTTGGTATATACAGGGTGGATTTCAATGGTGTCACCTCCCTGATTGAATCTATCCAGCAGGATGGTATATATGTTATAGTTCCACAGAATGTTACAAGCGGCCCAATAAATGTCTATGTAAATAATGAACAGATTCGTTATATGGGTTATTCTTATTTTACAGCAGGTAATGGTCCTGCTATAGAAACACCTCAGGCAGACGCAGTTCCTACAGGCATGACAACAACCAGTCTGGATGCACTTTCCAAACAGACTCCTGTACCTCAAATAACTGCATCCACGGCAGAAGCTTCTCCTGTACCTACAGCTCCCATGAGTGTAACAAATATTCCTGCAGGTACTTTAAGTATGGGAAAAATCGTTTATACTTCATGGGATAAAAATAAAAACTATGAAGATATATGGGTAATAAAGTCAGGAAACAAATCTCCTGTAAATATAACTCATGATACCAATTATAATACAAACCCATGCTGGTCACCTGATGGGAAATTAATAGCTTTTACCTCAACAAGGGAAGGAAACAGAGAAATCTATGTAATGACCCAGGATGGTACAAATATTAAAAATCTTACAGGCAATTCTTTCTGGAACGATAATCCTGACTGGTCCCCTAAAAATAATAAAATAGCCTTTGAAAGCTGGAGAGATGGAAATCTTGAGATATACTCCATGAATACGGACGGAAGGGGCCACGTAAATCTGACAAAAACTGCAAAAGATGATGTAGAACCTTCATTCTCTCCAGATGGAACTAAAATAGCCTTTGCAAGCAACAGAGAACAAAATTTCGAAATATTTATTATGAACTCAGACGGAAGCTCCCAGCACAATCTGACCAGATCTGGTACTACAGATGAGAAAGAGCCTGCATGGTCTCCCGATGGAACAAAAATAGCCTATAGCTGTCATAAAGACAGCCAGGATGATATATATATTATGAGTGCAAAAGGTACAAATCAGGTAAATATAACCAGTAATCCAATATCAGACGATCGTTCTCCATGCTGGTCTCCGGATAGTAAAAAGATTGCTTTTATGTCAAACAGGAGTACTACAGCAGAATCTAACTACTGGGAAATATGTGTTATGAATGCTGACGGAAGTAAAGTATTTAATTTATCAAATAATTCTTACTGGGATGGGTTTCCAAGGTGGGTCAAATAGACCAGGATTTCTGGGATGACAGGAGAATCTGGTGTCAGATAAGCTGCCTAATAGTAAAAAACGAAGGGGAGGCAATATGAAGGCTATTTATGGGCACGGCTCCCATCCAGGTAAGACATGATCAATTTTATTTCTTCCTGCATCTGTTCTACTCTGTTTCTTGCAAGTTCTCGAAAATGTCCTTCACTTTCTGCAGTAGTCAGAGTCTCCTGAAATATATCACTTATAGATTTATTTGGAGCTATTTGAATTAATTTTTTTAGTTTTGCATCATTTAATTGCTTGAGATTCATAAGCAAAACTCCCCTTAATAAACAAACGGTTTAAAATTTTTTATCATAAAGTCTGTGCAGGCCTCTTCGTGCCTTATGGTAAGTTTACATGAAAGATATCACTTTGTCAAATTTATCTGAAATTCATGTCTTCATTAAAAATATGGCAATTCTTCTATCTTCAAGGTACTATCAATAATATCATCGAATTACATATAATTCAATATATAACTATATATTTCTATCTCTTTTTTTTACTTCCTTTTCTTTTACAGGAAGATTTTTTCCTGCTATCCAGCTTTCTCTTCAATGAAGAAGTATATTCATGTAAACTTTTCGTATAATTTTCATTATAAGGAGCAAGTTCCATAGCCATCTTTACAGCTTCTACAGCCCAGTCAAACTTACCAAGGCTGTAATAGGCAAGAGATAAATTATAATGAGCATTGGCAAAATCAGGGTTTTCTTCCAGAGCTATTTTATATTCCTTTATAGCAAGATTGAATTTTCCTCTGTTATAATATACACAGCCAAGATTATTATGGGCCAGGGAAAAAGTTGGTTCAAGTTCAATAGCTCTTTTATGATATTCCATGGACTCATCAAGATTTCCCATACAATAGTAAACTTCTCCTAAAGTATTATAAACTTTGGGATTGGTTGGAAACAATTCAAGGGATTTATTATAAGCCTCAATAGCTTCTTTAAAGAGTCTCAATTTTTGATAGGCATTCCCAAGATTGGAATAAGCAAGATCATATAAAGGATTAAGTTCTATAGCTTTTTTATAGTATTCAATAGATTTTTCCGAATATCCCTGATTACAGTAATAGCATCCGAGATTATTATATGCTACAGGATAATATGGTGCAAGGTCAATAGCTTTTTCATAATGTTCCCTTGCTTCATCTACAGCTTCACAGCTATATAAAAATTCACCGTAACTGTTATGCAGAAAAGCCTGATCGGGATTTTTTTCGAAAGCCATTCTATAAATCTTCCTGGCTTCTGGTGTTTTACCAAGTTTATAATATGAAAGAGCCAGGTTTTCCCAGGCAATCATATAATTCTGTGAGAGCTCCACTGTTTTCTGATAATATTCTATAGCTTTAGGATAATCCTGAAGATTATAATAGGTAGTTCCCAGATTATTATAAGCCAGATAATAGGATGGATCCAGTTGAATGGCTTTTTTATAATATTTAATAGCAAGTTCTATGTTTGATTGTTCATAATAGATTTCACCGAGATTTCTATAAATAAATGCATCGGCAATACCAAGATCAATGAGAATATTATATTCTTCTATGGACTTATCAAGCTCTCTTAACCTGTAATAAATAGAAGCAAGATTCAGATGGGCCAGGGCAAATTTTTCATTTAATTCTATAGCCTTTTTATAATGTTCCCCCGCTTCTTTGAGTTTATCCTGTCTGAAATAAACACAGCCAAGATTATTATAGGCCATAGAGAAGGTTTCATCCAGTTCTATAGCTTTCTTAAACTCTTCTTCTGCTTCAGTAAGTTTCTCAAACTGTAAATAAAGCTGTCCAAGTTTGTTGTGAATAGAAGGAACAGAAGGGGAAATCTCCAGAGCTTTCGTATAATTTTCCAGTGATAGATCAAAATTTCCCATTTCATAATAAATTTTGCCCAGTCCTCCATAGGCTACTATATCTTCAGAATCATATTCAATTAATTTTTTATATTCTTCAATAGCGAGTTCTGTCTGTCCCTGATTTCTATAGGCTAAAGCTATATTTCTCCTTATAACTGCACAGTCCGGTTCTATGTCCAGGGCTTTCTCAAAATATTCTATAGCTGATTGAATATTATTCTGTTCATAAAGTATGAGGGCAAGATCATTATAGGCCATTGATGATTCAGGTTCTAACTCAATTAATTTCTTATATTCTTCAATGGCAGATTCTACTTTTTTCTGTTCATAATAAAGATTGGCCAGGTTTCTATGGGTCTCTACGAGATCGGGATCTATATAAAGAGCTCTCTTATATTCTGTGAGAGCCTCATCAATTCTCCCCTGGCGGTAATAAACAAGACCCAGGTTATTCCTTATCATGCCGTCTTCATTTAATTCCATAGCCATAGTATACTGTGCTATAGACTCATCATATTGTTCCATTAAATAATAAGTATATCCAAGATCATTATGTATTGAAGGGTCTTCCGGAGATAGCTCTATAGCTTTATTATAATGTTCTACAGATTCTTCATATTGACCGAAAGCCCGGTATGTACAGGCAAGATTATAATAGGTAATAGCATAATCAGGTCTTATTTCTATGGATTTTTTATAATTACTGATTGATAAATCTCTGTTTCCAAGTTCCAGATAGGTAAGGCCTAAATTATTGTAAGCAGAAGCCAGTGCAGGGTCCCATTCTATAGCTTTCTTATATGCTTCTATAGCTTCATCAAATCTTCTCTCATTGTAAAGCACAAGACCTCTGGAATTATATTCTATAGCTTTCGAAGCTTTTTCTTCTATTTGCCTGAGCCTTGCATCAACAATCTTATTATAAAGGTCCGTCTTGACAGTATAGAGGGATTCATAAGGTATTTCATAAAGTTCTGTCACAGATCCTCTGATAGAACTTCTCACAGGTTCTTCCTGACAATCACTTTCTCTATAAGAAAGAAAGGTCGAGACATTTATATGCGGCGGAAGAGGCAGATTATGAAAATAGGCATATTTTGTGCTTTCAAAAAAACATCTGTTACAGCGGTATATATATACTTTAGAAGGAATATTCTGAGCCAGGGCATTTTGAACCGGTTCAGACCTATCCTCATTTTCCGAAGATTCCCCTGTCTTGAATGTTTCTGCTACTGCTCCTCGAAAAACCTTTCCATGAGGCTCTTCTGTTTTGAAATACCCATCTAACCTGCGTAAAAATTGTTCCTTTATCTTTTTGAATTCAGGAAGAGTTTCTTTACGAGCAAGCAAAAGTTCTTTTTTTATTGATTTATTTCCACAGGCAGGACATCTGCCAAATAAAGTTCCTAACATATAATTTCCCCAAAAAATAATTTAAATAAAAATATCAAAATACTGTTTTTAGAAGGGGAAAACATATCAGCAGGTAAGATATCCTTTAATAGCGTGTCTATATATAAGGCACTCCTTGTCATCTGAAATTAAAAGTTTTATATTCCATCGGTCAAACCATTTAATACGACCCTTCATTTTCTCTCCATCCCTGAAGATAATCTCTATATATTTATTATTTTCCATAAGATCATTGAAAAATTTCGTAGTAAGATGTTCTGTTTCAATCTGTTGTTCTTTATCCTGACCGGCCTCTTTTTCAGTTGTTTCTATTTTTACTTCGCAATCTTCAGTCATTATAATATCCTTTCTAAACTGAAATAATAGTTACACACCTGAAAAATTCTACAACAAATGGAAAATTCCTTTTATAACATATATTTGTTTATCATGGACATGTTCGGGAAAAAGGGACTTCATTTCTATCTAAAAAAAGTGCCACACAGGTTCCGGGAATTACAAGAGACAGAGGTTTATTCTTTGTAGAACTATCATTAAGACTGCCTGTAGCATAAATGATACCTGTAAGATTACCTGCCGTATCAAACATACCGGAACCGGAACTTCCCGATTTTATATCCATTCTAAATCCCATGACCTGCCTGTCTCTATCATTTAAAGAGTTATAGCAGAGTCTTCCTGAAGAGATATTATTCCACGGGTCTTCCGGATTTACCGAGGCATAGTAAATTTCCTGGGAACCGTAGATACCGCTGTTATCAACTGTTGCAGCTACATTAAAATTACATTTCTCATAAGGCTTCAGTAAAGCTAAATCCCGCCATTTGTCAACATTTATTACCCTGGCAGGAAAGGATTTCTTTTTCCCATTACAGAGTAATACAACTGTTATGGAATCTGCCACTTTTCCTTCCGATATACCACGGGAAAGGGCTGTTTCTTTGCTTATGGAAATACAATGGTAACATGTGATAATATATCCCTCCGGGGAAACAAGAACTCCGAGAGAATTACTCTGTTCTACAGGCACAGAGGTTCTGTTTTTAATAACTGTCCAGAACATGTCAATCCTTACAATGGAATTATTAATTATCTCTGTACTTTCCTCACAGTAAGTCATAGAGATAAATAAATGGAACAATATGAAAATAATGACAGAATAACGAATAACAAAAAATGTCAGTTTATTCATTAATAATTACAACTTTCATTTTACTTATGACAGGGGCAGGACATTATTCTGCCCCATCATATGAATTTTTTATCGACTGGACTCAACAAATCCTTCCTGATAACATTCAGAAAAATTAAGTCCTGTTTCCGGAAAATGCTCAACAAAACACAGGGCATAAAATCTGAAAAAGGCATGTATGGGAATAAATGGAACAATAAACACATAGGAAACTGCCATTATTATACAGAATATAAGCAGACTTCCAACAAGACCTCCTATAATCCCAATAAGGAGATCTTTCATACAGAGAAAAACAATAGCTGCACCAATAGCAACTGCTATGAGAATCAGAGGAATATATACAATAGCCAGAAGTACAGCAACTATTAAGAATAAAATAAGACTGATAAAAGCACATGCCACAGCAAGAGCAGTTTTTATCACATAATAAATGAGAAACTGAAATGGATAACTCAGCATTAATCTTACGAGAAAAACTATAGACCCTGCTATTCCCATATCTCTGGCATAGGAAATAGGACATGCAAAATCATAGGTCAGAGAATATATGACACTCGATATTATAACAAGTATAATAAAGGCTACAAAAGAAAGTATAAAATTTGGAATAATAGCCCAGATTGCAAGAGTAGCACCGGGGTTCTGTATTATATGCCATATATGTAAAAAAAGCGGGATAAATATGATTATTGTAAGCACAAAAAGTACTATTCCCAGTAACAGATTAAAAAGAAATAGAGAAAAACCTTTATTCTTATTACCGGTAAAACTCCTTATAATAGAGACATTTCTCTGTATCAATGATTCCATAAATACAAAAAACATATTTGCCCTTATATAAGAAATCAGTAAAGATATAGCAGTAAGTATTAAGACTGAAAGAGCGATTAGACCATAAATCAATAATGAATGGTCCTTATAAAATTTTTCCAGATATTCTGCAGTCTGTCTCAGACCCTCTGAGACTTTATCAGAAGACCCTCAGCCGCCGCCGCCACCGCTGCTTCCACTGCCAGAACTGCTGCCACCGTTGTAACCACTGCCACAGCTACCTCCTGCCTGCTGTAATACTCCGCCAAGAAGACCTACAAGGCTCAATTCAAGCAATTTCCTTAAGCTGAAAGGCTTGAAGAAAAAGAGCTTCGTTCTCCTGAAAGCCTCATACATAGCTTTCTCTGCATAAAGCATTTAGATAAGCACCTCCTTAAAATTCAGTGACCAGTGACCAGTGGCCAGTGACCAGTTACCAGTTACCAGTTACATTATTATGTAATAAATCATGCTCACTGTTCACTATTCACTGTTAACCACCCACTGTTCACTTCCCACTGCTCACTGCTCACTATTCACTGTTCACTGTTCATTTCTCACTGCTCACTGTTCATTTCTCACTGCTCACTGTTCATTTCTCACTTCTCACTGTTCACTTCTCACTGATGACTGTTAACCACTCACTGCTCACTTCCCACTGCTCACTGCTCACTGCTCACTGCTCACTGCTCACTGCTCACTGTCCCCCCCCTACCACCAGAATGGATAAAAATCATCTGATTTACTCTTTGTAAGGTTCTTAAGACCTGATCCGTCAAAATTCATTATATAAATATCCCAGGCCCCGCTTCTATCTGAAGCAAAAACTATTTTATTTCCGTCAGGAGACCATACGGGAGTGGTATCTTCTCCTCCATCTTCCGTAAGATTTGTTCTGTACCATCTATCCCATTTCCTGTCCCATGTAATCCTATAAATGTCTCTGTTACCATGTTCACAGGAAACATAAAGTATGGAATATCCGTCAGGAGACCACTTTGGTGCAGCTCCTTTATCACACTTTTTATCCAGAACATACGGAGAATATCCTTCTGCAGAAATTATCTGTAAATCTGCAAATTCCTGATGATGGGTAAGAAAAACAATATCTCTGCAATCAGGAGCAAAGGATGGGAAATAATCATCATCTTCACTCTTTGTCAAACGGTTAAGAGATTTTCCGTCAGGTTTCATGGTATAAATTTCATTATTCCCTTTTATCCATGATTCAAAAACAATTAATTTACCATTTTTTGACCAGTCAGGATGGCCGTCATAAACATTGTTTTTTGTGAGTCTCACCTTTTTTGAATTCCCCAGGGTCATGACATAAATCTCAGGATTACCGTCTCCATCTGTTTCATAAAGTATTTTTTTACCGTCAGGAGACCAGCAAAAGGAAGGCTCATAATCATATACCTGATTATTAGTAAGTTTTACCGGTTCTGTGCCATTTCTCTTCATAATATAAAGATCAGGATTACCGCCTCTTGTGGAAATAAAACCTATGTATTTACCATCAGGGGAACCGGCAGGCATAGAATCTGATTCACTGTTATCTGTAAGTCTTGCTCTGGAAGAGCCATTCTGTTTCATAGAATAAATATCATAGTTTCCATTTAAATCTGTAACATAAAGTATAAGACCTGGTTTTTTTGTTTCTGCGAGAGACATGGAAAAGATGAGAGAAAAAATCAGAGAGAAAAATATAAAATTTTTCATAATAAAAATCTCCTATTTATCCGATTGCAGGAAATAGCGGCGAAAATCTAATTTTTTTTCTTAATAAGTATTTCCTGCCTGTTCAAAACTTTCCTTTCATGAGCAAGATTGACAAAATTATAGGAACATCTGTAGCAAAAAATATCTCTCCTGGCAGTTCTCTCAAAACAATCAGGACACTGATTTTTCGGTATTGGAGACCGAAGAATGAAATATAGTATCCATCCTGCCACAGGTAAAAGTATTGCCACATAAGTCCAGAGGAGAGCCCACATATTTCTGCTCCTTGCATCTTTATATATGAACATGGCTGCCCACAGGACAAGAAAAACAGACATTATTTCTGCTACAGTAATCAGTTTTTCCAGGGAAATCATACTAATTACCCACCATTAAAGCATCACGATCTTCATATAAACTATAATTATATTCTATCATAATATGTGACTATTTTAAATAATTTTTATTAAACCTTTATAATCTTTACTCGTTATGATTTTCATATAAACTGCAAATCATTTAGTTAAAAGGAAAAACTCCTACATAGATGGGTGAAAAATACTATTGTAAAATCTCCTGTTTTCTGATATTATTCTCTTATTGTCTTCTTAAGACTTCAAAAAAACAGTAGGAGGTTTGTAACATGTTAGTTCAAACACCATGCAAAGTGTCTCAGGAAAAAGTGACCTTTGATGTAAGAGAATTAGAAGCAATTCTCAGTGCACCTGCCATGGATTTAAAACCCTATCCTCCGGCAGCAGTCACACTTAAAGACGGACGTACCATGCTTATAAAGCAGGCAAATAAAGAAGATGCACCGAAACTTCTGGCTTATCTCAAAAAATTACTGGACGTAGAACATGATTTTTATGATATTGTTGGTGCAAGAGTCTATGCAGAAGTTCTCGGATGGTACAGAAACAGGCTGAAAGATCCCTACACTCTTGTAGGACTTATAGACGGAGAATGTGTCGGTTTTGCCAATGGCAGACTCATGGATGAAGATGTAAATATAAGTCTTCATACCCTGGCCTTTTCAAGAGGTAACAGAATAGGTGCCATTATGTACTATGCAAAATGCGAATATACCTTCGAGATTTTAAACCAGGAAGAATTCTGGGCCACCTATGAAAGTTACAATGGTCTCAAGAGATGGGGTATAGGTATGGCACAACCTTCCTATCCATGGCCTGATTACCAGCATGAACTCGGTGGTGCAAGGGTATATTATGTCACGAAAAAATACTGGGAAAAGGTAGTAAAAAATTATATGCTCGACATGACAGGATGTAAACTTGTAAGACCTGTAACAGAAGAACTTCTTAAAAAGAATGAAAACTTCTTTATGCCGGCAGAAGTAATGGTTTAAAATTATATTAATTAAATAAAGGCTTTAACTTATTAAAGCCTTTATTTTTTCATAGAAATTTTCCATTGAAGGTATATCTAAAATACAGAGGCAGAAAAATATCTGCACCGGTCTTTTATCAAAGATAAATCTGAAAAATTTAAGTATGAAATCTTTTATTATGATCTGCAATAATAAATTCTGCAGCTGTCTTAAAATCTTTTACCATAACATCAGGTTTTATATCTACCTTTTTATCGTTACAACCTGAACCAGTTTCAAGACCTATGCTTACTACCTTCTCGTCTGCCTTCTCCCCTGCTGATATATCTGTAGTCATATCTCCTACCATATAGGAATTTGTTAAATCGATACCATGTTCCTCTGCAGCTTTTAGCAGCATACCGGCATTTGGTTTTCTCATAGGATCTGTTTTATCATTGCTTGAAGCAAAATAGATGGCATCAATATCTCCGCCTGCACTTCTTACATCTTCTAACAGCTTCTCATCAATCTTTTTCAGTTGTTCTACAGTCATATGGCCTGCCCCTATACCACCCTGGTTTGTCACAAGAATTTTAAGGAGATCAGTCTGTTTTGTAAGCTCTGCAAGTCCTTCTTTTGCCTGATCGAAGACAACCAGATCTTCAGGTTTATTTACAGGAAGATAACTGCCATCAGGCTTGTTGCTCACATTGAGCGTACCGTCTCTATCCATAAAAACTGCAGCTTTATTATGAAAACTCTGTCCTGTTAAAGGAACTAACATATTTATTCACCTCTTTAGGGCGTGACGCGTAATGCGTGACGCGTAACGCGTGATTGGTAATTGTTTTATAATAAAATAATAAATATAAAAGCGTGTAAAGTCAATATAGAATATGTTAACTTTTTGTTAATTTCATTCTCAACATATTAAGTGCAGAAAGGGCAGTTCTTTCTTTAATTTCCTCCCTGGAACCGTTTAATTGAAATTTCTGAACCTCTGTACCGAAAGGACCTGATAGACCAATATAAACAAGTCCCACAGGTTTTTCCAAAGTGCCTCCCCCGGGGCCTGCTATACCTGTAACAGAAATTGAACAATCAGATTGTGATAAGGATTTCACTCCAACTACCATTGCCTTTGCCACTTCCCTGCTTACTGCACCATGTTTTTTTATTAATTCTTCCGGCACCTTTAAAATATCTATTTTTGCCTGATTACTGTATGAAACAATAGCTTCGAGAAAATATTCGGAAATACCGGGTACATTTGTCAGCTTATGAGAGATAAGACCTCCTGTGCATGACTCTGCAGTCGAAAGGGTTAATTTCTTTTTTGCCAGTTCATGTGCCACAGCATGTTCAAGTAAATCCTGTCCTTCAGCGAATATAACATCACCGAGACGGGAACGGATATCTTTTTCCGTTTCCAGGATAAGCTTTTTAGTTTCTCTTTCTGTCTTACCTTTTGCATGAATTCTCACGGAAATTATGCCGTTTCTCGCCCTTGTTCCTACGGAAGGATTGTTATTTCTATCCATAAGACTGCCAAGTTTTTCTCCCAGGAGTGACTCGGGAAGACCAAAACAATTCAACAATTTAGTGAGTATAACATCTTTATTTTTCTCTTTAATCAATGGATAAACTGACTGGAACATAGATTTCATCTCAGCAGGCACACCGGGAAGAGAAATTATTTTTATACCTTTATAATTCAATAAAAATCCCGGAGCAGTTCCATGTTCATTTTTTATTACAGTTGCACCTTCAGGAATCATAGCCTGTACCCTGTTAACAGGTGGTATTTTCAAATTTCTTATCCTGAACAGTTGTTCTATCCTTTTGAGACTTTCTTTGTGAAATCTCAGTGGACAGTTGGAAAATTCAGATATTACTTCCCTTGTAAGATCATCTTTCGTGGGGCCAAGTCCACCTGTGGTAAAAATCAATTCAGACCTTCCGGTAGCAATGGTTAAAGCTTCCTGAATATGGGAAGCATAATCTCCAATACAGGTATGATATTTTACATCAATACCGGCAGTGGAAAGCATATCGGAAAGATAGGAGGCGTTTGTATCGATGATTTCACCGAGAAGTATTTCCTGGCCTATTGATATTATTTCTGCTACCATAAACCATAAGCTAACAGTTAAAAACTATTACTGTTTTTTCCTTATCAAGTATTTTGACCGAATTTTTTAATATAATCCTCTACTGACAGGTCATGTCCTACATCACGTTTTTCCTTTTCAGAGAGAAACCATTTATGTTCCAGTATCTGACAGTATAATTCTGCCCTGGCACAGTCTTTTTTCAGATCCTTTAATTTTTCAAGAACAGGAGTAAAGAACTCATTCAGCCAGTGAAAAGCTGCCACACTCAACGGTGTGCTCCTGTTATTCTGTTTTGACAGGTTTACCTTCAGCCCCTGTATTTCATTTATTATAAGCCTTGCCTGCATTTCTTCCGCATAAATTCCTGTAAGACTGTGAAGTAAATCGGCATGAAAACTTCTATCTGAAACAAAAGCTCTTAATTTCAGCTGTTCTCCTGTTTCAGTCGTTTTAATCTCCAGTTCGTCTACTGAAAATCCCATGGCATTAAGAGTTCTTACATGTTCCTGAATACGGTACTTTTCATCAGGTCTTATGACTTCTTCTTTATTTATTACATTCCACAGTTCCTCATAACGTTTGTGAATATACTCTCCTGTTTCAAATATGGGATAATCAGGGGGAAGTTTTGTTATGGCAGCAAGATCTGCAAGGGCACCGCTTATATTTTCTTCCATAATATCCAGTTCATGTTCACGGAGATTATCTGAAATAGTGGGATGAATTTCAGATGTTTCTGCATCTACAAGATAGGCCTGTAATGCTCCTGCGTCCCTGCGAAAAAGGGCATTTGATAAAGAACAGTCTCCCCAGTAGACACCTGAAAGATGTAACTGTACGAGAAGTCCTGTTATTGCATCAAGAAGATACTGTCTGTAACGTTCAAGACTGGAATGCATAAAGATGGAATAATAGGGCAGAGAATATTCCAGATATTTTGTGATTAAAACACTCATGTTTCCTTCTCCTGTAATGGTTTTAACA
>Ga0351860_1022_pt1 | contig 35620 bp, 27 predicted proteins | sample BONcelHFGM3001F8_FD_206791 | JGI IMG/M metagenome (GOLD analysis project Ga0351860, IMG submission 206791) | Enriched cells from coal bed in the Powder River Basin, Montana, United States - BONCAT cells FGM rep2 HSBNCT.FGM.300.1.F8 ...
GCCCAGGCGGCCCGGATCTTCTCCCGGATGGCAGCCACCGCCTGATAATTCTTGTCTCTGACCGCCTTTAAATCCTTCGCCCGGTTGACCGCATCGCTCACGGCGCTGACCACCAAGGGGTTGGTCTCGCCCTGTTCCAGGGCCTGGAAAAACTGTTCTCCCAATCGGCGCATGGCCTTATTGACCTTCTGCTTCTGCCAGCAGGCCAGGGTGTAGCGGCTCAGGATCAGGCCCCGGCGCAGCAGATTGAGGCTCAGCGTCTTGGCGTACCACCCCACGGTTGTGAGTCCCTTGAGTCCTTTCGCGGCCAGACCTTGATAATCAACACTCATGTTAAACTCCTTTCCCGGAGGCCAGGCACCGGGGGAGGAAACCCGGCGTTGGGTCAACCGGAGATAGTTGTCCGGCCCCAGGCACTTTCTCTTAATTTTTTACTATAGGGCAAGGAAGGGGGCGGTGCAATGGCAAAAGCGCCGGGAATGAGGGATCATTCTTGCGACGGTTCGGCGACCCCGTCCTCCAGTGGCGCGATTTGGTCCCGCAAGGTGCCGGTAATGCCCCGGAGGTGGCTGCCGGGCCAGTAAACCCGGTGGCAGCGGGGGCATTCGTAGAACCGGCGGTGATGCAGGAAGACATGCTCCGAAACCCGGCCCTGGACCTGGTCCCGGTGGAGGGGGACGAGGAGATCATTGCAATGACCACAACGGGTCAAGGGCTTGAGGTCGCGGGCCGAAAGGCCCAGGCGCTGGAGCACTTCTTGAAGCTGGCCTTCCGGGTCCGGCGCGGCCAACACCATCAGGTCGGGCCGTTTCAGGCGGTGCGCGGCTGCCTGCCTCGTCAGGATGTGGGTCCCGGGTCTGGGGGGCGGCCAGTTCCCGGGCGGGTCCAAGGCCAGGCGCATGAGGGTGGCGTCGAAACCGCAGAAACGCAGCCACTTGGCCAGGGCCCCCAGGGGCTGATCCACCAGGAATTTCATGGAATTATAAACTCCGGATTAAGCAAAAAGACCTACTTCCCCCTCACCCTAACCCTCTCCCCCATTTGGGGAGAGGGGACAGAGAGGGAACCCCTTATACCAAGTTGAGACCTCTGCGAAAGTCTCTATCGCTATTCTTCCTCATCAAAATGTGGCGTAGGCGCCCTCGCCTGCGCCTAGATACAGTATGGACAGCCGAGGGCGGCTATCCTACATGAGACTTTCGCAGAGGTCTCAAGTTGCCGTCAAAAAAGTAATTATCCTAATCGCAGGGGCGGTTCGCGAACCGCCCCTACAGCGGCTGCGATCATAAAGCCAGGATTACCTCTATGACGGCAACTTGGTATTTTGTGACCTCCTCCTCTTGAAGAACCCCCTGGTTGTCCACGCTGAAGATTGTTTCCGCCACTGGCAATTTTTGGCTGATAGCTGAAAGCTGACTGCTAACTGCTAACAGCTACTTCCCCAGGGGGACCTGGACCACGCCAGCCGGGGACGCCAGGGTCAGGTCGGCCGGGGTCAGGGGCGGGTTGAGCTTGAGGTCGCGATAGACCAGGCGCATTTCCTTCTTGGGGGCCGAGGTCTTCAGGGTGATTTTTTCGGGCAGGTCGGGGGCCAGGGCGCCGAAGTTGGCCAGTTCCGCCGTAAATTGCGGCTCCATGGCGCCGCCGAACCACTCTTCCTGTACAGGGTAAAGACCCTGGGCCGCGACCCAGAGGCGTTCAGTCAGGGCGCCGCCCTGGCGCCACTCCAGGCGGTAACGGCCCGTGGCGGCTTCATAGTCGAACTTCTGGGGTGGTCCCGGGCTCAAAGGCAGGGCCCCCACCAGCAGGCGCAGGGCCTGGGGCAGGCTGACGGTGGGGGGGATGAAGGCGGCCAGATTACCCGGCGTGGCGGGCCCTTGAAACAGTTTGTTTTCCGAGGGAGACAGCACCTTAACCTCGGCTCCGTCGGTGGCGAAGCTCAGGATGGTGCGGCCCAGGAAATCCAGGACATCAACCTTGAGACTGTCGGGCAGCCGGCCCGAGAGCAAGGCGTTGCCGGAATAATTCTGCTCCGGGGACAGAAAGGTGATGCGGCCTTTGGCCTGGAAGGATTGGACCTGCTCTTGCCGGGCCTGAAGCCGGGCCAGCAGCGCTTCCTGCGATATGACTGCCGCGGGTGGCGGGGCCGGCGGCAAGGTCCTGCAACCGGCCGGCCAGAGTAGCGCCGCCAGCATTAGCCATAAAAAGGTTCTGCGGTTCAATGGACTGGCCCTTTCAAGATGCTTTCCACCTGAGTGATTTTCTTCCGCAGGGCCGAGGTGTTGGCGTTTTCCAGCACCAGGGCCCGGCGGTAGATGCGCAGGGCGTCCCGGTAGCGCTTATTCTGAAAATAGGCATCCCCCAAATGCTCGGCCACGGTGGCGTCCTGAGGCATGAGACGGTGAGCCCGCTCCAACTCGGCCACCGCCTTGGCGTACTGGCCTTTCTTGTAATAGATCCACCCCAGGCTATCCATAATGTGGCCGCTGTCGGGCTTGGCCAGCAGGGCCTCCCGGACCAGCTTTTCAGCCTCATCCAGGTTTACTCCGGCCTCGGCGTAGGAATAGCCGAGAAAATTTAGGGCATCGGCATTATTCGGGTTCAGTTCCAGCACTTTCTTAATTTGCTGGATGCTTTCGGGGCGGTTGTTCTGTTTATCATAAAGCACCGCCAGGCGGAAATAGATTTCCTGCGGCCGCTCCACCTTTCCCAGCCCGGCCGTAAGGGCCTGGATGGCCAGGTCCCACTGGTTGTCTTCTTCATAAAAATAGGCGTTGGTAAGATAGATCTCTTCCTGTTTGGGAGCCTGAGTCAGGAGTTCGTTAAGGATCTCCCGGGCCCGCTTTTTATCACCCATTTGAAAGGTAAGATAGGCCATCCTGAGGCGCGCCTGGATGAAATTTTCGGATTCCCGGCCTACCAGCTGATACTCGAGGGCGGCCGCCTTCAGATCACCTTTTTCCTCCAGGGCCATGGCGATAAAGTAGCGCGCCCGATCCTGGTAGCGGGGCAGGGTCAGGAGGGGGCGGAAGAGGCGGATAGCATCGTCCGGCAGCTTTTGCTCCAGACAGACCAGGGCGATGTTGAAGTCTGCGGCGGGATCATTCCGTTCCAGTTCCTTGACCTTGCGGAAGGCCTTCTGGGCATCGCCGTACCGGTTCATAATCAGGTAGAGACGGCCGATGCTGATCCAGACCTTGCTGTTGCGGGGGTGGGAGCGCAGAATCCGGTTATACATGGACAGGGCCCGGCTGTACTGATGTTCCCGTTCCAGGGTGACCCCCAGATCGAACATGGCCGGGATGAACTTGGGGTCCATGGCCAGGACCCGCTGGAATTCTTTTTTCGCATCCGACAGGCGGCCGGTTTCCATGTAGATGCGCCCGAGGTAGTAATAACCCACGACCAGGTGAGGATCCAGGCGCAGGAGGTCCTGGACGGTGCGAATGGCTTTGGGATACCGTTTCTGTTGGGCGTAGAGGGTGGCCAGGAAGAGGCGGGCTTCCCGGTTTTCCGGGTCAAGAGTGATGATGCGTTCGTATTCCCGGGTGGCCTCCTCCAACTGGTTCAGGCCCACGTGCAGACTGGCCAGGAGAAAATAGGCCTCTTGCTGCTGGGGATTCAGCCGCAGGGATTTCTCGGCGTGAGCCAGGGCCTGCTTCACATCGCCCTGGCGTTGGTAGAGGGCGGCCAGCTCCATCTCCATGAAGGCGGATTCGGGATCATTTTCTATGGCCGCCTCATATTCCTGAATGGCCCCCGCCATATCCTCGGCCACCAGTAGTTGTTGGGCTTTGAGGAAGTGATAGAAGGCCTGGCTTTTGGGGGTTTCCGGGGTGACGGAGGCCTTGGTGGCGCTGGGCGCCACCCGGCCCAGGGAGGCGCACCCCATGAATGCCAGGCACAGGCATATCCCCACGATCCCGCCGAGAAAGATGCGGGACCGGCTGGTGCTGATGCAGAAACTGCCGTTCCGGCTGGTTAAAATTTTCCTCTTAAGCAAAGTTGTTCCTCGGCAGGCAGCCCCTGGCAAGCTAATCCCCTATCGGGGTCTGATAATCTTTCCAATCGTCGATTTCATTTTTGAGATATTGACGCAACCGTTTAATGAGCCGGTCTTCAATCTGACGCACCCGCTCCCGGGAAATTTGGTGCCGAGCCCCGATCTCCTGCAAGGTCATAGGCTTTTCCGCTAACAGGCGTAAGTCTAAAATATCCAGTTCTTTGTCGTTCAGTTCGGTGCGAAACTCCCCCAGCTTCTGGCGGAACAGGTTTTTCAGTTCCGCATCGGCCAACATTTCTTCCACCTGGGGGTCAGTGGAGGGCAGGAAATTCTTATGATATTCATCGGAGCCGTCTTTCAAGGGGGCGTCCAGGGATAGCTCCCAGGCCCCCAGACGCTGGTCCATCTCGATGACTTCCTCTTCCCGCACGTTCAGGACATCGGCCAGGAGTTTGGGGCCCGGCTCAAACCCCTGGGACCGGAGTTTCTCCTTTTCCCGTTTCAGGTTGTAAAAGAGTTTGCGTTGGGACTGGGTGGTGCCGATCTTCACCAGCTTCCAGTTGTCCATGATGAACTTGAGAATGTAAGCCTTGATCCAGAAGGAAGCATAGTAGGAAAGCTTGATGCCCCGGTAGGGGTCGAATTTCCTGATGGCGTGCATGAGACCGATATTGCCTTCCTGAATCAGGTCCAGGAGGTTTTTCATCCAGTATTTCTGGAACTCCAGGGCAATCTTGATCACCAGTCTCAGGTTGCTGGTGATCAGTTGGGATCCGGTTTCCCGGTCACCGGTTTCATGGTAGAGGGTGGTGAGGGCTTTTTCCTCCTCCGGGGTCAGCAGGGCAAAGTGGTTCGCCTCGCGGATATAGCGCTGCACCAGGTCGAGATCGCTGGGAACCGGTAGGGTGACCTCGGGCTCTTCAACGTCATCCTCGATCTCGGGTTCCAGAATATCCGGCAGCTCTTTGGGAAAATCGGCCGTCTTCCTGTCAAACTGATCTTTCAAGGGCATCCTTCCTGGATTGGGTTCAGGCCCTTACCAGATGAGGCGAACCGGAATGTCGCGCCGGGCCAGATAGTCTTTAATTCCTTGGATGGTATAGGTGCCGTAATGGACCATGGAAGCGATGAGCGCGGCATCCGCCCGGCCCTGGGTGAGCACCTGGCGGAGGTGCTCGGGGGTGCCGGCGCCGCCCGAGGCAATCACCGGAATGGGCACGGCTTCGGAGATCATCCGGGTCAGGTTCAGTTCATAACCCGTCTGGGTGCCGTCGGCATCGATGGAGTTGAGGCAGATTTCTCCGGCTCCCAGCCGCACCGCCTCCTGGGCCCACCAGAGGGCGTCGATCCCCATGGGGGTGCGGCCCCCGTGAATCACCATTTCATAACCCGAAGGGGTGGTAGGGGAGGAAGTGACTCGCTTCACGTCCATGCCCAAGACGATGCACTGGCTGCCGAAGGCCTGGGCCCCGGCAGTGATCAGCGCCGGGTTCAGGATCGCGGCACTGTTGACGCTCACCTTCTCGGCCCCGGCCAGGAGGACGTCCCGCATGTCGTTGAGGTTGCGAATGCCGCCGCCCACCGAAAAGGGGATGAGGATCTCGGCGGCCACCCGCCGGACCACGTCAATCATGATGTTCCGGCGGTCACTGGAGGCGGTGATGTCGTAAAAGACCAGTTCGTCGGCCCCGGCCTCATAGTAGAGCCGGGCCATGGCCACCGGGTCCCCGATATCCACGTTATTCCGGAATTTGATGCCCTTGGTGGTCCGGCCGTCCCGAACGTCCAGACAGGGAATGATCCGCTTACTCAGCATCGGAGCCGTCCCAGGCCAGGAAATTCTCGAGGATCTGCAGCCCGAAACGGCCGCTTTTCTCCGGGTGAAACTGGGTGGCCACCAGGTTGCGCCAGCCAATAGCGCAGGGGAACTCCATGCCGTGGTCCGTCACCCCCACCACCATGGCCGCTTCGGCCGGGGCGGGATAGTAACTGTGGACAAAATAGTATTCGGCGCCTTCGGGCAAACCCTTGAATATCCGGTGGTCTCTGAGAAAGCGCACCCGGTTCCAACCCATGTGGGGGATCTTCAAACCCTCGCCCCGGGGAAGCGCCCGGGTGCGGCCGGGCACCAGGCCCAGACAGGCGGTATCATTTTCCTCGCTGTGCTCCAGGATAACTTGGGCCCCCAGACAGATGCCCAGGATGGGGATGCCGCGCTGGAAACTCTGGCGCAGGGCCTGATCCAGACCCAACTCCCGGAGCGTGGCCATGGCCTTGCCGGCTGCTCCCACCCCGGGAAAGATGACGCGGGTGGCCTGGGCCACCACCGCCGGGTCCTGGGTCACCGTGCCCTCCACCCCCAGGGCCTTGAGAGACCGGACCACGCTGGTGAGGTTGCCGGCTTGATAATCGATGATGACGATCACGGATTCCTTAAAATGGCGAGATGATTCGTGCAATTTAAAATTTATCAATCCAGGGGCTATGAGTCAACATCATTATCCCTGCCCGGGAAGTTCTGGTTGCGGCTCAGGAGAACTTTTTGGCGCCAAGGCCGTTCCGGCTGCACGGACCCTGATTTTCCTTGACTTTAAACAATCTTAAACACTAGAATGAAAAAGTTATAATCTCAAGCGGGAAGAGAGTGTGACGAGGCGGTATCACCAATTGGACATCGCTTGAAGCCGGTTGGCCTCCGAGGAAAAGATAACCGCGTGGTGAGCATTGCTATTTTTCAAACCAATCTGTTGTTTGGCTTTTTTGGGGTATAAGTTCAGAAATAACTTGGGGGAAAAGCACATGCAGGAAAACAGAATAAATCGGCTATGGCCTGTGGTTCTTATGGTAATAATTTCCTGGTTGGCCGTTGTCACCCCCAAACCGGCGGCGGCTTCCCAAGGGGATACCCTGATCGTCACCGCCGTACCCATAGGTTCCGTGCTGGTTGTGGGAGCGGCCAGCTATCTGCTTTATAAACAGCGCTTCAGTCAACCCGCCGACGCCAAGGGCCGCATGGGGTATAAAGGCCCCGGGGAATTTTTCGTGGGCGGTTTTTTAGGCGGCTCCTTTGTGCCTGGCGCCGATTGGACTTATAAGATAGCCGGCGCGAATCCAACCGCCCGGAATATGGCCATCGATCCCGGGGTCACCGGTGGCATCAAATTGGGCTACTTCCTGGATAGTTGCCCCTATTTGGGATTTGAAGCTGAAGGGAGCATCGGCAGCCAGTCCCAGCCCTCTCAGACCGTGTCCTTGAATCCGCCGGTCGCGGGGTTCGCTAATGGCAGAGTGCCCAGCCAAAGCCTCCTGGTCTGGACCATGGCCTTTCACCTGGTGGGCCGCTATGGCTTCATGCCTGACCAGGAAGTGCCTTTCGGCCGGCTGCAACCGTATGTGGGGATAGGACCGGGTTTGGTGGTGCTTTACGCCGAAGCTGATTCCGCCAAGAACTTCGGCTTGGAGGTGGAGGCCGGCCTGCGTTACATGTTCACCAAACATCTGGGCAGCTTTCTGGAATATAAATTCAGCAAGCAGTGGGCGGTCGAATTAGAATCCCAGCGCCTGGGCAACTTGCCCGCCAGCACCGCCGAATTTGACTTCAGCCGGCATCAGGTGGTCGCGGGCGTGTCGTATCACTTCTAAAGACGGTGGGGATGGCCTGCCACTGGCAGGAAACGCCCCCTCCAACCAGACGATCAGGCGGCCCCCGGGTCGCCTTTTCTTTGACTACAGCAGGTAGCAGTTAGCCGTTAGCCGTTAGCAATTAGCTTTAAGCTTTTAAGCCGGGATCAAGGCCAGTTCCAGACCTCATGCCGTAGATCAGGGTCAATCTGAACGCCGGTAAGAATTGGGCATTTTCAAATAATTGGGATCGGCTAACTGCTAACGGCTAACTGCTACCCACTAATTGCTAATACCCGGAAGGGTGTGTTATCTTAAAACCGTAAATTTCCGATCCAGGTTGAGATATGAAACTCGTGACGGCATCACAGATGCGGGAGTTGGACCGCCGGGCCATCCAAGACCTGGGCATCCCCTCCCTGGTCCTGATGGAGAATGCCGGGCGGACGACCTACCGGATTCTCCGGCGGGAATTTCCCATTCTTTCGGGCGAAGTGGCGGTGGTGGCCGGGCGGGGCAACAACGGCGGCGACGGTTTCGTGGTGGCCCGCTACCTGGCCAACGCCGGCATCCCGGTGGCCGTTTTCCTCCTGGGGTCGCGGGATCAGGTGAGCGGAGATGCCCGGGTCAACCTGGAGATTTTGGCCCATCTGGGGGTCGCGGTGATAGAGGTCCTAACCGAAGCCGACCTGAACCCCATGATCCACCGGCTGGCCAAGGCCGGCCTCATCGTGGACGCCCTGTTGGGTACCGGCCTCAATTCCCCGGTGACCGGGTTGATGGCTACCGTAATCGAGCGGCTCAACCATCTGCGGGCGCCGGTGCTGGCGGTGGATATCCCTACGGGGCTGTCGGCCGATACCGGGGAGGTGCTGGGGGTCGCCCTGAAGGCCCGGGTTACCGTGACCTATGGCTGGCCCAAGCTCGGCCAGGTGCTGGGTCCGGGCCGGGATTACGCCGGCCGTCTCTGGCAGGTGGATATCGGCATCCCGCCGATTCTCGCCCGGGACCTACCCCTCGAACTTGCCGAAGCCCGGGAAATGCAAGCCTTGCTGCCGTCCCGCCCCTTTGGCAGCCACAAGGGGAACTCCGGCCACTTGCTGGTCCTGGCCGGCTCCGCCGGCAAGACCGGGGCCGCGGCCCTGGCGGCCGAGGCCGCGCTCCGGGCCGGGGCCGGGCTGGTGACCCTGGGGGTCCCCGCCAGCCTCAACGACATCCTGGAAGCGAAGCTCACCGAGGCCATGACCCTGCCCCTGCCCGAGGCGGCGGCGGCCCGGGCCCTGGGCGCGGCGGCGTGGACGCCCATTAGGGAATTTCTTAACGATAAAAACGAAAAATCCGCCGTGGCCCTGGGGCCGGGGATCGGCACTCACCCGGAGACTCGGGAGCTGGTAGCCCGGCTGGGGCGCGACCTGCCCTGCCCCATGGTCATCGACGCCGACGGCATCAACAACCTGGCGGGCGCCGCCGATGGCCTGAAAGACGCCGCCGGACCCCGGATTCTCACCCCCCACCCGGGCGAAATGGCCCGGCTGGTGGGGCTTACCACCCCGGAAGTCCAGGCCCGGCGCCTGGATCTGGCCCGGGAGACCGCGGCCCGTTTGGGGGTCACCCTGGTGTTGAAAGGCGCCCAGACGGTGGTGGCCGCCCCGGACGGCCGGGCTTCCATCAACTCCACCGGCAACCCGGCCCTGGCCAGCGGCGGCACCGGGGACGTGCTCACCGGCCTCATGGGCGGCTTTCTGGCCCAGGGCCTGGCCCCCTGGGACGCCGCCCGCCTGGGCGTCTACCTCCACGGCCTGGCCGCGGATTTTTTTATCAGCCGTCATGGGCAGCGGGGCATGATCGCCGGGGATTTACTGGCCGTCTGGCCCCAAATGCTGGCAGAATTCAGCCGGGGCGTGATGCCCCCGGCAGAGGGAGATATATGCTTTACGCGCGTGATATCATGACCACGGAGGTGCTCACGGTCAGCCCGGAGACCTCCATCGCCGATTTGTCCAAGACCCTGGAAAACCGCCAGATCGGCGGCGTGCCGGTGGTGGATCAAGGCGGCCGCCTGGTAGGGGTCATCACTCAGAGCGACCTGGTGGAGCGGGCCCGGGACCTGGAACTGCCCCCGGCCATCAATATCCTGGATTTCCACTTTTACCTCCAGATTCCCTCGCATTCAATCCAGAAAGTGGAAAAGATGCTGGGGACCACGGTGGGCGATTGTATGAGCCCGGACCCGGTCACGGTGGCCCCGGACACCCCGGTCCCCCAGATCGCGGCGCTCATGGCCAAACAGCAGGTCCACACCATCCCGGTGGTCAAGGCGGGCAAAATCGTCGGCATTATCGGTAAGATGGACCTGGTCCGGGCCATGGCCCAGGAACCCGGCGAGTGAGACCGAGAAGCGCCAGCGGGACTCCGGGGAAATCCCCCCCAGCCCCCCTTTTCCAAAGGGGGGGACTTAGTGGAATTTTTTTGAAAGTCCCCCTTTGTAAAGGCGATTATCCACCTCTTGACATAAGGTTTCGGATGTGTTATCTTGGTAATCATCAAGGCTTAAAGGAGATTTCCTATGAAAACCAAGACCACCAGACAGATGACTCTCGCAGAACTTGAAGCCAAATTTTCTACTGAGGACGCCTGCAAAGCCTATCTTGCTTCCCGGCGCTGGCCTGATGGCGTAAGGTGTCCAAGGTGCGGTAGCGATAAGGTCTATGAACTTAGCCGCGATTGGCACTGGCAATGCCGTTGTTCTACCAGTGGTTATCGTTTCTCTGTCCTGGTGGGAACAATTTTTGAGAATACGAATTATCCCTTGCAAATTTGGTTCAAGGTAATCTACCTTATGCTGAGTAGCAAGAAAGGCATGAGTGCCCTGCAAATTCATCGGATGATCGGCACAGGCTCGTATAGCACTGCATGGTCTATGTGTCACCGTATCCGGGCTGGCCTCAACAATGCCGAATTTCGCAAGCTCGTTGGCTTTGTGGAAGTTGACGAAACCTTTATAGGCGGCAAAGCCAAGAACAAGCACAAGGACAAGCGAGGCGGCGGGCGTGGGCCAAGCGGTAAGACCCCCATTGTCGGCGCTGTTAGCCGTGGCGGCAAGGTCGTGGCTAAGGTCGTTGATAATGTTGACACCAAGACCCTTGACGGCTTCGTGAATCAAACCGTTTCTCATAAAGTAAGCCTGATCTCTACCGATGATAACTCCGGTTACAGGCATCTTGATTCCTGGTGTAACCATGGTGTGGTCCATCATAGCCAAGGCGAATATGTCTGCGGTGCGGTTCATACCAATACCATTGACAGTTTTTGGTCCATGATTAAACGTGGCATTGTCGGCACATTCCATAAGGTTAGCAAAAAGTATCTGCAACTTTACGTTGCCGAATTCGAGTTCCGCTATAACAACCGCAAGAATCCTGATATTTTCGGGGCGGCGATAGGGTTATGTTAAAATTGAGCAATGTCATAGGGTTGGCAACTGTTTTGTCTATATTGTTCTGTTTTAATACCTCAGGTGTTTGTGCCGAACTACAAATATCTCCACAAACTCCAAACATCCCAGCCAAGCAGCAATCCCAATGTACCATCCAAGACAAAAATCAACCCGCATATCAACAAAAAGAATCCCCAAGTCAGTTTTTGATTAAGAAAACAGATAACCCCGAAAACCAACAAAACAAATCCGATAACATTACAAATAAAACTACTGACCAAGGAACCGAGTTCTATATACTCTTTAGTTACAGGTTCAGAATTACTGACGGCCTTCTTGTTCTTTTTACTGCTTTTCTTGTATTGTTCACTGCTGTTTTGGCTGGTGTGTCTATTTGGCAAGGATGCCTCACTAAAAAAGCTTTGGTTTCTACTCAACGAGCTTTCGTATTTCTCAAAGACATTGAATTTAAAGAAGTGAGAGATATTACTGAACCTAAAGAGGCAAAATGGCAACTTTTTACAAACTGGGAAAATAGTGGAGATACCCCAACGAGGAATTTGACTATTAGTGTAAGTTGTGATGTTTTTAATCATGAACTTCCCGATGATTTCGAATTTACATATGATGAAATGAAAGACATTTCTATGATGATAGGCCCAAAAGCTAATATCGTCATCCAAGCAATTGAATTTCCCGAAACTTATATTGATACCTTGGACGATATTGCAAAGATTTATCTCCGCGATATTTATAAAGTTTACATGTGGGGTGAAGCAAAATATTTTGATATTTTCAATGGAACTTCCCAGCATTCTACCCGCTTTTGTGTTGAATTGTTCTTTACAGAAGAAATTGAATTTATCAGCAACATTAAAATTAGAAAAGAACCCATTATATCTTTCAATTACTATAAAAAACACAACTATGCTGATTAGTATTATTGCTTTTCGCCCCATTTCCCCTTCTCCGGGCGATTATCTTCTTGTGTCAAGAAGTGCATAATCGCCTTTGTAAAAGGGGGATTTAGGCAGCAGTAACAGTGTCCGGTTTGTTTTTTGCAAATGAGGGAGGTCGTTGGGCGCAGTCCAAAAGTTCAAAAATTCGGTGACGCACCTCCTGCTTCGAGAAGATTACTTCCCCCTCACCCTAACCCTCTCCCCCATTGGGGAGAGGGGATAATAAGGAACAGATTTAATGCCTTATGGTCACTAAACCCGGGGGCATAAGGGCGTAACCTGCGGTGTCCGCCCTCACTTCCCCCCAGGTTGCCCTAAGTTACTTTCTGATCTACAGTGGCACAGGCTTCCAGCCTGTGGTCCTTAAACCCCCTCTCCACCCGCTTCGGGGGGAGAGGGTTGGGGTGAGGGGGGCGGAAGGCTCGCATGCAATTTTCTAACCGGACACTGCTGGGATTTGGGGGGATTTGTTTTTGCCGTTATGCTCGGATTTGGAGGATATTATCCGATTAAGGGCACCATGATTATGAGGCCGTACCGGTTTATCAGCCCCAGTCCCGAGGCGACCCGGGCCTTGGCGGCGCGCTTGGGGGACCGGCTGGCCCCGGGGGATGTGGTGGCCTTAAACGGCGAGTTGGGCAGCGGCAAGACCGAATTCGTCCACGGCCTGGCCGAAGGGCTTAAGGTGCCGTCCCACATGGTCGCCAGCCCCAGCTTCACCCTGGTGCACGAGTATCCCGGCCGCGTGCCTCTGGTCCACCTGGACCTCTACCGCCTGGAAGACCTGCCGGCGGAGCTGCTCCCGGACCTGGAGGAATATCTCTCCGGCCCCCAGGTGGTGGCGGTGGAATGGGCCCGGCGGCTGGCCCCTTTGCTCCCCGGCGATTACCTGGAAGTGGACCTAACGATCCTGGGAGAAAACGAGCGGCAACTTACCTTCACCGGCCACGGGGAGCGAAGTTGGGGGTTGGTGGAGGAGTTGGCGAAGCGAGGCTGATACCAAAGAGCAGTCAAACGGCCGTTATTTGTCATTCTGAGCGCAGCGAAGAATCTCCTTTTTTAAGCCGCCGAGATTCGCAACGAAGCTGCGCTGCGTTCAGAATGACATCCGAATTTATTGTTTTCCGACTGCAACCACGTAAGAGAACGAATTGGGGTGGGTCCACCGTTAAGGCATGAAAATAAAAGGGGCGGGTTTTAAACCCGCCCCTACGGCACTGTGTGGGGCCCGTGAATCCCTAAAAGAATGAGGAGACTTACATGGCCAAGACAACTCCCCGGCGCCGGGTGGCGCTGGACAATCCTGAGGAAGTTTATACCCTGGCGCAGCGCCTGTTGGCGCCGCTGCGGCCCTATGCCAAATGGCTGGTAGTGGCGGGAGTCGTGATCGCGGTGGGTCTGGGGGCCTGGGGGGTGAACGCCAAGCTGCAGGAGGGCCGGGAGGACAAGGCCGGGGCGGCCCTGGCCCTGGTGACCCCCAAGGCAGACCTCCAGGCCCCGAACATTGCCGCGGCCCAGGCGTTGGAGAAGTTCGTCAACGCACATACCGGCACCCGGGCGGCCCGGGAAGCCCAGTTGACCCGGGCCAATCTTCTCTACCGGCTGAAGCAGTACGCCGAGGCCGCCAAGGCTTACGAATCCCTCCTGGACGGCCGCGACCCGGGTTGGGACACCCTGGTAAACGAAAGTCTCAGTTATTGCTACGAAGGCATGGGCAACTTCAAAAAGGCGGCCGAGGTGCTCAAACCCTTGGTGGAACAAAGCTCCGGACCCCTGAAGAACGAGGTCATGCGCCGGCTGGCCCTGCTCTATGAACAGGCCAAGGACCCCAAAGAAGCCGCAGTTTACTGGCGCAAACTGCTGGACCAGCCGCCGGACGCCGCCCTGGTGCCGTATCTCCAGGAAAAGCTGGCCGCGGCGGAGGCTCAGGGCAAGAAATAGTCTTTTAATTGCTCATTAGTATCAGAGGTCTTTATTTTTTTTCCTCCGCCAGTTTGCTCCTGACCAGGCTGAGGTTCAACTGCACCAAGGGCGCCAGATATTGGTTGCCGTAAACCGCCTCCAGGGGGCGGAAGGCCAGGCAGAGGCCCTGCATATCGCAGACGCGGTTTACCTTGATTTTATAGCCCCGGGCCCGGTCCTGGGCCTGGGACAGGTAGGCGAGGGCTTCCGGTAATTTGTTCTCTTTGACCTTGATGGCCCCCAGATTATTCAAGGCCAGGGGGTTGCCGGGGTCCTGCTTCAGGATCTGCTCGTAAATTTTCTGCGCCTCAGCTAATTTACCCGCCTCCAGTAAATCATAGCTTTCCACCAGCATCTTGGTGAGGCCGGCGTCAGCCTGGCCCCGGACCGGCCCCACCAGGGCCAGACTCAGGGCCGCCGCCATGACGACTATCTGCCAGGATTGCCGTTGCATATTTTACCCCCGGTTGAGGTGAATTAATTGAACCATAACGGCGTCCGGCCGGGATGTCAATGGTTGAGCTGCGGGCCTGAGAAAGGTCCTTGGGGCGAGTTAGTATAGTCTTGCATATCCGGGCGCTGTTATGAAAAGTTCAAGGTTCAAAGTTCAAAGTTCAAGGTTAAGAACAAGGGCTGACATGAACTTTTGATTTTTTACAGGTGGGCCGATAGGTCCATGAGGACCTGCTCCCCATAAATCCTTCGGGGCGCCGCCAAGGGCAGTTCCTCGTTCTCTCTCTTTAAACTTAATAATTTCCCGCCGATGCCGATAATAATATTGGAAGAACTCATGATAACTCCCTGAAAGGTCTTAGGGCCAGCCAGCATCTAATCAGCCGGAATCTTTCGGTCCGCTCTTGGCATAATTCTGGATAAAGGGGAGCGAAGCGGCATGCTGGATTTATTTTGGAACGGCGCCGTGGTCCTGACGTTGGCGGGGGCGCTGGTTTTTTGGGGCGGCCGGGTATTCGAGGTGGAAAGTTTCTTTATCGACAGCAGCGCCCTCCTGGGGCTGGCCCTGGTCCTGGCGGCCATAGCCTGCTTCTGAAGAATACCTGGAAAGGCCAACCCCCGTTTTCTGGAGTCCAATAACGAGTCCCAATCATAAGGTGATTTTTGGTAGCCCCAGGCATCAGCCGGCACTATCGCAGGCCGAAAAACCTGTGCCGCCATGTAAAGGCGAATTGGTCTAAAAATTTTCCAGGGGAACGGGAACCGCGTTCCTAAGCTGGGGAGTATAGCTCTATGAGTCTTAGATTGCAGATGATTTTGTGGTTTGCCGTAATAGCGCTGATAGTGGGAACCTTAGGAGCCGTGGCCGTGAACCGTCAAAAGGCGGCGGCCGAAGCGTTGGCGCTGAAGGATGCGGAACACATTGTCGCCAGCCTCGGGGCTTCCATTACCTTCGAAGACAACCCCCAAACAAATCCGGCCCTCTATAGAAATCGGCAAGCGCTCCAAGGTTATGTCGAATTGCTCCATAATGTTTATCACCGGGATTTGGAAATTGTCGATTTAAATAAAATTATCATAGCCGATGTCGTCAAGAAAGATATCGGCACATTATTAACTCATGACAGTAATAATGAAGTAGGACAAACCATGAAGGATGGAATTATTCGACACTATGTGGAGGTAAGTGAAGAATATTCCCAAGGTATCAAACTATTAGTTGGGCCGCTCAAAAATATGAAAGGCGAAATAATCGGTGCGCTTATATTCGAGTATACTCCAATTGTTAACGAATTAACCGGATTAACCAAATCCACCGTCAACCAACTAATTACCGCAACCATATTTTGTCTCTTATTGGCGATAATCTTAGGATTTGTTTTTTCGGAACATATTATAAGGCCGATCAACAGATTAAAGAGCACCGCCTTGGAGATTGTTAGCGGCAATATTTCAGCCCAGGCCCCTATCGTTTCCAAGAATGAAATCGGCGAATTAGCCGCCACCTTTAACACCATGACCAGAAGCCTGGCGCAAGCCAACCAAAAGTTGCAGGCTGAGATCACCGAGCGCCGGCGCACCTCGGAGGAACGAGACCTGGTGGTGGCCCTCTTGGACACCATGGCCGTGCTGGTGATGGTGCTGGATCAGGAAGGGCGCATCATCAGGTTCAACCGCGCCTGCCAACGGGTCATCGGTTACTCCCTAGAAGAAGTCCAGGGCCGCCCGATCTGGGAAACCATGATCGCCCCGGAAGATGTTCCCCGCACCCAAGCCCTGTTTACGGAGATGCTGGCCGGACGGATTCCACCGGTGTTCGAGGTTGATGTCGTCACCAAAGGAGGCGAGCGGCGTCTGTTTTCTTGGTATTACGCTCTATTGCCGACGGAAAACGAGACCACGACCTCCATCATCGGGGCCGGACTGGACATAACCGACCGCAGACGGGCTGAGGAGGACCTGCAGTTGAGCGAATCCCGGTACCGCACCTTGGTGGAGAACATCAATCTGGGCATCTCGCTCATAGACTCCGACTACAAGATCATCATGACGAATGCCGGCATGGGCAAGCTATTCGGGAAACCGCCCCAGGAGTTTGTGGGTAAGCATTGTTACCAGGAATTTGAAAAACGGGATGAAATCTGTGCGGATTGCCCGGGCGCCAAGACCATGGCCTCAGGCCAGCCGATGGAGGTGGACACCGTCGGCGTCCATGACGACGGCACCTTTCACTATGCCCACGTTCGCACCTTCCCCACCTTCGATGCCCTGGGGAAGGTAACCGGGTTTGTCGAAGTGGTGGAAGACACGACGGCGCGCCGCCAGGTGGAAGAGCAGTTAGCCTGGCAGAGCAAGGTTACCTCTGTGGTGGCCGAACTCTCCCGGTCCCTGCTAGCTTCCCGGCCCATAGAAGACGTCTCCCAGATGGTGTTGGACAGTGCCCTGGCTTTGACGGGCAGCTCGTTGGGGTTCTGTGGCTACCTTGATCCCCAGACCGGTCATTTTATCGTCCCCACCTTGAGCCGGGAAGTCTGGGAGAACTGCAACGTCCCGGAAAAGAATATCGTTTTTAAGAAATTCGGCGGTCTGTGGGGCCACGTCCTGGAACACCGCCAGCCGGTGTTGACTAACGATCCAGCCGCCGATCCCAGGTCTCACGGCACCCCCCCGGGACATATTCCCATCCGTAATTTTGTCTCGGTGCCGGCCATGCTCGGAGGGGAATTGTTGGGCCAGTTGGCGGTTGCCAACGCTCCCCGGGATTATGCCGCCAAGGATCAGGAAGTCTGCGAGCGCCTGGCCATGATATACGCCCTGTCCATCCAGCGCCAGCGGGCCGAAGAGGCGGTGCGCCAGAGCGAGGCCCGTTTTCGGGATATTGCCGCTAATGTGGAGGAATGGGTTTGGGAAGTGGACCGCGGGGGAACCTTCACGTATTCCAGTCCCGCGGTGGCGCATTTGTTGGGTTACAAGTCTGAAGAGGTGCTGGGCCGCCTCTTTTATGATTTCTTTCCCCCGGACGAGCGGCACGAGCTTAAGGAGGCGGCCTTTGCCCTAATGGCCACCAAACAGCCGTTCCGGGATTTTCCCAACCGGAACCTGCATAAGAACGGGGACATTGTGTGGTTGTTAACCAGCGGCGTGCCCATGATCGATGAACAGGGCAACCTCCTGGGATACCGGGGCGCCGATATCGATATCACCGCCCGGCGGAAGGGTCAGGAGGCCCTGGAAAATGCCAATCTCCAACTGAAAGTCCTGGTGCAGGAAGCGGAGGAACGCAATAGCACGATGGCGCAGCTCAACAACATGAGCGAAATGCTGCAAACCTGTCAAACCTCCGAGGAAGCCTTTTCAACCATCAGCCATTTCGTGCCGAAGTTTTTTCCCACCGACGCCGGCGCCTTGTATCTCCTCCGCAACTCCAAAAATCTCTTGAGTTCGGTGACGACCTGGGGCCCCTCCCCGCCCCTCGAAGAGATGTTTCCTCCGGAGGATTGTTGGGCCGTCCGCAGCGGCCGGGTCCATCGGGTGGACGACCCCGCCTCAGCCCTACTCTGTAAGCATATTCCCGCCACCGGCGCCCCGGCCAGCGGCTATCTTTGCGTTCCTCTGGCGGCCCATGGTGTTTCTCTGGGTATCCTCCATATACGCTTCCTCAGTTGCGCCACCCAGGGGAGGGCAGCCGAGGAATTGGAAGCCAAACAGCGGCTGGCGATAGCCATCGGCGAGAACCTGTCCCTGTCCCTGGCCAACCTGAAGCTGCGGGAGACCCTGCAAAATCAGGCCATCCGTGATCCGCTCACCGGATTGTACAACCGGCGCTACCTGGAAGAGACCATGGACCGGGAGTTACACCGCTCTACTCGTCTCAAGTCGCCGCTGGGGGTGGTGATGATGGACCTGGATCATTTTAAGGACTTCAACGACAGCTTCGGCCACGGGGCGGGGGATGCGCTGCTCAGCGCCCTGGCCCACGTGATCACCGCCGGCATTCGAACCGAAGACATTGCCTGCCGGTACGGCGGGGAGGAATTTTTGCTCGTCCTGCCGGGGGCCTCGTTGGAAATCACCCGGGAGCGGGCGGAAAATTTGCGCCAGGCGGTGAAGGCCCTGCAGGTGAAATACCACGGCCGTTTTCTGAAATCCACCACCATCTCCTTGGGAATAGCTATCTTCCCGGACCAGGGGCACACGGCCGACGAGGTGATCACCGCCGCGGACGCCGCCCTTTACCGCGCCAAACAGGCCGGCCGGGATCGGGTCGAGGTTGCCACGCTTCAATCCCCGGCGGTCGCGGCGTCTTGATGACTTGCCGGTTTTACACCCGGGGCTTGCCCCAGATCTCCAGGACCGAGAGCTGCATGAAGCGTTTGGAGGCGGCGCTCTTGATGATGGCCACGGTGTCCCAGCCCCGGGCGGTGCCGCCCACGGCCACCACCTCTTCGCCTTCCGGGATGAGGCCCGCATCCACCGCCTCCATGATGATCTCGCAGGCCACCTTGATCCCCTGCCCCAGGCGGCGCAAGGTGTTGGCGATGAGCAGGGTGGGGGCGCTGCCCTTGAATTGGTCCGCCAGGCTGGTCTCCAGAGAGTGTGTGAGGATGGTGGCCTTGAGCACTTTCCCTCCCAGGCGGACGATCTCCTGGTAATGCTCCTCCCGAAACTCGTCCAGATTGGGCCCCTTGAATCCCACGGAGTGCCCCACCACTACCAGGTTGACGTCCTTGCCCGCAAAGCGCCGGGCGGCCTGAGCCCCGGAATCGCCGGTGGTGGACGCCACCACCAGGTGGCGAAACCCCGCGGCCACGGCCTTCTCCATCAGCTCCAGGCAGGCCGGGGTGTTCTGCGGACCCACGCCCCGGAAATACCACACCTCCCGCTTAATCATCAGCTCACCTCATGAATAAATTTGGGAATCACCAACCGGGCTCATTATAGCAAATCGAGACCTCTGCGAAAGTCTCATGTAGGATAGCCGCCCTCGGCTGTCCATACTCTATTTATGCGCAGGCGAGGGTCCTACGTACGTTTTGATGAGGAAGAATAGCGATAGAGACTTTCGCAGAGGTTTCAAATCGTGGCTCAGGCCGGGAAGGCAGACCGGACCCAGGACTGCATACGGTCATCCGGCCGGGGGCCGCATTCATGTTACCTGTCAATCTGCCGATAAGAACAGGGAAGGCCGCGAGAACGGGCGGTTTTCACAACCAGTTGCGCCCAATGGATATTTTGTGGGGGGACCTGTGTGTCCCCCCAAGAGGGCGCACACACAGGTGCGCCCCTACGTATTGTCTGCGTATTCTGACCGCAACCTCAGTTTCAGGGCGCGCCGGAAGTCAGGGAGGGTTTCCTCGAGGCATGATGGAAGATCGGCGGCCACGGCGGGGAGCCCGGCAAGCGAGCCATCTCATGGAAATAAAGCATATTCCGGTGGATACCGGCACGGGACCCAAGGCCCCAGGGCGCGGGGCCGGGCTTCTCGCGGGGCCGGAGACCTCACCCGGGCGTTGGCATTCCGTCACGGTACCGGCCTCGCAACCTCAAGCCGCACCGGACAATACCGATCTGGAGCGAAGCTTACAAGAACTGGTGCGTTATTACCGCCACTCCAGCGTCGGCAGCCGCTGTTTGGGCCTTGTCCACCAGATAAACACCCCGCTGCAGGTCCTCTCGTTCCAGTTGGACCTCCTGGAGCAGAAAGCCCAAGAGGAGTTGGGCCTGCTCACTGAATCCCTCCTGGCCGATACCGATCATCTGGTGACCCTGAACCACTACCGCCAGGCGAAATTCAGCCAATTACGCCGGGAACTTACCCGGCTGCAAGGCATGGCCCGCAGCCTGGTGCTCCAAGGGGTGCATGAAGAGGCCCAGGACAAGTTCCCCCTGGATCTCAACCAGCTCTGCCGGCAGGAACTGGAGCTCTATCAGGCTGAGGCTTTTTTTAAACACCAGATAACCGGTGAATTCCACTTCCAGGACGGCCTGCCCTTATTCCCTGGATACTATATCGATTTCAGCCAGAGTTTCCGGAATCTGATCGACAACTCCCTGGAGGCCATGGCCGGGACGGACTGCCGGCAGCTGACGGTGATAACGGCCTGCCAGCATCGGAGGATTATGCTGCGCATCGGCGACACCGGCGTAGGCATCCCGCCGGTGGATTTACCCCGGATCTTCGAACCCTTCTTCAGCACCAAGCAAACCCTGGGCCGGCACCGGGCCGGCCTGGGGCTGTTTATGGTCCGTAGGCTCCTTGCCGCTTATCAGGCCGAGATCCGGGTAGACAGCGGCTCCGGCGGGACGTGGATGACCGTCTCGTTCCCTGTGGCTTGAGCTAACCGGCAAGAGGGCGCCACCTCCTTTTGGGGGGGGGGCGGGCGCCGGGGGCTTTGGGGGCGCCGGGGCCGGCAGCGATGACCGGGCGCCAGGGGCGGCGGGCATCGAAGGTGGCGGCCGGCGGTTTAAATCCGCGGTTTGCAGAAAGACCTCGGCCGCTCGGCCGGCCCTGAAGTATTGACTGACAAGCTTCAGCCGGACCAGCCGTTCCGTGGGCGCCGGGTGGGACGCCAGGAAATATGTGGTGAGAAACGGATCCTTTTCATCCACTGCGGCCACCCGTTCCCACACTGCCGCGCCCCGGTCGAGGTCGTAACCGGCCTGAAAAGCATACCAGGCGCCATAGATGTCGGCTTCCCGCTCTTCATCCGGGGAAAAGGCACTCACCACCGCGCTCTGGGCTACCTTGCGCACGTTAGGGTCCACCTGAAAATGCTTCCAATCCAGAAGCCGCCCCAGGGAAAGCGTGCTGAACGCGGTAACCGCTTCCCCCAGCAATTGCCCCAGTTCCCGGTGGGCCGCGCCCCGGATGAGATGCCCCTGGACCTGATGGGCCATCTCGTGCCCGATGATCAGGGCCATTTCATCGTCATTGAGGCAGAAACTTACCAGTCTCTGGGTCAGGATGATTTTCCCGGGCGCCGCATAGGCGTTGATTTTGCGGTCCTGGGTCTTTACCAGGATGGCGTATTCGGCTGGCAGGCGCTGGGGGTAGAGGACAAAGGTGAATTTTTTTCCCTCTCTGTCCACCAGGAGTTCCACCGGTCCGGTGAGATACTGTTCCTGGGTTTCCAGTCGGATATGTTTCAAATCGATCAGGATGGCGGCCAGGAGTTCACCGGGGAGCACATAGGAAAGGGCAGAAGTATTAGAGCTGCGGGTGTAAGAGGAACGCCCCCCCGAGCTGCGGCGCCTGGACAGGGAAAAATCCTGAAAAATGCCCCGGCTGGCGCCAATAACCTCATCCCAACCCTCTACCCAGGTGGGCAAAGACCAGTTGTTCACCGCCACAATGACATCCCCTCGACGGAGGCCGGCCTCCTGGGCCGGCGAGGGATACCAGACCTGGTCCACCACTACCTGGCCGGTGGCCGTGACCCACCAGTTGAAACCCAGGAAGGGATAGGTGCGGCCTTGCGTCACGGGCAACCAGGGCATCAGACGGAGAAATACCCGGGCTACCCGCTCCCCCGACCAGTTCTGGAAAGGGTGGCGCCGGGCAATATCCAACTGGGCGGCTTCAATTTGGGGCGCCGTTGGGGTCGGTTTGGTTACTTCGGCACAGCCGCCTAAACCCAGGAGGGTGATGATAAGCAAATAGAGGAACCCCAACCTGAGACGGGTTTGGGGCCGGGGATGGCCAGACCGCCGGTCTCCAGCCGGGACACAAGATTGCGAAGGGGTATTCACTTCAAAGGTACCCATATCGCGGCAACCATCACTTTCTGCTTTGAGCCTTCTGGGGCGGTTCACGAACCGCCCCTACGGCAGTGCTAGCGCGGGTAGGTGGTTTTTTGAAGTTAGCCAGCCAGTTATCAAATTCATCCCTTCCCTGGGCCTGAGGATTTTCCCGGTCCAGGTCCCATTGCAAAGGATTTGTTACTACGTACTCACGAATGCGATTTAATGAAAGATCATCGCGGATGACGTGTTCATAGAAATTGCGTTGCCAGAAAGGGGCTCCTCTGGTTTTACGGGCAAAATTTATCTGCTTGGTGGTAATTGTTTTGAAAGCCCCGATAAGGCGACCTAATGGCTTTATCCTACTTTCACCCGTAGGGGCGGTTCGCGAACCGCCCCTACAGTCTGTAGAGATAATATTGTCTGGGGAAATAAAAATAATCCCATGTAGATGGTTAGGCATAATAACCCACTCATCCAACTCAACATAATCATACGCCTGAGAGAGCCATTGCCATGAGGTTTCGGCAATCTTTCCAAAGGGATTTAATAGTATTTGGTTGTTAACAATATTTCCCAACAAACCTTGGCGTTTATTAACGCAAATGGTTACAAAATAAGCCCCACTTTGAGAGTAATCGTACCCAGGGATACGTATGGATCGACGATTTTTCAGGATAGTCATCGTAACATTAAGCAACTTGTCTCACGTAGGGGCGGTTCGTGAACCGCCCCGATGGTTGATGGCCCTCAGCTATTCCTCTCCAGGAGACACACCTTCTAAAACCTCCAGCGCAAGGACGCCCCGGCGGTCAAGAGCCGGTAATCATCCACCCACTCCCGAAAATAGAAGGCGTGCACGTCCATATAAAAATTCTGGACGAATTCCCATTCCAGGGCCGCCAGACCCTGGAGGCTCGGACCCCAACTCCCATGTTGGCCCACGGCCTGTACCGTGCCCTGGAGGATCAGGGTGGGCAGGCGGAAGATCTGCCGGTCAAAATCCACCCCCAACCCGATGGCCTGATAAGACCCGGGGCTGAAATAGGCATCGTGGCGCTGGCTATACGCGGTCATGAAGTAGTGGGGGGTAAACTCCAGGTGCATGCGGGGTTGGCCAACGGCCTGCCACTTCAAACCCTGGTACAGGGTGAGGCGCCGGTTTTGATCCGAATAGAAGGCGCCGCCCACGTTCCCCCGCCAGTCCAGCCCAGGGCGGAACTGGTGATTGTATGACAGGTCCACCTGGTGATAGGTGGTAACGCGAGCGGCCGTGAGATTGAGTACCGACTGGTAGAGGCGGGGGAACAGGTAAGCCTCTTGGTCGAAGATATCCCGGCGGCTGTACCTTAACGTGGCGTCGGTCTTGGGCCACGGGGAAAAACCCAGCTCCAGGGTGCCCATGAGGCGGTTGTGGGAGTCTTTATGGGTAAAACCATAGGCTTGAGTCAGATTTTGATCAATTTGCGCCGGAGAGATAAAATGGGGAATGGGGAAGTTCACCCAATACCCAGAGAACGACTGCCGCAATTGTCCCTGTTGGGTCACCTGAAAATCGTCCCGCTTCCAATACCGCCGCAGGATGATTTCGCCGCTGAGCTTCAGGCGGTCGTCCACTGCCAGGGGTCCCAGACCCAGGTTGAGTTCCGCCCGGCGCAGGCGGCTGGCGGCGGTGGTCTGCTGGTCAAAAACCGGGTCCAGGCCCAGATCGAGGGTGCCCAATTTGACATTCCTGGTATTCTGATTGTATTCGCGGTATTCCAATCCCAATTGGGCCGGCAGCACCTTGGTGATCCAGAAGCCGCCGCCGATCCGGAAGATGCCGCCATAGAGCTTGTTGCTGTCGGTAAGAAAGAGGGACTCGGGTTGGATAATGGGCAGCACTCCAGAGAGAAAGGCGGGTAGATAATTACTGAGGCCCAGCCCCCGGGGTTCCCGGCCAAAGCGGGAGAATTGCCAGGGACGTTGTGCCTCCTCGGGGCGGCGCTCGCCCCGGGAGCCGGGAAAGCCGCGAGAGGCCACCTGGGGCCGCATCTGCTGGCGCACATCCTCCAGTTCATTGAGTAACTCCAGGTCCTGGGGGGCCTCCTTCAGGGCCTGGGCAAATTCCTTATAGGCTGCTCCCCAATTGCCCCGGGACCGGGCTTGACGGGCCCGGGCCACCTGCGCCGCCTGGGCGTCGGGTTTGAGCGCGACAATCTCCTGGTAGAGCGTCACTGCACCCTTATCCCCCATGGCTTCCAGGGTCCTGGCCTTTTCCATGAGGTAGTTTGCCGGCGGAATCTTCCCCTCCAGTTGGGCCAGGGCGCGCAAGGTCTCTGGATAGTTCTGTTCCCCCCGGTACGCCTGGACCAGGAGCAGCTGCCCCTGGGAGTAATCCGGAGAATCCGCCGGGATTTTGGCCACCACGGCCTTGACGCCTTCATACTGGCGCCGCATGAGATAAAGCCGGGCCATCTCCAGGGGCGCGGCGGGGTCGTCCTGTTTCTCCATGAGTTTCAGGGCCTGGCCAAAATTCTTCTGGGCCATCTGACATTGCAGGAGGAGTTTGGCGATGGATTGATCCTGGGGCCGGAGCCTCTGGGCCTGCTCGTAGTATCTTACCGCCGCGGGCTGGTTGTCCAACTCCGTGGCCAGCGCCGCCAGACCCAGGAGCTCCCCGGGGCTGTTCGGCCGCTTGTGGCGCCGGTATTCCCGGAGCACGTGGAGGAGATAATCGAGTTTGCCCCCCTGCCGCCCCAACTTGCCGGTGAAAAAGCTCAGGGCAGCGACATATTCGGGGCTACCCACGCGGATGCCGGGCAGGCGGTTCATCACGGAGTTCAGGTCCTCATAGCGCGGCAACCGGGGTAGGAGAGAGGCCATGATGAGGAGGGAGGCGTGGTGGTAACGGTTTTTCCGGAGATTTATCACCAGTAAATCGACGGCCTTATGCAGGTGGGCGGTTTCCGCCGAATGGGTGTAGCAGCGGGCCAGCAGGGCCCGTCCCTCCAGGCTCAGGTCCGGCAAGGGTTCCAGTTCCTTCTGGGCCAGGGCCAGGGCCTTGGGAAAATCCTTGAGGCCCAGATAGGCTTCCACCGCCGCCATCCGCACCCCCGGGTCCTCGGGTTGTTCCATGCGCAGGCGGTTCAGGAGTTCCAGGGCCTCGGAACCCCGCTCCAGGTAAGTCAGGACCCGGGCCTTTTCCAGACGGGTGACGCGGTCCTCCGGGGCCTTCTGCAGGGAGAGATCATAGTATTTCAGGGCTTCCGGCAGGTTGCCCAGCCACAGGTAAAGATGGGCCTGCTCCCTAAGGAGGCGGGGATCTTCCGGAGTCGGGCATTTTTGCAATTCCTGGGCCGCCTGCTCCCAGCGCCGGTCCTCCAGGAGAAGACTGATGCGCCGCAGGCGGAGATTGACATCATCCTGGATTTTCAGCACCTCGTCATACTGGCTCAAGGCCTGATCGCGGTTGGCGGGTTCAAATGATAAGACCTCGGCCAGCTGCCTTCTGACCTCCACGTCCCGGGGATTCTGTTCCAGGTAGGCGGAAAAAAAGTGCGCCGCCTGGCCCCAGTGCTTCTGATAGAAATGCAGTTGCCCGGAAAATAGCAGCAATTTCGGATCCTTGGTATTCTGCTGGCGCAGCGGGGCGATGACTTCCAGGGCAGCCTGATAACGGTGGGCATAGGAATAGGTCAGGGCCGCTTCCCAGCGCAACTCGCCCTTGATGAGTTGCCGCCGGGCGGCTTCGTCCCACAAGCCCGCGGCCTTGGTGAAGCGGTTTTTCCGGGCGTAGAGGCGGGCCAGGTTGATAATGGTTTCCTGATGGGTGTCGCCCTCCTCCCAGGCCTTGTGGTATTGGGTCTGGGCCTTGTCGAAATCGCCGACGAGCAGCAGTTCCAGGGCGTACCAGCGGCGCAAGGCGGAATCCGGCTGCTGTTCCATCAGGGGCCCCAAAACCCCCGCCGCCTCGGCATGATTGCCTTTTTGGGCCCAGAGCCGGGCCAGGGCCAGGGCGTATTCCTTTTGGCCCCGGTTGCGGGCATAGAGCCAGAGATAATGATTCAGGGCGCGGTCGCCCTCCTTGGCGGCATCCGCAGCCTTGGCAGCCTCCAGGCGCAGTCCGGAATTTTCGGCGCTCTTCTCCAGCAGGTGCTGGTAAATATCGCTGGCCGCCCGGTAATCCCGCTGCCAATAATACAGCAAGGCCTGAAAGTGGAGGGCTTCCTGGTCCTCGGGAAACTCAGCCACTTCCTCTTCCTGGAGGGGAATAGCTTCTTTGTAACGATTCAGGGACACCAGCAGCTTTACCAGCTGCCGGCGCACCTGTGGGTCCCGGTCCAGGCCGTAGAGCCGCTGGTAATAGGTAACCGCCAGGGGAAAATACTGCTCATGACGGGCGGCGATGCCGGCCGCACTCGCCAGGATGCTCCGATCATCGGGCTGGCGCTGGAGATACCAGGCCATGGTATCCAGCCCCTCCTTGGGCTCTCCCAACCGATCCAGGGCCTGGGCATGAATGATCAAGGCCCCAGGTCCCGGGTCGCGGTCCATCATCTGCCGGGAAATCTCCAGCGCCGCTTTGAACTGACCGGCATCGAGGTAAATCCGTCCCAAGAAGACCCCATACTCAGAATTATTCGGGTCCCGGGCCCATGCCTTCCGAGCCAGTTCCAGGGCGCGAGCCTGATCGCCGCGCGCTGCAGATTCCTGGGCCCCCTGGTATAAAGCGTGGGTGGACCGCCAGAAGTCATGATCCTGACTATAGGCAAGGGAAAAGATCGCTCCCACCAGGAGCACCGGCAGGAGCCAAAGGAGCCAACGGCACTTGTCAGTCTTCCAGGCGATATAGATGATCATCCCCAGGAATAATAGGGATAGAAGCAGGATCAGAATAACGCCGGATGACATACTAGGCATACACCTGCCTCGGATCCATGGCGGGACGCCATGTCGGCCGGATCAAGACCGCCAATACCAGGTCTCCCATGATCCAGATGATAAAAGCGGAAAAAATGGAGTTGAAAAAAATCAGCCGGGGCTCAGCCCATCCTAGGCAGAGGGCCAGCACCGGCAGGCTCACGTGCAGGAAAATGAATCCCAAATGCGGCGCCAGATGCCACCATGTTCCATGCGAGGCGAAGGGCTGAAGATTGTTGACCCGGTAAACGGGTTTGCGCCCCGGAGGATAGAGCAGGGCCGCGAGGATGGCCAGGGCATGCACCGGAAACAGGCTGCAAAGCATTTTGAACTGCCGGAGAGGCTCTTTGCCGAAAAAGAGATATCGGAACATCAAGATGGTGGCCACAACATAGGCGCCCCGGAGGACCCCGTAAGTCAGTTCATCACCCAGGACGCAGGATTGGCCGCGCCAATAAACCAGGAGCGGGGCGGCGTAAAACACGGGGAATACCACGCCGCTGGTCAGATAACTCATCATGACCACCAGAAAATGCGTCTTCTGCCGCCAAGAGAGGCCGGATTTGAACAGGGGGTTATCCCAAAAGAAGAGGCGCATGGTATCCAGGCACCATTGAAAACGCTGGTGATAAACCCCGGCCAGGGTAGCGGGGGCCAGGCCCCGGGATAAGGCGTGAGGATGGTAAACCCCCCGCCAGCCCCCACTGGCCAATTCATAAGACGTGGTGAAATCTTCCAGCAGATTCCAAGAGGCGAATCCCCCTATCTCCTGAAGGGCCTGACGGCGATACATCACCCCGGATCCACAAGAGATCACCGCGTTGCCCTGATCATTGCTTAACTGGATGGTCTCGTAAAACACCTTATCCCGGTTGTAGAAGGGATCGCCTTCCGGCAGGAAAAAGGCTTGTTTGCTCTGGACATAGCCCACCTGGGACTGACCGAAAAAACCCACCAGCCGGTTCAGAATTTCCGGCGCCGGCACTTGGTCAGCGTCCAGGACCAGGATCAAATCCCCGCGGCTACGACTCAGACCGAAATTGAGGTTGCCGCTCTTTGAATCGGCGCGGGGCAAACCTGCCTGCGGCCGCGACAGGTAATGAAATCCCAAGGATTGGGCCAGGGCCGCTACGGCCTCGGAGGCGGCATCATCTAAAACATAGACTTCCCGGGGATGGTAGGTGATCCGCTGGACGGCCTTGAGAGTGGTCTGGATGATTTCCAATGGTTCGCCGCAGCACGGCACCAAGATATCCACGGCGAAGCGGGGCTGGGACTCCGGGTTTCCCAAACGGGGGCTCCGGAGACGCCACGTACTGTAACTTAAGAGACAGAGGAGAAGGTAGGACAGGCTTTCGGCGGCGAAGAAAAAGATATCCGGCGATCCCCGGCTGGCAAGCACCAGCCGGCCCAGCCAGATCAGATAGGCCAGACCTAAAACCAGGGCCGTCAGGGAAAAAAACCGGGCCTCGCGCCAGCGCGCCGGTTCACCCGGGCTGCCGGCCGGATCAACCACCACGAGGAGCGGCGAAGCCGCTCCTAAAAGCAAACGGGGACTCTCACCCATGTAAGAATCCCCGTTTACCCGTGCCGGACTGTGGCCTTAAAGTCAGAACGGCCGAAAGGTAGCATACCCATTCCCTCCCTGGAATGTTGCGCCGTAAATGGCAAAAATGTCCGGCCAGACTTTTCTGCCAATATTAAATTCAATACACCAAATTTGATATATTTTCAATTAAATAATAAAATTTATAGAGTTATTTTAATTAACCTCCAAACTCCGTTATTTTCCAGGGCCGATTCACCCCAGTTTCCCCAAGTGGCTAAATAAGTTAAGCCAAAGTCCCGGCCCTTGGGTTTGATGGCAACGGGCATCACTCCCTGAAAAGAGGCATGGATGCCCTCAATTGGCCGAACCCAGCTTTGCCGCCCCAGCTCCCCTTAAATCTCCCCTCGGAGCCAGGCCCAGGCCAGACCCAGGTACTCATGCAGGGCGGTTTGAGTCTGCCCCAGGGCCCCGACTCCGGGAAAGAAGCTGGACGGGCCGAACGACCGGGTCTCGGGGGCCAGAAAATCGGCGGGGGCCGGAATGGGCTGCAAGCCGCGCCTTTTGAACAATGCCATGGACCGCGGCATATGGGCGGCCGAGGTGACCAGGATAAATCTTTCCCCGCCGATCATTTTGGCGATAATTTTGGCTTCCTCGGCGGTGTCCCAGGAGTCGCTCTCCAACCTGATGTCCTGAGGCTTTACCCCCAGGACCACCGCAACCTGGGCCATCACTTCGGACTCCGGCACGGGATCGAAGACTGCTCCGCCGGATAACAGCAGCTTGCTCCCCGGAACGGCTTTGTGCAGCCGTACCCCTTCAACCAGGCGCCCCATGGCTGCTCTACTGATTTGACTGTTAGCCGGGAGCCGAGGGTCCGACACATGACCGCCCCCCAGAACCACAATCCATTTGGGAGAGGTCGAATCTTCGGGCCCCCAGGAGACGGTCTCAGGATGCAGTAGAGCCGGATAGCGTTGTTCCAGGGGAACCAGCAACCCCGAGGATATGAGGGAAGTACTGAACAGGAGCAGGAGCACGGTCCCCAGAGTCACCAACATCTTGCCCAAGCGCTGCCTCCGGGTGGCCCAGAGGCAAAATAGTCCCAGGATCAAGATCCCCAGGCAGAGACCAACCGGGTAAAAAAACAGCGCCACAATTTTCTTCACCACAAACATAATCTGACATCCTCGTCCTGGACCTCTGCGAAAGTCTCATGTAGGATAGCTGCCCTCGGCTGTCCATGCTGTATTTGGGCGCAGGGGAGGGCGCCTACGCTACATTTTTATTCGGAGGGATAGAGTGAGAGACTTTCGCAGAGGTCTCTTTTTGGTATCACAGCCCGGTTAGGCGTGGGGCTTGGACCCGCAGGTCTCCCCAGTCTCGGGAAAAAAGAACCGCCCGGCCGCCAGGGGCCATGAGGCCAAAGTTACAGAGTCAGGGCCGGGTACCCGAAGAGCCGGTTGACCTCCGAAATCAATTCGGGGGATGGGGTGAGGGACAGTTCCCGGGGTAGGGCCAGGCTCGCCTCTTCCCGGGAGTGGAGAAAGTGGAGAAAAACGGGAACGGGGCCGCCATGCCGGCTTAAAATACCCTTCAAATTGAGGAGTTGCTCCCGGGTCACCATGGCGGCCTGGAGACGCACATCCAGCCGCGAAGGCCCGCGCGGCAAGGCGGTCTCCAGCGAGGCAATCTCCTGGGCCACCAGTTTGGGACCCTTTTCTTCCTGCACCACGTGCCCTTTGAGCCACAGGGGCAGGCTGGGCTGCTGCAGCAGCGAGGCCACCCGCTCATAGACCTCCCCGAATACCACCACCTCGACGCTGCCCGCCAGGTCCTCCACCGTAAGGATGGCCAGACGTCCGCCCCTTTTGGTCGCCTTTTCTTTCAGGGAGGTAACCACCACCCCTAGAATCACTTCCTGGGAGTCCGGCAACTCGGAGAGGTCCGCCGTGGTGGTACTGATCTGGGCCTTTAACAAGGCCCGATGGGCATCCAGGGGGTGGCCGCTGAGATAAACGCCCAGGGCCTCTTTTTCCCGGGCCAATTTTACGGATCTATCCCACGGCTGGGCTTCCGGCAGCCAATCGTCTTCGTGGGCTTCCTGGAGGCCGCCGAACATGGACATCTGCTTGACGGCCTGGAGGCGCTTCTGGTTACCGACTTTTTCCAGGGCGCTTTCCAGCCCCGCCATCAGCCGGGACCGCCGGGGCTGGAGGCTGTCAAAAGCCCCCGCCTGGATGAGAGCTTCCAAAACCTTGCGGTTCACCTTGCCCAGGTTGATGCGTTCCAGGACGTCCCGGAAGCTCACAAAGCGGGCGGCGCCCCGGGCTTCCAGGATGTTGTGAATCGCCCCTACCCCCACATTTTTCACCCCGGCCAGGCCGTACCGGACCTTGCCGTCTTCCACGGTGAAATCCCGATTGCTGTGGTTGATGTCCGGCGCCAACAGCTCGATGCCCTGGTCCCGGGCCTCCATGATATGCTTGGCCAGGGCGGCGGAATTGTTGATTTCGCAGTTGAGCACCGCGGCCAGAAACTCCAGCGGATAATGCGCCTTGAGATAAGCGGTCTGATAAGCCACCAGGGCGTAGGCGGCGCTGTGGGATTTGTTGAAGCCGTAGCCCGCAAACTTTTCGATGAGGGTGAAAAGCTCCACCGCCTTGCCCTTGGGCACCGCCTGGGCCACGGCCCCGGAGACAAAACGGTCCCGCTGGGCCGCCATCACCGCCTGGTCCTTCTTGCCCATGGCCCGGCGCAGCAGATCGGCTTCCGCCAAAGAAAAGCCGGACACCGCCGCGGCGATCTGCATCACCTGCTCCTGGTAGAGGATGACCCCGTAGGTTTCCTTGAGGATGGGCTCCAATTGCGGCAGCGGGTATTCCACCTTGCTTTCCCCGTGCTTGCGGCGCACATAGTCATCGTGCATACCGCTTTCCATGGGTCCCGGGCGATAGAGGGCCACCAGGGCGATGATGTCTTCAAAGACCGAGGGCTTGAGGCGCACCATGAGAGAGCGCATGCCCCCACTCTCCAACTGGAACACCCCCGCGGTGTTGGCCGCCTGGAGGAGATCAAAGGTGGCCGGGTCATCCAGGGCAATGGTGTGGATGTCGAAGCCGGCATCATGATTGCGGCGAATCAGGCGCACCGCCTGGTCGATCACCGTCAGGGTGCGCAGGCCCAGGAAATCGAACTTTACCAGGCCCACCTTCTCCACCCCTTTCATGTCGAACTGGGTAACCTGCTCGCCCTTGCTCCCTTTGTACAGGGGCAGGTACTCGATCAAGGGCCGGTCGGCGATGACCACCGCGGAGGCGTGGGTGGAGGCGTGGCGGGGGAGGCCTTCCAAAACCTCGGCCACCGCGAGGAGATCGGCCACTGTGGGGTTGGTGTCCCGGAGTTCCCGCAGGCGAGGCTCCTGGGCCAGGGACTGCTCCAGGGTAATGTTGAGCTTTTCCGGCACCAGTTTGGCGACCTTGTCCACTTCCGGATATGGCACTTCCAAAGCCCGGCCCACGTCCCGGATCACCTGCCGGGTCTTCATGCTCCCGAAGGTGGTGATGTGGGCCACGTTCGGCCAGCCGTAGGTCTTGGAGACGTATTCGATGATCTCGCCCCGGCGCTCGTAGCAGAAGTCTACGTCGATGTCAGGGGGGCTGACCCGCTCGGGATTGAGGAAGCGCTCGAAAAACAGGCCGTAGGCCAGGGGGTCCAGGTCGGTGATCTTCATGGCGTAGGCCACCAGGCTCCCGGCGGCGGACCCCCGGCCGGGTCCTACGGGTATCTGGCGCTGCCGGGCGAAATTGATGATGTCGGCCACCACCAGGAAGTAGCCGGCAAACCCCATCTGCACCAGGATGTTGTTTTCATATTCCAGGCGCTGCCAGTAATCCGCCTCCGGAGGCCGGGGATGAGTGGCGGGGGCCGCCAGGCGCGCTTTGAGCCCCTCCCGGGCCAGCCGGGTCATGAGGGCCTCCGTGCTTTCCCCATCGGTGGCGGGGTAGACCGGAAAGTTGTAAGTGCCCAGCTCCAGGGCGACATCGCAGCGGGCCGCAATCTCCACCGAGGCCGCCAACACCTCGGGGTAGGGGAAGATGCGGGCCATCTCCGCCGGACTCTTGAAATAGAGCTGGTCCGTCTGGAACCTCATGCGGCCCGAGGTGTTCACGGTCTTGCCGGTCTGGATGCACAACAGGACGTCGTGGGCCCGGGCGTCTTCGGACTTCAAATAGTGGACGTCGTTGGTGGCCACCACGGGCAGACCCCAGCGGGGCCCCAGTTCCAGCAAGGCCGCGTTGACCTTAAGCTGCTCCGGCAGGTTGTTAGCCTGGACCTCCAGATAGAACCTGTCCTTAAAGATCTCGGCATACTCCCGGGCGTTGGCCTCGGCTGCGGCGGGGTCGTCGTTGAGGATTTCCGGCGCCACCACGCCATGGAGGCAGGAGGACAGGGCGATGAGGCCCCCGTTCAACTCGGCCAGCAGCTCCTTGTCTACCCGGGGGCGGTAATAGAACCCTTCCTGGTACGCATGAGTGACCAGCCGGATGAGATTGTGGTAGCCCTCCAGGTTTTCCGCCAGGACCACCAAGTGGCGGTTGTCCCCTTTGCCCGACTTTTCCTGGCGGGAGCCGGGCGCCACGTAGAGCTCGCACCCCAGCAGGGGTTTGATCCCCGCCGCCCTGGCCTTCTGGTAGAAATCAAGGACCCCGAACATGGAGCCGTGATCGGTGATGGCCACCGCCGGCATGCCGTAAGCCTGAGCCTGGGCCAGCAGGTCTTTCACCCTGATGGCCCCATCCAGCAGACTGAAGGCGGTGTGGACATGGAGATGGACGAATTCCGGGTTAGACATAGATCGCGCTGCGCTTCACCTCACGTTAAAATAACCTCAAGCCCATATTAACCCGAAACGCCGGGCCAGGGCAAGAAGGAAGATTTTTATAATAAAACTTAACGATTAAAGCAGGTTAAGTAGATTGGCGCACCCAGATTCATTGGGCGACTGAGGATTGGGTGGGTCAGAGTTTACTAGCCCCAGGGGCGAATAAACAAAATGATAGCGGCTTGCGAATAAAGCATAAATCTTGACTGTAACCACAATTCGTGTACATATATGCTATGCGCTTCGAATGGGACGAACGAAAACGGCTTTCCAACCTGGAAAAGCACGGTCTCGATTTTTTCGATGTCAGCGCAGTTTTTGAGGCCCCACATATTATTGCCCCTTCAGCCCATCCAGGCGAGGAAGAAAGGTTCCTGGCCATCGGGGTTTTTGAAGGGCGAATTGTGACGGTCGTTTACACCACTCGAAGCGAAGCCATCAGGATTATTTCCTTTCGGAGGGCGCGCCATGCAGAAAGACAAAAATATCAAGAGCTATACGGCCGCGGAACTTAAGGCCAAACGGGGAGAAAGCCGCACCGATTTGAGCCGGGTGGATGCGATTACGGATGAAGCACTGGAACGGCTCGTGGCCGAGGACGAAGATGAGCGCGGCATGCAGGCCGACTGGACTCAGGCGAAACTGGTCTTGCCGCAAGCCAAACAGTCCGTGCACCTGCGTCTGGATCAGGAGATTATCGCCTTTTTCAAATCAGCGGGCAAAGGCCACATCTCCCGGATGCAAGCGGTGCTCAAGGCTTATGTGGACGCCCATAGGCCGCACCCCAAATGAAGGCCTGACCCGAAAACGCCTCATTTCTTGGGAGGTTCCCCGCCCTCTCATGCCGGGCGGGAGCGGTCGCGCATCCCCTGCTCAATCTCGGCCACTACCTTGCCGGCTGCGGCTGCCGGGTCTGTGGCCAGACGGATGGGGCGTCCCACCACGATATAATCGGCCCCGGCTTTGATGGCCTCATAAGGGGTCATGACCCGCCGCTGATCATCTCCGGGCACCGCGGCCCAGGCCGGCCGGATGCCCGGGCAGACTACCAGGAAGTTTGGTCCAAATTCTTGCTTGACGGCCCGGGCTTCCGTACCGGCGCAGACCACCCCGTCGCAGCCGGCGGCCCGGGCAATGCCGGCCCTGAGCAGCACCAGTTTGGTGAGGTCACGGGCATATTCCCGGGCCAGGCCCATGGCTTCCAGATCATCCGGCGTCAGATGCGTGAGCGCCGTCACCCCCAGGAGCTTGACCCCGTTTTCCCGAGCCTCCGGGCCGGGCTTCAGGCTTTCCCGGCCTGTGTCCACATGCACGGTTGCCAGCCTGGCCCCGGCCTTGATCCGGGATAGGGCGCGCCGTACGGTCGCGGGGATGTCGTGAAATTTCAAATCCAGGAAATATTCCGCTCGGGCCGTATCAGTCATGTATTGTAAAAAAGCCGGCCCCTCGGCCACAAAAAGCTCCAATCCCACCTTGAAAAGACCGACGTGACCCTTCAGCAGGGAGATGAATCTCTCAGCTTCCTTCTTATTAGGGACATCCAGCGGAAAGATCAGGCGCTCCCTGGGCTGCATACGAATCCTTTTATCTTCTAAATTTCGCAAACTTTAACTGCTTTTCCGGCCTTAAGTCAAGCGGCAACTCCTCAGTTCTACCGGCACACCGCGTCATTACTTAGAAAATTGCCTGCGGTCGTTCTGCCCCCCTAACCCCAGCCCTCTCCCCCCGAAGCGGGGGGAGAGGGAGCAGGTAATGTCGCCGGGTTTAGTGACCATAACACGTTAAATCGGTTCCACTTTTTCCCCTCTCCCCGAATGGGGGAGAGGGTCAGGGTGAGGGGGAAGTAATCTTTTCGGAGCAAAAAGTGTGTTAGCGAATTTATGCATTGTTGGCGGTGTATAGCGTGCATCCTCCATTGCAAAAACCAAACCGGACACTGCTGTTACTTATCCCCGGCCCCGGCCATCCCGCCTGGCGACGCTTAAGGCCCCGGCTTTTTTATCCAGGCCCGCGCCTCTGGAGTATCCCCGAATGACTCGCTCCCCGAGCCGGTGTTTCTTGACAGGAGGGCGGCAAGATAATAATATGAAACATTTAGTTAAAACCATCA
>Ga0351860_1027_pt1 | contig 31359 bp, 36 predicted proteins | sample BONcelHFGM3001F8_FD_206791 | JGI IMG/M metagenome (GOLD analysis project Ga0351860, IMG submission 206791) | Enriched cells from coal bed in the Powder River Basin, Montana, United States - BONCAT cells FGM rep2 HSBNCT.FGM.300.1.F8 ...
ATTGCAAGTAGCAGCAAATAATTTTCAATGGAATTTTATTCAAGGGCTAGAAACAAATCTTAAGGAGTGTGTTGATGTAATATCTACTTTTTCAATGGGTTCATTTCCTAAGAGCAGTAAAAAAATATTTGTGAAATCAATAAGTATCAAAAGATAAAAAAAAATTTAAATATTTAGGATTTATAAATTTTTATTTAGTTAAAGGTTTATGTAGATCCTTTTTGTTATATTTTGAGCTAAGAAAATGGATTAAAAATAATAAAAACGGGAATATTTTTGTATACAGCTTGTATACTCCCTACTTGTGGGCTTTATTCTTATTAAAGTCACATAGAAATAAACATAATATTAAATACTGTTTGATAGTTCCGGATTTAATAGGTAAATACGGCATCATGCAACCATTCTATACAATAAATGGAATTTGGCATAGAATTGATTCTTTCTTTATATACAAATTATTGCACCAAGCTAATTGTTTTGTGTTTTTAACAAAACACATGGCAAACACTATTGATATTGGTAATAAACCTTTTACAATAATTGAAGGGCTAATAACTGTAAATAAAAATAAATGTATTAATAAACCGATAAAACAAAGTGAATCAAAAAAAATAATACTTTATACAGGATCTCTGCTGTATGATTTTGGAATTGAAACTTTATTAAAAGCATTTGTAAAAATACATAATAATAATTACGAATTATGGCTTTGTGGTCCAATTAATGAATCAAAAATAGTAATTGAGTATTCTATTCTTGATAGACGAATTAAATACTTAGGATTTTTAAATAAAGAAGAAGTTATTGAAGTTCAGCAAAAAGCGACAGTACTGATAAATCCAAGACCCAATATTGGAGAATACGTAAAATACTCATTCCCTTCCAAAACAATGGAATATTTACTTTCTGGGAAACCGGTAATAATGTATAGGCTAGATGGAATTCCTGAAGAATATTATAATTTTATCTATACAATTGAAAGATATGATGTTGAAAGCATAGCGCAAACAATTCTTTCTGTGTGTGAAAAAAGTGAAATTGAATTGTTAGAGTTTGGTATTAAAGCACGTAAATTTATCATAGAAAATAAAAACAGCATTATACAGACAAAAAAAATCATAGAAATGATGAAAAAAAATAAAAATTAATGCCGAATGTAATACTTGATCACTAGTGTCCACTAAAATTTATAATTACTCTTTAAAATGTTTGAAAAGAGGTGAGATTAGAGTGTAAAGCTATTTAGGGATTCCGACATACTTTCTGCTTGAATACTGCAAGGCTTCAGGTCTAAGCCTTTTAGAGTGGTTTTATGATATCTTTAAGAGATAAACTCACATAGTAAAGGAAAGGATCCCTGCAAGATCTACTCACTCAAATATAGAAAAAATGTAAGCGGCACTATAAACTCACCTAATTTTAATCAAATTTTACTTAAGGTGACTCAGTAACCTCCGGAATAGTTAATTTAGATGTGCCTATATCAGATTGTTTCTCTTTTTTACATATAAATCTATTAAACAAGGATGAAAAGTATTCATCTATTAACAAATATCTTTAACCTAATTGATTTCTATGATTCATTACAAAAAAATAATCATAACAAATTTGCCTTCCTTTTATAAAATAAATCTATATAATAGGATAAACATGCATCAAAAAATTTTCTTAATCTTTACTGGAGATACTGCAGCCTTAAGAAAAAATGATTTTTTTTCCGGGGAAATTGAGTTTGACTTTATTTCTTTGGAAAATTATTCCATAATCAGAAAATTAAAAATTATATTTAATATCATAAAAAGGTACAATTATGATGAGTTAATTATTTGTGGTGTAAATGAGCTTACTTCATGGTTATGTGCCTTTATTTCGCCTTATTATAAAAATTCAACAGTAGTAGAATCTAGCTATCATGAAGCCACCGTTACGGGATTGAAAGGTTTTTTGAAAAAAATTTTTTTTAAAAGAATTTCGGTTACTTATGCTTCAGGTGTGTCTCAAGAAAAATTAACCCGATTGCTTAAATTCAAAGGAAAAGTAATAGTCACTAAAGGAGTTGGGATTTTTAATATTATAAAACAACCTCAATTTAAACCATCAGTAATAGTAAAAGATTTTATATATGTGGGCAGATTATCCCCTGAGAAAAATCTTGTTTTTTTGATTGAAGTTTTTAATAAACTAAAAAACATTAATCTTCACATTATTGGTTACGGTCCTCAGGAAGGTCTTTTAAAAAAAATTGCCAAGGATAATACATTTTTTTATGGAGCAGTTGAAAATAAAAAACTCCCTGAAATGTATCAACGATGTAATGTTTTTATATTACCATCGGCTAAAGAACCTTGGGGTTTAGTAGTTGAAGAAGCTTTAAACAATGGATTACCTGTTATAGTAAGCAACAAAGTTGGATGTGCAGAAGAAATTATCGAAGAAGATCACAATGGATTGATTTTTGAATTTAATAGTTTTACATCTTTGTTGGGAACAATTACGAAAATGTCTGATATTGCATACTACAACAATCTAAAACTTAATGTAAGTAAACTAAACTTTAATTTAATTGCTGATTATCAAGTTAATTGCTATTTATAAATAATGACAGCTTGAAGTATATGTTTCGGCAAGGATATTAGCAATAATTTAAACAAGTTATATTAATCAGATATTTATGAAGAAAGTATTACAAATAAACTCTTGTGTTGCATTATATTCTACTGGGCAATTAGTTGAAAATATAGGAAAAGTTGCCTTATCAAACGGTTGGTTAAGTTATATAGCATATGGAAGAGCTGCTAAAACAAGTAAATCGCAAATAATAAGAATCGGGAAAAATTTTGATGTGTATTTTCATGCTATAAAATCAAAAATTTTTGATGCACATGGATTAGGCTCAAAAAGAGCGACAAAGGCTCTAATTGCAAAAATAAAAAAAATAAAACCCGACATTATTCAACTTCATAATATTCACGGCTATTATCTGAATTACGAAATATTCTTCAATTTCTTAAACGAAGCAAATATTCCTATAGTTTGGTCTCTGCATGACTGTTGGGCATTTACAGGGCATTGTTCCCATTTCGCATTAATTGAGTGCAATAAATGGGAAACAGAATGCAATAATTGTCCCCTAACAAGTTCATATCCTTCGTCTATAATTGACAAATCTACTAATAACTATATACTTAAGAAGAAGCTTTTTACTTCTAATAAAAATATTACAATTGTATCAGCTTCTGAGTGGTTAGGAGGTATGATTAGAAAATCTTATTTATCAAAGTATCCCTTGAGAATAATTCCAAATGGAATAGATTTAGAAATATTTTATCCAAGAAAAAACACAATCGATGTAATAAAAACATATGGCCTAGAAAAAAAATTCGTTATAATGGGTGTTGCATCATCATGGGGTGCAGCAAAGGGATTATATGATTATTATAAATTAAATGATTTACTAACAGATGAGTATGTAATTGTTTTAGTTGGACTAACAAAAAAACACTGTCAGAATCTACCAAAGGGAATTATAGGTATTTCTCTTACACATAGTATTGATGAACTAGCTCAGTTATATTCAGCAGCAGATGTCATCACTAGTTTGTCATATCTTGAAGCTTTTGGATTAACCCCAATTGAAGGATTCGCTTGTGGAACTCCTGCAATCGTATATAATGCAACATCAACTCCTGAACTTATTAACCCAAAAATTGGTTTAATTGTCGAACCTGGAAATGTTACCCAGGTTTTCGAGGCTATAAAAACAATACGAGGTAATGGGAAAAACTTCTATTCCAAAAATTGCAGAAAACAAGCAGAAATCTTTTATAACAAGAATGATCGATTTGGGGATTATCTAAATTTATATGAAGAAATTTTAATCAACCTGAAAACAAAGTAACATTACAATTTTTAAAATACCAATGCAAAGTAACATTCTTTTAATTACTGGTGGTACTGGATCCTTCGGTAATGCAGTTCTTCGCCGATTTATAAATGATTCAAAATTTAAGGAAATTCGCATCTTCTCACGAGATGAAAAAAAACAGGATGATATGCGTCACGAACTGCAAAATCCTAAAGTAAAGTTTTATATAGGAGATGTACGTGACAAAAGATCTGTAGATGGGGCAATGGTTGGGGTAGATTATGTTTTCCACGCTGCTGCTCTTAAACAGGTTCCCTCTTGTGAGTTCTTTCCTATGCAGGCGGTTAAAACTAATATAATTGGGACAGAGAATGTACTGGATAGTGCTATTGAGCACGGTGTTAAAAATGTCGTTGTTCTTAGTACAGATAAAGCGGCCTACCCTATCAATGCTATGGGAATCAGTAAGGCGATGATGGAGAAGGTTGCTATTGCTAAAGGGAGGCAGCTTGGATGTGATTCAAAAACAACCATCTGTTGTACAAGATATGGGAATGTTATGGCTAGTCGTGGCTCTGTTATTCCACTTTGGATTGAGCAGATAAAGTCAAATGGTTTTATAACCATTACAGACCCCAATATGACCCGTTTTATGATGACTTTGGACGATGCCGTAGATCTAGTACTTTATGCTTTTGAACACGGTAAAAATGGCGATCTCTTTGTCCAAAAAGCCCCTGCTGCAACTCTTAGCACTCTTGCCATTGCTCTAAAAGAGCTATACAATAAATCTACTGAAATTAAGATTATTGGAACAAGGCACGGTGAGAAACTTTACGAAACACTTGTTACTCGGGAGGAGATGGCCAAGAGTATAGATATGGGAGACTATTTTAGAATCCCTGCAGATAACAGAGATTTAAATTACGACAAGTTCTTTATTGAAGGGCAGGAAGAGCTATCAACTATTGAAGATTATCACTCTCACAATACCAAAAGATTAGATGTGGAGGGTATGAAGAAGCTTCTGCTAAAGTTAGAACTTATTCAAAAAGAGCTTAAGATAATTGATTTATGAGAATAGGGATCACCGGTCAAGCGGGATTTGTTGGGACACATCTGTATAATACTCTTGGGTTAGATAAACGATTTGAGAGAGTTCCCTTTGAGGACTCCTATTTTGAAGATGAGAGTAAGCTTCGTTCATTTGTAAAGCAATGCGATGTAATAGTGCATCTGGCTGCAGTAAACAGAGATCCTAATCCAATAGTAGTCTACAACACAAATCTGAATCTGGTTAAGCAGCTAATATCTGCAATGGAGAGTGAGGGGGTTACTCCACACGTTCTTTTCTCATCCTCTACTCAGGAGGAGAGAGATAACCTATACGGGAAATCCAAGAAAGAGGGTCGAGAATTGTTGGAGAACTGGGCGCATAGAAGCGGTGCAACATTCTCCGGGCTTGTTGTTCCTAATGTCTATGGGCCATTCTCAAGACCTAACTACAATACTTTTATCGCTACATTTGCTCACCAATTGGTTAATAGAGAGAAGCCTGTTATACAGGTTGATGGAGATATAAAATTGATTTATGTGGGTTCTTTGTGTAACTTCATAATATCTCAGATTCTTAAAGCTACTAAAGGAGCAGTAAATCGTATAGAAGTCCCTTACGACTTTGAGAAAAAGGTCTCAGATATTCTATCTCTTTTTGTAAATTTTAAAGATTTGTATGCCGATAAAGGTATCATCCCAAATCTTAAAGATATTGATGAGGTAAATCTATTTAACACCTTTAGGAGCTATCTAAATTACTCAACCCATTTCCCTGTTAAATTGGTTAAAAACAGTGACCCTCGAGGTGTGTTTGTTGAGACAATCAAACTTGGAATTGGAGGTCAGGTATCATTCTCTACAACAGTTCCCGGTGTTACTCGCGGCAACCACTTTCACACAAGAAAAATAGAGAGATTCACAGTTATCCGTGGTAAAGCCAGGATTCAACTAAGAAAGATTGGTTGTAATGAGGTGATTAATCTATATCTTGATGGCGACGAGCCCTCCTATGTAGATATGCCTGTTTGGTACACCCACAATATAACGAATATAGGTGATGATGAACTTTATACCCAGTTTTGGATTAATGAATGGTATAATCCGGATGACGGAGATACATATTTTGAGGAGGTTTAAATGAAAAAATTAAAAGTTATAACTGTTGTAGGAACCCGTCCGGAGATTATCCGTCTGTCGTGTGTTCTTAAAAAGCTTGATGAGTCACAGGCAATAGAGCATATTTTAGTCCATACCGGACAAAACTATGATTATGAACTCAACGAAATCTTTTTTGAAGATCTAGGACTTCGTAAACCGGACTATTTTCTTGAAGCTGCAGGGAGAAACGCTACCGAAACAGCTGGTCAAATTCTAATTATGATTGACCCTATCTTAGAGGCAGTTGCACCGGATGCATTTTTGGTGTTAGGCGATACAAACTCTTGTTTATGCGCTATAGCTGCCAAGAAGAGACATATACCTATCTTCCATATGGAGGCCGGCAACAGATGTTTTGACCAACGGGTACCGGAGGAGAGTAATCGTAAAATAGTAGATCATATTGCCGACATTAACTTAACATATAGCGATATTGCTCGTGAATATCTATTAAGAGAGGGACTTCCTGCCGACCGAATTATTAAAACAGGCAGCCCAATCTTCGAAGTTCTCAACCAACATATTGATGCAATTAACAACTCCGATGTTTTAACTCGCCTAAACCTGGAAAAGGAGAAGTACTTTATCGTATCCTCTCATAGGGAAGAGAATATTAATAGCGAAAAGAACTTTATTGGTCTTATTAACTCTCTAAATCTGATAGCCGAGAAGTATGGCTATCCAATAATTGTAAGCACACATCCAAGGACAAGAAAGATGATTGAATATAAGCAGGTTAAGGTAAACTCTTTGGTTCAATTTCTAAAACCCCTTGGCTTTATAGACTACAACGCCCTACAAAAAAACTCATTTGCTGTTTTCTCCGATAGTGGAACAATAAGCGAGGAGTCCTCCACATTGAATTTTCGTGCACTAAACATCCGCGAAGCACACGAACGTCCCGAAGCTATGGAAGAGGCCTCGGTAATGATGGTTGGAATGAACTCCGAAAGAATCCTACAAGCACTTGTTCAACTCCAATATCAAAAAACAGGAACCGAAAGAAACTTTAGACCTGTGAGTGATTATTCTATGCCAAATGTTAGTGATAAGGTTGTGAGGATAATAATCTCATATACAGATTATATAAAAAGAGTTGTTTGGGGAAATAAATAAATAAAATGAAGCAGCTAATAAGAAATGTAAAAATAATTGGAACAGGGTCCTATGTTCCAGATAAAATATATACTAATGATTATCTTGAAAAAATAATATCAACAGACAGTCTGTGGATTTATAATAATATTGGGATAAAAGAAAGAAGAATAGCAGAAAAAAACCAAGCCACAAGTGACTTGGCAGCTATTGCCGGTCAAAGAGCTATTGAAAATGCAGGTATTACAAGTAAAGATATTGATTTGATCATTGTTGCTACATGTACTCCGGATAGAAAGGCTCCTTCTACGGCTGCATTTGTACAACATAAACTAGATGCAGAAAATGCAGCTGCTTTTGATTTAAATGCCGTATGCAGTGGATTTCTTTATGGAATGTCTGTAGCATCTCAATATATTGCAAGCGGTGTTTACAATAATGTACTAGTTATAGGAGCTGATACGTTTTCAAAAATAACAGACTGGACAAGAAGAGATGCTGTTTTCTTTGGAGATGGGGCAGGCGCTGCTGTTATGACTTCTGCTAATATTACAGAAGGGTTTCTAGCATATAGACTATACACATACACAAAGGAAGACATGCTTGGCTTTACAATACCTGGTGGTGGGTCCGAAATTCCTCTTAATGAAAACAATCTCAAAGAGCAATATTTTGAGATGAACGGAAAAAGTGTATACGAAACAGCAACAATGGCTCTTCCTAAAGCCATTAATCAAGTTTTGCTTGATACCGGATTGTCAATTAATGATATAGATATAATGATTCCTCATCAACCTAGTATTAGAATTCTTCAAAAAACAGCGGAGATCATTGGGTTACCTTTTAATAAAGTAATGACAAACATGGATAAATATGCTAATACATCTGGAGGTACAATTCCAATATTACTTGATGAAGTACATCGTTCCGGGAAATTACAAAAAGGCAATATAGTTCTATTTGCTGCAGTTGGTAGTGGATGGACCTACGGTGCTTCAATTATTAAATGGGGATAAGATATGATAATAATTACTGGAGCCTCCAAGGGCGTTGGTGAATATTTATTTGGAGAGTTCAAAAAACTTGGGCAATCCGTAGTAGGAACTTATAATACCACAAATTTTTTAGTTTCTGATAAAAGCTGCTATTACAAAATTGACATTACTGATTACAAAAATGTATCCGAGTGGGTTTTGTCTTTAAAACCTGAATTGGATAAAATTATACTTATAAATTGTGCAGGGATATCATATAATTCATTTGCTCATAAAGCAGATATTTCTCTATGGAATAAAGTCATAGAAGTGAACCTAAATGGTACTTTTAATGTTATACACTCTCTTTTACCAATAATGCGAGATCAAAACTATGGACGAATCATAAATTTTTCATCTGTAGTTACTTCGTTACCTACTGTAGGTATAAGTGCTTATATGGCGTCTAAATCCGCTATTAACGGATTAACCAAAGTACTTGCTAAAGAAAATGCTTCGAAAGGAATTACTGTAAATGCAATTAATCTAGGCTACTCTAGTATTGGAATGGGCATTAGTGAAATTTCCGAAAATCATAAGGATATCTTATTAAAAAACATCCCTGTTGGTAGGTTTTGTGAGCCTATAGAAATATTAAATACTGTAAATTTTATTATTGATACAGAGTATATAAATGGTTCAATAATTGATCTTAATGGAGGGCTTATTTAATGAATTTACATTATTCCCCGTTTGAATACAAAAAAGGGTTGGAAGATTATCTAGAATTATTCAAGAATGCCTTCCCAGAAGTAACAGATAATTCTGGTGATGCGTACTTTTGGCAGATGCATAGTTATCCCAATGAAAAAACACACTCTTATGAATATTCTGCGCATATTGACAATTTAATGGTTGGATATTATGCCGCAATACCTTATCGTTACAATATCAAAAATGAGACAGTAGATGTAGGAATGGTCTGTGGCGTTATGACTAGCTCTCATTATCGTGGTAAAGGTATTTTTACCAAGCTAGGAGCCTACTCATTACAAAATCTAAAACAGAATGTTTCTTTTACTACAGGATATCCCATTAGAAAAGAGGTTATTCCTGGTCACCTCAAGGTAGGGTGGAAAATTGCTTTTCAACTACCTCTATACATGAAATTTGTAAGAACAAATTCACTTTTTCGAACAAAAGCAAAATTTCTACTTTTTTTGGCACCCGTTGCAAATATTATTCTTCGTATTATATTTTTTTTAATCAAAACTAAAATAAAAAATAATCAATATCATATATCAGTAAGCAATCATATTTCTGACTTCAGAAAGATGGAAAAATTCGAAAGTAATTGGGTTAACAGCATACCGATCAGCTTGATAAGGGATGAGAAGTTTATTAAATGGCGATATGGAAGACCTGGTGCATCATACAAATTTATAACTGTACAAAAAGAAGATGAAGTAATTGGTTTTTGTTCATACAGGAAAATCATAAAAGAGGGAGTCCCTTCATTTGGAATTATGGATTTGAGAGTCTTGGATAACAATGTAGTCGTACTCAGTAATATTTTTTATTCGCTTGAACAACAAGCAAAAAAAGAAAATGTAGATGCATTAATGCTAATGATAAGTAAATCATATGCAAAAAAATATAACTTAAGAAAAAACGGGTATTTAAAAAGTCCATATAAATTCAGTCTAATAATTAACAACTTGCAACAAAGGTTTAATGATAATTTTCTATACGACGAAAGTAATTGGCATCTTATGTGGGTAGACTCAGATGATTTGTAAGAAAAGATGAAAATAATAATGCTTTTATTGGATTTACCTAAAGGTAAGGATAAGTCCAATTTATATTTAGACTTAGCAAGAGAGTTTAATAATAAAGGACATGAAGTCTTTATTATTGCCCCCAAGTTGAAAAATCAAGAAGAGGGCCTATTTATAGAAAATAACATAAATGTATTAAGAGTTAAAACTTTAAAGCAAACTAATGTAAGAAATGTTTTTCTAAAGGGTATAGCACAGGTATTATTACCATATCAATTCAAGAGGGGTTATAAAAAATATCTTAAAGGAATTAAGTTTGAACTTATTCTAATGCCAACTCCTCCAATAACACTGGTAAGTTTAGCAAAACATATCAAAAAGTTAAATAACTGTCTTTATTACCTTATTTTAAGAGATATTTACCCACAGGGTGCCGCAGATTTAGGTTTGGTAAAATTCAAAATAATGTATGATTATTTGAAAATTTTAGAGAAGGATACTTATAACAGCGCAGATCTAATAGGCTGTATGTCAAAAGGTAATATTGAATATATAAAACGACACAATAATGTAGACCAAAGTAAGCTTGTACTTTTACCTAACTGGCAATCCAATAAAGATATAGAAGAATTCCAAGGAAATATAAGAGATCGCTATAATCTAAGAGATAAATATATTGTTTTATTTGGAGGAACAATAGGATATGCTCAGAAAGTTGAAAATATTATATTCTTGGCCAAGTATTACTCTTACGACAATAATATTGTCTTTGTGATTATTGGAAATGGAGTTAAGAAGGATTTTCTAATTAATGGTGTGCAAAAAGAATCTCTAACAAATGTAATTTTCATAGATACATTGCCTCGTGAAGAATACCTTTCATTTACTCAATCTGCAGATATTGGCCTTATTACTATTGATGAAAGGTTTACGGTTCCAACAATACCCTCTAAGTTTACATCCTATCTTGCATTAAAACTTCCAGTACTAGCAATCATTGACAAACATACAGATTTTGGTTTAATAATTGATGACTCAGGAGCTGGCTTGTGGTCTATAGGTGGTGATGAGAATAATATAATTGCAAATTTTGACAGACTATATCATAATAAAAAACTTAGAATTCAAATGGGTAACAAAGGTTACTCCTACTTCATCTCTAATTTAACTTCAGAAATTGCTTATCAAAACATTATAAACCAAATAAAAGAACATGCATAACATTCTTACATTTGACTTAGAAGAGTGGTACGTATATCGGTCTCTTTTTGGCGATTATGGTAGTGATTATAGATTAGAGCATTATCTAGATCTATTTTTAGATACTTTTACTTCTCATAACATTCAGGCTACTTTTTTTGTATTAGGATCAATCGCACGTAGCCACCCACATATTATTCGTAAAATTTTTGATGCTGGACATGAGATCGGATGTCATTCAGATGTGCATACTTGGCTAACCGATTTTAACGAATCCCAATTCGAGGAGGATACTCGTAAAGCTATTTCTTCAATTGAAGATGTTACCGGATCTAAGGTTCTTGGATATCGTGCTCCAGCATTTTCAATTACTCCCAAAAACAAATGGGTTTTAGAAATTCTCAAAAAACATGGCATTGAGTATGATTGCTCAATTTTCCCAGCCGGTAGAGATTTTGGTGGTTTTACTGAGTTCTCAGTGGACACTCCATCCATCATTGAGTATGCAGGTATAAAAATTAAGGAGTTCCCGATGGGAGTCACAACTATACTTGGTAAAAAGATTGCATATTCGGGGGGTGGATATTTTAGGCTACTTCCATACTCAACAATAAAAAAACTAATCTCTTCCCGGGGTTACAACATGACATATTTCCATCTACGTGATTTTGACAAAGAGCAGTCCCGTAAGCTTACTATAAGATACTTCAAAGATTATTATGGTATAAACTCTGCCATGGCTAAGTTCCATAAACTAATCGCCGACTTTATCTTCACCAACATAACACAAGCGAACAAAACAATCGACTGGTCCTCCACCCACATTATAAAATTATAACCTTACCTCAACAAAACATTCCTTGGATAAATTAACAAGCACCTATACCATATGATTTTTAATCTGGGAATGGGAATCTTGACAATCTATAGCCTTTTCATTTAGCCTTTACAATTTTTTAGTGAATTGTTTAATTGATTGATAAAAATGATATCCTGTGAAGATTTAATAGAGACAGAAATAATAAAAGAAATTATTAAACAAACCATTTTACAATTCATTGAAGCCACTAATCTAGAAGATTTGTTGACTGAAGATGATTTAAGATGCCATCTTTTTTATTGGATTAAAAATGCGATTAAGGACCATTCCCAAGCAAGTATTCATTCTGAAGTTCGTTGGTATGGAGGACAAAATTTCGGAAAGGAAAAATTAAAATTTCGTGCCGATTTAGTAGTTATTGATATCGAAACTCTAGATAATCCAATCGGTAAAATATCAAGTATAAGATTAAATTCAAAAGGGTATGCTTTTGAAGATTATTATGCTGTAATTGAGCTTAAACTCAGAAGACCAAATGACAATAGTTCTGATGCATCATTTGAAGAAATGATTAAAAGAGATTTTGAAAAAGTCAGAATCATAAAATCCAGAACATCAACGAAGCATTCTCCACTTACAATCGTAATCTCTTTTGATAAACGAAGAATAAAAAAAGAAGCATGGTTAATTGAAGAATCGTACGACCCCACATTACTAATTAATTCAACTAGTTATCAATAGACAAACCAAAGAGTTACCACCTTTATTTTCAATAAAACAGAAAAGTAATAATTTTATTTAAACAGCCTAGAATTATTGAAGAATGAATTATTCAAAATCTTTGATGGTACTGAGAAAGTAGAGTTTTCTTTAAAAAATGAAATTAATTATCCAATAATAATGAGCGAATTGCACTATTTATTTTCTGATGAGTCTGGTTATATTGGAGAATCAAGACATGGTAGCATAGCTGTTGTTTCAGGTAGCAAGTCTGCTACAAAAGAGATAAATGATTTTATTAAAAAAAGTCTTGGAGAAAAAACTGAAATTAAATTTAGTACAATTTCTAGTAGGAAGCACCAAGAAATTGCGAAATACTTAATAAATAAGAGCATTGAATTTATAAGAGTTAATAAGTTGAAAATATGCGTTATTGTGTGGGACAAACAAGATTCACGGCATGACATTCCTAATAGATGTGATATTAGAAATCTGATTATTATGTATTACAGGGTTCTTCGGCATTCTATTAAAAATTGGAGTAGTGAGACTAATTGGGCATTTTATCCAGACCAACAAACATCGATTGATTGGGGAAACCTAATTAATATTGTAACTCTTAAACAAATATCAAGTAAAGAGATTAGTTCACAAACATTATTCGACTTCTTTAACGAATCTATATTCCCCATCATAAAAACGACAAGAGAGTTAGACTCAAAAGACTTTCCAATTATTCAACTAGCAGATTTATTTGCAGGAATAGCAAGGACTTCCCGTGAACACTCAATTTTATATCATAAATGGAGGTTAATGGAAGATTCTAAGACAAACCCATCTCTTTTTCCTGAACATGATATTGATATTAAAATCTCAAATTCAAAAATTGTAAAATTCGAAATCCTTCACCATTTCTATGAACAATCAAGGCATTACAGGTTGGGTATCAATTTTTCCGAAAATAGTTATTTCAAAACCTATGATCCTAGCAATAGCTTGAATTTTTGGCATTACAAACCTCAAGGTGAGTATGATAAAGCTCCAACTAAACATTAAGAAAAAAATGCATTTAACAGGTTTAAACAGACCCAAAATTTTTTAAGTATAAAAATATCAAATAGATAATAATGACAAATTCTGGTAATGTTTATGAAAAATTCAAATAATTTCAATTATAATCCAAAACCAGAAAAAAAATTAATAGCTGATTGTTTAAGAAGAAGTAAAAAAGAAAAAAGTGACTTTGTTGATTTTGAAGATTTCAAACAATGGTACAATCCAAAAAGAAAGTCTGCTATTATTGTGGTTTAAAAGAAGAAGAATGCCAAGAAATAGTTACTATTGGAATTTTAAAGTCAAAAAGGTTTCCTCAAAATGGAGTAATTTCTAAAGAAAAATTTCGTGGCTATTGGTTAGAAGTTGATCGAAAAAATCCAAATGATAATTATTCTACAAATAACTGCGTGTTATGTTGCTATTTCTGTAACAATGATAAAAGTGATGTTTTCAATGGAAATGAATATATTGAATTTCAAAATAATAGAGTTGAATACTTGCGCAAACTTTTAGATCAAACAAATTGTTTTAATTCAAGTAAATAAATTTATCACTTATAATGTATATACACTTCTTCAAACGATTTCTGGATTTCACATTGTCATTTATCGGGTTGGTTGTCATTTTTCCGCTATTGTTGATTGTATGGATATTGCTTATAGTGGCTAATGGTGGTGCAGGTGCGTTTTTTGTTCAGACTAGACCTGGTAAAGAGGGGCGGTTGTTTAGAGTGATAAAGTTCAAAACTATGAACGAAAAGCGGGATGAACAGGGAAATCTTTTGCCCGACGGGGATAGATTAACGGTGGTGGGTCGTCTTGTACGTTCATTATCAATTGATGAGTTACCTCAGATATTAAATGTTTTAAAAGGCGATATGAGTTTGGTAGGGCCTAGGCCTCTATTAGTGGAGTATCTTCCTTTTTACTCTCAGGAGCAGGCTAAACGACATAGTGTAAGGCCAGGGATGACAGGTTGGGCACAGGTTAATGGTAGGAATGCTATTTCCTGGAAAAAAAAGTTTGAATATGATGTATGGTATGTCGATCATATAAATTTTTGGTTGGATATAAAAATTTTGTATCTTACTGTCAAGAAAGTATTTGTTCGTGATGGGATTAATGCTTCCGAAAATGTTACAATGGAAACTTTTAACGGAAATAATTAAGATATGTATTTGTACGGGGCAAGTGGACACGCTAAAGTAATATATGATTCATTGAGAGAATCAGGAAAAGCCGTTAAAGGTCTTTTCGATGATAATCCGCTGGTCAAAGAGTTACTTGGATTACATGTTTTCGGAAAATTCAATATTGATGTCATTAAAGACGACGAATTGATTATCTCTGTTGGAATAAATAGTACCAGAAAAAAAATTGTAGAAAAGCTTCCTAAAGATTTAAAATATGGAATAGCAGTTCACCCATCTGCAATTATTTCTCAATACTCTTCTTTGGGAAAAGGGACTGTAATAATGCATGGCGTAATAATTCAGTCATCTACAAAAATCGGAGAGCATTGCATAATTAATACATCGGCATCAGTAGATCATGATTGTGTTATTGAAGACTTTGTACACATATCACCAAAAGCTTGTCTTTGTGGGGGAGTAACAGTTGGAGAAGGAACTCAGGTAGGTGCAGGTGCTGTTATAATTCCGGGGATTAAAGTTGGAAAATGGAGCCTTATTGCAGCCGGAGCAGTAGTCTTGAAGGATGTACCGGACAATGTTATGGTATTGGGGAATCCCGGACGAGTTATTAAAAGTATAAATTTATTGTAAGTTATGGAACCTAAAATCTACCTATCTATTGCCCATATGGGTGGTGGTGAAATGCAATTTATTCAAGAGGCGTTTGATACTAACTGGGTGGTTCCTTTGGGGCCGAATGTAGATGGTTTTGAGGGGGATCTACAGGGATATCTTGGAGGCGATAAGCATATAGTAGCGTTGAGTTCGGGGACGGCGGCAATCCATCTGGGGTTGATTCAGCTGGGGGTGAGGCCGGGCGATGAGGTTATCTGCCAGTCTTTTACTTTTAGTGCGAGTGCAAATCCCATTATGTACCTTGGGGCGACTCCTGTTTTTGTAGATAGTGAGCTGGATACCTGGAATATGTGCCCTGTTTTGCTGGAGGAGGCGATAAGGGATAGGATTGCTGTTACGGGTAAAAAGCCGCGGGCGATAATTCCGGTGCATCTCTATGGGATGCCTGCCAAGATGGAGCAGATTTTGGAAGTTGCGGGCAGATATGGTATTCCGGTGCTGGAGGATGCTGCAGAGGCGTTGGGTTCGAGGTATAAGGGGCAGTTTTGCGGTACTTTTGGGGAGTTTGCCTGTTTGTCGTTTAATGGGAATAAGATTATTACGACGTCGGGCGGGGGTGCGTTGGTTTGCAGGAGTGCAGATGAGGCTGGCGTTACTAAGTTCCTGGCTACTCAGGCTCGTGATAATGCTCCTCACTACCAGCACTCGTCTGTTGGCTATAACTACAGGCTGAGTAATATTTGTGCCGGTATTGGGCGTGGGCAGATGTTAGTTCTTAACCAACACATCGCCGCCCGCCGGGAGAACAACCAAAAATATATGCAGATGCTAAAAAACGCTCCGGGTATCTCATTCCAGGATAACCCATCGACAGATTTCGAATCTAACAAATGGCTCACCTGCATCATAATCGACCCACAAAAGGCCGGCTACACCCGTGAAGATCTCCGCAAAAAAATGGAAGAGCACAACATCGAAACCCGCCCCCTCTGGAAGCCGATGCACCTCCAACCAATCTTCCACGAATACCCATTCTACGGCAACGGCACCAGCGAAGCACTCTTCAACTACGGCCTCTGCCTACCCTCCCACCCCACACTCACCCAACACGACCTGCAGCGCGTGGTGGAACTAACCTTGCCAAGCATCGTGGGGCATCGCTGATTATCAGCGATCTATTTTTTGAGCACGTTATTTAACATAATTTTTACTTGTAAAAAAGAGGAGCGCACAAACACCAATGGAGTTTTTGTTAAGATGCAGTTAGTTAAGTATTTGTAAGAGGTCAGCTTTTTTGTGCTTTTAAGCAATGTGTTGTTTTGCAAATACTTAACAAATAATCCGTTGGAGTGCCGCGAAGCGTAACACACCCGCGTAGCGGACCATACACAAACTCCATTGGAGTAAAAGTTATTTGCCGGTGCTTTTACGGTTATTTCCAGCTCATAGCTGCCGTCTCTCTATTGGGCCGGCAGCCGTGCTAGAATAACCTAAGCACCGGAATAACTTTCCGGTTAGAAATGGAACCTTGGCAAGGGTTGCGGACCCAATCCCGCAACGCGGTAAACACAACTGTGAAACGGACCATATGATCCCTGGGAGTTTTTTACTCTGTGCTGTTTTTCTTATGTTTAACATTTTTGGAAAATCAAAAAAAGTAAACTCACCAAAGCTAAAATGCAAATATTCAAATCAATGCAAAAACTCCTAGAGAGCTGCCCGGTTCTATTGAACAAAAACTTTGGAGGGGCACCTTGGCAAGGGTTGTGGACTTTGCAGCCGTTTGTGGCGGAAATGGCAAATAGGAATAGGAAAGTTATTTGCCGGTGCTTTTTACGGTTATTTCCAGCTCATGGCTGCCTGGCTCTATGTTTGGCCGGCAGCCGCGCTAGAATAACCTAAGCACCGGAATAACTTTCCTTGGCTTAACAAAAAATTTGATCAAAAAATTGATAAATATTATTTCTTTTTACTTTTTTATTATATTTGATTTGTTGATTTACAATCATTTCAATTACTAAAAGCTTCTTAAATTCGCTCTAGTATTAATATAATTAAACTAACCTTAATATTTTAATAAATTTAAGCTCTGTATATCTATGTATTACAATTATTTTAATATTATTTCATTAAATTAATCAACTTATAGGTTTATTTTATGGAATTAATCACTATCTTTGCAGACATTTTATACACCGTGAAGTTCAATAAAAATGGAATTCACGAGTTTGCGAAGGTTTTTAACGAGTGGAGCGATCCTGAGGTGCTTTTTGATTTTTTTGAAGATAATAAGAGTGATCTAAATTCTGGTTTTTTCGGTAAAATAAGTGTAGAAGAAGCAGTTATGATCACAATTGAAGAAGCTAAATACTTGGAAGACCTATTGATATTTTGCGGCAAAAATGGAGGCAAGACGGCTTTGGATATCTTTTTTAAACATGACTTGTATGACTGGCCACAAATTAAAGAGTTGGTTCCAAAGAAAGGATATGGTAAACGTAAAAAATCTTGGCTTAGACTATATGCAATTGAGCTTTCAGAAGAGTGTTATGTTATAACTGGTGGAGCAATAAAGTTAACTCGAAAACTCAAGGAAAGACCACATACAAAAAAAGAGCTTAAGAAAATTGAAAAATTTATTGACTTTCTCAAAGAGAATGGTATTTATAACAATAAAGGCATAATAGAAACAATAGAATTACAATAAAATGTTAGATCTTGATAAGCTCAACAAAATTTCTACTCCTGATACAATATGGAGTAAAGATTCTGCCTTTAGGCAAGAGAACAGTGAATGGCTTCAAAAATCTGCGAAGATAGCGCTGATTGTCTTACGTGCATTAAAAGATCAATCTATCAATCAAAAGGATCTTGCTGTATTAATGGGCGTTAAACCTCAACAAGTCAACAAAATTGTAAAGGGAAAAGAAAACCTTACTCTTGAGACTATTTGTAAATTAGAAAAAGCACTTAATGTTAAAATTGTAGAAGTAAACATCCCTTTTACTAGAGAATTTATTGTTGAAGGCTACCAAACAAAAAGGCAGGAGTTCAAACATACATCCACTATTATTCCGTTCAAATACCCTAGTTACGATTTTGAACTCACTGAATATGTTAGTGATTATAAAGACGCTGTTTAATTGGACATCAAAATATGACAAAAAATAAAATTATTGGCTTTAGGTTGGCAAGCATCCGCACCAATGAATTCGCAACAGTTGAAGATGTTAATGCCGGCGAAGATAAAATTTCAATTAAAACGGGAGTAGGTGTAAGAATGAGTATTGAAAAATGCGTAATTTTTGTAGATACCAAATTCACATTCATTTATGACAATTGTCCGTTTATCATCCTGAACAGTGAATGTAGTTTTATTGTGGATGACAATCACTTCAAGTCATTCAAAAATGATTCCGATGACTCATATGTAATACCGAAAGACTTTATTACACATCTAGCAGTCATAGCTGTTGGGACAGCTCGTGGAATACTCCACAGCAAAACAGAAAACACAGAATACAATAAATACTTACTACCCACAATAAACCTCACTAAAATAATTAAAGAGGATTTGGTGGTAAAAAATTAGAGGGAGACCTTGGCAAGAGTTGTGGACCCAATCCCGCAACGCGGTAAACACAACCGTGAAACGGACCATATGATCCCTGGGAGTTTTTTACTCTGTGCTGTTTTTCTTATGTTTAATATTTTTGGAAAATCAAAAAAAGTAAACTCACCAAAGCTAAAATGCAAATATTCAAATCAATGCAAAAAACTCCTAGGGAGCTGCCCGGCTCTATTGGATACAGTAATCAAATCCCACTTTGGATATTTGGCATGACTTATTGAGGAATGTTGGCAATTCTCCGCCGCAGGCGTAGACCGGCACCGCAGGTGCACCATTTTTACATATCCTCTAATGAGAGGCAAATGGCTTCAATATTATATTTTGGCAAAAGTTTGTGTTTGAGGTGTTCGACTTTTAATGCGAATAATTCCGGTTTGAAGTTCTTCTTTTGACGTTTAACCTCTACTGCAACAGCCTTATTCTTTATCATTTTAAGTGCGACAATGTCAATTTCGTTTTGATTGTCACGTTACAACCGGTCGTAAGGGGGGCTCTGCAATCCATTTTGTACATAACCCTACGATGTTATCTGTTGTGATATTGGGTCGATCGCTAAATAAGGCTTTGGAGGTGTTCCCATCAAGGGTAGCTGCTCTTTTGAGACGTTATGGGTTTGAAGAGTTGGTGGACAAATTTGAGTTTAGCTCTCCAATCGAAATTTATACAACCAACAACCGGAGCATTCTGGCGAATATGAACCAAATGAAGTTCAGTATTGAGTGGGAGTTTGCAATGGCAGAAGAGGTGGAACCAGCTGTTTTAGAAAGAATTGAAAATCATATGATCAAGGATCTTATTGGCGGTAAGATTGCCAAAGGGCAGGATTATATACAGCCGCTAGAGAGGTTGAGGGAGTTGCTTTAATAAACTTGTCATAGTTTGTAGATATTGTGAGCTTTTGTAGACTTAGCAAATGTTTTTAATATGTTTAAAAAAATAAGATACTTAAAAGTAGAGGTTTAAATTTTTGTCTTCAACCACGGCCTCTGCTAACTATTCTGGTGATATAGGGCCACTATTCCGGAGCATATGGGGCCAGTTACAGTTTTCTCGTTTTCATGGCAAAAGTGCATAAAAAATTATAATGTTATTTATTCTCTTAGAGATTTTTTTGATTTTATTTCTATTCTAAAAGCTCCATTTACCAGTCTATCCATAATTGCATCGGCAATGGTGCTCTCTCCTATGATGTCATACCACACTTTCACTGGCAGTTGAGAGCTTATAATGGTTGATTTAAGTCCATATCTATCCTCCATTATTTCAAGAAGTATAAGCCTGTCAATATCATCAAGTATTTGTAATCCAAAATCGTCTATTATAAGAAGATCCTGCTTTGCTATCTTGGCCATTAATCTGTAATAAGTGTCATCTGCTTTAGCATTTTTCAGTTTAGCAAAGAGTTTTTGTGCGTTGTAATACTGTACTTTATGACAGTTATAGCAAGCCTGATGTCCAAAAGCGGAAGCAAGATAGCTCTTCCCTGTTCCGGTAAAGCCTGTTATCAAGATGTTTTTTGCCTGCTTAATGTATGAGCAATCTGACAACCTTATTATTTGTGATTTATCCAACCCTCTGTCATCGTCATATCTTATATTTTCAACAGATGCCTGATACCTGAACTTTGCCTCTTTTAATGATCTCTCTATTCGATTGTTCTCTCTGTTATCCCATTCCGCATTAATAAGTAAGGTTAAAAGTTCTTCGTTTGTAACTGAGTCATATTGAACTGATCCCACCATATTTTTATATAGGCTATACATTCCGTCTAACCTCATTGAACTCATTTTACTTAATATGTTATTGCTATCCATAGCTGTCAGTTTATTTGTAATATTGAGCACCTCTTATGTTCTCGTGAAGAGGTAGCTTTACGACTTTAGTTACAGGTACTCTGGTATGATTATCCAGGTTATTCGAAAGGATGTTCTTTAATGTACTGTAATCATAAACTCTATAACTTAATGCTCTTTTACAAGCGTTTGTCAATCTGATGTGTCCATATTTTTTACTTAAATTGACAACCCCTTCATACATCCTTCTGGCCATATGTGGATAGGTGCTTACAGACATCATATTCCTCATATAATCTTCGACCAAAGGATCTATTGTGCTCCCCCAAGCATAAGCAACAGCAGGCTCCCATTGTTCAACATATCTGTGATTTGGATGCCTATGTTCATCTTTTGTAGTAAAGCTGTTTTCATTTGTGCTTCTGATGTGAGATGCTATTTGCACATTATTATAGTAGAAGGATATTGTACTTTGTGACGCCACTGCTTTTATCCTCTTACCAACATATTTATAAGGCACGCTGTAGCTATGTCTATCCTTGTTAAAATAAACATGATAATCTGTGTTTACCTTAAGTTTATATGATTTTGTAATCTCATATCTATGTATTGGCAATGGCATAAGAGCACTCTTTTCATGCTTCTCAAACAGATCCTTACGGCTGTAATCTCTATTCTGGAAATTTTTGGCAACAGCAATAAATACAAGCTCTTTTATGCTCTTGTTAAGTTCTGTAACCCCATAGGGAAGCTTGTCTCTTAGTGGTGCAAATACAGATGTATAAACCACATTAATGATGCTCTCCACCAATGCCTTGTCCTTGGGTTTTCTTGATCTTGTAGCGCTTACAATTGCTCCATAATGATTGGCTAAAGAGAGGAAGGTGTCGTTTATTAATGGTTGGTACTTATCGGCAATATTAACACCTGACTTGAGATTGTCCGGAATAAATACCTTGGGTACACCACCAAAGTGATGAAGTGAGTTACTGACAGCCATTGTAAACTCTTCTACTTTTTGGCTACGAACAGCCTCTACATAAAAGTTTTTGCTACCACCAAGTATAGTTACAAGAACCTCTGCTTGAACAGCCTTGCCGGCATCTGGACAGAAATAGCGAAGCTTTTCTCCCGTAAAATCAATGTACATCTCTTCTCCATAATTGTGTTCCAAATGCATAGAGGCATTTTCGCTGTTGAGCCATTGATGGTAATGATAACACATCTGAGAGTAACTATATCCTCCGGGACGGGCTCTACGGTACTCTTCCCATAGAATAAACCTCGTAACGCCGGTTCTTTTTAACTCTTTCTTGAAGTGCGGAAATTGGCTCAAAAGATATTTATACTCCTCATTGCTATCAAAGTAAGAGACTTCTGACTTGAACAATGACTCTAGTTCTTCATCTGGGATAGATTGAAGATTTTCTTTTGTTAAATTCAGCTCCTTGTTCTTTGAAAAATAGTGACCTACTGTTTTTCGGTCAATCTGTAGACATCGTGATATCTCTCTTTGAGAGATACCCTGTTCAATTAATTGTAAAATTTGTTTTACTTTGCTCATTGTTATTAGTTTTCCAGCCATGTTAGGTTCTTTTTTGTGTCGTAACTACAAAAGTAACCTGAGTGCTTGAAAACTGTAACTGGAGGAGGGTCTGCTCTCCTCCTTTATTTTATAAAATGGCCCAGTATGCTCCAGAATGGTGGCCCACTATCCGCCAGAATGCTGGCCCAGTATGGTCCAGAATAGTCACTCTGCCTCCCTCCCACCCCACACTCACCCAAAACGACATTTTGCACGTGGGAACCTTGCCAAGCATCGTGGGGTTTTCAAAATAAAGTGTTGCATTTTTTATATTATATATATATTTAATGTATATTTGCAACATCAATAAACGGAGAGATAAGCATATGAAATCAACAAATAATCTAAAAGCTTTTAGAGATGCATCTGGTTTTACTCAGGAAAGAGTAGCCTCTTTTCTTTCCATAGAAAGGGGAACTTTGTCTAATTACGAGTTGGGAACTCGTGAAACACCTCTTCCTATACTAATCGAACTGTCTAATTTGTATGGTGTTGATATAGCCGATTTTTATGAAACAGATCCAGAAAAAGTGAAAGATGCATTAATCTGTTCTTTTCGGGTGGATGACTTAACAGACGAAAATCTTAAAGATGTGGCAAATTTTAAAGATGTTGTAAAATCTTACTTGAAAATGAACTATATAGAACATCAATGACAAAGGATATAATCGAAATAAGGGCCAGTGAACTGAGGGCAGAATGGGGTTTATCTTCCGATGACCCTATCCCTGTCAAGCAGCTGATATTAAAATTAAACATCATTACAATATTTAAATCCTTAGGAGATAGTTTCTCAGGGATGTGTCTGCAAAGAAATGACAATAAATTCATTTTAGTTAATTCATCTCATCCAATAGGCAGGCAACATTTTACAATTGCGCACGAGCTTTTTCATCTTTTTGTGCAGGAAACATTCGAAATTCATTACTGTAATCCGGGCAACAAATCATCTTCTAAACAAGAGCAAAATGCCGATTATTTCTCTTCTGTGTTGTTGATGCCGGAGATGGGCATAAAAAAAATGATTCCGCAATCGGAGCTCTTGAGTAAAGAGGTATCAATGGCAACATTGTTAAAATTGGAGCATTATTTTGGGGTATCGAGAACTGCAATGCTGGTGCGTTTAAATGCATTGAAATTAATATCCAAGAAATTATACAGTCGTTTAGTTGGTATTTCCGTAATTCAATCTGCAAAGGAGTATGGTTATGATACTTCTCTGTATATAGCTGGAAACGAGGGGATGGTAATTGGAGATTATGGCGTAAAAGCTAGAAATTTGTTTGAGAAAGGTTTGATATCGGAAGGTCATTATATTGAGCTTCTATCTAAGATTGGCGTTGACCCTACACAAAATAACAACTAATTTGTGATAGGTTATGGCTGGAGGAAAATTGACAAAAGTAGTTTTGGATTCAGATGTAATAATTCACTTTATTAAAGGTAATTGTCTCAATATACTCCCAAAAATATTACCCTCCTACTCATTTATACTACTAGATATCGTGTACTACTGCAAAGAGAATAATATCACCTATTTTACAACTATGGATTTTTTATATCAAGCTATGAAATCCAACGTAATGACAGAAAAGGAGTGCGACGAGTTTATTGCTGAGGTTACTAGCAAAGGGAGTAAATTACCAGTTACTAAAATGAATGAATTTACTCCGAGACTAATATTGTAACCTTAAGGAGGCAGAACATCATTGTTAGGGGGGACCTTGGCAAGGGTTGTGGACCCAATCCCGCAACGCGGTAAACACAACCGTGAAACGGACCACATGATCCCTGGGAGTTTTTTACTCTGCGCTGTTTTTCTTATGTTTAACATTTTTGGAAAATCAAAAAAAGCAAACTCACCAAAGCTAAAATGCGAATACTCAAATCAATGCAAAAAACTCCTAGGGAGCTGCCCGGGAGACCTTGGCAAGGGTTGTGGACCTTGCAGCCGTTTGTGGCGGAAATGGCAAATAAGAATAGGAAAGTTATTTGCCAGTACTTTTATGGTTATTTCTAACGCGCGTGGGAACCTTGCCAAGGAGGGGCCAATTTGCCGAATGAATATTCGCCAATTATCCGAATAATATTCTGCCATATTACGGAATAAAATCTAGCCAAATTACCAAACAAATTGCAGGTTCGGTTTTGTATGTTGATGAACCTTCTAAAAAGGTGCAAAATAGGAGTCTTGCCAAGCTAAATCCTAAATTGTTACTAGAAGGTAAAACTCCAAGATTGTTGGACGAATGGCAAGAGGCGCCGGAATTGTGGGATGCCGTGAGGTTTGAAGTTGATCAGCTGTTGCAAATATCGATATATCAAGAGTAGACAGTGTAAAGAGGAATCCGGAATTCACCAGAAGGCTTATGAAATCTTATGCCAGACATCAGAGTACTCAGTCTTCTATTTCGACTATTTATGCCGATATCGTAAGTCACGATGCTGAATCTCTGAGCGAAGACACTATTACATCTTACATAAACGCATTAAAACAGCTCTATGTTATAGATGATGTTCAAGCCTGGAATCCCAATTTACGTTCTAAAACTGCAATAAGAACTTCAGATACAAGATATTATATAGATCCTTCAATAGCAACAGCATCTTTAGGTATCGGGCCAAAGGAGTTGATAAATGATCTCAAAACAATGGGGCTTATTTTTGAAACTCTTGCTATTAGAGATTTAAGAGTATATGCCGAGGCAAACAACGGACAATTATATCATTACAGAGATAAATCCGGATTGGAATGCGATGCAGTAATTTGTCTGAAAGATGGAACGTACGGTTTAATTGAGATCAAAATCGGAGGTGAAGATAGCATTTCTGATGGAGCTGAAACACTAAAGGTGCTTAGAGAAAAGATTGATACAGATAAAATGAATGCTCCATCTTTTCTGGCAGTTGTTATAGCTGTTGGAGACTACGCATACAAACGCGAAGATGGCGTATTTGTTCTGCCTATCGGGTGTATAAAGGAATAACCTTGCCAAGCATCGTGGGATATTATTGATAATGAGGTATAAAGTTTTTTGCCGGTGCTTTTACGGTTATTTCCAGCTCATAGCTGCCGTCTCTCTATTGGGCCGGCAGCCGTGCTAGAATAACCTAAGCCCCGGAATAACTTTCCCGGTTAGAAATGGAACCTTGGCAAGGGTTGTGGACCAGTGAAATTTTCTTTACAAATTTGGAATTCAATTCCAATATTGTAAATTTGTGTTATGATTAAGAGAACATCAGAATCTGAATTAAAGTACTTAGCTGGTCATTATAAGGCGGTAGCAGTTGTTGGCCCGAGACAATCGGGAAAAACGACTCTTGTTAGGTTTGTATTCCCAAATAAACCATATGTGAGTCTTGAGAACCCTGATACCCGAAATTTTGCGACGGTAGATCCCCGTGGCTTTCTTTCGAACTATCCGGATGGTGCAATTCTTGACGAAGCCCAGCGTGTACCTTCTCTTTTTTCTTATCTGCAGCAGATACTTGACGAATCTGCGTTAAACGGGTTGTTTATAATAACAGGCTCCAATAACTTTCTTTTACAAGAAAATATTTCTCAAAGTCTCGCAGGCAGGGTTGGTTATCTGAATCTGTTGCCTTTATCTATTGATGAGATTAGTGATTTTGGGCTTAAACCGGATAGATTGATGTTTATGGGTGGTTATCCGGCATTATATAATGGCTCTGCAGATGTTTCTAAGTGGTATGCCAACTATATAAGAACTTATGTTGAGAGGGATGTTCGTATGCTCAAAAACATAAGTGATCTCTCTACTTTTGAACGTTTTTTAAGACTTTGTGCAGGTAGGATTGGTCATCTACTCAATATGAGTTCTCTTGCTATTGAGACCGGTGTAGATGTCAAAACTATAAGTTCGTGGATTAGTATTTTAGAAACCAGCTTTATAGTATTTCGTTTACAGCCTTATCACGAGAATTTCAATAAGCGGGTTGTAAAAATGCCAAAGTTGTATTTTTACGATACCGGGTTGGCGGTTGCTTTATTAGGGTTTGAAAGTGAACGGCATCTGGATCTCCATCCTTTCCGGGGTAATCTATTTGAAAATATGGTTATTTTGGAGTTTCTCAAAAGAAGGTTCAACGCAGGTAAAACCAATAATCTTTTTTTCTGGAGAGATAATGTTGGGAATGAGATCGATTTGCTTCTTGTAGATGGGTTAACAAAAACTCCTATTGAGATAAAATCCGGACAAACCATTACCAATGAATATTTTAAAGGTATTCTTTACTGGAATAAAATTAGTCATACCCAGGGTGGCTATGTTATCTACGCAGGAGAAACTGAACAAAAAAGAAGTAACGGAATCACCGTTTTGCCGCTTGTAGGGAAGGGAACCTTGGCAAGGGTTGTGGGGCTTTATTGATTATCAAGCGTTTTCGACTAAAGCTCCTTTGAACTCAATGTATCCTGCATTGCCGGATAAGATTACTTCGGAACAAACGAACCTTGCCAAGCATCGTGGGGGTTGAACACTGGCAGTTGAAATTCGCGCAGCAGACCACACCCACTCGCGCAGCGGTAAACACACCTGCGAAGCAGACCATATCTTTGGGTATCCCTGGGAGTTTTTTATATATTGCTATTGTAGAAACATATAGCCTTTATGACTATGGCAAAAAAAGCAAAGTCACTTTAATTAAAGTGCAGAAAGACAGGGGACTGTAAAAAACTCCTAGGGACTTGTCCCGTCCTGAAATAGGTTGACACAAAAACAGTGTCAACCTATTTCAGGACGGAAAACTTCACCAGGATAATAACTTTCCGGAGGTGCTTCGTTTGGGGATATAACCTTGCCGAACTGCCAGGTATTTTGAAGCTTTGTACTTAAATCAATTTTTATTACATTTGATTGTAATTTCTTTGAAATAAACCTAATAAAAATGGAGGTGTGCAATGAAAAACTTTACGAAATCCCTGTTTCTGCTTGCTTTTTTACCTGTACTATTATTCCTGAAGCCATCTGCAGATGTTCCGGTATCCTCTTCCAATGAAACTCTCTCTTTCTCTCTCCCAGATGTGGGAGAACCTGTTCCTGGTGCCGAAATTTATATTGAGCTTGAGCCGGACGATGAGCCTATTCTCAACAATCCTACTGATGAATGGGGTTACGTTGAGTCAGAACTGCCGGTAAGCCCTCCCGGCACGCCGGGGACACCAGGGACTTCTGTAACTCCAGTGATAAATATCTGGGTTACAATAAGCGAGAAGATTATCTTATCTCTGAATAAAAGTCCAAAACCTTTTGCCAAGTACACCTTTACAGTTACAACTAAATCGGGCAATCTAAAAACTGCGCGGACTTTTGTTGTGGATGTTAAGGATAATACCACACTAAAATCTATAGGTAAAACAAAAAACGGCCCTTTCAAACAAACTCTGCCTAAAATATCTGCAGAGCAATTTACTGCTGCCAAGGGTAAGGTTAAAGTTCCTATAAACATAAAAGTAGAACTTACAAGCGTTAAACCCTACGGTATTAACGACGACGGGATAAAGGCAGCTACTCATTAATTCAGAATTTTATGAAAAGGGCAGGATTGGCAACTTTGTTGCTTGCAGTTGCTTTTTTGGCAAAGGGTCAGGAGAGATCCCTTTCGTTTAATCTTCAACCCGGTTTGGGAGTCACGCTGAGTTCGGTAAGTAATGCCGGGGGAGAGAGGAGGCATCTGGAGTGGCTTTTAAATGTTGAGTCGGGGTTAAATTATCGCACTAAAAATTTTCACTTTGATTCGGATCTTAATCTTAATTTCGGGCAGATAGCTATGTCCGGCGCTAAACCGGAGACTACTCAGGATCTGTTTATGATTAATCTTATGCCTTCGGTGCGGTTGTTTAAGCGTTCCGGGGTGAGATTGTTTTTCCAGACCAAGGCAGAGACCAGGTTGAGTAAGGGTTTTGCAGATGATCAGCAGACAAACTTTATGGATCCTATGTTTTTGACCCATACGTTGTTTATTGGAAATAAGAAGTACTCTCTAAAGATTAAGCAGAAGAATAATTTCAATATGGCTTATGGCTTGGGTTACTCTTTCCAGCAGATTATCAGGAAGAACTTTATTCCTGCAGGGGAGCTTCCGCAGGCGGGAGATGATGTTTATATCAATGGCCCCACTGCTGTTTTCAACCTCAAGTTTAGACGCTCGATTAATGAAGATACATCTGTAAGCCTGCTGTTTAACTCACTCTTCCTTATGAAAAAGGGCTTCTTTAAAGATACGGGCAACTCCAGGTTCTCATCTCTGCTAAACGCCAGTTTTGACTACAAAATGCTCTCCATTCAGTACAACGGACGCCTCCTCTACGACCAAGAGATCTCATACAAACGCCAATTCACCCAGTCACTCGTGTTTGGGGTGAAATTATCTTTGTAGCAAGGGAAATCTTGCCAAGGTTTGTGGCTGTCTAATTATTATCAAAACTTGCATTTTATGATAGTTTTGATGATTTTATTAATACCTTTATCCTATGGAAAAATATACTAATCGTAAGGAATATTTAGACAAGCTTCTGTCTTACAAAGATAAAGACCTAATAAAAGTTATAAGCGGATTACGTAGGTGTGGCAAAAGCACTTTGCTCGAACTTTATCGGGAGCATTTGCTAAAACAGGGCATCGGCAAACGTCAAATACAGTTTTACAATTTTGAATTACCCGAAAATTACTTGAACAAAACCTGGAGTGACATTTACTTTGAGATAAAGAAAAATTTCCAAGCCAATAAAATCAATTATATATTTTTGGACGAAGTACAAAATATTCCGTTTTTTGAAAAGCTAGTCGACGGACTTTTTGCAACCGAGAATACAGATGTTTACATTACAGGATCAAATGCATTTTTATTGAGTAGTGAATTAGCAACTTTGTTGAGCGGGCGTTACATAGAAGTTTCTATTTTACCATTTTCGTTCAAAGAGTACTTAACTGCTCGAAAGATTGATACCGGAAATATGTATCTCAATTACGATGCCTTGTTTTTTGACTACGTTAATGAAACTTCACTACCCAAGGGTGTGGAACTGCGAGAAAACGGTTTTGATAAAATTTATGAATATCTGCAAGCTATTTACTCCACTATAATCGAAAAAGATATAACACAAAGGCACAAAATAAACGATAAACGTGCTTTTAGTAATATTGTTAAATTTATAGCTTCTAATATCGGAAACGCACTCTCTCCAAGTAATATTTCAAAAACTTTAAAACAAGACGGACAAAACATACATCACTCCACAGTAGAAAAATATTTGGAGTATTTAGTGGAGAGTTTTGTGTTTTACAAAGTAAACCGGTTTGATTTGAAAGGTAAAAAACAACTGGCTACACAAGAAAAATATTATTTGGTAGATGTTGGTTTGCTGAATATTTTGGTCGGCAAAGAGCGAATTACGGAGAGAGGTCACATTTTAGAAAATGTTGTTTACTTAGAGCTACTGCGCAGAGGTAACAAAGTTTGGACAGGCAAAGCTCGAAACTCAGAAGTGGATTTTGTGTGCAAAAACTTAACCGGTGAAATTGAATATTACCAGGTATCGTGGCAGATAACAACCGAAAATACCTTAGAACGCGAGTTTGGGGCTTTAGAAAAAATAGACGACAACTACCCGAAATATTTGCTCACAACAGATTCGTTTACACAAAGCCGAAGCGGAATAATACACTTGAACGTATTCAATTGGCTACTCGATGTGTAACCTTGTCAAGGTTTGCTATCTAATTATAACGAGTAACTTTTTAACAACTTTGTAAGTTCCCACGCTTTAACGTGGCGGATTCCTTGATGGGAACCTTGCCAAGGGTTGTGGATCTTGAGAATCCTGAAATTCGCGCAGCGGACCACACCCACCCGCGCAGCGGTAAACACACCTGCGAAGCAGACCGCACACCCGCAAAGCGGACCGCTTTGGCAGTGTTTGATGTATATTTCTGTTTATCAATTAGATACAAATCTCAGTTTTCCAATTATGGAAAACTGGAATTCATAACATCTTTAATAGCAAGATGTTTCATCAAACACTGGCAAAGTTTGTTTTGTTTTTTGGTATTTACTTTTGATAATTGGAATTTTTCTATATTTTTGTGTGAAATTAATTTGAATGAGGATAATAACTTTCCGGAGGATTATGGAGTTTTCTTTAGTTTATGCAGATGCCGATATTGCTCTGCGTGAATGGTATAAAAAAACACAAAAGGCCAATTGGAGTTGCTATGCAGATATTAAAAAGAGTTTTAACAGTGCAGATGCCGTTGGAAATAGTCGTTTTGTGTTTAATATCAAGGGCAATAGTTATCGTCTTATAGCGATTGTTTTATTTAAAATGAAAACGGTCTATATCAGGTCTATCTGTACACATAGTGATTACGATAAGATTGATGCAACAAATATTTAATTTTTTAGAGATGGCAACAATCAAAAACATAGAGCAATACGAGAAAACCTGTGAGCGGGTTGAGGAGCTTTTAGCGGTGGTAGACAATGAAACACCGGAAAGTGACAAGAATTATATTGAGCTGGAGCTTTTATCGGGTCTGGTTTCGGAGTATGAAGATGTTTATCTAACCGTCACATCGCCAACTCTTCCGGAGGTGCTTCGTTTGAGGATGGCAGAAATGGGCTTGAATCAGAGGGGTTTAGCAGGGTTGCTTAATGTGAGTCCATCCAGAGTGAGCGAATATCTCAATGGCACTTGTGAACCAACACTAAAGGTGGCTCGGGAAATGGGTAAAAAGCTCGCAATTGACCCACATATTCTTCTGGGGATATAACCTTGCCAAGGGTCTATTGATTTTCGAAAATTATTATTATCTTTAAGTTAACTTTTCCGAAAAAT
>Ga0351860_1026_pt1 | contig 31077 bp, 21 predicted proteins | sample BONcelHFGM3001F8_FD_206791 | JGI IMG/M metagenome (GOLD analysis project Ga0351860, IMG submission 206791) | Enriched cells from coal bed in the Powder River Basin, Montana, United States - BONCAT cells FGM rep2 HSBNCT.FGM.300.1.F8 ...
AAATAAATTACCGGAAAAGATATCCTGGTAATATCCACACTTCGTCAGCAATAGTTAAAACAAAATTGAGGTCTCGTTTACTAATTATAAAAATATAGCAGAAATAATAATTTAAGTCAACAAAAAAATGAATTTTATTTTTGTTCGCCTTTTTGATTCTAAAAATTTGCGGTTTCGATAAGCGCAGCTTCAACCACTAAATAGATTTCTGATAATTTCAGAAAAAAAATGGTAAAATTATCAATACACTTTTGCATTGATTTTTTTTATATAAAGATTAAATTAAGTAATTCGTTTGAATAGAGTTAAATTAGGAGGCGTAATGGCTGCAGATATAAGAGAAATCAATGAATTAATTCAGAGAGAGAGCTCTTTTGTAGATCTTCTGACGATGGAAATCGGCAAGGTTATTGTTGGTCAGAAGCATATGGTTGAAAGACTGCTAATTGGTTTATTAGGAAACGGACACATTCTCCTTGAGGGTGTTCCGGGCTTAGCAAAAACAATGGCTATTAAAACATTGGCTCAGGCTGTAAAGGCAAAGTTCCAGAGAATTCAATTCACTCCGGATCTTTTACCGGCAGATTTGATAGGCACAATGATTTATAATCAGAAGGATGGATCTTTCCAGACAAAAAAAGGACCAATCTTTTCTAATTTTATTTTAGCGGATGAAATTAACAGAGCGCCTGCCAAAGTGCAAAGCGCGCTGCTGGAGGCTATGCAGGAGAGACAGGTTACAATAGGAGAGAAAACTTATTTTCTCGAAGAGCCCTTTCTTGTTATGGCTACCCAGAATCCCATTGAACAGGAAGGAACTTACCCATTACCGGAAGCGCAGGTTGATAGGTTCATGCTTAAGGTTAAAATCACTTATCCCGAGAGAGCTGAAGAGTTGGAGATAATGAGAAGAAATACCGGCGCCGATGCTCCGAAACTGAATCCGGTCGTCAGCATTGAGGATATAATGAATGCCCGCCAGGTTTTGAAGAACGTATACGTAGACGAAAAAATCGAAAGGTATATACTTGATATAGTATTTGCAACAAGGACTCCAAAAGATTTCGGATTGGATAATTTGACCTCGCTTATTTCCTATGGCGCTTCGCCAAGAGCAAGTATTTTCCTTGCCATTGCTGCCAAGGCGCATGCATTTATAAAAAGAAGAGGCTATCTTATTCCTGAGGTGCAGTGGTTCTATTCAATTGAACATTCTTATTATTGGAATTTTTGGATGAAGAAGAGATGCCCATTTATTGTTATCACCGAGAACAAGCGAAGTTACGCAGGTATATTTTTCTCTAACCATGGTTTAAGTAAACCAACGCCACATATTTCAGAAATTGAGGCATTCGGTTATGCAGATGATATAATAAAGATCGCATTATTTGACGATAATTTGGCGAATTCAGATTATAACCTTGCAAAAGACATAAGAGAGACCGAAGAAATAAAAAATAGTCTTAAATCAGCAGGTTTATTCAACGGAGGATTGGAATATAAAATTGATGATCTTAAAATAAGAAGCGCAGATACAATTGAGATATCTGCAAGTATAAAAAATATTGATCGCAATAATCTCTATATTTTCAATCTGCGGAACGCGCTATATGATGCGCTAAAAACAAGACCTGTTTTTATATTTGCTAATAAAGATAATACTACGGGTTACAGATTCACTTTTGAGAGGATCATTACATCTGATTTATTAAATAGTTCGGATGAATATTTCAAACTTGAAAAAGATAAAAGTATAACTTTCACATGTACAGCGGTATGTGGTAAAAAAGTGATCAGTAGTGATTATTATTTTTATAGTTACTTCTATGGAGAAAGGTCAAGATTTGAAAAAGATAAACGCGTAAAAAGCGATGGCAGAGTTTGGATGGGTAAAACAAGATCAAACTATATGGATATAAATTATAATACTTCTACCGGTGTAACTATAAAGAATAAGGATTACAAATTTGAATAGCTCGTTTTTCAAAATATTTTCCAGAACTCGAGATAATAGCTATTTTGTTGCTATCATACTGCTATTAGGTTTATCATTTCTTCACTGTACCGGAGGAAACGACCCGGATAACGAGGCATTGCCGAAATTTGGAATTTATATGCCGGTTGATACTACCATAACTTATGAAAAGCTGCAAACCATGAATCTCGATACCGTAAGAATAAAAAAGTGGCTGACAGATGACATGATAGATTATTATGATTACTCATCTCACTTAATTTATCTGAAAGTTGATAAACTATCTTTCTTTCCGGAATCTCAGTGGCCTCTCTTGGGTTTTTCACATTATCATGCTTTTTGGCAACAAAAAAGAATACCTTTTATTATTTTAGGAGAGGCTGTCAGAATATACGCAGGTGTTTTTACACATAATCGTACTTTTCAAAAACCAACGCCTTATATTTCCGGCAGAGAAGCATCAAGCGTCGCAGATGATGTTATTAAAATAGCTCTTTATGATATTGAGCTCTCAAACACCGAATACAATTTAGCAAAAGATGTGAGAAGTTCCTCACAGATAGGAGAGGCATTAAAATCCGCAGGTATTTTTAGCGGTGGAATAGAGTTCAAAATAGATGATGTAAAGATAATTGGCGGTGATACCTTGGAGGTTTCAGCAACAGTTAAAAACAACGACAGAAACAATTTATATATTTTCAACCTTAAAAATACAAATATAATAACATCGAAACCACTACCAACCGTCATACTGGTAAAAAAGGATCAACTATCCGGATACAAATATTATTTCAATAATATTATTTCATCAGGTTTTACCGGTGCTTCTGACGAGTATTTCAGACTGGAGAAAGGGAAAAGCATCAATTTAAAATTTATTGCAGTTTCACCTCAAAACGCTATATCTAACGACTACTTTCTTTATTGCGATTTTCATGGAGAATCATATCAATTTAATCAAGATAAGCGCATAAAAAGCGATGGCAGAGTTTGGATGGGTAAAACAAGATCAAATTATATGGATATTACCTATGACAGTACAACAGGGATCACAATTAAGAACAAGGATTACAAATTTGAATAAGTTGTTTTATTTAGCACATACTAATGGCACAATAACCGGTTTTGGTTTAGTTGTTATCATACTGCTATTAGGTTTATCATTTCTTCACTGTGCCGGAGGAAACGACCCGGACAACGAGGCATTGCCAAAATTTGGTATTTATATGCCGGTTGATACAACAATAACTTACGAAAAATTACAGACTATGGATCTCGATACCGTAAGAATAAAAAAGTGGCTGACAGATGACATGATAGATTATTATGATTACTCATCTCACTTAATTTATCTGAAAGTTGATAAGAAATCGTTTTTCCCTGAAATTAAATGGCTCGAGTCAATCGAAACAAAAACTAATTTCTATTTCTGGATGAAAAAACGTCATCCATTCATAGTTATTGCTAACGGGAAACGCTGTTATTCCGGTATTTTCATTGAAGATAGTCATTTTCTCAAGCCGGTTGTTAAAATTACAAGTTGGGAAGCGGCCGGCTTTGCCGATGATGTAATAGGTTTGAGTTTATATGATCTCTGGATATCTAATGAAAGTTACAATCTGGCTAATGATTTTAGAAATAACGAAGAAATAAAAAATGCGCTCCAAGATAAAGGAATATTCAGCGGCGGTTTGGAATACAAAATTGAAAATATTAAAATAAAGAATAACGATACCCTTGAGGTATCCGGTACTATCAAGAATATTGACAGAAACAATTTATACATTTTTAACTGTTGGGGTATTAAACAGAAACCGGTGTTCATATTTTCGAGAAAAGACGAAACAACCGGATATCGATTCAATTTTGTAACGCCAACAGAATGGGTTTATAACAACACAGATGAATATAACAGACTTGATAAAAACAACATCATCGGTTTTAAATGTTTAGCGGTCTCGGAAAAAGCAGTAGAGAATGGCGACTACATTTTTTACAGTAATTTTTACGGGGAACGAATAAAGTTTAATCAGGATCAAAGACTTAAAAGCGACGGCAGGGTTTGGATGGGAATTACAAGATCAAACTATATGGATATAAATTATAATACTTCTACCGGTGTAACTATAAAGAATAAGGATTACAAGTTCTAGTGAAAAACGATAAAATCACAGGTTTAAATTGTAATGCCCCACCGTTCAGACGCGATGGGGCATTGCAATGTTTAAAAGATAATTTTATGATATGAACCGGGCAATTATATTTTTCTCATAATAATCACGTTTTCTTTCATCTCTTCCTTCAATTCCTTTTTCAGCTTTTCGAGTTCCGGTTTCATTTTTTCAATTTCAATTTTTATTTCTTCCGGATCCATATCATTTATTTTTACTTTAATTTCCTGTACCATTTTTTCAATTTCGGGCTTCATTTTCTCTATTTCAATATTAATGTTTTTCTGATCATTTTGAAGTCCTTGAAAATTGAACTGTTTCATCATAGTCCGGATATGGGGTCCAATCATTTTTAGACCTTCCTTCAACCCCTGCATGTCTATCTCAAAACTATTCCCATCATCGCCATGGAAAAACAAAACTTTGGAGTTGTCTTTCGACTGATTATCCTTTACCTCAACTTCAACCGGTACTTTAATTTCCGATCCTTTCCGGATAATAGTTAATTCGGCTTTCTCGCCATTTTTGAGATCCCTGGTTGCGCTTGTAATATCATGCAGATCCTCGACAGTTTCTTTACCAATTCCGATTATAACATCGCCCGGTTTTATTCCTGCTTTCTCCGCAGGTGAATTCTTCTCAACCTTCTTAACCAGCATTCCCTTTTTTGTCGGTGATCCGAAATATTCGCCAAGTTCAGGATTAAGCTCCATCAATTGGACTCCAATTCTTGCCCTGTTTACGTTCATATTGAATGGAAATCCTTTCGGAAAACTTTCAGAAAAATTAAATAATTTATCCTCGTTTTTCGGTCGCTGGCCGATTACAACAGAAATATTTTTTTTCTCCTTATCACGAATAACCTGAACAGCCACATTCTCGCCGGATTTGGATTTGCCGACCAAATCAACCAATTCTTCGGAATCTTTAAGGTCGTTTTTTCCAAATTTCAATATAACGTCATCCTTCTTCAAACCGGCTTTTTCCGCAGGAGAGTTTTTCTCCACATGGGTAATTAAAACTCCCTCTTCATTTTTCAAATTTAATTTTTCTGCTATTTTGGCGTTTACATTCTCAATTCTCACTCCCAACCAACCGCCCGACTCTTTCTTCTCAATTATTACTTTTCTTTCTTCCTTTGACTGTGACATCGTAAAACTTGATAAAACAAAAATAAACAATGTTACTAATGTCCAAATCCTGCTGCCGATCTTCATTTTTCCTCCTTTTAGGTTAAATACTCTTTTCTTATTTAGACGTATATTTTCAGGAAATGTTCCGGAATTATCGTTTTTTTTATCCGATTAATGCATTTTTCTTCTTGCAATATGTTGTAAAATCTCATATCTTTAATATAATTATCCAAAACAGGAGACAACAAATGATTAATAAAAAACCGTTTAGAATAGCAATAATTTTATTTTCAATCTCTTTTCTCTCTATCCTTACCCCTGCGCAGGATAAGAAACCTCTTTCATTCGAGCAAATTTTCAAGAGCGCAGAGCCAAAAGTTACAGCGATGCTGCCGACGGTATCAGGCTGGGCAGATGACAACTCTTATCTGGAGACCAAGAAAAAAGAGGGTGACGACAGAGCAAAGGTTTATGCAGTAGAATTGAAAAGCGGCAAGGATAAATTATACCGTGATCTTGACGTGTTTAAAAGCATGGCGCCAAAAGGATTGAGTCTGAACAACCCTGCTTCGGCAACCCAGGACTTTAAAAAACTGGTTTTTATGAAAGATGGAGACATCTATTTTTTAGATACAGATAAAAAAGAATTTAAGAGAATAACCGAAACCGATACGGAAGAAAAAAATCCAACTCTATCGCCTGACGGTAATCACGTTGCTTTCACAAGGGATAATGATCTCTATTCAATTAATTTAGCAACGGGGAAGGAATTCCGTTATACGATGGATGGAAGTGATGTTGTATACAGCGGTTATGCCGCATGGGTATATTATGAGGAAATATTCGGCAGGGCATCAAAATATAAAGCGTTTTACTGGTCACCGGATAGCAAGAAAATTGCATTTTTCAGATTTGACGAGACTAAGGTTCCAATGTTCCCTATTTATAATTCCGAGGGACATCATGGCTTTTTGGAAAAAACCAGATACCCAAAATCAGGAGATAATAATCCTGAGGTAAAATTCGGAATAGTAAACATAGAAAAACCGGAAATTGTTTGGGCTGACTTCAATGAAAAAGATGACCAATATTTCGGCGCCCCGTTTTGGACTCCGGACTCCAGATCAATATTCGCTCAATGGATGAACAGAGACCAGAATAATATTAAAATTTATTCCATCGATCTATCCAATGGCGGTAAATCAGAAATTCTTGATGAAAAACAGCCGTCATGGGTAGACTGGTACGAAAGCATCAGGTTTTCAAAGGATAACAAAGGATTTTTTATTACCAGCGATAAAAGCGGATACAATCATATCTATTGGTATTCAATGGATGGCAAGAAATCAAAACAGATTACAGACGGTAAATGGGCTGTAGTTAATATAGAGCTGATTGATGATAAAGATGAAACGATTTATTTCACCGCAAAAAAGGAAGCCTCAACCCGTACCGATCTTTATAAGGTTGAATTCGACGGTAAAAAATTATCAAGGCTCAGCTTCGGTAATTTTACACACAGTATAAAAATTTCTCCCGGAGCAAAATATTTTATTTCCACTTACACAAATTCTCTTACGCCGCCAAAGATGGCCGTAGTGGATTTGAAGGGCAAAATAATTAAAGAATTGGGCGATTCGAAAACAAAGGAGTTTGATAATTTCGATATTGCAAAAAATGAACTGTTCACGATAAAAACTTCTGACGGTTACGAGCTTCCGGCAGCATGGACTCTACCTCTGAATTTTGATGAAAATAAAAAATATCCGGTGATAATTGAAATCTACGGCGGTCCCGGTTCACCATCTGTTGCCGATTCCTGGAAGGGAATCCGTAATCAATGGTTGGCGCGCGAAGGCGCAATTATAATGTCGGTTGACCATAGAGGTACCGGACATTTTGGAAAGGAAGGAATGTCATTAATGCACCGGAATCTTGGAAAATGGGAAATGAACGATTACATCGAGGCGGTGAAATGGCTTCACTCAAAATCATTTGTTGACAAAACTAAAATCTGCATAACAGGCGGAAGTTATGGCGGTTATGCTACCTGTATGGCTCTAACATATGGCGCCGACTATTTTACCCACGGAATCGCGATGTTCTCGGTTACGGATTGGAGGCTTTATGACTCCCATTATACAGAGCGATTCATGGATACCCCAAAGGATAATCCTAAGGGTTATGAGTTTGGTTCGGTAATGACCCATGCAGATAAATTAAAAGGAAAACTCCAGATTGTACACGGTACAATGGATGATAATGTTCACATGCAGAATAGTATTCAATTTATAGATAAACTTCAGGATCTCGGAAAAACTTTTGAATTTATGCTTTATCCGGGTGAAAGACATGGCTGGGGAGGATTAAAGGCAACGTTTTTGAGAAACGAAACATACCGTTTCTACTATAAATATTTACTGGGAAAAGATTTTCCCGAAGAATTATTCAATGCTAAAACAGGTAAATAATTTTATTTGATTTCCGGATTTGGTTATTACGGAATTTTGAATTCACGATAGAGACAGATATGTTTTTGCAACCTTGGGGCTGTCTAAAGAGTAAAAAATTGTCATACCCGCGCAGGCGGGTATCTCGTAAGTGTCTGTAAAACATAATGCGTGTTATTCCCGCCTACGCGGGAATGACACCGAAAACGACTTTTTGGACACTCCCGGGGTTAATGAATAATCTTAATATTTCGGAGAATATACCAGCAAGCAGGTTATCCAAAGATATTGCAGAATATAATTTACAATAAACTAAATTCCGGTTAATGATATGCTGACAAAAACAGAAATAAAATCCCTAAAATCACTTCAGCTGAAAAAGTACAGAGATGAAACTCAGAGTTTTCTTGTTGAGGGAAAAAGATCTGTTGAAGAAGCGATAAATCATGGACATGGAATTGATGTAGTTCTGCTCAGCCACGATCTGGCGGATAGTAACAACACTCTGATAAAAAAGCTGGAAAATAAAAATATCAGATTTGATATTTTAAGTTCAAAGGAAATCGACTCAATTTCCGACGTTAAAAACAGCCAGGGAATAATAGCCAAGATAAAATATTTTGATACTGTAACCCTCGGGAGTTTTATAAAGAAGATAAAATTTACAAAGCTATTAATATTGGATGCGGTTTCTGATCCCGGGAATATGGGCACAATAATTAGGACGGCAGATTGGTTTAGCATTGGAGGTATTATTCTGTGTAACAACTGTGTTGAGATTTATAATCCAAAAGTAGTACGTTCTACTATGGGAAGTATTTTCCGTACACCTATCATCACCTGTAACGGTATTAATCAGATGTTTGAAGAATTAAAGGAAAAGGGTTATACTATTTTTGCAGCCGACCTTAATGGAGAATCATACGACAAAATAAATTATCCGCAGAGAAGCGCGCTGGTTTTCGGCAACGAGGCGCATGGAATTTCGGAAAACATAATTACATTTGTTGATAAAAAAATCACGATTCCAAAGAAAGGAAATGCCGAATCGCTGAATGTGGCTGTATCGGCAGGTATAATAATTTCGCGTTCAGTTGGTTAAGAATATTCTTTCAAGACCATATCAATTACAATGGCGGATGATACAATAAGAATTTTTTCTTCTATCGGCAGCTGTTCATCAACCTTAATTAAATAGGTGTCATCGGTGGTTAAAATTTCTTTTACCAAACCTGCCCACTTTTTATTTATTTCGCCGATTTTGTTTTTTTTGTCATCAATTATTTTAAAATTCCAATCTCTCCAATCGCCCTTTATTGAAGCAACAAACCTATTCTTGTCATCAAAAACATCAAATTTACCGCTCCAGAGTTTAAACTTTTGCTTAAAGAAACCGAGTCTCTTTCCATCGGCGGAAATAATATTAACCTTCGATAAAAAAAGCGTGAACGGGCGCGAAAGCGTTAAGATGAGTTTGTTTTCATCGTCATAAAACTTTATTTGGAAAGCAAGAAGTGTTTTCAGGGGAGTAAATTTTAACATCTTCTTCGCGAAACCGGGAATCTCTTCCAATAATAATCCTATTTTCGCTCCGGTCGAATCAGTTACTCCATAACTATTGCCTGCCCGCATCAATCCGGTTTTTTCTGTTACTAAAAAAGCCGAGTCCGTAAATTTATTTTTCATTGATTCACTAAACTTTATCTATTTTTATCATGTTAATGATGTTGCTCTCTTTAATAGGAATTCCGGCAACAAAAACAATCGTATCCCCGGATTCGATATATCCAAGTTTTTTTGCCAAATTTTTTGTATCATTCAAAGTGGTATCAGTATCAGAAATTCCCGGTATCCTTTCAGCCTTAACACCCCACACCAAATTCAGCTGTTTCAAAACATCAAGGTTGTCGGTAAAAGCAATAATCGGTGTATTGGGTCTGTACCGGGATAGATAACGGGCGGTTCTGCCTGTTTTTGTAATCACCAATATTGCAGAGGCTTTGATATCATTTGCCAGAACGCAGGCTCCTCTTGAAATCCTATCGACTAAATTAAACTCCTCTTCTTTTATAACCGCGGTAAAATCTCTTATTGGTCTTCTCTTCTCTTCGATTTTTCTTGCGATAGAATCCATAATCGTTACCGCCTGAACAGGATATGATCCAACAGATGTTTCAGCGCTTAACATAAGGGCATCGGTTCCATCCAAAACAGCATTCGCAACATCGCTGGCTTCCGCCCTTGTTGGTCTGGGACTCTTAATCATTGATTCAAGCATCTGGGTTGCCGTAATTACCGGCCTTCCGTAATAGTTGCATTTTTCTATTATCATTTTCTGAAGCAGCGGCACTTCTTCGGTATTCATTTCTACACCAAGATCACCGCGTGCAACCATTACCATATCGGATTCACGAATGATTGCATTTATATCTGAAATAGCTTCAGGTTTTTCTATTTTTGCAATTATGGGTTTATGACACCCTTTACTTCTTAATATCTCTTTTAACTCCAGAATATCTTTATGATGCCTTACAAACGATAGAGCCACAAAATCAATACCATGCTCTAAACCAAAATCAAGATCACTCCTATCCTTATCGGTGATAGAAGGAATACTCATATTTACACCCGGAAGATTAATCCCTTTCTTTGATTTTAGATATCCGCCATAAATTACTTCACACTCCACCCCATCGGATAAAATTTCTGTAACCTTAAGCTTGATAAGACCGTCATCTATTAAGATACAATTACCTTTACTAATATCGGAGAGTAATTTATGGTAGTTTGTAGAAATTCTTTTTTTATTTCCGATTACTTCTGTTGTGGTTATAATAATTCTATCCCCTTCATTGAGTATCGTATTTTCTTCGACCACTCCGATTCTCAATTTTGGACCGCATAAATCCATTAAAATAGGTATAGGCTGACCAAGAGCATTGGATGCCTCTTTGATATTCGTAATAACCTGCAAATGATCTTCATATGAGCCATGTGAAAAGTTTAAACGCACCACGTCCATTCCCGCATTCACCAATTGAATTAATTTTTCTACACTTTGTGATGCAGGACCAATCGTAGAAATAATCTTCGTTCTTGAAAAATTAAATTTCATGTTCTCTCTTCTCTAAGTAGTTTTACAATTTCAGGTAAAATATCACCGGATTTACCGGTTAAGGTTATATCAAATTCATCAGAAATCAATGTTCTCTCAAGATTGATTTCCAGCGTAAAGGCGCCATTTCTTTTCGCTATTCCAGGCAATCCTGCCGCAGGATAAACGTTTCCGGAAGTTCCGATAGAAAAATAAAAATCCGATTGCTTAGCCGCTTCCACAGAAAGGTTTATCTCTTCCTCCGGTAAATTCTCTCCAAACCAGACTACATCAGGTCTGATAATTCCACCGCATTGGCAGTAAGGAACAGCCTTATTTTCGTCTATTACCATGTCATGATAATACTTCCGGCAGTTGATGCAATAACTCCGCTCAATATTTCCATGAAGCTCGAAAACATTTTTACTGCCTGCACGGATATGCAGATTGTCAATATTTTGAGTTGCTAGACTAAAACCGCTTCCATAAATTTTTTCAAGTTCAACAAGGCTGTAATGCCCCTGATTAGGTTTAATATCAGATATTAAATTTTTGCGCATATTGTACCACTCCCACACCAATTTTGGGTTGCGCATAAATGCGTCAAAGTTCGCAAGCTCTTCGGGTTTCAATTTATTCCAAATTCCACCCTCTCCCCTGAAAGTTGGCACACCGCTCTCAGCGGAAATACCTGCGCCGGTTAAAACGGCAACTCTTTTTGCTTTTAATAGTTTTTCAATAACTATTTCCGGAATCATATTTTTCCTTTTATATGGCGCTTCCTTCTTCTTCGATACGGGATTTTTCTTTCAGAACTACCGGCTTATAAATACCGCCTATAATTCCACCGACTATTACAAGATTAATCAAAGACCAAAATCCTCTAACCAGGACAAAATTAATTGAAACATTTATCAACAACGGGAAATATATCAACTGCGGAAGTGAACCCACAAAAAAACAGCATACTCCGAATATTACCCCGATAAAAATGTTGGATTTTTTTACGGCTATTTCAGATAGAATCACATAAATGAGCATTGGAAAAATTACCTGAAATACCACTAAAAAAAGAAACATTTGAACGGTCCAAAAGCCTATGCTTTTTGCAACAACCATCTCATCTGGCAATCCGCTGTATGCGTTAAACCAAAAATCAAACATCTCCTGTACAGGAGAAATTATGTTAAGAACGACAATACCAACTATCAAAGCGATCATTAATCGTTTTGTGTTGAATTTTTTCATAGCGCCACCTTATATTAATCTGTAGTAAACAGAGGAATTATCATGTTTATTTTATGATCAAACTTTTCATCATCTTCGATTGAGATCATCCCTCCCAGTGATTTTATAACTCCATAACCGAATGATAAACCAATATCGCATTTGCTTATATCCTTTGAGGCGACAAATGGTTCAAATATTCTTGGCAAAATATCACCGGGTATCCTAAATCCGCTCTCTTTAATACTAATTAACAGAAATTTATTCTCAGTTGCAATCCCTAAACCGTTCTTCTCTGAGGGATTAGAGTCTATTTTTGCGTTTATTTCAATTTCTCCATCTCCGGAAATCGAGGATTTTATAAATCCCAGGGTATCGCAAAACATGCTCAATACTGAATCCGGATTCCCTCTCACAAGTATCTTCTCTTCCGGAATATCTAATTTATAGGAGATAAAACCGGATAAAGTTTCGCGCGCAGATTTATTCAATATAGGTAAAATATCAAACTCATCCTGTTCGAGATATTTCCTCTCACTGAAGACTAACAGTTTCTCAACAAAAGCATGTACTTTTTGAATCAACAAAAGAAGCTGCTGAAGTCTCTGCTTTTCCTGATTACTCAATTCGCGGGATTTTGATAAAAATTCAGTATAGCCGTCTATCAGATAGACAAAACTGGAAAAGCCCATACTAATCTCACCCGTGATTTCCTGTATCGAGGATAACCTATCCGTGAAATTCGATTCTCCGCCTGTTACCGAAGTTGGAAGATACCTTTGCAGATTTGTAAAATGTAAAAACACCAAAAATATATCATCTTCAATCTTAGTATAAAAAATCCGGCAGTCAACTAACGAACCATCTCTTCTACGAATTTTCAAATCGCTCTGTTCATTAAGATGCTGAAAATTTTTGTGAAGCTTAAGGAAAGAAGAAATTCTATCGGAATCCTGCGCAAAAAAAGGATCCAGTTTTTTGTTTACCATATCGCTATAACCAAACTGAAGTGCTTCGTTTAGCGGAGGATTAAGATCCAATATTACACCCTCTGCGTTTATAATCGCGCAAGGCAGCGGAAGATATTCAAAATACTTGTAGTAACGGCTTTTTATGGAGTCTTCCTCGTCTTCGGCAAATCTAATATTTTTTACGGGAGTAAGTTTTATATACTTAAGATCTTTTCCTAGAATTTTACTTGTGAAGTTGAATATCTCAACTTTCACATTTTGTGACAAACCGTCGTTTTCAGGAAACTCCACCTCAAATGGTCTTATACCAAGCTGAGAGCTTCGGCATAGCTCAACATTTTTTTTGAAAAAATATTTTGAATTGTCGGTCATCTTTCCGGAAATAACCGGAATTATTCCACGACTATGAAAATCTTCAATTGAAACAGCGAACATTTCTTTGATTTTCTCATTTATAAAAATAGTTTCCCTAATCTCCGAATCAGCAATTACTATTCCTTCATCGAATTCTTTTAAGAAATTAAAGGAATCTATACCATTACTCTCCTTAACAGCCTCCTGCAGCGCAGGTAAGATACCAGAGATTTCCGGTTCACGGCTGCTATCAGTCGCAGGAGTTTTTTTAATCACAAGAATGAATCGCTGGAGACCGGAAATTTCGAAACCTTTGCCGTAAACATCCGCTTCAAAAACGGAACCATCCTCTTTTTTTATTTTTGTACTAATAGCCGAATCCCCAAAGGAATGTAGGTTAAACATAAAATCCGCAAATTCGTCGCTTTCGGTATCCACAAAATAATCCGTAATACTTTTCTTTATAATATCCAAAACCGGTTCACCAAGCAGGGCAAAAGAGCCTCTGTTCGCATTCATTATTCCTCCCGTAGGTTTGAATAATAAAACGCATTCTTCCAACGAATCATAAATTTTTCTATATTTCTCTTCCGCCTCAATAACATTTTGGGGAATGATAGTTTTATCGGTAATTTCGTTCAGCAAACCCAATACTCCTATTATTGTTCCCTCTTTATCTTTCAGAGGAGCGAATGACTGGTAGAACGAATATTTCTGGGTGGAAGGTGTCGGCATATAGTCTCTCGTGTAATCAACTGTTTCACCTTTCAAGGCTGTAACAAAACCGGGCAAAATTTTATCTTTATCCATCAAACTGTATAGGTTCCAATTCAGCACCTCTTCACGCGTAAATTCATAGCCCAACATCTTAAGAAACTCTTCGTTAACGGAAGTATAGTTACCTTGTGTATCAAACGTGATAATTCCAACCGGAGCGCTATTTAATATTATTTCATGAAAATTACTAATCCTTGTCTCTCTGTCAAATTTTGTGTATTCCTGCAAAATCAAAATGACTTCGCTCACACCGCCATCTTCCATTACCGGCAAGAAGCTTCCCTTGAGTTCGGTCTTAACCTCTTCGCTGTTTTTAAATCCGATAAGAATATCTTTAAGAATTTCTCCTTTAAAAACGCGCTCAATATTCTGACGGAATATAACATAATCTTCACGGGCAATCCTTTCAACAAGAAATAGACCGGAGTTCTCCCACTCTTCACCCATTATACCGGTCAGGGTTTCACAATTGTCTGATAAGTGAGTGATATAGCCATTTTGATTAAAAATTATGATACCCACATTCATAAACTGCAGCAGCTGTCCCAGTGAGCTTTCCAGAAGCCGGCTTTCGATATATTTTTGTTTCTGAGAGGTTGTCTCTTTCAAAACGGTCATAATAATTCTTCTGCCGTTATATTCGACTATATTCGAATCAGCCTTAACATCAAGTTCATCGCCATTCTTCATTTTCATCCGGGATACTAATTTCAGTTTTGTAGCAGGATCATACTCCTCGTTTTCATCAATACTTATACCGGGTTGCAGACCAAGGGCGCTGACTGCAAAACTTAATAATTCATTTTTGGGATACCCGAGTTTTTCAACCAGTAATTTATTTGCATCGATGATATTTCCGGTGGCATCATGAAGCAGTATCATATCGGGATAGACATCGAATAAATTTATACTGCAGTTAATTTCAGACGATTCTTCCTCTTTTTTATATTTCGAAATATCGGTAAAAAAGAGAAACTTTAAATTACCCTTTCCCGACAATCCGGTTAACTTTTTTATATTGAGAAGCGAATAATAGCCATTGCCTGCTTTATCCGATAATTTTATTTCGAGCCTGCCTGAACTCCCTTCATTGTCATCAAAAACATATTTGCGGAACTCACTCCTATCCGCTTCCGAGATGAAAGGCAGATTTTTTAAAACATTTAATTCGTCAAATGAATATTGATTTAGCAGCGCGGAATTTTTGCTGTAGCGAAGCAATTTTCCGTTTTCATCATACACCAATATTATATCCGGGGATTGATCAATAACCGAATTGGATAATTCAAGCATCTGTCTCAGGTCATCGATCTTTGCCTCTGCATTATTTTTTTCAGATTCAATCTTCTCTAAAAATGTATTCTGGCGCGTTAGCGAATCAACAATAAGCAGTTTAACAGTTATATCATCTGCAATTTCGAAACTAGTTACCGAAATAATTGTATCAACTGTATCTCCCGTTTTATCTACCAAACGGATCAGTTCCGGTTTATCAACGCAGGAGGAAAAAAGTTTTTGGTATTTTTGTATATCTTCGGCATAAACCTTTGAAGCAAATCCATTTTGTGATAGATCAATCAGAGAATATCCTAAAAATTTTTCCCATTTTGAATTTACGTATAGAAGTTTTTCATCCTTATCCAGAGCCAGCACCAACAAAGGAATTTGCTCCAGAATTGCGCTGAACCTATCATCCCTGCGGCTTATTGCATCGGAATTCATTGAGAGTTGTTTAGTTACTTCCGCCTTCAAATTTTCAAGGTAGGCATTTTTTTCGGGCGCCAAAACTTCAGCGGGTATTATCTGGCCGCGGCTTGATATTACCAGCATAAGGTACTCCAACTCATCCTTTGCCATTTTCATCACTTTCACATCTGCGCTTTTGCTTTCGCCTGTTGAAGTAATAAAATCTATGCATAGGTTTAATTCCGGAGATTGGGATTCAGTTTCTTTTTCAGCAATCGAAGAAAAGAAACTGCCGGCATCAACCAAAATAGTATGAAGTGAACAGTCAGGCAGGTTCCCAGCATCATAACCAAGAAAACGGAACATACCCTTATTAATATCTAAAATAATATCCGAATTGTTTTGAATGAGCAGTATGGGTGTATCAGTATTGTTAAAAATATATCCTTCAGGACTGTTTTTTTCAAACCAACCGGATTTCATACTTATCTCTGTTTGCGGCTCCATTATAAACTCCTTAATATGAAGATTTTATTTATACCTGCAAAAGCGCATTTCCACTATATTAAGTAATTTTTGAAAATATTTCAAGTAAATTATTTAATGGTGAATGCTAACCGCTATAATTATCAATAAATAAGAAAATTTCAGCGGTTCAAAGATGTTCTTGATTAAAATAAACATTTTTTTTATATTAGGGTACTAATACCGCATTTTACGAATTAAACGAGGATAGAAAATGAAAATCAAACTGCAACCTGGCGGAAAACTGATCTTAACGCTAATTTTATTAATCCTGCTATATCTTATCATTAGCGTAACAGGTCTGCTTGGAATATTTTCTTCCGAATATAATCAAATAAAAACCAACGAAACCGAAAAGGCGGCAATCAAAATGCCTGACCGTCCGGTTATTATCGGATTTGTCAACGGTTCAATGCCTGAGAATATCTTTTTGGCTAATGGCGGTTATGAAACAACCGAGGGTTCTATTTTTCACAAATTCGGATTAAAAGCTAAACTAACCGAATGTAAAAACTTTTCTGATCTGAATGAACTTTTAAAGACCGGAGGAGATAGAGGCGGAATTGACATCGCATATCTAAACAGCTATCAATTGGTACAAAAATATTCGTCGCTTAAGGAGCTTGGCGTAAAATGCTTCCACCTATCGGATACAAAATCAGAAACTAACTACCTGCTGAGCGATAAGAAATATAAAAGCATAAGGGATTTGAATAATAAACAGGTCTCGCTCTGCGATAATAACTCTTCGCTCTTTCTTTTGTCTGCAATATCAAAAAGGGTAAAAGCCGATAGCATACTCCCTGTTTTTAGCCAAAGCGATATTGAGTCCTATAAAAAACTTACCGCATATCAGGCTGCCGCTGCATTCATCAAAGATAAATCTCAATTGGAGAATCTGAAATTTGATAAAAATTTTAAAGTATTGTCAGAAGAAAAAAATCAGTTGACCAACATACTTGCCGCTACATCTTCTACTCTGGGTGAATACTACGCTTATTTAAAAACTGTTGCAAAATGCTGCGCTATCGCATCTGACTCCCTCAATTCAAAAAAGGGATACTATGAAAATACCAGCTTTGCTAGTATAAAGAGCAGTTCGAACTATTTAACAGTCAAAGATACTGAGGGGAAAACAGCATTTGAAAAAGAGATAAGCAGTATCGCTTCAGGTTTATCGGGATTCATACCGGTAGCCGGCAAAATATATTCCTCTGATTTATTATATGATAATATTATTTCAGAGCTTTCACAAATAAAACCGGTAAACGATACTCCCATTCAGCCGGCAATAGTAGATACAAAAACTTCCGGCAGCACAACCATTCAGAACGAAGTTAACCCCGGAGTAAATCAGGCATTAAAACCGGCTAATGTTCAGAACACACATCCGACGTCAGCAGAGACTATTCAAAAAAAGAGACAATACGAAAAGCCCAATACAAAAAATTATCCTCCGTTCGAAAAGAGTGTTCTGGAAAATTATTATATGATAAACTTCGATCCCGACTGCATAAACCTGGATTCTCTTGCCAAGCATAAATTATCTATTGTTGCAAGAGATATCCGTAAATCCGACGCAACAGAGGTTGCCCTAATAGGACATGCCGACAGCACCGGTGAAGAGGCGTACAACCTGATACTTTCAAAAAAAAGAGCCACGGAAGTTATGGAATTCCTGAATAACAATTTCGGAATTGATAAAAATATTTTCAAAACGTACGGTAAAGGTTCCAGTCAACCGTTAGGTAAAAACAGCGACCCGAAATGGAAAAGATTGAACAGAAGGGTTAATATTAACATAAAAAACAAGTAGCATGCATTATGAAAAATATTCTTTTGATAGAAGATGAAAAAAAAGTCTCTAAATTCATAAAACAGGGTCTTGAGGAAGAGGGTTTTATTGTCGAGACGGCTTTTAATGGCGAAGAGGGCTTCCTGAAATCAGCAGATAACAAGTTTAGCCTTATTATCCTTGATGTAATGCTTCCTAAAATGGATGGTTTTGAAGTTTTGGAAAAAATCAGAGCTAACAAAAATCATACCCCGGTGCTGATGCTTACCGCTAAGGATGCTCTTTCGGATAAGGTTACCGGGCTTAACCTTGGAGCAGATGACTATCTGACTAAACCCTTCGCCTTTGAAGAGCTTCTTGCAAGAATAAAATCACTTCTTCGGCGGGGAGAAATAAAATCTACCCAAATGAAGGTTGCCGATCTTGAATTGGATACCGTAAGGCATAAGGCAAAAAGAAACGGAGATGAGATTGAGCTCACCTCCCGTGAATACGCTCTACTCGAATTTTTTATGCGGAACAAAAATCAAATTGTTACCAGAGAAACCATCTCTGAAAAAATCTGGAATATTAATTTTGACACAGGAACAAATGTTATCGATGTATACGTTAACCACCTGAGACAAAAAATTGACGGCAATTATGATAAAAAGTTGATACATACCGTCAGAGGCGCCGGTTATGTAATGAAAGAGGATGTTGTTTGATGCTTTTTAAATCAATAAGGTTCAGGCTTGCCATAACCTATGCTACTATTCTTATTCTTTCCTTCATCATATTCGGAATGATCTCCTATCTATCCATAAGCAGTATTTTACTCGATAATCTTGATTCTTCTTTAAAAGCAGAAATCAATTGGATAAAAAATAACATTACTCCAATCGATAAGAAAAAGCGTACGAATCGCAACAAAACATTTGTTTTTACTCCTCAAAAAAAGGAGCCCGTGAAAGTAAAAAGCCGTAAACTTAAAAAAATTGATAGCACAAAGCTGGCTTTTGTTGATACCATCGAAACAATTGAACCCGATGAAACATGGAACAAAATTTATGAACACCTTTTATGGAATTCAAAAAATAATTTTATCCATATTTCCGATCTAACGGGTGAAGAGATTTACAAATCGGAGAATTTAAAATTAGATTCGCTATATTACACCGGCGAGATAGAACTTAATAAAACGAATTTTCTATGGTCATCAAATCTTCAGAGCAAATCCATGAGGCTGGCGGCGACGAAAACAGACAGAATGAATATTTTAGTCGGTTACCCATTTGAAGAAATCAGCAGCATTCTGAACGATCTCTTCTCTGTTCTAATAATGATAATTCCTGTTTCGTTTGTCATCTCAATTTTGGCGGGCTGGTTTTTAGCGCGTAAATCCCTGAAACCTGTCGATCAAATAGCCCGAACCGCAAGGGAAATAAGCAGCTTTAATCTTAATAAAAGAATTCCGCCAAACGAAATAGATGATGAAATCGGCAGACTGATTACAACTTTTAACGAAATGATTGACAGGCTCCAGAAATCATTTGAGCAGACCAAACAGTTTTCCGTTAATGCCTCTCATGAGCTAAGGACACCGCTTACCATATTGCGCGGTGAAATCGAAATAGCCCTCAAGAGCAATAAATCTTCGGAAGAATATGTTGCTACCCTCCAAAGCCTTCTCGATGAGGTTGTAAGAATGTCATCCATCATTGATAGTCTTTTCACTCTTACAAAATCCGATGCCGGACAAACTGACCTTCATCTTGAAACCATCAGTCTTGACAATCTTATTATGGAACTCTACGAAGATAGCGAGCATTTGGCAAAGAAAAAGAATGTTACCGTTCTTTTAAACCGGCTTGATGAAGTAAAAGTTAATGGTGATAAGGTTAAGCTCCGCCAGTTATTTCTCAATTTAATAGATAACGCAATTAAATACAATCTTGAAAGCGGTAAAGTTGAGATAGCCCTGGAAAAAGATCATCATTTTGCAAAAGTAACAATTTCCGATAATGGAATCGGCATTCCGCAGGAGTCATTAACAAAAATTTTCGAGAGATTCTATCGCGTTGATAAGGCGCGTTCACGGGAAGCCGGCGGATCCGGGCTCGGCTTATCCATTTCCAAATGGATAGTAGACCTGCATAAAGGCAGTATTGATGTTGAAAGCGATACCGGAAAAGGTACAAAATTTACGGTAAAAATTCCGATAGCATAAAGTTATTGAAGAAGACTAATATTACTTTTTATTCACTTCTAAACTCCTAAATATTTTAGAAATTAATCCTTTTTTTTCTTGACATAAAACAAAAAATACTTTATATTATAAAAGCAGTAAACGAGACCTCTTTATTTTGTAAAAGTTTGGGTAATTTCCGGAAATAAATTATTGTTTAGTTCCTCATTGGTGTGGAGCAAATAATGGCAGCCCCCGCATGTTGCTTTATATTTTACCCTTAAAAACGGAGCAAGATAACAATACAAAAATAGTTTTATTCCGCTATGTTCTTTAACCCATTACTGGGTTCATTGCTGTCTATTATAACAGCGAAAAATAATCAAATTTTGTTAAAGAAAATTAAACTATTTTAGGAAGAATGCTTTATGAAGCTATCACATCTTATTTATTCGTTTATTCGTTTATTCGTTTATTCGTTTATTCGTTTATTCGTTTATTCGTTTATTCGGGCATGTTAGTTTTAGTTTTATCAGAAATAACCTATACTCAAGGTTGCTCTTGTTTTACCTTCGATGCGCGTGATTATCAAAGAACAATCTTTACTCCACGCAATAATCCTGTAACAGCATGTATATCGCCGGAATTTGTACTCTATTCCCCGGAATGGTATGAACAAGATTCAATTTTTAATGCTCATACCGGTGGTAACAATAATGTCTGGGGTGATATTAGTAATACCTATAATTGTCACGGTTTTGCATTTCATATGCAGAGGTATCCGGATGAACCTGTGAAGATATGTGCATCTGAGGCTGTAAATTATATTAATGATGGAAGTTATAATTTAGTAACGGAATTTAATGACGCTGAAATAATCCTGTTTGGTGGATGGGATCATACCGCGATCAATCCATACCCTTATAATAATCCCGATAAAATAGTTTCAAAGTGGTTTTTGTCATATTTAGTTGAACATCCGATGGATAGTTATAATCCTTATTCTTATGATTACAAAGTGTATTATGCTGCCGCTCATGATGTTGGACCTTGGAATGGAAAAAACCTTGAAGAGTCAGATGTTACTCAAGCAATTGCAAATGCTAAACGGACCCAAACTGTTAAAGTTTATAGTAGTCAATCAATTGCAGCACCACTATTAATATATGCAGGAGCGTGCCCTGAGAAAAGACTTCAACTCGAAACAGGAGGAAATATTGACCTAAACGGGTATTATGTGAAAGGAAAAATTACTATGAATGGCGGCGAATTCAGTAATTGTAATGCATATATTGACAACGCTACCGGAAGAATAGGAGCATATTCAACTTTTGATCAAGCTTATGCTAATTTGGAAAGCGCAGGAAATCCCGTGGTGACTGCCAGCAATAATCTAGTAATCTCACAAAATATTACGATTCCTTATGGTGTTACAGTTAGCTTTACTAGTGGATCGAATATAGTTTGTTATGGCTCAATTACAGTCGAAGGGTCCTTAGTAGCAACCGGAGCAACTTTCAACTTCTCCGGAGGAGGATTCAGCGTTGGTAGTCCCGGTTCTTTGACTCTGAGTAATTGCACAATAAATAATGCAACAATAGGATTAAGCATAAACAACAGAGCTCCATCAATATCCGGTTGCAGATTTGTAAATTGCGGCACTGCAGTATCGGCAGCCAATTATTCCAATGCATATCTCTATCCTAACTTATTCAGTGGAAGCAGCTATGGAATCAATATTGATGCTGTTTCATCGCCCATTTGCGGCGGCTCCTCAACTTTCAGATATAACACATGGGATATTTATTCTTCAGGTTCGCAGCCAATAAATGCTCAAGGTAACTATTGGGGTCCATGTCCGCCAGTACCTTCGAATTATGGCAATATAAATATTTCCAATTACATGTGCTCAGACCCATGGCCGAATGTAAAGACTCCTGAAATACCGGGCGCAGTTGAGGATATATTCTTATCTGTTAAATCTATATCTAAAAGCAGAACATCTGTTGAAACTGATGTAGAATCATATAAATTTGCTCAGCTTCTGTTTATAAACGGAAAATATGATGAAGCCATAGCCGAATCCGAATATCTGATTGGAAAATTCACCGACAGTGAATTGGCAAAATCGGCAATAGTATTGATAGAAATGTGTCTGCAGAAGAATAATGCCGATAGTCTAATAACAAAAAAACTGGATGAAATAGGCGGAAAATACCGGACAAATAAATTAACCGAATTCGTGGAATACAGAAAGGCTTATAGATCGGTAGATAAGGGAGATTTTACAGAAGCAGTTGAATCATTCAAGAAGATTCTTAAAGGATCAACAGACAGCACTATCATAAAAAACTCCTTATATCAGATAGGAAATCTTACTTATTGCTATACCGAAGACAAGATTACCGGCAATGAATATTTCGGACGATTATTGAGAGAATATCCTTACGATCAATTATCAACGATAGCAGGGATTAAGCTTGGAAGAAGCGATAAAAAGATAGAAGATAAATCCACCGCTTCAAAAGACGAAAGTTCCAATATTTCAATGCAGAACTATCCTAATCCTTTTAATCCGGTTACCACCATCGAATACAGACTTAACAAATCAGGTTTAGTCTGTATGAAGGTATTTGATGTTTTAGGTCGTGAGGTGAAGACGTTGGTAAACGAAACAAAGGAAAAAGGGGTTTATAAAGTCATATTTGACGGAAAGAACCACTCAAGCGGAAATTATTTCTATCGTTTGGAGTTTACTCCATCGGAGGGTAAAAAGGAAATTCTCCAGAAATCGATGCAGATAGTTAAATAAACAAAACAGTACTAACCAACCCACTCCCCACAACGGTCGGGAGTGGGTTGGAGTGTTCAGTAAATATAAAAAGGATAATAAAAATGAGAGCAAAAGTTTTTTCAATTAATAATACATTTCAATACTTGCTCTTTATCATTACGATTGGATTTCTTACCGGATGCTCGAAAGGGAATGAACCGGAGGATAAGAGCGCCAGCTTTGGAATATACCTTCTGGAAGACCAAAGTATAACATGGGAAGATTTGAAAACGAGAAATCTTGATTCATTAAAACTGAAGGATTGGATCACAGGCGATAAAATAGATTTTTACGATTACTCCACTCATGTTATCTATCTAAATGTTGATTACAACACACTCTTTTCAGTTCCTCATAATGACAACACGCCCTTTGTGGTTGTTGCAAACGAAAAACGCTGTTATTACGGAAGGTTTTCTCCACCACAGGATACCACACAACCGCATGTAGTAATAAAACCGCTTTATGATTGTGATGATTTATTGATGCTGGAGTTTAACCCACTAAATAGAAAAGATATCAGGTTTAATGACAATATCAAATCCTCGTTAAATGAATTAGGCAAAATAAAACTTGGGTTCAATAGCGAATTTCCATCAGTTCGTTTTTACGAAGTGCCGGGAACAACCGACACTATACTGGAAATATTCGTAGTATTAAAAAATGATGATGAAGAAGTTTTGTATGCCCCACATTTATATGGTATAATAAATGCAGGGGGTAGAGAATATTCTTCAAAACTACTGGTATACAATAATATTTCTTGTTTTATCATGCCTGTAATACCCTATTATTCAAGCTCTCTAATTTACACCTTACGGACCAATAGAATTTTGCGTGGTCAATATGCTTATTGCCACCTCACTCTTCCTAAAGAAGAAAAGTGGAACTATTCCGTATGCGACTTTCCGCTTTCGAAAATTCCTCCGGGAGAGTATAATTGTATTATTGAATATTACGGGATGCTCGGCGGTTCCAAGGAAACCAGATACGCACCAAAGGGTAGAATGTGGACGGGTTACCTTAGAACTAATACAATAAGCATATCCTATGACGGTGTGAAAGGAATAGTAGTTAAAAATAAATATGTATCATTGAATTGAGTATGAAAATAATGAATCAAAAAAATATTAACCGGATTTATAAGCCAATTCTATTAGCAATTTTTTTATTTATGTTGCTAATCATTAATTTATTTTGTTCCGATGGCAGTGATCCAAATTACGAAGCCGGCATCTCGATCTACCGTTTAGAGGACGAAAAAATAAAATGGAATGATTTTTTAAAAATAGGAAACAAAGATTCTCTTAAAATTATAGAATGGATATCTTCAGATATGATTGACGCATATGATTTTTCAAGCCATGTTATTTATTTAAACACGGATCCTCCAAGCATTGATCCCACTTCTCTACCAGGGGTATCTGTTGTGATCGCTGGAGATAAAAAATGTTATTACCTTAGTAATCAGGGGATATCTAACTGTCCTCAATACTGCTATCTTGGAAGAATAAATCCTTCTCGAGTCAAAATGTTGATATTAGAATTTAATAATTATTATTACAGCGATATAAGAAATGATGAAAGAGTTAAACTTGCGTTGATTTCCTCAGGAAAGTACAGAGGAGGGATAAAAATAACATTGGATGATATTATTTCTAAAATTCAGAATGATTCTCCTTATTTTGAGTTTTCGCTTACACTAACTAATAACGACGATCAAAATTTGTATCTTATTGATCCTCTTGATAATTGGACCAATAAATGGTGGTCGAGTGGTATGTCATATCTTTCCTTTTGGAAAAAAAACAATTATGATTACAGTTTCTTTAACATACCAACCTTATATGCAGAGAATTACCCGCATCGCACAATTGTAATTCCTGAACAATTGGTACCAGAAAAATTACTGTTTATTAAAAGAAAAGCATATATTAGTAGGAAATATTTAGTCCCGGCCATAAATATTCCATATGGTAATCTACGATGCGCGTTTTATTATTCAGGAGTAATGGGCGCTACTCAGCAAGAAAGCAATCTCTCTGATGGGAGAGTTTGGATTGGTTATATTTATTCAAATATTATGGATGTAACTTTTAGCAAAGAAATCGGCTTGGTAATAAATAATAAAAACATTGTATTGGAGTAGGAAAGCCATTGAAATTATTTTACCGTTCTATTGCTCTATCGGGTTTGTTAACCTAATCCTTCCAGAAAGTAGTAAGGCAGGGTTCATCTGCCTGGTGGACAGTATAAAGTTTATGCGGGAAATTTTATACCCTCAGCAGATTGCCAAATGGCACAAATGCGGGGGTGACACTATTATTATAATGACGATTGTAGATAGGGATAAATATATTTTGATTTGGAGATCTATGTAAACTTCACTCTTCATTACCATGTTATATATAAGCAGCGGTTAAAAACCGCTGCTTATATGAAAGGTATACTAGAAATCAGCTCCTATGGAGATATAGAATTTTGATTGTCCAAAGCTTTTGAAATCATAAGGCCAGGCAATATCAAATTTAATTGGGAAGTAGAGGAAAAATACTCTCGCTCCAAATCCCATGCCAATAAGAAGATCTCTTGTCCCAAGAGCCCCTGCTTCATCCTTATCGAAAAGTCTAAGGCTCTTATCTTTATTCCATGCGGTACCCATATCGATAAAAGCTGTTCCGAGAATATTCTGGAAGAAAAGCGGAATAGGTCCGGCAAGGAAATACTTTATCAGCGGGAACCTTAATTCAAGATTCATGATGGAATACCTGGAGCCCCGTTTTGCATCATAATTATAACCGCGGAGAGGAAGCCCCGGATTGAAGAATGCATAATCCTGCGCATCCTCAATAGGAATATTGTTGTTCTCAAAAGTACGGTTTATCCAATTATCCGTGCCGCCTATAAAAAACTGTCCGGGATTTGGTCCGCCGCTGAAACCACCTGCGAAGCGGAATACAAAATTATAATCTTTCCAGAATTTAAAATATTTTCTATAATCTGCCGTTAGGGTATAAAAGCCAAGTGAATTGTTGCCAAACTTCGGACTTCCGTAAAGAGTGAACTCATAACGCTTTCCGTTAGTCGGGGCAGTCATTCCCCACAAAACATTATCATGGCTGTATGATACCTGTGGAATCAGAAGAGAGAAATCCTGTGATTCTTCATAGGGATTGTCAAGATTTTCTTTTGATATATTCATGAATCCAAGATTGAAATCCATCCTGTTAAACTTATCGTATGGCATAGACATGACAACATTTAATCCATAATTGCGGTATCTATAGAGATACGAGTTATAATCATATCCGTTTTCATAATAAATAAACCGCGCGGAGTGGTAGCCTATAACGCCCCAATCGATTTTATTCGGCAGATAATAATAGGCTAAAACATAATCACTGTTTTTAAGGTCAAGCAGCAGATTCGTTGCGAAATAAATCTGATGATTACCCAGCATATCCGAGAAAGCCATTTGCGTTGTTCCCTGAACCCCATAGAATGTGCTATAACCAGCATTGCCATATATGATATCGGGAGTAAAATTCAACTTATATTTATTGACAATGTATCTTCCAAGGCTATCCTTACCGTCAACAGTTATATTAGCTTTGGATGGCTGCCTAAGCGCAAGAAGTGAATCGCGGTTGTAAGATTCAGCAAAAACATAATTCTGAAAATCGATCTGTATTTTATCGCCGTAAAGCTTCAAGGTATCTTCGTTTGTTTTTTTCACAACAGGGGCTGCAACTTTAATGGAATCGCCAAACATACCTGTTGAATCAATAGACTTTGCAATTGTCCTGGCGGTAGAGTCAGGTTTTACATATAATCTCTTTTTAAATTCCGTTAATTCCAGTTCATCTGTATTGAGTTTTTTATCAAAAGGATTTTTCAAAAGAAAGATATCAAAACCCGCATAAACCATAGAAGAAAAGGCCAATTTTGAATCGTCTTTCGATAGCGAGAGCTGGTATATTCCATTCAAAGAATTGGTAACCGGTCGGGTCTTTCCGGTTTCCAGATTTTTTTCATATATATTATTGATACCGTTTTTATCCGAAATAAATAAAATCTTTTTACCATCCGAGGAGACAACAACAGAAGCTTCGTCACTTTCAGGATCATCATTCAATCTTTCAATTTTTTTTGTACTCAAGTTAATTGAATAAAGATCATATTGACCTATGTTATGATTATAAATTCTGAAATTTCTATTCTCAGGTAATGGAGTGATATAACCGCCCCTATCGGATGAAAAATAAATGGTTTCACCGTCAGGCGCAAATGTCGGGTCAGAATCGCTGAATATATCATTCGTTAAATTACTCAGGGTTTTTGTTTTAAGATCATAAACATAAATATCGGATTGACGCGCTGTATTTCCTATGAAAGTCAGCTTATCACCCTTCGGCGACCAATGGACGGAAAATATTCCTTCCAGTTCGAACTCAATTTTCTCTTCATCACCTTCTTTAACATCAACAATAAATATGGCATCCCTTTCACCGCTTTTTACGGCAAGTGCAATTTTGTCGCCTTCGGGCGACCATGTGATTCCCGGGGTTAATAAGTGCAATTCTTCAAAATCTTTTGTCCTCTGACCATCAACTACCTGATCAATTTCCTTTGGATCAGTTGTCGACATCACATAAACATCAAAGTAATCTTTACGATCGGATATGAATGCAATTTTATCTCCTTTAGGTGAAATTGCCGGCGAGGTATTATAAAAGTTATTATCTTTTTTATGATCGGTCATTCGTTTTGCAGTAATTGCCGGATCTTCCCTTTTAGCAATATCAGGCCAATACAATATCTTCTGTTCGCGTGTCCATCTTTCCGATAACTCTTCAAGACTTAATCCAATGGAACTCTTAAATCCCTGCTCAACGCTTCGCATTGTCCTTATTCTTTGAAGGACTTCGCTGATTTTCTCACGTCCATATTTTTCCGCAATATACCACCATACCGACTGTCCACCTCGATAGGCGAAGTATCCGCCAAGATAGTTGATCGGCGGAAGGTACTCGCTGATAGTTGCGTCTCTGATAAACATATCCGAATTATTATCCCAGCCATCCAAAGAAAAATACTCTGCTAAACCTTCATTCATCCATAAAGGAATCTGCAAAGTGATATTGTTGGAGATGATAGATTGGATTGAACCGCCGTAAAACATATCATTAATAAATGCGTGAATCAACTCATGCCTGATAACATGATCAAACTGCTTATAGTTACCCTCAAAAGGCACTACTACTCTGTTTTTAAAAAGCTCGGTTACTCCTCCAACTCCCTCTTCCATATACTCCGCAATAACGTTCGTCTGCTGAAAATCATTGTGCGAGTTATAAATAACGAGGGGCACTCTGTTGGTGATCTGGTATTTAAACTCTTTCTGCATTTTAGCTAAGGCATCCTCGGCTACGGTTGCAGTAAAGTCTGCAATATATTCACCGCCAGGACTGAAATATACATCAAAATGATCGCTCTGAATGAAATACCAATCGAAATTCTTATATTGCATTTTATTTTTACCAAACTGCTGGCTATTGGCAGCAATCGGAGCCATCAATATCAAAACAAGTAATAATAATACCTTTTTCATCTATTACCTCTCTTTTTTAAAAACATAATAAATACCGCCCATAGAATCAACCCAAATGAGTATTCACTAATACAACAAAATTTTTCCCGTTTGAGTTTCATATAAAGTATAATACTTTACTGAATATTAGACAAAAAAGGCGGGGTAAAAGGTTTAATCCCTTTAAGTTAGTTATAAGTTTCAGATACTGCTCTCAATGAAAATCTTAATTTCTCAAAATCACAATATCTGAAACCCGTTGCCCTGAGCAAGCCTGCCCTGAGTTCATCGAAGGGCCGAAGGGTGGAACTTGAAACCTAATTAAGCCAGTGCTTCATCCCAATCATTTATTAAATCTTCTACGTCTTCTATTCCCACCGAAACGCGTATAAGGCTATCCTTGATTCCCAACTTTTCACGTTCAGCTTTAGGAAGATAGGAATGTGAAGTTTCACAGGGAAGACAGATCAACGACTCAACACCGCCGAGACTGACCGCCCGTTTGAAGTAATTTAGTTTTGCAAGTTTTTCATTGAGTTCTTTTTGGTCCATATCCACTTCAACCGATAGCATTCCGCCGAATCCTTTCATAAAACCTGCTGCAAGCTTATGCTGCGGATGGGATTTCAATCCGGGATAATTTATTTTTGTAACTTTTTTATGGTTCTCCAAAAATTCTGCAAGCTTTTGAGCGTTGCTGTTATGTCTTTCCATTCTTATAGAAAGAGTTTTTAATCCACGAGCTAAAAAGAATGCGGATAAATCGTTTGGAGTGCAGCCGAGATCTCTTGCATTTTTTCTAACCTGCTTCATTAGATCTGAGTAACCTGCAACAAAACCGGAAATAAGATCACTATGTCCATTCAAATATTTGGTTGCGCTATGTACTACAACATCAATACCAAGCAATATTGGCTTCTGGTTTACCGGAGTTGCAAAGGTATTATCAATAACAGAAATTATTTTCTTTTCTTTGGCAAGTTTTGCAATAACCGGAATATCGACAATTTTCAGCAAAGGATTGCTTGGCGACTCGATGTAAAGGGCTTTTGTATTCGGTTTTACACAGGAAGTGAAATCCGGATTATTACAAAAATCGTGATATGTTACCTCAACCTTAAAATCCTTCAATAAACCTTCGAGAAAACTTGTTGTGCCCCCATAAATTTGATCCTGAACGATAATATGATCGCCCGGCTTGGCTAAAGTTAAGAATACGGTTGATATAGCGCCCATTCCTGTAGAAAAAAGAACTCCATCCTCGGCATGTTCCAAAGCGCTGATTTTATCGACCACCTCCTGTTGATTGGGAAGATTGCCGTAACGGGGATATTTAAGCGCCTCATCCTTGTAGGGATAAAGATAAGCGCTGGACTGAAATATCGGCGTAGTTACTGCGCCGAAATTATTTCCGTTCTCCTTTCCGGAGTGTAGTACTATTGTTGAATCTTTTTTACTCTTCATAAATTTACCATATATTATTTTCTTATAAACAATGCTCTCTCTTTCAGCGTTCCTTCATAGTCATTTATCTCGCGGTAATAGGGTTCGGACATTAATGGTGAGGATATGATAAAATCGGCAGTCGACCTGTTACAGGCTACTGGAATATTCCATACTGCTGCAAGCCTCAGCAGGGCTTTTACGTCCGGATCGTGCGGCTGCGGCTCCATGGGATCCCAAAAAAAGATGAGAAAGTCCAAAGTCCCCTCACTTATCTTGGCTCCTATCTGCTGATCTCCGCCAAGCGGTCCGCTTTTAAAAGATGTTACATTTAAATTCAGCTCGTTTTCAATTATCGTACCGGTTGTTCCGGTAGCAAACAGGTGGTGCTCTTTCAAAACTTCACGGTTGAATTTCGCCCAGTCCAGCAGTTCCTGTTTCTGGTTATCATGCGCTATCAGTCCAATGTTCTTTATAGAATCAATTAATATTTTCTTTTTGTTCACTAAAAATTTTCTCCATTAATATAATTAACCAATTCAATTTAATGTTTTGCGATTGTAAAAGCAAGTGAAGTTTTTGTTAAGAAATGGAGAAGCGGGAGATATTAAATAATAATTAATAAATAATTATCACCACACAATTGGAATTTTTTTAAGATTTGGTAGCGAGGGAGGGATTCGAACCCCCGACACATGGATTATGATTCCATTGCTCTAACCGACTGAGCTACCTCGCCATGAAGTTTATTAATATAAAAAAAATTTTGTAAATAATCAAGAAAAAAAAGAGAAAACCATTATAAATTAATAAATTCAGGGGATGCCCTGTTAAGAGCATCCCTTGAAAAATTTATATCATACCATTTGTTCAACCGGCAAAACAA
>Ga0351860_1030_pt1 | contig 29516 bp, 23 predicted proteins | sample BONcelHFGM3001F8_FD_206791 | JGI IMG/M metagenome (GOLD analysis project Ga0351860, IMG submission 206791) | Enriched cells from coal bed in the Powder River Basin, Montana, United States - BONCAT cells FGM rep2 HSBNCT.FGM.300.1.F8 ...
CGAACAACCCGGTTCCCTGCGGCGGCGTCACGATCGACGCCGGGTAAAGCTGCGTTTGTGGAATGACCTGGCGCGGCTGCGAGGCGCTGGACCACAGAAGCTGGGCGACTGCCTCAAGCGAGCCGTCATAGTATTCGAGTCGGATGTCATAGCGCTGACCGGCCGTGAGAGCGATCGCCCCGGTGTTCTGGGCGGCAGCATGATCCGTCCAGTCATTGATGATCTGCTGCCCGTTGACCCACAGGCGAACGCCATCATCCGAGATCGTGGTGAAGGTATAGGTTTCGCTGAAGCGCGGTTCGACCTGCCCTGTCCAACGAATCGAGAAGGAATCCGCACCGACGCCGGAGGCAGGCGCGGAACGACCCCAGTTAAAATTGACGGTCGAATCGACCCGCGTCAGGCGCAGGCTGGTGAAGTCGCTGTTGTCGTAGTATTGCCCGGTCAGGCCAGTACCAGCCCCGCCAGCGAGCGGCGTCGGTGTGGCTGTCGGCGTACGGGTTGAAGTTTGGGTCGCCACGGCGGTCGACGTCGAAGTAGGCGTGTTGGTCCGGGTCAGAGTAGCGGTCACCATGGCGGATGCGGTCGGCGTCGCCGTACTGGTTGGCGGCGTCACGGATGCCGGGAATAGCCGGTTCTGCGGGATGATCTGCTTGGGTTGGCCCGGACTGGACCACAGGAGCTGTGCTACCGCGCCGCTCCCATTTTCGTAGTATTCCATGCGAAGGTCATATAGCTGGCCGGCGGTCAGGCTGATGGTGGCTTGATTCTCGGTCGGCGGCTGGTCGACCCAGCGATTGACCAACTGCTGGCCGTTGACCCACAAGCGGACACCATCATCGGTGTTGGTATAGAAGGTGTACGTCTGGCTGAAGGCCGGCAGCACCTGCCCCGTCCAGCGCACCGAGAAGGTGTCGCTGCCAATGCCGGATGCCGGGGAGCCGCTGCCCCAGTTGAAGTTGACGACGCCGTCGATGCGTGTCAGCTTGAGGTTCGTCAGGTCGCGATTGTCGAAGTAAGCGCCGGTCAGACCCGTTCCGGTCGGCGTTGGCACAACCAGCGTTGGCGAAGGCGTATTCGTTACAGTCGGCGTGGCCGTCGCCGTGCCGGTCGCTGTCGCTGTGCGCGAAGCGGTCGCAGTCGGCGTGGATGTCGACGTAGCGGTTACAGTGGCAGTCGCGCTGGCCGTCGCAGTCGGCGTTGGCGCGGTACTGGATAGTAACTGGCTTTGCGGAATGATCTGCCGGAACTGGCTTGTGCTCGACCATTCCAGCCGCGCCAATGCCCCGCCCGTGTTGTCGTAGTACTCCATGCGAATGTCGACCGGCTGCCCGGCCTGTAAAGCGATCGCGCCACGGTTTTCGGTCGGCGCGTAGTCATTCCAGTTATTGATGATTTGCTGATTGTTGACCCACAACCGGACGCCGTCGTCGGTCGTGGTATAGAAGGTGTAACTCTGACTGTAGAGCGGAATCACGCGTCCGGTCCAGCGCACCGAGAAGGTATCCGCCCCCACACCACTGGCCGGCGAACCGCTCCCCCAGTCGAAGTTCACCAGCGGATCGATCCGCGTGAGTATGGGATTGGTGAGGTCGCGATTGTCAAAATACTGGCCCATCAGCCCGGAACCCGTGGCAACTGTCGGCGTCACCGTCGGCGTCGAGACGACAGCCGACGAGAACAATTGGCTTTGTGGAACAATCTGCTTCGGCTGGCTCGGGCTAGACCAGCGCAACTGGATTTGCGCGCCCAGCGTGTTCTCATAGTAGTCCAGTCGGATGTCATAAGGTTGCCCGGCCGTGAGCGCAATCGTGCCGCTGTTCTCGAACGGCGCGTGATCGGTCCAATTGTTGATGAGCTGCTGGCCGTTCACCCAGAGACGCACGCCATCATCCGAGGTCGTATAGAAGGTATAGGTTTGGCTGTAAAGCGGCACAATCTGTCCGGTCCAGCGCACCGAGAACGTATCCGCTCCAACGCCAACCGCCGGAATGGCCTGATCCCAACTGAAATCGACCGTCGGGTCGACACGAGTCAGGCGCAAGTTGGTGAAGTCGATATTGTCGAAATACTCCCCTTTTAACCCCGGCTCCGGAGCACCGGGTCCCGCTGGCGTGGCCGTTGGCAAGCCGACGCCCATCGTGGTTGCCAGAGTCGTACACGCGAGGCAGGAGCCGTTGCGAATGATCGACCAGCCGGCCATCGGATCGCTGTCATAGATCGATGCGTCGACGTTCCAGACCACCATCAGCCGAACGATGCCGCCATCGCGCGACAGCGCCGCCGCCTGCGCGAGCCAGTCGGCCTGTTCCTGGCGCGACGTGTTCGCACCCCACTCATAACCGGCCGGCAGCGACCCAAGCCCCTCAGGAGTCAGGTAGCCCAGTTCGGTGAAGCACAGCGGCTTGCCCGGAAAGACCGCCCGATAGGTGCTGACCATCGTCGAGTAGTAACGGGAATAGTGGCTGCTGCTTCCGCGCGGGTCGCCGCTCGTGGCCGTCGGCGGCAGCACGCCTTCGTTATAGTGCAGGCCGGTGCAGTCAAAATACTGGGACGCGCCGGCCGCCGCCATCTGCTGGATGAAGACGTTGTCGTCACAGCCGTTGGCTGTGCAGGTGCCGCCGAAGTACCCGGTTGGGGCCGGCGCACCGCTGATGACCATGACGTTCGCGTTGGCCGCCTTGATGGCCGGGTAGGCTTGCGCCAGAAGTTGAGTGTAGACAGCGCCGTTAATCAGGCCGGCCGGCCATTCCCGGTCGATGTTCGGCTCATTCCAGATTTCGATAGCGTCCGGCCCAAGCCGCGCCACCGACGCGACAAAAGCAGCGTAGTCCTGATAGTACTGCTGCTGGTTGACAGCGACTTCGCTGCGATTGCCTTTTACGCTCAGCAGGACTTTGAAGCCGTGCGCGCGCGCATGGTTGATGATGTTTAACGCGTCGGCAGTGGAACCGCCGCGATTCCAGACCACCTGCATCTTCAGCCAGGTCATGCCGGCCGATCGCATCTCGTTCGGATAAAGAAACGACATGATCTGCCCGCCGAGTTCGAAGCCAGCGCCTTGCTGCATGGGCGCTGCAAATGGGGCAACCGCAGGTGGAAGCGCCGATGTCGGCGCGGACGGCGCGGCAACGAGCACCACCGCACCCAACACAAACAAACACCATTGCCAGAATCGCTGCATCAGTTATCTCGCCTCGCACCGGACGTTGTCGTTCGAGCCAGCACGAACGATAACATCACGCATCGATCAATTCTACTTTTACGTTCTTCATTCTATCCGGGACGCCGGATGTAGGCCAGCCGACCGAGGCGTGAATTTGTTCTGCCGCTTTCGGTCGCCTGCGGCGGGGATGTAACAGGCGACAGGAAAGCAACCTGAAGGACGGCCAAAAGGGAACGGGCTGACGCAAAACAGTTCGGTCGTCGCAGTGCTACGTCTGAGCTGCCCGCACGCTGGAATGGCGGTACGGGTTGATGCTAGGGCGTGTATGCAAACCCAACGCCGTTGACAGAGGAAAGCCCATTCAGCACTAAATCCCTTGGCGCATTCTTGGCGTTCATGGCAACTTGGCGGTTAGGTTTTGTCGGCATTCGCCTCAGCTTCTTGCTCCAGATAGTTTGCATACACGCCCTAGTGCCGAAAGTGAACGAAGATTCGTCCGAAGTTCTTGTCGTCCTTTTCGACGCGATGATACATCGCCCGAATGTGCTTCTGGTCGAGAAAGCGCAGCACCTTCTTTTTGAGCGCCCCACTGCCCTTCCCCGGAATGATCTCCACCAACTCGATCTTCTTGTCGATGGCTTCCTGCATGATCCGGTTGAGTTCCGACTCAATCACGCCGCCCTTGTTGTAAATGTCATGCAGATCAAGCTTGAGTTTTGCCATTCGCCGACTCGTGAGTTTCTTTTCACTGGACTGAACGAGCTTAGGATAACCGCACTCGGTTTTCTCGCATAGGCTGGGCCTACTCCAACCGATGCATCGACACCCTGACGTTCTGTCACAGGGTGCAGGCAAAGGTTGTCAGTAAATTTGTCGACAAGTGATTAATCAGCGGTATCAGCGCGGAACCTCCCCCGCTATCGCGGTCTCGCTGCGCTCGACTACGGCCTCGTACCTCGGCCCGCTGTCGCCCCTCTCCAAAGCCAAAAACGGGCTTTAGAGAGGGGGAGCCAGACGCGCTATTGACCTGTTGAGACGATCTGGTCCCCCCTCTCTATCGTTGCTTTTCGCGATGGAGAGGGGGTTAGGGGGTGAGGTTCCGTGGGCGCGACGCAACCGCCCCTGCTTGTCACGCTGTCAAACTTTTCCCTGACAGCCTTTGCCTGCACCGCTGTCACAAAATTGCTTGACAAAGCTGAGAAACGACGCTATCTTACATAAAGCGCTTTAGTAAAGCGCTTTATGTAAGAACAGAGAGAGTTTTTTGGTGAAGAAAGCACAGGTTACAGCACAGCAGGTGGCGCAGAGAGCAGGGGTTTCTCCAACCACTGTATCGTTTGTGCTCAACGACGTGCCGGGAAGCACCATCAGCGAGGAGACCAAGGAGCGCGTTCGTCAGGTCGCGCGCGATTTAGGTTACGTTCCTCATGTTGGCGCGCGCGCGCTCGCGCGAGGCCGCAGCAATAACATTGGCCTGGTGCTCATCCAGCCGCACTATCAGGTATTCACAGACCCCTACATCCCCAACATCATCGCTGGCATGTCCGAAGTCACTCAGCGAAATGGATTCCGCATCCTGGTCGAGAACATTAACAGCACCCAGCGGCTTTCGAGCATCGAAGACATGCTCAAAGGGGGTGAGGTTGCCGGCGTGATCGCGATCAACATGTATGAAGTCGAATCGGGGATTACGCAGCTCGTGGAGCAGGGTTACCCGATCGTTTCACTGGACGTGAGTACGTCATCCGTCATTTCGACCGTATACATCGACCATGCTCACGGCGTGCGCCAGGTCGTTCAACACCTCATCGGCCTGGGGCACCGGCGAATCGCATGTATCCCCTATGGACCGCTGAAAGGAAACCCTCACGTGACCTGGCGGCTTGGGACTTATCGCCAAACGTTGGAAGATGCCGGTATTCCGTTCGACGAGCGACTGGTGCGCTTTGGCGACTTCGACCCCGAAACCGGCTATCGCGCCATGCAGTCACTGCTCACCGAAACCGACCGACCGACCGCCGTCTTCGGCATGAACGACATGATGGCGCTGGGCGCGATGACGGCGATCCATGAGTTAGGTCTGCGCGTGCCGGACGATATCGCGGTCGTTGGCTATGACGACATTCGCACAGCCCGCTTCGCCTACCCTGCCCTGACAACGATGCGCGCCCCGGAGCGCGAACTCGGCCGTCGTTCCGCAAACATGGTGGTCGACCTGATTCAGGGGAATCCGCCGAACCAGACACCCGTGTCGCTTTACAGTCAACTCGTCATCCGTAACTCATGCGGGGCGACCCGTGCGCTGCCGGACGACTAAAGTGGTTTTTTGATGGAGGCACCTTATTTATGGCAGCAACAAGCATGGCGCGACCGCCAAAAAGGCGGCGTGGGAATATCTTTAGTGGACTCAGCAATAACGAGAAGGTCATTGGCATCCTATTCGTTCTGCCCAGCCTGATCGGTTTTCTCGCATTTTATGCCGTCCCGGCGCTGCGTAGCGTGGTCATCAGTTTCTACGATTGGAACTTACTCAGCGACGCCGAATTCATCGGCATGGGAAACTACGAGCGAATCTTCGCCGACACGCGCTTTTGGGGCGCACTCGGCACAACAGCGGTCTACGTTCTGTGGAATATCCCGCTTCAAACCCTGCTTGCCGTGTTTATCGCCGTCATGCTCGACCGCCTCCAGCAATCCACCTGGCTGCGGGGTCTGTTTATCTTGCCGTGGCTGGTCCCCAACGTCGTGGTCGCCATGCTCTTCTTGTGGATTCTTGACCCATCGTTAGGCATCCTCAACAGCTTCCTGAACTCGCTCGGCCTTCCCGACCAACCGTGGCTGCGCTCCCCCGACCAGGCGATACAGTCGATTGCCGGAATCAACATTTGGCGACATACCGGCTACAACGCCATCCTGATCTTCGCCGGACTCAAGACGATCCCACGCATGTTGTACGAGGCTGCCGAAATTGACGGTGCATCCGGCTCGACACGCTTTCTGCGCATCACGCTGCCGCTGCTGCGTCCGGTTCTGGTATTTGTACTCGTCACGTCGGTAATTGGGTCTTTCCAGGTATTCGACACGATCGCGGTGACCACGGGCGGCGGCCCGGCCGGCTCGACGCGGACCATCATCTACTACATTTATGAGCAAGTGTTTCAGCGGGCCATCCGCATGGGTCCGGCGACCGCCGCTTCGGTGGTGTTGTTCCTGATCCTGATTACGGTGACGATTATCCAGATGCGTTATCTGCGCGCCAACCGCTCAGACCTGGCGGATTACAGCTAAATGCGGCCCTACTTAAGGTGTGATTGAAAACGAGGCTTACGATGATTGCCGTTACGAAGTCCCGACCAGAAGACGCCGCAGTGCCCCAAGGTATCGGTGCCCGGTTGAGACAGATCAATGTCGGTGATGTTATTCTGTGGATCATTCTGATCGTTCTGATCGTGGTCACCGTCTTCCCATTCTTGTGGGTTATACGAACCGCGCTCACGAGTCCAAACGCGTTATTCCGCGACACAACGTCGCTGCTGCCGGTCGATGCCACGCTCAGTAACTTCGAGCGCGTGCTAGGGCTGGTGAACACGACCGAGATGGTCGGCCAGGGTACGACGAATATTTCGGCGGGCACACTGAATTTCGGCATCTATTTGCGTAATTCGTTCATCGTGTCCGGGCTGATTACGTTCGGGCAAACGCTTTTTAGTTCGATGGCGGCCTACGCCTTCGCCCGACTGCGCTTCCCGTTCCGCGAAAAACTCTTCTTCATTTACTTGACGGGTTTGATGATTCCCTCGATTGTGCTGTTCATTCCCAATTTCGTGCTCGTCCGCCAAATTGGCTGGATCGGCACGTTTCAGGGGATCGTCGCGCCGGCGTTCCTGATGACACCGTTCGCTGTCTTTTTCATGCGCCAGTTCTTTCTGAGTCTGAACAAAGAGCTGGAAGAAGCGGCGCTGATGGACGGCGCTACGTTAGTGGGTGTCTTCTGGAAAGTGTCGCTGCCGCTCATGCGCGGCCCGCTGCTGACGCTAGGGCTGCTGACGTTTATCGGCAGTTGGAATGATTATCTCTGGCCGTTGCTGGTCGGGCGCAACGAAAACGTGCGCGTGCTGACCGTCGCACTGAGCATTTTTCGCGAGCAAACGCCGCAGGGCGCGCCAGACTGGACCGGCCTGATGGCCGGCACCGTGGTCGCCATCATCCCAACGGTTCTTCTGTTCATTTTCTTTGGGCGACGGGTCGTAGATTCCATTCAGTTCGCTGGCTTCAAGTAATCCCGACCACGCTGGCCCTATTTGTGTGAGTCACCATGCTGCCGTGCAGCTTGCTTAAAGCATTGTGATCCAGTGTTCGCTATTTATTCATTAAGGAGTTCTGTATGATTTCGCGCAACAGAAAGTTTCGTCTCTCGCTACTGATGCTCGTTTTGAGCCTCCTTCTTGTCGGGGCGACCGTGACCCAGGCGCAGGACCCAGTGACGCTCCGTTACGGGCTGTGGGACACGAACCAGCTTCCACCGTACCAGGAATGCGCCGACCGTTTCACCGAAGCGCATCCCAATATCCAGATTCAGATCGAGCAGCTCGGCTGGAGTGACTACTGGACGAACATCACGACCGGATTCATCAGCGGCGAAACGCCGGACGTATTCACGAATCACCTGGCGAAGTATCCTGAGTTCGTCGCACTCGAACAACTCGTGGACATTCAGCCGTTGGTGGAACGTGACGGCCTGGACACCGATATTTACTACCCCGGCCTGGCGGACCTGTGGACCCGCGATGGCGCGCGCTACGGTCTGCCGAAAGACTGGGACACGGTTGCGGTCATCTACAATGCCGACATGCTCGAAGCGGCCGGCATTGACCCCGCGACCATGGAAACCTGGACCTGGAACCCGCAGGATGGTGGCGAGTTTGAACAGGTCATCGCTCAACTCACGATCGACGCCAACGGCAACAACGGCCTTAGCCCTGACTTCGACAAGGATAACGTGGTTCAGTATGGCTTTGGCCCGCTGAACACCGACGGTATCGGCCCATACGGACAGACTGAGTGGAGCATGTTCGCCGTCGCCGACGGCTTCCAGTACAACGATGGTGTTTGGGCCGAAAGTTACAACTACGACTCGCCCGTGCTGGCCGACACCCTCCAATGGCTGGCGAACCTGTGGCTCGAAAAGGGCTATGCGCCGTCCTACGCCGACCAGACCGGTCTCGGTCGCAGCGCCCTGTTCCAGAGCGGCAATACCGCCCTGGTGATCGACGGCTCGTGGATGATCGGCACGTACCTTGCCAGCGAGTTCCCGGTCGAGTTTGGCCGTCTGCCCGCAGGCCCCGAAGGCCGCAAGAGCATGTTCAATGGTCTGGCGGACTCGATCTGGGTTGGATCACCGCATCAAGAAGAAGCGTGGGAGTGGGTAAAATTCCTGGCTTCGGCGGAATGCCAACAGATTGTCGGTGAGTCTGGCGTCGTGTTCCCCGCTATCCCTGACGCCGCAGCGGCATCGCTCCAGGCGCGCGCGGACGCCGGTATTGACGTCAGCGCATTCGTCGACCAGGCGAATGAAGAAGGCGGCACGTTCTTGTTCCCAATCACCGACTTCGCCGGTGAAATCACGACCATCATGAACGAGGCGACGGATCGTATCGCCTTGGGTCAGGTGGACGCCGCAACCGCATTGGCCGAGGCAAACGTCGAGGTCAACGGTCTGTTCCAGTAATTGCTACGGTACAACAACGGCGGCGCTGCGCCTGCAACAGGCGTAGCACCGCCGTTGTTTCCCACGGGATAGAACAGAAACGAAAATCGCCCGTCTTCTTGAAAGACGGGCGATTTGTGGTTCATGGGGGCAAGACCCCCCTCTCTACCAGGGGTCGGGGTAGCCATTCGGCGGATTCTTCCTCTCGCCTACGCACAGATGCCGACGGATTCGCGGATAGCACGCCGATAGGCTAGCCGCGCCTGAAGCGAAGAAGTGCCCAGGCCACGCTAACGCCGAGGCCGTTAGCGACCAAGTCAACAATATTCGAGCCGCGTTCCGGGACCAATCGTTGGCTGAGTTCGGTCGTGATACCGAGAATCACGACGCCTATGACCACAACAGAAAGGGCCACCCGATCGTTCACGAACGTCCGCGCAGCTCGGTACCAGACGAGAGTCAGGACAGCGAACAGGGCGACGTGGCCGATGGCATCGGTAAGCTCAGTGCCTCCCAGTGCTCTTGAACTCGCGAGAACGATGCCTGAATTTCCCGGCAGAGTCATCAGGAGAACGGCAACCAGGGTCAGGATGAGCGCAGTACCCAGGGCAGCGAAGCGTCGGCTCATCGACCCATCGCCAGCGGTTTTAGTAACAGGGTCATCGACACACGAACGAGAGGACGATGGCACACATCTATCTCTTTACGGGTGAACTTCGCGAGCAGACTTGGCGCAGTGCGCAGGAGTCTCCCTCGTCGATCCTTGGAAGCTTGATGGCGTTACCAACCGACGAACGGCTAGGCCAGATGGTCTAGCCGTCGTCAATGGACAGTTCGCCGCGTTCATCTGGCGGCGGCCCTTTCACCGCTCACCCTCGCCCGCCCGGCTCCACCGGATCGCAAGCAGCGAATGGGCGGGCCGGACCAGGAATGAGACGCTGCGGTGAGGGTTTTTGAGAGCCATCAAAGCATGGTAGCCGCATCCATAATTCCACTACGTCGTTGGCGTCGGTGTCTCCGCGACTTCTGGCGTCGCCGTCGGCGTGGGGGAAGGTGTGATGGTCGCGGTGGCCGTGGGTCCCGGAGTCGGGAACGTCAGGTCGACAGCATCGGTTTCGAGCAACCAGGTGACCGAGTTCAGCAGAAAGCGAACATTGTCGGGATATACAAACGACGCCGTATTCGGCGGCGACGTTACAAACGCTCCGCCGTTAGTTGCGAATTCGCGGTCGCCGATAACCACCATGCGCGAGTTCGTACGGGAATTATTGAACGCTGCCGCCAGCGCCAGGGGGCCGCGTGTCGTATCAGCGCCAATATTGAACTCAAACCCACCATCGGCAAGATAGTCAGCAAACGCCGATTCACCGTAGAAACCACTGTCGGTATACACAAGTGGCGTAACCTCAAAGCTCTGGATCGAAGCGTCAAACTCCAGCGAGCGAGCGCCAAAGAGTACCAGCGGGCCGTCGATGCCAGCGGTGATGGGATGATCGGCATTGATATCACCCGCAACAAAACTAGCGACCAGCGCACCTGTCGAAACAGGCGATGCTTCCTCTGTCCCTTCGGCAGGCGCAGGAAGTTGGGACGACTCGATCACCGCAACGTCGCCTCTCGCCCGCAGCCCCATATCAGACCACATGAGTTGAAACAAACCGCTGTTGGCCGGTAGCGCGCGCACAGGAGCAACCACGGGATCGGCGAGCAGCAACAGCCGGCCGTTGTTATTGAGGTATGACCACAGGCGGGCAATCTGCTCCGGAGCCAGATCATCTACCGGGCCAGCAATGACGATCAAATCTGCGTCGGTCGGGAACCCAGTTCGCCATTCGAGCGTATAAAGATTCGCACCCAGCATCCGCAGCAGGCCAGCAAAGCGCGATACGCCCGCACCCGTGCGGTCGAAGCGACTCGCTTCCTTAGCTGACTCCGTGAAATAGATGTTCATTCCATCAAGACGTGGCGTATCCTGCAAAAAAGCTGCGTCAGCCTGCACCACCGCTTGCGGCCCTAGCGCCGAAATCGCCAGCAGCGTTATCACGACAGCACACAACGGGATTAGAATTCGTAACTTCATAGGAGGTTTTCCTTTCACAGCGCTTATGAGTCTAAAAAGTGGGTACGTTGCCGCACGCACCAGCGGCAAGAACAGCGTCGGAGCGCACCCACAGGTAGTTCTCGAGTCGATACCAGATGTAGTTGTCGGCCCCGCGCACCTTGCCGTTGATCACAAGCGGCACACCGGGAACGAGCGACGCCACTTGCGGTGAACTCGCAGTCGGCGCGGCACGCAGTCGGGCGGCGATGAAGTCGACGCTCGCCGTACAAGGGCCGGTTGTTCGCACTTGTGGACGCTCCTGAAGCTGCACCTGTGGCGTTGGGAGGATGGCATCGTCGCCCTCGGTAAACAGCTCATCCAGTGTGACGGCCTCACCCGTGACAATGTACAGATCAACAACGCCGACTTCAAAGAAATTGTTGTCGACATGAATGAGATACTCGCCTGATTCCTCGGCCGCCAGGTTCTCGATTACCGCCGAATAGTCATTCAGGGTCGTATTCTCAGCATCGTGGTTATCGTTTTCGGCCACGATCGTGCCAGATGGGTCGACCAGCGTCAAAACCGGGTCGGCCGCGCCGGTCGGGTCGTTTGCGACAACAGTCAACACATCGCCGGCTTCCAGAAGAATGGCATACTCGTAAACGCCCAACAGCGGTAGTTCGGCAGCGACACGTTCGACACCTTCCGGCAGTGTCATGACGTTGGATTCCGGCGTGGCTTCCGGATCCGGTGTCGCTTCTTGCGCCACGACAAGAGCCGGAATCAGCAGAAGCGTGATCGCAATGAGGCTGAAGCGAGATATTCCGTTCATCACGTTATCCTGTCCGGGAAGCTAAGCTGCACGAACGGTCAATCCAATCTCATAGGGTGCGCCGGAAAAGCCTCCGTCAGCGCCAATCACCACAATCCGAAGTCGGTACGTACCCGGAGCAACAACGGGTGGCCCGGCGAGGAATTCGATCTGGCCTTCGATCACGCTCTCCGCATGGGTCGAACCAAGCGTTGTCCAGTCGCTAAAGAGCGGTGACTGCGTCGCGTTTCGAATATCGTCCTTGATCTCGACCTTATAGTACTGCGCACCCTCCGGGACGATGACGGTACCGATCAGCGGCGTTCCCGCTGTGATCGTGATACGCTCGCCTGAGACGCGCGGCGCTGTCAGCGTAATCTGGGCCAGGTTCGAGACACGATCCGTTCCCACCGCGAAGGCAATTTCGCGCGGCGGCTGCCGGTACTGCCCGTTCCAGCCCATCACGATGATTCGCAACTGATATTGCCCTGGTTGAAGTTCGGCGAACGGTGGCAGCGCACCGAGCCGCCCCCCAGTGATGCGGATCGGACTCGCGGTATTGCTCAGTTGCCGGTCCACTATCGTCCACGAGGTATAGGCGCCTCCCAGTAGTTCGAGCCGATATTCCGTCACCCATTGGTCCATCAGAATCGACCCAAGTACTTCGTTGCTACCGGTCAGCACCTGGCCCGACGCCGGATAAGTAATGTCGATGTAAACCGGATCATTCGCCGGAACCTGAACCGTGAACGGGATCACAATTTCGGGAACGACGAACGTATCATCGTGACCGATGACCACCAGCCGCAGCAGCCAGCTTCCGAGCGAAATGCCGGGCCAATGCGGTAGTCGCCCCAGTTCACCTTCGACCACACTATCGGTTCGAATGTCCCCGATGGTCAGCCAGTCGAAGGCCAACGTGCGATCGACCAGATCTCTAGCCAGGAAGCTGTTGCGTGCGGTTCCCCGAATCTCCAGCTTCCAGTATTTCACCACCGCCGGGTCGACAATGACCGTCCCGATCACCGACGTGATCTGGTCGGTCACCGTAAAGGCGCGTTCGGGGCTGCTGATATAAGCGACCACGGGCGGCCCAACAACCGGCGCGACATCGTCCTGAGCCAGTCCCGGTGATGCCATGCCGAGCAGCATTAGCATCAGTAGTGACATCATGAGCAGGTTTTGTTTCATACGTTTCCGCCATTTCTCAAGCAGGTGCAAGCGATCAACTGGCATCCCGCACGCTGTCGAATTAATCATCTGATGTGACCACCGGCAGCGACTGAATATCGCCATTGGCAGACACCAGACCGGACGAAATCCACCCGGATACACCGGCGTTGTAAACGTTGAGCCAACTACCGTCGCCATTTCGACCAGATGCCGCAAAAATAGTCCCGTTCGAGATGGTCGTCACGACCGCCGTGGCCGTGCTCGGGCCAGAGCGCAGATTGACATCGCTGTTATTCGAGACGGTGACCAGGATGCCGCCCTCCAGACCAAAATCGAACGGCGCGCGCGAGTTAAAGGGTTGAATGGGGACCGACTGCCCCAGACAGTCGGCGATGCCCAGATCGCTGGTTTCGCCGCCGCGCAGACAGACGTCCTGAATGCCAGACTGCGCGACACGCAATGGCAGACGAACCTCAATACCATTACGGATCGCCGCTTCGGCGCCCGATGTCGACGCGGATTGGGCCAGGTCTGTCGCCGGTAATTGCACCGAACCATTCCCAACCTCAACCCTGGAACCGGCACTCTCACCGCCGAGAACTAACGACAGGCGCGCATCCGCTGGGGGACGTTCCCAGGTCTCTATATAGATGTAGGCATAGGCGTCATCGCGAAATGCGCGTACCGTCTGGATGTCGAGTTCAGCCGCCGTACCGGGATCGACCGGATCATTGACAAGGCTTGCACTTTCCGGCCATTCGTTCGCCGAACCGTCAATCGTAACCCACGTGAATCCCGGTGGCAGCGACAGCCAGCGACTCGCCGGGGCTTCAAGCAACCAACCCGCCACATTTTGCGCGAAGACAATATTGCCGGGGTAAACACGTGCCTGTTCAGATCCGGCGAAGCCATAAGCATTCAGAAGCATCTCGGAGTCGCCAAGGACTACAATCCGTGATCCGGTGCGCGTGTTTTCAGCGAGCGCCGCCACGTTTATCCAGCCCAAATAATCGGTTCCGATATTTTCTTGCAGCGGTTCAGTGGCATTCTCGAATCGATTACCACGGACCACCCGAAATACACGCGGGTTCGCTTCGGCGTAACCATTGCTGTTATACAGCAACGGTACGGCCTGACTGTCGATGCCAAATGGCTCCACCGTCATTGCTCGCGCGCCCCACACCCAGACCGGCACGTCGAACGACCGGATCGAAGCGACGACCGGATGCGACACGACATCCGCGAAGGTGCGCGAATACGTGTTCGCCAGCCTTGTGATGCTCTCCGTCGTAAACCACGGCTCGACCAGGAACGCGTCCCGTATCAGGATGCCATAGTCAAGCGTGAGCAACGCCGTCAGACCGCTCCGAGCAATCTGAGTGTTGATATTGGCATTGCCGACAAAGTAATTCTCTGGGTCAAGCGCAAGCAGCAGATTGTTGCCTTTCTGCAGATGCACCCAAAGACGCGCGACCTGAGGGATCGTAAACGGCTTCAGCGGCCGGACGATCACCACCAGGTCAATCTCGTCCGGAATAGCGCGGCTGAGATCAATCGCCGTGACCTGCGCCCCGTAGGCGCGGAACACTTCGGCAAGGCGGTTGAGTCCGGTCACACCAAGATCCGTGTGTGACGCCGTTCCCAGGTCACCATCCACCACAAAGCCAACCAACAGCTCGTCCGTAGACTGGGCGGCTGTACCGACGGCGAGCAGCGAAACGAGACACGCCATCACCAGGCCGACGAACAGCCCTGGCCGACGACGCGTAGCAGCGTTAGTCACGGTCAAGTTCCGTTGGTAATTGTTCGGGCAAGCGGTAAATCACTTCAATCCACTCATCAGTGAGCATCTGAAGCCGAAACTCCAGAATCGGCCGATCGATGTCATAGCTGGCGGCCGGTGGCGGGTCAATGCTCACAGCGGTCGAACCAACCGGCAGCGAAAGCTGAATGTTGATCTGCTCGTTGGACGTGCCAGGCTGCTTATCGATGTGCAGCCGATAGCGCTGATAAGGGCCAAACGTCTGCACCAGTTCCGGCGTGGTATACGCGTACTGGACGCGCTCCACCTGATCGAACGGTACCGTTAAAAGCGTGGTCACAAGCGTATGGTCGGGTTGTTCCACGACGCGAAATGGAAGTTCTGGCCGCCCCGACTCGATATCCGCACTGTCAGCCGGGCCAATAATCTGCAGCAACGTACGGTAGTCGATCGGGCCATGATGTTCGGGGTCAACCGCCGGATCATTGTCGGCCAACGAAGCCGGGTAGTCGTACGAAACCGCGACCCGACTGCGAACTGTTCCATCGACATCAATCTCGGCATCGTAAGTCAGTTGACGCAAGACCGAGTGATTCGACTTATTACCAAGGTTCGCTTCCACCGCCATCAGGTAATCGGTATCCGTGCCCGTACCCTGTGAGCCTGACCAGCCCAGCCGTTCAACGGAGTCGTTCAATTCCGGGTCAGAAAAGTGAAGCATGATGTGCTGCTCCAGGAGTCCCTGGAGCACCGCGCCGAGCAGCGCGCTATTGGTGTCCACGTCCTCGACTGACTGCCACTCGACAAAAATCTGTTTGTAGAGCGCGGTCAGGAAGCGCTTGTGCGGAAGGTCGCCCTCGCCAGTCGCCCGAATGTCGTAAATGACATCGCGGAAATTTGCGCTGCCGACCGGTCGGTCATAACCGGGTACGTTGATCGTGCCCAACGCATCAAGAATGGTCTGAAAACCGGTGATGTCGATCCCGATCGCGCCGGTGACGGGCGCGTGGGGATTGTTCCCGGTGTTGTAATACCACATCGCCATCTCGGCGGTCGACCGAAAGTCGGGCGACCAGCTTCCGTCCCAGGCCGCATAGACCGGCTCGCGAAAGCTCAGCCACCATTCCGGTATCGCAAATGGCATCGGCTCATTCGCCGCCGGTGGATTTGGACTGGTCGTTGTCGTCGCGCTGTAGTCGTACCCAACGATACGTCCATTCCGAATGACCATCCAACCATAGGTGCTGATGTAGCCACCCGACGGCCGCAACTCGTCGTTATTTTGGGCAAGGATTAAATAGGTCTGGTCGCCCGACAATCCAAGAACAACGGTCAATAAATCGGACGCCGATAGCAGGAGTTCACTGGTCGAGGTGAGTTGTTCGTGGGTACGCCGCAACTCCTCGACGGTCAGCAGAATGTCCGGCGTGGCTTCCGCCAGATTCAACGCTTCCAGCCGGGCATTGGCGCGCTCCAGTTGCTCCGAGGCGCTGATGAAGCGTCCGCGTCCCAGGGCAAGCAGTTCGACCACGCGCTCGCCGGAGGAGATCTGCGAAACTACCGTCTCGCCCGACCGGCCACCAACCAGAAAGAATAGTGTCGGTTCCAGGCCAGTGAGCATATCCCGCCCCGCCCGTGCCAAATCCTGCCCAATATCGAGCAGGTCGAGCTGAACACGCGCGTCTACCGACAGCGATACCAGAGGGCGCAAAAATACGGTTTGCCGATCGGCGTTATCCAGCGTGCGGTTAAGGTCGGTCACGCTGGCCTGAAGCCGCTCAAAATCAGCTAGCGTCAGCTCCGCACCTTGCTTCCGACTGATCGAGTCCATCACGCGCATCAGGCTCGTCGACGAAGCGGCTATTCGCGTCTGCGCGTCGGAAGCCAGGGCCACGCCGATCACAACCAGCACGGCAACGATTCCCAGGACAACGAGCAACACACGCCGCGCCGGAAAACGGGCGACCTGCTTACGAAGCCGGCGCAACCAGCGCGGTCGTGACGAGTGTTGGTGATGTCGCCGCTTGCGTATCGGGTCGAGGGTCGGCGCAGTCTCGACAGTCGTTCGCTCAGTCACGACGGCAACCCTCGGCCCATAAATGCATATCCAAGTTACTCAACCTCAAATCCTCTTTATCGCATGCGCACTCGCCGACACATTGACCTGTCGACCAAGCCACTCCAGAAAAATCTGTACCCGATCTTCACCACTGAGCCAGGTGTGAAAGACGCCTTCACAGTCGGCGAAGGGGCCGCTCGTTACGCGCACCCGGTCGCCCGGCTTGATGCCGCCAAGCTGCGACCCGCCGGTCTTATCCATCGAAGCCACGCGGCGCTTGAGTTCGAAAATGAAATTTTCCGGCACTATCGCCGGCTCGCCGCCGAAGCAAACAAGCCCGACTGCGCCTGGTAGCCAGCGCAGCACGCTTTCGCCGATATCATCCAGTATAGCTTCAACAAACAGATAGCGAGGAAAATAGGGGCGTACGCGGCTGGATCGCGGATTGACCGGGTCAACGGTGAAGCTTGGGTAATAGACGTCAAGATCATGATTGGTCGAGCGCAGGTAACGATAGACTTGCATCTCTTTATGCGGCTTGACCTGAACAGTGTACCAGGCCCTGCGCCGCTCCGGCTGATCGTCTAAAAGTGATCGGCTCAAAATTCCTCTACCTCTACTCTCGTCTACATCGATCTGACGGCGCGGTCTGCGCTCTTGGCAGGTCGTGGGACGTGTCCTAGCTTTTTGAGCAGGTGCGCTCTGCCATTTGTGGAATAGCTTTTGCGCTGGCACGCACCAATTGCTAGCAAGCATTGTTTTGGAACCCGGTTAAGTAGGATATGGATCAGGCACGAGATAGGCTCGGATTGGCATGTACCGGCCCGAAGATCAGTCAGCGGCGATTGCCATTTCGTTACTCAGGCTGAGTAGTTGCCCCAAAACCTGCGTCGCCTGAGGGCAGTCAAAGTAACCTATGCTTGAAACCTGACCTAGTTGGTCCAGGAACGTACTTGCACTGAATCGCTCGCTCCAACTCTTGAGGAGCACGATATGCGGATGCACAGTCTCGGACGGGGTTTCGTCCTGACCATAAAGCTCTTCGTCGATCTTTTCACCCGGACGAATACTCGTAAAGGCAATCTGAATATCGTGATACGGTCGCAATCCGCGCAACCGAATCATGCGTTCGGCCAGATCCACAATCCGAATCACCTCGCCCATTTTGAGCAGAAAGATATCATCGCCGGCGGTCAGGCAAGCGGCGTGAATCACGAGGTTCACAGCTTCGGGGATGCTCATGAAGTAGCGGGTCATATCAGGGTGCGTTACCGTAACCGGCCCGCCTAAATCGATCTGGCGGTTAAAGATTGGAACGACACTGCCCCGACTACCGAGCACATTTCCGAACCGTACGGCGGTGAAAAGCGTCCCGCCCGGATCACTTGCAAAAGCATGAATTAAAAGCTCGCAGACCCGCTTGGTGGCCCCCATGACGTTACTGGGGTTGACCGCCTTGTCCGATGAAATCAGGACGAAACGTTCGGTCCCGTAGGCGCGCGCCAGTTCAGCCACGCAACGTGTGCCATGAATGTTGACGCGAATAGCCGCCCCCGGAAAATCCTGGAGCAGCGGCACGTGTTTGTACGCCGCCGCGTGAAACACAACTTGCGGGTGATAGCGCTCAAAAACCACCGTTAGCGCATCGCGCTGGGTGACGTCCCCCAGAATCGGCACGTAACAGGTACCCGGAAAACGAACTCCCAGGTCTAGATTGAGGTCGTGCAGCCCACTCTCGTTGTTATCAAGAATGACGACGCGCGTCGGTGCATAGGACGCTATCTGACGAGCCAGCTCGGAGCCAATCGAGCCTGCCGCGCCAGTGACGAGAATTGTCTTGCCGGTGACGGCCGACAGGTCGACCGCTTCATGCCGGGTGATAGTGGTGCGTCCCAGAAGGTCCTCGGCCTGAACGTCGCGCAGGAACTGCACGTTTTTCGTTTCGCTCATCAGAGCAAACAGGTTGGGAATAACCTTAATGCGGGCCGACGTTTGCTCGCAAAAGCGGAGTACGTCGCGAAAATCGCCGCCGGAGATATTGTGGACGGCCACCACGATGAGCTCTACATTGAGCAGCTTGACGAGTCGCGGGATGTCGACGCGTCGGCCCAGAACCTTCGCCCCTTCGACAAACATCCCCTGTTTGTCGAGGTCGTCGTCGACAAACCCGACCACCTGATAGGCCACGCCGGGCGAGCGGTACTTGAGCCGCCAGGCGAGCGCCTGTCCCGACTCGCCCGCACCGACGATCAGGACCCGCGCTTCGCTTTTCGGAAACTTGTGATGCCAGATAGCATTCCAGCGCCAGCTCAGCCCCGTAATCAGCCGGGACCGATACCTCACGGCGACGAAGCCGGCAAACGCGAGCACCTGCGCCACGACTGCTACGCTCAGCGGGATCACTCGCGGCTGGAGAAAGAGGTCAATCGAGACGATGACGACGAGCGCTGCCCCACTACCGTTAAAAATGACGACCATGCCATGACCGCTGGTGCGCGACCAGAGCCGCCGATAAACACCAAACAGGTACAGGCTAATCAGCGTCACAACACCCGAGAACAGGATGAACAAAAAGGCATCGAGCTGGAAAAAGGGCGTGCCCAACGTCCGCACTAACAGCGTTGCAGTGTAGGCAGCAAAGAGGATACCCAGATCGAGACTGGCTTCTCGTGTTATCCGCTTAATATGATGCGCATTGAAGCGATGTTTCGGTTCGCCCACGTTGCCCTGCCCCCCAGGATTAACCGATGGCGCTCACTATGCTAATAAGCGTGCGGCTTAATTAACATTACGACAGAAGAAAAACCCTTCTTACCACCTTGAAGAGCTACACAATAACCCGCATTATCAGTACTGTCAACTGGCTTACTAACATAACCTTGCAATCAAGACTTGTGACCATTGGTACTGGATGCGGTTGGTTTTGGCGTCTCGTAGTAATACCCATAGCCATACCCATAACCATAGTCTTCGTCGCGAGGATTAACTCGATTTAGGACGACACCAACAATTTCGGTTCCAACCTTCTCAAGCTGCTCTTTGGCCTTCAGAGCGGCTGCCAGGCGTGTTCGATCGGCATCGCACACTAATATCGTTCCGGCTTTGACAGACCCCGACAGCAACGCGCCATCCGCAACCACCAGCACCGGCGGCGTGTCGATCAAGACAATGTCGATATTCGGCGAACCACGAAAAGCCTCGATACAGCGCTGCATGGCTGCGGAGCCGAGGATCTCGGCAGGGTTGGCCGGTATGAAGCCACTGGTGATGACTTTGAGGTTTGGAACAGCCGTCGCCTGAACGCATAGGTTGAGGTAAGCCGGCTCTTCCGCGTCCAGCTCACTTCCATGTCCTATAACGGACGGCACCAGAGACGGGTCAGCATGCAGCAACGTGGTCAAACCGACCTTGTTCTGTAGACCGAAGGCTTCGTGGATTTTCGGCCGTCGGAGGTCGGCGTCAATCAGCAGCACACGCATCCCCGCCTGGGCCAGGCTGACGGCCAGGTTGGCCGTCGTGGTCGTCTTGCCTTCAATCGGACCGGGACTGGTGATGACAAAGACCGATTGATTCTGGTTGCCGCGCGCAAACAACAAATTCGTCCGCAGAGAACGATAGCTTTCGGCCACGGCGTTTGGCATCTTCGAACTGGTGATCAGGCGATCCGGGTAGCTGAGATGCGCCTTACCGCCAAATCGAGCAATCGTGCCCAGTACGGGAAGTCCCAGCAGCGCAACCACCGTATCGGTCGTTCGAATGCGGTCATCCAGGTATTCGATCAGCAGTGCAACGCCAGCCGCAAGCGTGGCCCCGACCAGCGCGCCGAGGAGTGTGGCATTGGCGACGCTCGTCCCGGTCGGATTGGTCGGAATCCTGGCCCGTTCGACGATGTTGAGCGCATTGCTGCGGTTTTGCAGGTTTGCCACCGTGCTAGAAAACTCGGCAATCGTAGCGGCGGAGTCGTTGATCTGATCGACCAGCCGATTACGCTGCTCGGTCAACTGGTCAGAGCGTATCGCATTATCTGTCTCGCCAAGCTCGATATTGACGATGTTAAGCCGGTCGCGGCTGTCCACGAGCTGGTCGTTCAAAGCGGCGATCTGATCGTTCAGCAGCGCGACCTGCCGCTGCTGTTCCTCGGTGAGATTGGTCGGGCTGTTCGCGATGAGCTGCTCACCCAGGCTATTAGCAATATCGGCAGCAAGCACCGGGTCGGAATACTGCACCGTGATCACCAGCAGCGAAGTGCCACTGACAATGCGAACACTGACTCGATTTCCTAATGCCTCGGCGCTCAGCGGTAGACTGAGGCTTTCAATCGTCGCCTGCAGCACGTCGTAGGTAGTCACCAGTTGGGCATAGGTTTGAGCCAGGTCCATGCCGGTGCGGATTTCGGCGCTGTTGGGGTTGGGCGACTCGATATAACGGCCAATCGCGATGGTTGTCTCAGCCTGGTACGACGACGGCTCCCGCGTCCGCACAATAAAGCTGACGCCGCCCGCCAACACGCTGGCAATCAGAATGAGCCAGATCCACTTTCGAAACAATCGAATATATTGCGCCAGTTCCATTCAGAAAATCATCCTTGGCTGCTTTTGCAATAGGTGGAGGCCGGCCAGGGCGCTAATGTTCATGTCGCGCCATTGTAGATTTGGACCTGGCAATCAGGTCATCACGCGCATGCCTTCGATTGACGCAAAACGAGTGATGACCACAACAAACACAGCGGAGTAAGTTGTGCTACTATGTGAGAGTGACGAAAGCTTACCAGTTTTTGCGAAATCCGCCCAGACAGAAATGCTTGATTTAGTATAGACTATAAATCATGTCTCAACCAAATGCCGTTTATGTATTTATCATTTGTCTCAATAGTAGGATGAAAGACAGTCCGGAGTAAGTGACGAAAGACATGCGGATTTGTTACGTTTCATAGTATGTTTCAAACGTCCATCAAGTCGGGCCGACCCATGGGATGTGTCGGCCTACAGACCAGGGGGCCCTAATGCAGATGCGTACATTTCTTTTACTGACAGTTCAATTGATCGTGATTTCCCTAATTTCCGTGAGCGTGGTCACTGCCCAGAGTACCGAGCAGTGCCGTGCGCTCCTGTCCCAGGCACTGACTAACCTTGCCAGTCAGTGCTCCGATGTGAGCGTCAACAGCGCTTGCTACGGCTTCGAGACGGTAACCGCCACCTTTTCTGAAGCTGCGCCAGAGGGCTTCTTCAGCGCCCCCGGAGACATCGCCGAGTTGGGAACAACCGTATCGATTTCGACGTCACCGGCCAGTTTCCAGGACAGCACGCTCGGTCTCAGTCTGCTGAATGTTCAGGCGAACCTGGACGAACTGTCGGGGCAACACGCGGTCTTCCTGCTTCTGGGCGGTCAAGAAATCGAAAGTGGCGTTGAGCCAGACTCCGAATTCACCCCCATGCAGTCATTCTTCCTGTCCAGAGACGTAGAGCAGTCAGACTGCTCTACAGAAATCCCAGCGATGCTTTTCATTCAGGGACCCGAAGAGGCTCCGGTTGAATTGACGGTATATAGCATCCCGATACGCATCGAATCAACCATTATCGTCCGGACGATACCCGCCACTGAGACGTCCCCGGCCATGCTGGAATTCATCGTGCTTTCCGGCCAGCTCGTCATCAACCCAGGAACGCCGAATGAAATTGTCGTACCGGCCGGTTTTGCGATTAGCGTGGCGTTTGCCGACGGGCCTGCCATCAGTTTGGGCGCCGGCGGTGATGCCGACGAGATGCAACTGGGTACCGCGTTCTCGCCGATTAGGCCACTCAGCGACGACGAGATCGATCTCCTGAGCGCCCTCGTTGCCGGCATCCCAGCCAGCCTTCTCAACTACGACGTCATTTTCCCGCCGACTACCCCGATCACAGAAACGCCGCCGACCCCAACAACCGGTGGGACAACCGGCGGAACCGTCGTTGGCGGAACCGTGCCAGTCACGCCAGTCTGTTCTTCTTTTGCATTGACTTCGCCGCTCCAGGGCATGGCCTACGGCCTCAACACGGTCTATTGGAACCCGGCCATCGGCGTGACCGGCTATGTCGTTATGGTGACTAATCTGGACAACGGACAGTCCTCAAGCGTCGCAGTTGGCCCCGGTGCTACCAATGCCCAAATCGATACGAGTACGCTGGGTGGCGGGTTCAACTTCCAACTCAGCGTCGCTGCCCTCGGCAACGCGGGTATCGTCTGTCAGGATGTGCGCACCATGCAGCGTGCCGCTGCACCGGGTACCGGTGGCGACAGTGGCGATGGGGAAGACGAAGCGGATGACGATGAGTGCCCACCAGGCCAGCAGCCGTCGGGTGTCGGCGGCGCTTGCATCCCGATTCCGTAGGCTTAGCGTCTGACTCAACCCAAAGACGGCGGCACAAAGACATTTTTGTGCCGCCGTTTTCGTTCGTCTGTTATACCATTGCCCAACACGAAGGATTCTCGCTCTTGATCGACTGGATTCAGATTTTGGCTATCCTGGCATTGGTCCTACAATCCGTCGGCTTACTGCCTACCCCACCCGATCCTTGCGACTTCGCGCAGGCGGTCGCCATCACCAGCTTCGATCATGCCACCGACGCACATCTGGCCGCACGCCCCGCAACTGATGCCGACCGTACCGCCCTACGCCGACTCGACGGCATCTACGACTGGCTTGGCTACGAAGGCGGCGGCTTTGACCGCCCAACGCTGGAACAGGACCCGATCGAGGTTTTCGTCACGCTCTCCACCAATGAAGACCGCTACATTTACCTTTACGATGACCTCGATCCGGCGACCGATACCCAATGGGTCTGGGCCTTCCGGTCACTCGCCGCCCCCACCGACGCCAACGGCGAACACCTCGGCCTACACGACATCTGCGCCAGCGGCGGCTGGCCGCTGGCGGAACTTGCCGCAGTCTTGAGCAACTAAACCCAACCCCGCGTCGCTGCGATCACGGATTTAGGCAAGGGTCGGATCACTGATCTTCGGCCGCAACCGTGGGCGGCACGCTTCCTGATCGTCCGTGGGAGACCCTACGAAGGGACCGACAAGGCGCTCAAACGGGCCGTTCTGTGGCGAGAATCGAAAGGCGCGACCACGGGAAGAACCGGGTCGCGCCTTTCGATTGTTCTTACTTGCTCCATAGGGGAGTCGAACCCCTGTTTTGGCCTTGAGAGGGCCACGTCCTGGGCCACTAGACGAATGGAGCTCACAACGCCGGAAAGTATAATGGATCGACCGCAGCCGGTCAAGGCTGCATTCCCTCCATTTCGGCCATCCATGCCGGCGCCTATTCCCCGGCGTAGTCAGCCTTTCACGGGCGCGAAGGCCGGAAGCAGCCCGACCCGCTCGCGCGCGGTTGCCAGTGTCACGTCGGCCACGGCCTGTGCGCGCGCCGCACCCTCAGCGAGGATTTCGTCGAGGTAGCCCGACTCGCCCATCAGCTCGGCATAGCGCGCCTGTAGCGGCGTCAGACGATCGACGACGGCGTCGGCGACCGTCTTCTTCAGGTCGCCGTAACCGCGCGCGCTTTCGAACGACGCTTCGATCGCCTCGCGGCTTTGCCCTGTCAACGCCTGATAGATCGTCAGCAGGTTGTTCACGCCGGCCCGTTCGGGCTCGCTGCTGAAGCGAATGTCGCGGTTGGAGTCGGTCGTCGCGCGCATGATCTTCTTGCGGGCGACATCCGGCGGATCGAGCAGGTAAACCGCGTGATATTCCGACGCCTCGCTCTTGCTCATCTTGCCGAGCGGGTTGTCCAGCCCCATGATACGCGCACCCTCCTTCGGAATCATCGCTTCCGGAATGGTGAAGGTGTCGCCATATTGATAGTTGAAGCGCTGGGCGATGTCGCGCGTGAACTCCAGGTGCTGCCGCTGGTCATCGCCGACCGGCACCGCCGCCGCCTGATACAGCAGGATGTCGGCCGCCATCAGCACCGGGTAATTGAGCAGCCCTGCCCCAACCGAATCCTGCTGCTGCTTGGCCGACTTATCCTTGAACTGGGTCATACGATACAACCAGCCCAACGGTGCGAGGCACGTCAGCAGCCACGACAGCTCGGTATGCGCCGGCACGTGCGACTGAATGAACACCGCCGATCGATCCGGATCGATGCCGGCCGCCAGATACAGCGCCGCGACTTCGCGTGTTTTTTGGCGCAGCGCCGCCGGGTCCTGCGGAACAGTCAGTGCATGCAGGTCGACCACGCAGAAGTAGCAGTCATAAACGTCCTGCTCGGCCACCCACTGCTGCAACGCTCCCAGATAATTGCCAATGGTCAGGTTGCCAGACGGTTGAATGCCGGACAGAACGCGTTTTTTTACTTCGCCAGCCATAAGATTCCTTCAAGTTCGCCAGTGCTGTTCATCAGTAATCGGCTCGCACTGCCACGAGCGCGGGTTGGGGGCCTGCGTCTTCGTGGCAAAAAGACAGAGCCAGCACAGCGCCGGCTCCATCGCATTCTTGCGCCCAGAGGGATTCGAACCCCCGACCGTTGGTTCCGAAGACCAATGCTCTATCCGCTGAGCCATGGGCGCGTACTCTCATTGTATCGCGATTTGCCTTTCGGTCAACGGCGACCTAGCGCCGACGACGAGTCAAACGCAGGCGCACGATCTGCGCATTGTGGCGTGTCGTCGTCAAGCCGGCCGCGTCGCCAAGCACCAACTGTTCCGGCTCGGCCGCGCGCAACAACCGCCCCGCCCCGTCGAGGTCGTTCAACTCGATCAACACAGCCGCCAGATTGCCACGGGCGCGGTTCAAGCCGAAGACGTCGGCGCTCTGTTCCAGCCGTGTGAGCGCCGCCTGAAGGTGCTCACGCGCGCGCGACAGCGCTCCCGCCTGCTGATAGGCGCGCCCAAGAATAGTACGCAGGCGCGCTTCGGCGGCGTAATCGCCTGCCGGCAAAAAGTCGTAGGCGGCGCTTACGAACTGCTCGGCGGCCGGCATATCGCCCTGCATGACGCGGACCTCAGCTTTCAGAGCCAGCACGCGCAGGCTATCCGCCAGCGTCGCCAGCCGCGCTTCGGCGGCGGCGTCGTCGCCCAGCTCGACCGCGATTTGCGCCCGCTCCAGCGTTATCGCGTCCAGCAGCGTTTGCGCTTTGTGCCGCCCGGCAACGCGCTCCGCCTTAGCCAGACGCTCCAGCGCGCTTTCGTACGCACCCCGGTAGCGATCGAGTATCGCCAGCTCGGCCAGCCCTTCGCCCTGGAGCAAAAACTCGCCGTCGCGACCGGCAGATTCGATCGTTTTCGTGAGCGCTGCGGCAGCCTCATCCCAGCTCCCCAGCCGGCGCAGGGCGACGCCCAGCATCAGCGACAGGGCCGCTCGCTGGACATCCGCCTCGGCCAGCTCGCGCTCCAGCAGCACCCGCCAGCGCGGCAGCGCATCAACTGGCGCGTCCGTCCGCCATAGCCGCATCAGCCACTCGCGCCGCAGCGCCGGCGGAACCGGCAAGTCGCGCGTCCACAGCACGTGTTCGGCAGCCGCCGCACCCAGCCGGCTCCCGACATGCAGCGCCCGGTCGAGGCCGTCGATCAGCGCATCGGCGGATGTCTGGGCGGCGGCGTCGAAGGCCAGCCGGCTAAACAGGTAATGCCGCGCCGATTGCGGCAGTTCGACCAGGCCGATCTCCACCGAGCGGCGAATGAGCCAACTACTACGTACCAGCGCTGTCAGGTCCGACGGTGAAAACAGACTTTGCCAGATGGAGAGCACGTCCGAAACGTTCACCAGCCCGGACGGCATCGCCACGACCGAATACAGCGCATGTCGCTCTGCCGGCGATAGCGTGGCGTAAGCCGATACGTACAGCGGCTCCACCGTCTGCGTAACGTCGATGCAATCCAGCGCCGGCAGCAGCTCGGTTTGCCGCGTCAACAGCGTCAGCGCCAGCGGATGCCCACCGACCGCAGCCCACAGGATTTCGCCGAGATCGTCGCTGTCCGCCGCGTCATGGCTGGCCGCAACCTCATGGACCAGCGCCTGCGCGGCCTCGCGGTCGATCTCGGTTAGCCGCAGAACCGTGTGTGATTGGCTCAAGGGGGAATAGCGAGTCGATGTCACGTAGACCAGCGCCGACGCCAGCGCCTGAAGCAGCGCATCGAATTGAGCGACGTCAGACCAGAGCGCGGTTACGTCGTCCAGCACCACCGTCGTCGGCCGTAGCGCCAGCAGTTCGCGCACATCGACCTTGGCGTCCGGCGGCAGCAGCGCGGCCCGCACCTGCGCCAGAACGTAGTCCGCAGACGGCGGATCAGTCAGCCAGACAATGCCCTCAAGCCGATCGTCGGCAATCAGCCGGTGAAGGAAAACCTGCACCAGCGCGGTTTTGCCGATTCCTGCCACGCCAGTGACGACCACGTGGCGCGGGGCCTGGGCCAGCGTGTCCGTAAGCGCCGTCAGTTCCCGCTCGCGGCCAAACAGCCGGGGCGGCTCGCTGGAGGGCAGGGCCAGCGCCAGCCGACGCTTACGCTGGTGGCGGCGCGTCTCCCATTCCAGGGCCGTCAATCGCGCCGTGAGGCGGCGCACGCCATGCTGCTGGTAGCGCCGGATGCTGCGCACGTTGCTGCTCAGCGCATCGGCCAGCTCTGGCTGCTGTAGACCAACGTCGACGCGCACGTAGCGGGCGTAAAGAACGCTCCACGCCAGCAGCTCGTGATTGGCGGTGCGGCCATCCTCCGCCAGCGCGGCCAGCAAAGCGACCACCGGCGCGCCTGCGCTTACCGCCGAATAGCCGTAAATCGCGCGCTGCTTGTGGTAGGACTGGGTGATGACGTCGACCAGCAGCGTGTGCAAGGCGTAGGTGCGCAGGTGCGCGCCGCGCGGGGTGTCGGGATCGGTGAGCCGCTCGTCTACCAGCGATAAGCCGAGCAGCGGTTCAATAACGGGGTTGGCAGCGCTGTACAGCAATGCTTCGAGCGCGGACTGGACGGCGCGCTGGCTGATAAACGGGGCCAGGTTTGGTTCCACGGCAGCAATAAGCCCCATCACGAAAAGGCGACGCCCTGCCCGACTCTACTCTTGCAGACGCTCCTTGAGCGCCTGGCGCATGTCGCGCTCGGCGTCACGCTTGGCGATGCTGTCTCGCTTGTCGTAGAGCTTCTTGCCGCGCCCCAGCGCCACTTCCACCTTGGCGCGTCCGTTCTTCAGATACAGAATGGTCGGCACACAGGTATAGCCGCGCTCGCGGATGCGGCTGACGATCTGCGCGATTTGCTTTTTGTGCAGCAGCAGCTTACGCGCGCGCACCGGGTCGGTCTTGCCGTAGATACCGGCCTGCTCGTACGGCGTGATGTGGACGTTCAGCAGCCACAGCTCACCGCCCCGCTCCTCGACAAACCCGTCGCGCAGGTTGACCTGATTGTTGCGAATGGATTTGATCTCGGAACCCATCAGGACGATGCCGGCCTCGAACCGTTCTTCCAGCGCATATTCATGGCTGGCCTGCCGGTTCCGCGCAATGATCTTAAAGCCGCCCTCGGTCGTCTCTGCCACGATATTAGTCTTCCTGATCTGCCAGAAGCTGTTGCAACTGCCGCACGGCTTCGCCCAGCTCCACGTCTCGCCCGGTCGCATCCGGGATCATCGTAATATCCGGTTCCAGCCCGTTGTCGCTCAGCGCGCGGCCATCGGGCGTAAACCATTCGGCCGAGGTGATATGCAGCGAAGAGCCGTCCGACAGCGGGAAGATTTGCTGAATCGTGCCTTTGCCGTAGGTCTTCTGGCCGTACACCAGTCCACGCTCGTAGTCCTGCAGCGCCCCGGCCACCAGTTCTGCGCCGCTGGCCGTACCCTGATTCACCAGGATCGCGAGCGGCCAGTCGGTCGCCAGCCCGCCCTCGGTAGCGTAGAAGCTGCGCTCGCCGTCGGCGTCTCGCTCGGACACGAGCACACCTTCGCCGATAAACTCATCCGCCACATTGATCGATTCTTGCAGCAACCCGCCGCTGTTGTTGCGCAGGTCCACCAGCAGCGCGCTGATGTCCGCCGTGCGCAGGTCCGTCAGCGCGTTTTGCAGCTCTTGCGGCGTCCGGCTGGTGAAGCGCAGGACCTGGACATAACCCAGGCGCTCGTCTTCGGCCAGCACGCGCCAGATGACCGACGGCACGTTGATGACGTCGAACGGAATGAACACCGTCAGCGTCTCGTCGGACAAAGCGCGGCGCACGGTTAGCTCGACGCCGCTGTCGGGTTTGACTTCGCCGCGTAGCATCTGGTCGACCTGATCCTGCGGCGTGGCCGGGTCGAGGTCGGCGGCGTTCACTTGCAGCAGCACGTCGCCATCTTCGATTCCGGCTTCAGCGGCGGGGCCATCCGGGTACGGAAAGAGGATGATCTCGCCGGCTTCATTGCGCTGCACCAGCACGCCGATGCCGCCGTAAGTGCCGGCCAATACGTCGGATTCGCTTTGAGCGACCGGCGGGTCGATGAAGAAGGTATAGCGGTCGCCCAGCGCGCCGAGCATGCCCCGAATGGCGGCATACTCGCGCTCCTTGGCGCTCGGCTGTGTGCGTAGATAGTGTGAATCGAGCAGCCCCTGAACCTCGTCGAGCAGCGGATAGCCGGTCGTATGATCGCCCTGCGCCAGGACCGGCCGCGAAACCACCCCGACCGCGTCGCGAAAGAAGAAGCCGCCCGCAAAGACAGCCGCCAGCACCACGCCCATCGCAATACCGAGCAGCACGGGTCGTTTAAATTCATTCAAATTGCGAAAAACGTTTTGCATCAGCAGGTGCTTGTTACCTTATAGTGAGGTAGTGGGCATTCTAGCATTCACGGGA
>Ga0351860_1031_pt1 | contig 28392 bp, 22 predicted proteins | sample BONcelHFGM3001F8_FD_206791 | JGI IMG/M metagenome (GOLD analysis project Ga0351860, IMG submission 206791) | Enriched cells from coal bed in the Powder River Basin, Montana, United States - BONCAT cells FGM rep2 HSBNCT.FGM.300.1.F8 ...
TTTATATCTCTTTTCCTCGGTATTCCTGCAGGGGTATTACTTGCAATGAAGGATTTTCCAGGGAAAAAAATTATTATAAGCCTTATAAATACAGGTATGGGTTTACCTCCTGTCGTAGTGGGTCTCTTTGTAACGGTTTTCCTGTGGAGAAGCGGTCCTATGGGATTTCTGAAACTTCTCTATACACCTCAGGCTATGGTTATAGCACAGGTTATAATTGCTTTCCCTATAGTAGCAGGTCTTTCCATGTCAGCAATTCAGCAGCTTGACAGAAATATTTATATTCAGACCCTTGCCATGGGAGCTTCTAAATGGCAGGTTTTTGTCGTTATGTTAAAAGAAGCAAGATTACCACTGCTTGCAGCAGTTATGGCAGGTTTCGGAGGGGTTATATCAGAGGTAGGCTCAGTTATGATGGTAGGAGGAAATATAAAAAATCAGACAAGGGTTCTCACTACAGCCATAGTAATGGAAACAAACAAAGGTAATTTTGACATAGCTTTTGCTCTGGCAGGAATACTCCTTCTCATTACCTTCATGGTAAATCTCATTCTCACTCTTATACAGCAGAAAGAAAATTTTAGATAAAAAATGATTGACACAGTAACTATAAAAAATCTTAAAAAAGTTTACGGTAAAAATACAATTCTGGATATAGTAGAACTGACAGTAAAAAAAGGAGAATTTTTTACCATAATAGGCCCTAACGGTGCAGGAAAAAGTACACTGCTACTCATAACAGGATTACTCGAATCTTTTAATCATGGAGAAATTTCTATTTTCGGTCATATGATTGACAGTAAAACAGAGGTGTCTCTCAGAAGAAAAATTTCCTTCATATTTCAATCACCTCTTATGTACAGAATGACTGTTTTTGACAATATAGCCCTTGGTTTAAAATTCAGGCATAGAGACAGAAAAATTATAAAAGATAAAGTAAATAGCTGGATGGAAAAACTTGGCATAAGCCATCTCTCATCAAGACCTGGGACAAAACTTTCCGGAGGAGAAGCAGCCCGTGTAAGTATTGCCAGAGCCCTTGTAACAGAGCCGGAACTTTTGCTCATGGATGAGCCTTTTTCAGATTTAGACCCTCTTACAAGAGAAAAATTAATTTATGAATTTAAAGATCTCATCTCAGGCACAACAACAATATTTGTTACTCATGTGAGGGATGAAGCACTTATACTTGGAGACAAACTGGCCTTTATGGAAAAAGGAAGGATTTTACAGCATGGCACTCCTTACGAAGTATTCAACCATCCTGTCAATGAACAGGTCGCAGATTTTGTGGGAGTAGAAACAATACTGGAAGGATATGCAGATGAAGTAAAAGATAATCTTGTAACGGTAAAACTTCCGGGGGGAGAATTTATTAAGGCTACAGGCAATATAAAGAAGGGAGAAAAAGTAAAAATCTTTATAAGGCCCGAACATGTTATAATCGCTCATGAGGAAATTGATTTTAAAAGCAGCCTGAGGAATTGCTACAGAGGGAAAATAATAAATTTAATAGCCGCAGGATTCTATTACAGAGTTGAACTGGATTGTAACTTTCCGCTCATTTCCTATGTTACAAAACAGTCAGTAGAAGAAATGAATTTAACAGAAGAAAAAATTGTAAAGGCATGTTTTAAAGCAACATCTGTTCATATTATAAAAATTTAAAGGGAAATTGAGTATCAAAAAAGAATCTTATATAAGTAATTCATTAAGTGCAAGGTGTCACGTTTGAAAGGAGATTTTATATGAATTTCATTATTCCCCTCAATAAAATGGAAGAAGCTTTAAGCAAAGGTTTATACGGAGTGCTCAAAGAAGCGATCTTAATAGGAGACGATACATTGAGCAAAGGAGGAAAGGTAATAATAGAAAAGCAAACAGGCACCACTCCTGAAGTAGTTCAGGTATTTGAGAAAAAAGAAGATATGATTAAATGGTTTGAAGATTTTGCAGGTTTTAATAAATAGATGGCCCGCAACAATCATTCTCATGAGGGCCATACTGTTCTTTTAAGATAAAAGATTTTTTATTCTCTGCAATTCTTCTTCTGCATCATAATATAAATTCTTTTATAATTCCCTTTACAGGTTTTATATCCTTTATAAGGCCAACACTCTGTCCTGCCATGAGAGAGCCTTTCTCTGTATCGCCGTCAATAACGGCATTTCTCAATCCTCCTACCCAGAAATTTTCAACTTCATACCGGGCTATTTCTCTGGTGATTTCACCTCTTTAAATATATTATAATGCAAGCCTGACTGGAGAATAAAATTTAAGAATTCAAATAGGAGGGAAAGGCTATGTTTATAGAATTTATTAAAATACAGACTTGACGGAGATAAGTTAGTGAAACAGTAACTGCTATGGCAAATAATGGGATTGTATTTTTTTATTACCCTGCGTAAAACTTAATGAATGAGATTTCTTCAACGCATTACTTATTACGCATTACGACTCAATATCATAAATAATAGATTTTCTTTTAAATTTTCCATTCTGCAATCAATATCTTGACAGATTTTTTCTTATATGATATTATCCTACTAAGTTCTTAGTACTAAGTTATTAAAGACAATGAAAAAAGAGGATAAAAACATTACTAAAAATACATATTTACATCTCGGCGATCTGGAATTACAGATCATGAATATTATCTGGGATAAAGACAGCCCCTGTTCCGTAAGTGAAATACATGAAACTCTTTATCCTGAAAACAAAAGGGCTTACACTACAATTATGACAATAATGGGCAATCTATACAAAAAAGGTGTCCTTGAGAGAAAAAAAGAAGGAAATGCCTATCTTTACTTTCCTGTAAAGAAAAGAGAAGAAATAGCCCTTGGATTTATAAATAAAATAACAAAAGGTTTTTTCAAAAACAATATAGCAGAATTTTTCAGTTGTTTTCTTAAATCAAAAGATCTGTTGAGTGAACAGGAAATAGAAGAGCTTAAACAAAAAGTAGAACATTATGAGGAAGATTTAAAGGATAAATCTTAACTCTCCAGTATGTGTTTTGTACAAATTTTACACGGAATTTACGACAAAAATTCCCGGAAGAAAGTAAGAGATTTCAGAGAAAAAATGGCAGATTTTCTAATTATCTTTTTCAAAAAAATTGTTTATATGAATTTAAATCTCCTGGTTGCCACAGGGTTAGCATATATGATTGCCAGAGGGATAAAAAATCCGAAGATTAAATATATCATATGGTCTATGGTAATAGTACATTTCATATATGATCTGATATTTTACAATCCCTCTCTTTTACTGTTAAGCAAAATACCTGAACATGGAAGTATTGCAGTAGGAATGGCTTTTCCAAGTAAAAATATGAAGGCCATTCATGCTTCACTCTTTGATAATTATGACAGAGAGATTTCCTGCGGAGATGGAGCAGTTTATATGTTAGGCACAGAAAAGACTGTTTATATAAGCTTTTTTATAGTTTCACTCGGTATTTATCTTATCATTAATAATCTTATCAGGTATGTTTTATTCAGGAAAAAACTTTTAGAAACTTTTTCAGAGGAAATAACTATAGAAAAAAGTCAGGTAAAATTCAGTGATTATATAAATACTCCTTTTGTATTCGGATTAATAAAACCTGTTATTGTATTACCTCTGTCACTTAAATGCCACTGTAATGAAGAAGAATTACATGCCGTTATAAATCACGAAATAGCTCATATAGAAAGAAAAGACCATATTATTTTTACACTCTTAAACATGTTAAAATCATTATTTATTTTCATATTTCCTCTCGGTATAGCAATAAAAAAACTGGAAGAAACGGAAGAATATATATGTGACAGTATGGCTGTTCATAAGGTAAAAGAAAGAAAAGCAATAGAAAATGCCATGTTAAAACTGGTTAAATTGCAACATCAGGTACAGAAAATTGCTTATGCATGCCCGGCTTTTGCCAGGAATAAAAATATTATAGAAGGAAGACTGAAAAATATTTATTCAACTGAATATAAAAGAAGCTTCTGGTCTTCTCTGAATTCTGTAATAATATATATATTGAGCTTCATATTACTGTTCGGATGCAGTATATTTTGATAGCTGTCAGAAGTCAGCTTTTAAAAATTTAAAATTTTTTTTAAATCAAATTACTAAGATCTTAGTAGAATAATAAAAAGGAGGTGTTTATTTTTTCATAGAAGCTTACTAACGGACATGACTGATGCCAGTCACAACCAGGAATGAGGCTCTGTGCTCCCGTCACGCGTTACGCGTTACGCGTCACGATTCTCATATAAATTAATAGAAAATCAAGGAGGAAAAATATGTTATACAAAAAATTATTCACCATGTTTCTTGTCTGTTTGATCTTTACAGCACTTGCAAGGCTCGGGAGCTGTGAGGAAATCTCTCCCCCATCTGATGCAAAAATCATGGATTTAAGCAGTGTTTCAGAAGAGGAATTAATAAGTCTTTCACAATCAGATGCATCACAGATGGGGAAACTGATATTTTATGCACCGAAAGATTATGAAATGACTGTTAATTTAATGATATCAGGCTCTGTAGCAACATTACATGATAATGATAAACCTGTAAAAGTAAAATTTCACATGCCTCTATATGTCTATTTCCCATCTTCCGGCGATCCTGTTTTTTCAATAGATGGTAAGAAATGGGACACAGGAGACAAAATCTTCTGTGGTTCTATTTCTTTCGGATTTGGAGTAGATAAGGAAAAAAATGACGGAAAACCTGTATCAAATTTCTCTTTTGATCTCAATGTAAGAGACAATAAATAGTGAGTAGTGAGTAGTGAGCAGTGAATTTGTTCACTGCTCACTATTTATATATCTCGGAACAGAGTTCATTTAAACTCTTTTCATCCAGGAAGCCGTCTGCTGCTCCATGACATCCTATCTTATAAGAAGCAAAAACAACTGCTTTTTTCATAGCTTCACAGGGATTACCTGTTTTATTATAGAAATGAACAAAGGATGAGAAGAGGGCATCTCCTGCACCTATGGTATTTACTACATCTCTTGTATAAACTGCAGGTATTTTCTCTATAAAATTATCTCTTTTAACAGAAAGAAGGGCTCCTTCTCTACCAAGGCCTACAACTATAATTTCAGTTCCGTAAATATTCAATAAGTCTTTAATCCATTCTACCGGGTCACATGGAAGACTTTCATTACTCATAAACAGTATATCTGCATATTTCATAAAATCCTTATTGTAATCATCATAAATATTCGAAATGGCGTGAACATCTGTGGCTATCAATTTATTCATCTCTTTTGCTTTCTTAAGAAAAGGTCTGGAAAAATTGATATTACACAGTACTGACAGAGAGCACTCCTTTACTGACTCTAAAAAAAGCTCCTCTGGATATGCTTTTTCCTGTATATTTTTAAGATCTACATTGATCTGACGTTTTCCATCTCTATCAAATAAAATAATAGACTGGGCAGTATTGTCTATAGACTGAATGACATAATCTCCAGGAATATTATCAATTCCAAGGGTTTCTTTAACCATATGACCTGCTAAATCTTTACCTGTAATAGAGAGGAAATTAATAGTGTCACCAAGAACAGTGAGAGCTTTTGCCACATTATATCCAACACCTGAGACTGTGCTGTTTATTCCAAAGAAAGGATATCTTACAGGGAAATAAGGAACAGGAAAAGAATCTATTTTAAGAGTACTTTCTATATTAATAAGTCCTGATACAAGTATATTTTTCATTAAAATACTTAGGAACGACAATTAAATAACTGTCTCAAATATATTAAATCGTGACGCGTAACGCGTGACGCGTGACGCGAGGAAAGAGACAATTAATAAAATTCTATTCCTTACTCCCTGAATATAATTGATAAAAATTATTTCACTTCAGTATAATTTAGCAGAAAAAATTTGTAAAGTTGAAATATGAAAATAAAAAATTTTTTCTAAAAAATTAAAAAGGGAAAATTTAATAAATGTAGAATATAAACGGGTTAAGAATATAGGTCAAAATAAAATCAGCAGGAGGTTATGTAATATGCCAGACAAAGCAAAAAAATTCGGACAACTTATCGCAAAGTGCTGGGCAGATGAGGAATTTAAAAAGAAGTTTAAAGCTGACCCGGCAGCAGTAATCAAGGAACATGGAATAGATTTACCAGCAGGTATAAAACTTCATGTCCATGAAACAACTGAAAAAGAAGCCCATATAGTTATACCACCAAAGCCATCAAAAGAAATGGCAGATGCACAGCTTGATAAGGTAGCAGGCGGCGGAGGCAGTTCAAACACTGCCGGCACCATAGGATGCGCCTGTATTGTCACAGCCGGAACGGCTTACAGTCACTAAAAAACAATAAAAAACTTTAATAAAAGAACCCTCAGGGGATATACCCCGTAAGGGTTCTTTTACTAAGGAATAAAATTTAATTAATAGTCTCTTTCCTCGCGTGACGCGTCACGCGTTACGCGTCACGATTTAATATATGTGAGACAGTTATTTAATTTTCATTCCTAAAGCGGCTTAAACCTTAAAAAACTTTTGAGAAAGGCTTAATTTTGTCATATAAACTTGGTTTCAAAAAACATTTCCGAATAGAAATATCTAAAAAAGAATTACTGGTTTTCCTTCTTTCAGAGATAGAAAATTTTGTATTGAAAGGCCAGATCTATACAGAGCTCGCTCCATTCCTTGATGGGACAAAGGATATGGACGAAATTGTAGATAGCCTGATTTCTGTAATATCTCCTGCAGAAATATATTATGCCCTCGAGATAATGAAACAAAAAGGATATATTACAGAACTGGAACATAATCTTCCTGAGAGAGAACTTGCCTACTGGCATCAAATGGGGATTGATAAAGAAATAAAAGAAAAACTTGCAAATACAACTGTTTATGTAAAGTCCTTTTCTTCTATTGATATGTCTTCTCTCCTGTGTGCCATTAAATCTCTTGGAATGAATGCGGTAAAAGAAGAAAAATCCCTTAAAGATAAAGCAGCAGGCACAGAGATTTTTCTTTATGCAGTAGATGATTATCTACAGCAGGAACTCGGTGACATTAACAGGAAAGCTCTGCAAAATAATCAGACATGGATGATAATGAAACCCATGGGATCAATTATATGGCTTGGCCCGATTTTTATTCCCCTTATTACAGGATGCTGGGAGTGTCTTGCACAGCGTCAGAGAACAAAAAGAGATATACACCTTTTTATTCAGACAAAAAAGGAAAGTTCAGAGCCTTTAATAATATCCCTGGGAAGTTTACCTTCTACTGTGGAGATTGCCTGTCAGGCAGCAGCACAGCAAATTGCTTCATGGGTTATGAAAAAGGAAGACAGTCTTCTCCCGGGAAAGGTAATAAGCCTTAATACAATAACACTCAAATCGGAAGAGCATATCCTTGTAAAAAGACCTCAATGTCCTCTATGCGGTAATGAAAAATCTTCTATAAAACCTGTAACGTTAAAAAATCAGAAGAAAAATTTTATTCTCGGCAGCGGCCACAGGACTCTTTCAGCAGAAGAAACCTTCAGAAAATATTCACACCATATAAGTAACATTACAGGTGTTGTAGATAGTCTTATACCTGGGTACGTCGAAGAGAATGATATAATACATGTCTATTTCGCAGGACATAATTCTGCTATAAAACAGCAAAATATGTCTACCCTTGAAAAACACCTGAGAAACCTCAATGCAGGTAAAGGCACAACAGATATTCAGGCAAAAACCGGTGCTCTCTGTGAAGCAATAGAAAGATATTGCGGATTATTTCAGGGAGATGAACAGAGGGAGTTAGCAAGTTACAGAAAAATTAAAGATAAAGCCATATTACCAAATGATTGCATGAATTACAGTGAAGAACAGTATAAAAACAGAGATCTTACCAACCCTCATGCCCACCATTTTCAGATAGTACCACTTCCTTTTGATGAGGAAATCCCTGTGGAATGGACTCCTGTATGGTCTCTCACCAGACAGGAATACCGCTATATTATAAGCAGTTACTGTTACTACGGCTATCCCTATCCTGAAGGTCATTTTTTTTCCTGGCCTAATTCAAATGGCTGTGCTTCAGGCAATACTATTGAAGAAGCAATACTTCAGGGATTTTTTGAACTTGTTGAAAGAGATGCAGTGGGCATCTGGTGGTATAATAAAATCGTAAGACCGGCTGTTAATATAGAAAGTTTTAATATACCTTATGTATTAAAATTAAAAGAATTCTATGAAAAAAATAACCGTCATATGTGGGTAATCGATATAACAACAGACCTTGGAATTCCCACTTTTGTAGCACTGTCACGGAGGATAAAAGGAGAACCGGAAGAAATAGTCTTTGCATTCGGCTCCCATTTTGATCCGTCTGTTGCCCTTTTAAGGGCTGTTACTGAAATGAATCAATTTATGCCTCATATGTTTTCAGGCACTCCGGGGGAATATACCTATAAGGATAAATTTGCTATTTCCTGGTGGACAACTGCCAGACTGGCAGAAAATCCCTATCTTGCACCAGATGGATTGAGAGAAAAAAAGTTTTCTGACTATGAAGATATATCTTCCGATGATTTACTTACAGATATAAAAATCTGTCAGAAAATAATAGAAGATCTCGGCATGGAACTTCTGGTTCTCGACCAGACAAAACCTGATGTGGGATTGAATGTGGCAAAGGTAATTGCTCCGGGTATGAGACACATGTGGCAGAGAGTGGGGCCAGGCCGTCTTTATGAAGTTCCTGTAAAAATGGGCTGGCTTAAAAAACCAAAAAAGGAAGCAGAACTTAATCCTGTTGCAATTTTTGTATGATTATGAAAGATCTTATCCTCACTTTTCGGGAAGACATAAACATCCATTATGGAAATGATGGTGAAATTTTTTTACAGAATGAAGTTATATCAATGAATATGACCGGACCAACACCTGGCATAAAGGCTTTTATTCAGAAACTGGGGGGAGAAGGGGCCACTGAAGATGAACTTGCCGATATGGTAATCGATATGGACGGTATTGAATCTGCTGCTCTTTTTTATTATCATCTTGAAAGATTTACAGGACTTTCCATGGTCTGCCGTACAATCTATTACAACAAAACTCCCTTTGCCACAATGGAACCGGTTTCATTTTATTTTAAATGGAAAGATGACTTTAATATAAAAGATGAAAAATTTATCCTCTCCCGCTTTGCTTTAATAAGAAGAGAAAAAAATACTTCAATTCTGGAATCACCTCTTTCATACTGTCGTATCATATTACATGACAGCAAGAGCTTTGAAATTATTCATATGCTGAATAAAGAAAAGACTGTAGAAGATATATGCAGCACAATTACAGACAGAAATTTAATTATTACTTTTCTTGGACTGCTTTTAAATAATGGTTTTCTCATAGAAATAGACAATGAAGGAAATAATCCGGAAGAAGAAAATGAAGCTCTTCGTCAGTGGGAATTTCATGATCTGCTCTTTCATAATATTCATCGTACCGGTCGTCATAATTATCCCCATGGCGCCACCTATTCTTTTTTCAATGAAATAGAACCGAGACCGCCTTATAAAGAGCCTATGACCGGCACAGGAATAAGTCTCTTCAAACCTGATATGGAAAGACTTATGGCAGAAGACTATCCTTTTACACTTGTCATGGAAGAAAGAAAAAGTATAAGATCTTATGATGATAAACCTGTCAGTTTAGAACAGTTAGGAGAATTTCTCTACAGATCTTACAGAATAAAAGAGGTTAAAAATTCTGCCGATGGCGACATGTATGATATTACCGTAAGACCCTGTGCAGGAGGGGGAGCCTGTTATGAACTAGAATTATACCCGGTAGTAAATAAGTGTGTTGGCCTTTCTTCCGGCATATATCACTATGATGCTTTTCATCATAAACTTCACAGTCTTACAGAAAGAAATGATACAGTGGAAATATTGCTTAAGAAAGCCTATGTATCTGCAGCAAAATTTTGTATCCCCGAAGTTTTGATTATAATTACTGCAAGATTTCAGAGGCTTTCCTGGAAATACAGAGGAATGGCCTATGCTACCGTATTAAAAAATGTGGGAGCCCTTTATCAGAATATGTATCTTGTAGCAACTGCTATGGAACTATCTCCCTGTGCTCTCGGCAGCGGTGATTCAGAATTGCTCTGCCGTAATACAGGTCTCGATTATCTGGTTGAATCGCCTGTAGGGGAATTTATGCTTGGAAGCAAGAGGATATAGAAAGGAATTTTTATGCACATAGCTATATGTACTCTGGCCCCTGTAAAAAATACCCTGGAAAATGAAGAAGAAAACTCTCTTCCTGTTTCTTTCAGGCTTTGCTGTCCTTATAATATTTATCTCCTTGCTGCCATTATGGAACAGGGAGGCTATGAAATTGCCATAAAAGACTGGAACGGCAAAGTATATAACCCTCAGGAGATGTTCAACGAACTTCTTAATTTTGACGTAATAATGTTCTCAACTAATTCCTGGAACTGGCATCCCATAAGATGTCTCATAGAAAAACTCCGTTCAATGAGAGAGGATCAGATAATTGTAATTGGAGGCCTGCAGGCAACAATTTTTGGGCAAAAAATCACAGAAGAATTTCCTGTGAATTATGTGGTAAGAGGAGAAGGAGAAAAATCTGTAATTCCCCTTCTTCGGCTTATAGAAAAAAAAGGCAGAGAAGATGAAGTTCCCGGCCTGGTATATAAAAAAAATGGAGAAATACACTTAAACCCCATGTCTCCATTAATGACGCCTGAAGAAATGGCACTTCTGCCTGTACCTCTCTATGAAAAGCTCCAGGATAAAACATACGACTGGCTTTCCATAGAATCCTCAAGGGGATGTGTCAATAACTGTATCTATTGTGCTGTGCCCTATAAGAGAAACTGGCGTCCTTTAAGTGCAAAAGCCTTTGTTGATCATATAGAAGCTTATATCCCCTATCTCGGGAAAGTATCGAAAGGGAAATTTTTCTTTATTGATGACAGTTTTATAATAGATGTCAATAGAGCAAGAGAAATAGCCGGCCTCCTCAGGAAAAGAAAGATCGACATAAAGGCCATATGGCATGGCCATGTAATGGAACTATTTGAGAGGGAAATGCTCACTGAACTTGCTCCTTATACTGATATCATAATTGTCGGGGCAGAATCATTTCATGAAGAAACTCTGAAAAAAATAGGAAAGACTTTTAAACCTGAAGATATTCTAAAAGGTACGGGAATAGCTGTGAAAGCCGGCATATCAAAAAAGCTATTATTTTCATTTATTATAGGTTTTCCCTGGCAGAATAAAGAAATTATTATAGAGGAAATAAATCAAATCTACGATCTTGTATCCACAACCGACGCCTGTGCTCTGATAAACTGGCTCACATTAAATCCCGGTTCTCAAATATGGAATGAATTTTATGGCAAAAAGAAAGTTCCTCTGAGGGACTATGGGAAACTTTATGATGAATGGGGAGAAGAGGCATCTTCTCTTAATTCTCAGGAAAAAGAAGAAATAAATTTTTATATCAGATATCTGCAAAATACCATTCCCTGTGGTAAATTAACTCTGGCAGTACCAATAAAATCCTATAAAATACTGGTCTGAATTTACAAAAAGTTTTTTTTAAAGAGGATGGAAAGGAATTTTTATGAACATAGCCCTGTGCACTTTACCCACTACTATGAGAAATAAAGAGAATAAAATCACACAAATTGAAGGTAAATATCTTTACAGAACTTCCTCTCCTTATAATATTTACCTCCTTGCAGCAATTATGGAACAGGCAGGTTATGAAATAGTAATTAAAGACTGGATAAGTAATGATTTTGATATTGATGAAGCTCTTAAAGAACTACTTGACTTTGATGTGGTAATGATTTCCTGTCCTTCATGGTCATGGATACCTGTCAGATTTATCATAGAAAGTCTTCATTCCATAAGAAAAGATCAGATATTTGTCCTGGGGGGAATCCATGAACCACTTTTTTATGAAGAAACTATAAAAGAAATTCCTGTTAATTATGTAGTTTACGGAGAGGGAGAAAAAGCTGTAGTACCTTTGCTTAAGGCTATAGAAAAAAAGATCTCCCCCGGAGAAGTGCCGGGAGTGATTTATAAAGAAAATGGAAAAATCCATAAAAATCCTCCTGCACCCTTACTGACAGGAGAGGAACTGGGAAATCTTCCTTTACCTTTATATGAAAGGCTTCCTTCCGGCATATGTAAGTGGCTTGCTATAGAATCATCCAGGGGATGTGTAAATAACTGTGCCTTTTGTTCCGTGCCCTATAAGAAATCATGGAGGCCCCTCGGTGCAAAAGCTTTTGTTGACCGTATAGAAGCTTCTATTCCCTGCCTTCCCAGAGTTTCTGCCGGAGAGTTTCTGATTATAGACGATAGTTTTATAATAAATGTAAAAAGAGCCAGAGAAATTGCAGGGGAATTAAAAAAAAGAAAGATAAAAATCAAAGCAATCTGGAATGGACAGGTGAAAGAATTATTTGAGAAAGAAATGCTCTCTGACCTTGTTCCTTACACCGCCGGCATATTGCTTGGCATAGAGTCCTTTGACAGAGAAACCCTCAGAAAAATAGGGAAAAAATTCAGTCCGGAAGACATATTAGCCGGAACACAGGTCGCTAAAGATCTTGGAATTTCAGAAAAGCTTATATTATCATTTATTATAGGTTTCCCCTGGCAGAATAAAGAAATGATTATCAGTGAGATTGACAGAATTTACGATCTTATCTGTACAACCGGAGGCATTGCTATTATAAACTGGTTAATATTGCATCCAGGCTCTCAGATGTGGAGTGAATATAACAGGGGAGAAAATGTCCATTTTGATAATCATATCACTCACTGGAGAGAATGGTATAAGAGATTATCTCCTGATGATATGCATGAGATCATAATGTATATTACCTATCTCCAGACTACTCTCCCTCATGGAGCTTATCGTATCCAGGCTGTTTCACATCTCTGTAAAAATGTGGACTGATTATAATAAAGGACTTTTATTATGCTTATAGCTTTATGCATTCTCGCACCTATGGAAAATAAAGAAGGAAACTTTGTTTCTGTAAAAAATACCTTTACTTACAGGATTTCCTGTCCTTATAATATCTATCTCCTTGCTGCCATTATGGAACAGGGAGGATATGAAATTTCTATAAAAGACTGGTATGCGAAAGAATATGAACTGCAGGAAGTAATTGAAGAACTTATTGAATTTGATGTAATAATGATATCTTCCAATTCATATAACTGGTATTCCTCCAGAGTGGTTATAGAAAAACTTCGCTCTATGAGACAGGATCAGATAATTGTAGTTGGAGGCATGCAGGCAACACTTTTCGGACAAAAAATCATAGAAGAATTTCCTGTCGATTATGTGATAAGAGGAGAAGGAGAAAAATCTGTAATTCCTCTTCTTCGGCTTATAGAAAAAAAAGGCAGAGAAGATGAAGTTCCCGGCCTGGTATATAAAGAAAATGGAGAAATACACTTAAACCCCATGTCTCCATTAATGACACCTGAAGAAATGTCACTTCTGCCTGTACCTCTCTATGAAAAACTACAGGATAAAGCATACAACTGGCTTTCCATAGAATCCTCAAGGGGATGTGTCAATAACTGTATCTATTGTGCTGTGCCACATAAGAGAAACTGGCGTCCTTTAAGTGCAAAAGCCTTTGTTGATCGTATAGAAGCTTATATCCCCTATCTCGGGAAAGTATTGACAGGGAAATTTTTCTTTATTGATGACAGTTTTATAATAGATATTAATAGAGCAAGAGAAATAGCAGGACTACTCAGGAAAAGACAGATTGACATAAAGGCCATATGGAACGGCCATATAAAGGAACTATTTGAGCATGAAATGCTCATTGAACTTGCTCCATATACTGATTGCATACTTGTTGGAGCAGAATCCTTTCATGAAGAAACTCTGAAAAAAATAGGAAAGACTTTTAAAGAGGAAGATATTCTAAAAGCCACGAAAATCGCTGTAAAACTCGGTATATCTGAAAAACTTTTATTTTCATTTATTATTGGTTTTCCCTGGCAGAATAAAGAAATTATTATAGAGGAAATAGATAAAATTTACGATCTTGTATCCACAACCGGAGCCTGTGCTTTGATAAACTGGCTCACATTAAATCCCGGTTCTCAAATATGGAATGAATATTACAGGAAAAACAAGGTATCTTTTCGTGATTACGGCATACTTTTTGGTAAATGGAAAGAAGATGTATATCCTGTTAACGGCCAGGAACTGAAAGAAATAAACTTTTATATACAATATCTGCAGAATACTATTCCCGGAGGAGAATACAGGTTCAGAGGGAAATAATACAGCAGGTATTTATCTGATCAGTAAGGAATGACAGTTAAATAACTGTCTCAAATATATTAAATCGTGACGCGTAACGCGTAACGCGTGACGCGAGGAAAGAGACTATTAATAAATTTCCATTCCTAAAATAAGGAGTTTTGTTATGCTTGTAGCTTTATGCGGTCTCGCCCCTATGGAAAATAAAGAAGGAAACTTTGTTCCTATAAAAAATACCTTTGCTTACAGAAGTTCCTGTCCTTATAATATCTATCTCCTTGCTGCCATTATGGAACAGGGAGGATATGAAATTTCCATAAAAGACTGGAATGGCAAAGTATGTGAAATACAGGAGATTCTTGAGGAACTTCTCAGGTTTGACGTAATAATGATGTCAAGTAATTCGTGGAACTGGCATCCCACCAGATGGCTCATAGAAAAACTCCGCTCTATAAGAGAGGATCAGATAATTGTAGTTGGAGGACTGCAGGCAACACTTTTCGGGCAAAAAATTATTGAAGAATTTCCTGTCGATTATGTGATAAGAGGAGAAGGAGAAAAATCTGTAATTCCTCTTCTTCGGCTTATAGAAAAAAAAGGCAAAGAAAATGAAGTTCCCGGCCTGGTATATAAAGAAAAAGGAGAAATACGCTTTAATCCCCTGTCTCCATTAATGACACCTGAAGAAATGTCACTTCTGCCTGTACCTCTCTATGAAAAGCTCCAGGAAAAAACATACAACTGGCTTTCCATAGAATCCTCAAGGGGATGTGTTAATCACTGTATCTATTGTTCCGTTCCCTATCAGAGAAGCTGGCGCCCTTTAAGTGCAAAAACCTTTGTTGATCGCATAGAATCTTATATACCCTATCTTGGAAAGACATTGACAGGGAAATTTCTCTTTATTGATGACAGTTTTATAATAGATGTGAATAGAGCAAGAGAAATAGCTGGCATCCTCAAAAAAAGACAGATTGACATAAAGGCCATATGGAACGGCCATGTAATGGAACTATTTGAACAGGAAATGCTCATCGAACTTGATCCATATACTGATGCCATACTTGTAGGGGCAGAATCCTTCCATGAAGAAACCCTGAAAAAAATAGGGAAAAATTTTAGACCGGAAGATATTCTGAAAGGTACGGAACTTGCCGTAAAACTCGGTATATCTAAAAAGCTATTATTTTCATTCATTATCGGTTTTCCATGGCAGAATAAAGAAACTATTATAGAGGAAATAAATAAAATTTACGATCTTGTAACCACAAGCGATGCATGTGCTATTATTAACTGGCTCATATTAAATCCCGGATCACGCATATGGAATGAATATTACAAAAAAAATAAGGTACCTCTCCATGATTATAGAAAACTTTATGATAAATGGAAAAAAGAAGTATTTCCTCTCAGTACTCAGGAAATACAGGAAATAATTTATTATATTAAATATCTGCAGAATACTATTCCCGGTGGAGCATACAGGTTTCAGGAACATTCCACTATTTATGATAAGATCGGGTAAGTAAGTGAAGAGTGAAGGGTGAAGAGTATTTATAATCCCTTCACATTTCACGCATCCCCCTTCACGAATATACTAAAATCAGTTTCAAATTAACTACTACCTGATTTATGAGGGACCGACTATGAGCGATATCTTACTTGTATCCGCACCTTTAAAGCATAATGAATTTGCCATAAAAATTATGGCAGAAAACATGGGTATTCTCTATCTTGAAGCATCTCTTAAAAAGGCCGGATACAGCTGTTACATTATCGATAGTATAGCCTGTGGCCTATCTTATGAAAGTACTCTAAAAGAAATTCTCTCCAACCGTCCGGCTATTTTTTTAGGCTTTTCAGTTTTTTACAATAACATAGGAAATACAATCAGAATGATAAGAGATGTGAGAGAAAAAGGTTTTAGAGGTCATATTACAATGGGCGGCATGTGGCCGAGTTTTAAATATAAAGAAATACTCAATCAGATACCAGAAGTGGATTCCGTAGCAGTAGGAGAAGGGGAATTTCTGTCAGTAAGTCTGGCAGATTCTATATCTAAAGGAAAAGATTACAGCAATATCAATGGTCTGGCAACCAGAGGAAGAGATAATTCTATAATCTTCACTCCCGGAAAACTTCAGGATAATATCGATATTTTCCCTTTGCCGGAGAGAAATGGGTATTATTCTGACATAATCAAAGAGGCTGATGAAGTTTCTATTCTATCCAGCCGTGGCTGTCATGGGAGATGTACTTTTTGCACCATAGCATCTTACATTAAATTATGCGGAGGGAAAAGATGGCGCCCCCGTGATCCGGTAAGGGTAGTAGATGAAATAGAAAATATTATTAATAATACAGGTATTAAAAATTTTCGCTTTTTAGATGATAATTTCATAGGCCCGGGGCGGATAGAAAGAGAAAACAGCCTTTTATTTGCACAGGAGATTATAAGAAGAAAACTCGATATTAAATTTATTATATTTCCACGCATAGAGGGAATTGAATATGAATTATTCAGTAAATTAAAAGAAGGAGGCCTTAAATCTGTTGATCTCGGAATAGAATCATTTTCAGAAACACAGCTGAAAAGATATAATAAAATGGTAACAGTAGAGAAAAATCTGAAAGCCATAGAAATACTAAAAAAACTCAATATATCCTATAACTGTTATCTCATATTTATTGATCCCTATGTAACTCTTGAAGAAATGAAAGAGAACCTTCTTATGGTTGATAAGATAGGTCTGGAGCATTTTTCAGGATTTCCCATAGCAAACTTCCTCACTTTAAACCAGTATCAACCAATTTTCAGACTCTGTCTAAAAGACGGGTTAGTAAAAAATTTCCATCAGGAAGATATTGATAATCTTAATATTGAATATTCACTATTTCATAGTAATGTCAGTGACATAGTAAAAGCAAGTACTCTGATCTTTGAAATTTATTATAAGTGTTTTAATAAACTGGATGAAATGAAAAAAAGAATGCCATCAAAACAGTGGGGCAGAATATGCGGGGAAATATGCAGTGCATTAAAAAACAGTTTTTACAAATACTTTCGTGAATGTCTTGATAGCGGGCAGGAAGGACCCAAATTTATCGATTCAAAGATGGGGCATATATATGAACATATTTGCTCTTTTGCTGATACAATTACAGGAGAAGATATTTTGGAATTTAAAGAACATATTATAGATATTGATGGTATAAAAATTTCCACATTACCCGAATATTCAGATTATTTTCCCTGCTTCCAGTTTTTACCTTTCACATAGGACAATTTTTTCAATCCATTTCACTGCTTCTGTTACTCCATTCGGTTCCTGTCTCATTTTTTCTCCAAGTATGACAGCTCTTTTTCGAATATCTTTATTTTCAATAAGCTCTCTAATTCCCTTCACAAGAGATTTTACATTGAGCCTGTTCTGAGGGATGGGTCTGGGTCCCACTCCAAGATCTGACACTCTTTTAGCCCAGAAGGGCTGATCCATAAAAAAAGGACATACCAGAGTGGGAAGTCCTGCTCTGAGACCAGAATCAGTCGTTCCAAATCCTCCGTGATGAATTACTGCGCTTACCTTCTTAAAAAGCCAGTCATATGGAACATAGGTCATAGAATATATTCTGTCGTTATTTTCAAGTTCCATTCCTCCCCAGCCTTTGACTATTATTGCTCTCTGCCCTGTAATAGAGAGTGCTTCAAGAACAATGTCTGTTACTTTTTTCGGATCCCACAGAGTCATACTGCCAAATCCTATATAAAGAGGAGGAGAACCGGCATCTAAAAACCTGAGAAGATCTTCAGGAGGTTCCCAGGCATCCCCTTCTTCCAGGATAAGTCTTCCAGAGAGAAAAGCATTGTCAGGCCAGTCAGAAGGCCGGGGAAGCAGAGTTGGTGAAAAATGGTATAGAATTGGAACGGCTTTTCCGCTCAGATCATGGAATTCAGCAGTAAATATCTCTCTTATAAGCGGACGGGGAGGAAGATAAAGAATCTGTTTACGCCAGTAATTAATCCTCTGTTCAAAAGTAATAATCTGCATAAACCTGTAAATGACATGAGAAAATCGGTTATAAAGCCTGCCAAATGAAACAGGAGGCATAGGAATACTGGGGAACTCCCATGTAGGAGTTAATAATGGCATTGCAGATGAAAGTATTAAGGGAACATCAAGAGCCTGGGCAATATCCAGAAGCCCTACTATCATATGATGGCCTATTATGACATCTGCCCACTGTGCTGCTATCCAGGCATCTACAAATTCTTTAAACTTTGAAGGAAGAATATGATGGCGAAGTCTGTAAGGAGTTATATTACCTTTTTTACGTAATACCTCTCTGCCGCTTTCTGTTTTCATGACTGTTTCATAATCACTGGAAGTGCCGTAAAAAGATATGCCATGACTTTCAACAAGATCTTTAAAGTTCTTTCCGCCGGCAAGTTTCACTTCATGGCCGGCAGACTGTAAACCCTTTGCAAGGGCTATATGGGGGATAATATCTCCATAGGTTCCGCTTACGATTATATTTATTTTCAGACGTGACGCGTGACGCGTAATGCGTGACGGGTGAAACTGTTCATCACTCACTACTCACTGCTCACCTTCTGCCTGTTTCTGTAATTCTCTACAAGTTTTTCTGTATGTTCATAATAAATGGGAACCAGTTTAAACAGAGAAAAACCCATTTTCTTAAATTTTCTCACATCAAAATGAACATTGGGATATAAAATCCATTTAGAACAGACCTGTTCATGAAGTTTCTCTTTACTCTGAAAACGCTTCGAAACTTCTCTGTAACATTCATGGCCCTGACAGCAGTGGTCACAGATGGAATTGGCGAACAAAATAATTTTCTCCTTATGTTTTACACCTTCCAGGAATTCGTCGCTTTTATTGTATTCCGAAGGTATAACGGCATAATCGTACAGCTCAAGTGCTCTGTCAATTTTTTCGTAATTATTCAGTACTTTTATACTGCTTGCTTCAATTATATAGAGAGGATAATCTCTTTTAATTCTTCCGGCAAGTTCATCATTGACACATATAACACCATTACCCCTGCGGTGATATCTCTCCAGAAGTTTACGGGAAGAATTATAATCTTCTTCGCTGAAATTGTGATTTGACAGGGTGAGCATAAAATTAAGATTATGTTTTTCAAGAAGATCAATTTGTTCACCACTTAAAGCAGAATTCTTTTTCGTTTTACTCAGCCATCCGCCATAAAGTGGTGACTCTATGTCTGCAGCACCATAAACACTTCCAATTTGAGTGAAATCAATATAGTTATAAAGCAGTTTAATTCCATCAATAATATCAATATCTCCCGGGAAGCGTCTGCCGGAAACAGTATAGGTGATTCCTTTATCCCGGAAGCCGGCAAAATCTTCTATAATATTATCAAGACTCAGGTAATATCTTTTTTCACTCATTTTAATCATCTACTTTTCATTGGGATTTTCTGAATTACAATAAAAACTAATATCTGAAGGGTTAAAATTATTTATTCTTTCAAAGTAGCTTTTATCCTTTTAATTTTACAGTTACCTTCATAATTTTCTTGCCAGATAGACTATAAATAGATCTTGACAGAAACTTTTACTTGATATTTACTATAATAAAAATATTTCAAACAGGAAGGATACACATGTTAAAAGAAATAAATTCTCCAGACAAAGCATTTCCCAGAGTATATGTTGAAATTTCAGGCATATGTAATGCTAAATGCCCTTACTGTGTTACAGGAGCAAAAAACCAGCCGGAAGGTAAATTTATAGATCTCCATCTCTTCAGACAGATTCTAAAATATGTTACAGATAAAGGCATATTCGATAAAAACACAGGCACTCTGTGGCTTTATAAATGGGGAGAACCTTTCCTTCATCCAAAATTTCCGGACATTATCGATATTATCAATGATTTTCAAATGAACTATATGATAAGTACAAATGGATCAATAGTACCTGAAATTAATCACTCTACAGTTAAATATTTAAAGACCCTCTATTTTTCCATGCCTGGCTTTTCACAGAATTCCTATGATAAAATCCATGGTTTCTCCTTTGAGAAGATAAAAGAAAATATAACCACTATAGTAAATAAACTGAAAGACCATTCCTATGATAAAGAAATTACGATTTTATATCATGTCTACAGGTTTAATATGGAAGAAACTGCTCTCTGTAAAGAATTTGCATCAAGCCTGGGCATAAACATTTTCCCCTATTATGCAGGTATTATGGATTTCTGGCAGCAGATAGCTTTAATTGAAGGAACCATGGAAAAGGAAAAATTAGATAGATTATCACAGGATTATTTTCTTGATTATTATTATGCATTTTTCAGTATGAAGAAAAAAAACTGTAGACTCCCGGGAGAAACCTTTTCCATAGATGAATATGGCAATGTAGGAACCTGCTGCCAGATACCTGCCAATCATCCGGACTATTTATGCGGAAATCTATTTAAAGATGATCTGGAAGACATATTAAAGAAAAAATTTTCACAGCCTTTCTGCAAAACCTGCAAGGACTACGGCATGGCTTTTGATAATTCCTGGGATCATTCATTCAATAAATAAAACATGTATTACAAAAAATTTATTACAGACTCAAAATTTCTTCATAAAAGTTTACATAATTTTAACATATTTATATGTTATTTTTCACCTGACTCCTCTATAATATTTAAAGAGAGTAAAATTTCAGGAGGAGACTTTTATGAGAAGTATAGGAGAGACAATAAGTTCAAAAATACAAACCTTTTACAAGGGACCCCAGAATATAAGCAAAACTCAGGCACAGAAACTTATGGAGCTTGAGAAAGAAGAGAGATTAAGAGATAAAGTAGATACAAATGTTTTTTACTCGGAAAACTCCGGAGCTGCCGAATGTTTTGAATATCTGACAAAACATAGATCTATATTTGTAGCAACTTCCACAGGTGATCAGATAAGAGAAATAAAAGATCCACAGGAATTAGACACTATAGAAACAAAACAAGAACTGAGTGAAAAAGAAAAGAAAAATCTGGACATACTGTTTGACACAAATGAAGAGGTTATTTCAAAAGTTTCCCCAAAAATATTACAGAGACTATCCAGAGAAGGAAGGGTTAAAGCCAGTGATGATAGCCAGAATGAGAGAGGATTATGTTTTGATAATGCTCAATTCAATCTCCTGGACAATAAACCTGTATTCATAGCAAGAACAGGCACAAAATCTTCCCCTGCACAGGAAGTACGAAACATGAAAAGTCTTTTCCTTATAACAGAGGATAAAGAAAAAGTGGAGCCGTCAAAGATTGAAAACTGGAATATAAGCGGAATTCCACAGAAGAAAGAAGAAAAAGTAGAAATCCCCTCTTCTGTAAAACTGGAAGATCTGAATGATGCCTTTTTTGAAAAACTGGATGCTTATTATGACCAGAATTTCTATTACCCTACTCTGGATTTCGGCTATCTTGAAGAGGGACAAAATAAAGATGCAGATGATATGATAAATAAGATTCTCGCACAGGGAAATATCGTTGCAGTGGAAGGCAGAATGTTGTATGAATATGGTTACAGCGAAGACAATTACGAACCTTATTCACAGGATATAAAGGTACTTGTAGACGGGAAATATTATGAAAAGCCGCCTGAAGTGGTAGAGGTAACAGTGCCTTTAGATGAAAAAGACAGAGTAAAAATCCCATCTACTGTAAAACTGGAAGATCTCAATGATGCTTTTTTTAAGAAACTGGACACATACTATGACCAGAATTTCTATTACCCTACACTGGATTTCGGATATATTGAACCGGGAGAAAATAAAGATGCAGATGATATGATAGATAAATTAGTCAAAAAAGGAAATATAGTTGCAGTGGAAGGCAGAGCCATATCTGAACATGGCTACGGCGAAGAAGATTACGAACCTTATTCACAGGATATAAAGGTACTTGTAGACGGGAAATATTATGAAAAGCCGCCTGAAGTGGTAGAAGTAACAGTGCCTTTAGATGAAAAAGACAGAGTAACAATCCCATCTACTGTAAAACTGGAAGATCTGAATGATGCCTTTTTTGAAAAACTGGACACATACCATGACCAGAATGGTTATTACCCCACTCTGGATTTCGGATATATTGAAGATGGACAGAATAAAGATGCAGATAATATGATAGATAAGATACTCGCACAGGGAAATATCGTTGCAGTGGACGGCAGAATGTTGTATGAATATGGCTACAGTGAAGATGACTACGAACCTTATTCAGAGGATATAAAGGTAATTGTAGACGGGAAATATTATGAAAAGCCGCCTGAAGGGTAATATATAGAAAAAACACTGGAATATAAATTTTCTCCTGTAGTAAGAAAAAACTCCCTGACCGGGAGTTTTTTCTATATAAAATAAAAACTTGACATTTTATATACCGATTGGTATACTAATTATATTATGGACAACAGAGAAAATATATTAACCTGTGCATTAAACCTGTTTTCATCCCGTGGTTACGATGGAGTCAGTGTTCAGGAGATTGTAGAGTCTGCCGGAATAACAAAACCGACACTCTATTATTATTTCGGAAGCAAAGAGGGACTTCTGGAATCTATTATAGAGGCAAATTTCAATCGTTTATATGACATAACGAGAGAAGCAGCATTATATAACGGCGATCTTCCTCTTACTCTATACAGAGTGGTAAAAGCCCATTTTATTTTCGCAAAAGAACACAGTATTTTTTACAGGATGCAGTTATCCATGTGGTTTGCTCCTCCTGAGAGTGATTCGTGGAAAATAATTGCACGTTTCAATAAAAGACACTTCAATATTATAGAAGAAATGTTTATTGCAGCCTCTCAAAATCATGGAAATATGAAGGGCAGACATAAAGCACTGGGAGCTACCTTTCTCGGTATGATAAATACCTATATAGGACTTGCTCTGAACGGATATACTGAATTAAATGATGAATTGATATACAGGGCGGTCCAACAGTTTATGTACGGAATTTTTTCATAATTTTTTTGTCTTCAATATACCATATGGTATACAAAATACCTCGCGTCACGCGTTACGCGTTACGTGTTACGATTACAAGGAGGAATTTCGATGAAACAATCAATTTTCTATCACATCTATCCAATGGGATTCTGCGGGGCACCGAAGGAAAATGACTTCTCTTCTCCAGTAAATGAGAGACTCAATAAAATTTACGACTGGATTTTACATTTTAAAGAGCTTGGCATTAATGCTCTGTATCTGGGGCCTCTTTTTTCTTCAACCAGTCATGGCTATGATACGGCAGATTTTTATCATGTAGACAGAAGACTCGGCAATAATGAAACTCTCAAAAATATAATAAATGCCCTTCACAGAGAAGGTATAAAGGTAATACTTGACGGTGTATTTCACCATACGGGAAGAGATTTCTGGGCTTTTAAAGATGTTATAAACAACGGAGAAAAGTCTCAATATTGCAGCTGGTTTTCAGGGCTTTCCTTCGGAAGAAGAAGTCCTTACAACGATCCCTTCACATATGACACATGGAACGGCCACTATAATCTGGTAAAACTGAATCTTCAGAATGTTGACGTTAAAAATCATATTTATTATGCAGTAAAATTCTGGGTAGATGAATTTCATATAGACGGTCTCCGTCTTGATGCTGCAGACTGTATGGATATAAATTTCCTCAGAGAATTTTCAGATTTCTGTCATGGCCTTAAAGAAAATTTCTTTATGGCAGGAGAGGTTATACATGGTGATTACAAGAGATGGATTGATGAAGGGCATCTGGATTCAGTAACAAATTACGAGTGTTATAAAGGATTATATTCGAGCCATAATGATAAAAACTACTTTGAAATTGCCTATTCACTGAACAGGGAGTTCTGTGAAGAATATGGACTCTACAAAAATCTGCCGTTATACAATTTTGCCGATAATCATGATGTAGACAGGGTTGCATCAACCCTAAAAAACCCTTCACATCTCTATAATCTTTACACTATTTTATTTACCATGCCAGGTATTCCTTCAATTTATTACGGCAGTGAATGGGGTATGGATGGGAAAAAAACAAACGGAAGTGATGATGAACTGAGACCATGTATTGATCTTAACTCAGCAAAATCCAGGAAATATGCATGGCTTTCCGGGTGTATAAGCAGGCTGGCCCATATACGTCGTAATTCCGGCGCACTCTGTTACGGTAATTACGAACAGCTCTATGTAAATCATGAACAGCTTGCTTTCTCAAGAAAATCAGTAGACGAAACTGTAATAGTTGCCGTTAACTCTTCAGATAAAATAGCTTCTTTTGATTTAAATATAAAATATGGAAATAAACTCTGCGATTTACTGAATAAAGAAGAGACTTTTGACATAAATTGCGGGAAAGCCAGGTTTGATGTAAATCCTTACGGAGCAAGGATATTGATCGTAAAATAAAATTTTCAGCCTGCCAGCTAAAACTGACAGGCTGAAAAACAATGACCTTAGTGCCAGTCTCCCGTCACGCGTTACGCGTTACACGTCACGGAAATTAAAATTTCTCAATAACCTTTTTATGAGGTTTAATCATTTCTTCTTTTGCTATCTTATAAAATTCTTTTCTTATACCCGGTAACATTAACATTATGGCATATTTAAGATTTTGAAGTCTCTCTCCAATATTCTTATGAGGGTAATCAAAGAGATTATGTTTTTTATAAAAGAGATAATCTGCTCTGAACATTCCCCATCCTCTGTAAACAAGATCGCGAAATATCATATGACCTCCAACTTCAAGGAAATTTCGCGGTTTAACGAAATTTTCTTCAATTCCCCAGAGGATTTGCTTTCCCAGTGTTTCTATAAGAGAAGTTATATAATGTGAATCTTCATATTCATCTGTAACTATACCTGCCATATTTGCTCTTCCTACCTGCACCTTGGCTTCCAGTACCTGTCTTAAATTTGCTATATCTCCAAGAGGGCCTGATATAAGATAGGCGAACTGTTTTCCCTCAAATACAGGGCAGTGACCTTTAAAGAAAGAACGGTCCATATACATCTTCCACCGGGACGACAGATATCTGTCTTTTATTCTTGCCGCCATTACCACTCCATCTGCAGGGAGAACATGTTTATTTATGATATGGGCAAAACCATCTTTATATATACACTCATTGTCATAGGTGCATAAATAACAGCTCACACATCCTCCTTTCATATCAATTTCCCTTATATTAATCACTTCAACCTGACATGGGCAGAGTTTCTGAAAAACCTGTATCATGCTGTTTAAATTTGTATCTTCTTCTCTGGCATCTGTGAGAAGAACTATTTTTTTATTATTTTTTCCGGGAACTTCTTTTATATCACCAGGTTTATATTCAGGCATTTCATAACATGGTGTCTTAAATTTTCTTTCTACAGGCATTTTTTCCTTAATAAAATTAAAGAAATTTTTAGAGAATTTAAGCAGTTTTTCTCTTTCCTCCTCTTTGAGTAAATCCTGCATTTCTGCGGAGAAACCGTCAAGATATTTCATTCCAAGATCTTCACATATTGAGTGAATATAATTATGGGCAGTATGATCATAGAAATGAACAGAAGTGGTGATTGTCGTTGCATATTTATCTCTGAATATATCTTTTTTATTTTTCTCAGAGATAATCTCTATAAATCTGTGAACAGGAGAAGGTGCCAGAAAAACATAGACAGGAAAAACCCATATTATACCATCGGATTTTTCTATCTCTTCAAGTATTGAGTCAAAATATACTTCCCCTTCTTCTATTTTCTTTATGTCTTTTCCAATATGAAATATATTAAATTCATGTTCCGGAAAATGTTTTTTTATATAATTTAAATATTGAAGTGTAAGACTGGTGTCTCCTTTTGGACTTCCGCTTAAAACTGACATTTTCATTCTAAAAATCCTCCTTTTAAATCTTACTGTATAAGACCAGGGTATCCCACGGGACTTAAGCTTAAAACTGACATTTTCATCATAAAGGTTTTTCTTTAAAATCTTCTATTGTTTCATTACACCATTCGATCATAGCACTGCTTGCCTTAATGCCGCAGCGAACAGTTGACAGCCAGTAAGGAAGAGCAGTTTCATGTCCATATTCGGTTTTTAAAAATTCTTCTATAGCCGAGTATTTTTCAAGAAGAGCCATATGTTCTTCTTTAAATCTCTGAACATGTTTAATATTCTCACTGACAGGAACTTCTTTGCCGAAAAAGAGTTTTAATAAGACTTCCACCCTTTCTCTGTGAGGTTCTGCCGGCTCAAGAAGCCAGGAATGAAGTTCTTTAAGCCCCTTTTCCGTAATAGTATAAACATGCCTGTCTGGCTTACCTTCTGTAATCTCTATAGATGATCTCGCAGCAAGACCTTCTTCTGTGAGTTTTTTTATGACAGGATAGATCTGTCCGTAACTTTCACTCCAGAAATTACCAAGGCTCTGTTCAATTGCCTTTTTTATGTCATAACCTGACACAGGTTTTTCAGACATAAGGCCGAGTACTGCATATTTTGTCTTATTTTCTCTTGCCATAATATCTCCTTGATGTAAATCTTTTCGCTATATATTTTTAAGTTATATATCTTTTAGATATATTATAATGTGAAAAATTTCATCTGTCAAGAGATATTTATTGTAATTTAGAGGCGTGGCAGTCTGTGAATTGATTCTACAAATTGATTAATAATATTCTTTTAGATAAGCATAAGCTCTGTCAAATAAATCCTGTTCTTTATGAAGCTTATATTTCAATAAAGTTTTCCTGAGTGCCTGCTTTACTTCTCTTTCCCCGGCATTTGTCCATTTCCATCCTTCAAACCTTACAGTTCTTACCATACTGTCTATATCATCTACTATTCTCTCTATCATTTTAGGAGTCTTCGGATTTTTTGTTTCGTGAAAGAGTTCTGTAAGAGCAGCTTTTGCCTTATTTCTTTCATCATCAGAGTCTGCTTCTCTTTCTGCTTCCAGCACCTCCCTGGCAAGACTCAATAAGGTTTTAAGATATTCCAGGCTGTTTAAAAAACCCTGTTCGTATCGTTCTTTTAATTCTTCAAGTTTTTTTCCAAGAGCTATGAATTTCTGTTTTTCCCTGTGTTTTCTCAACCTTGTTATAAGTTTTATTTCTATCATTTTATGGGCATTTGAATTGTTTTTTACCAGTTCCTCTACCATTTCTTTATCCAGAACGATTTTTTCAAGGTCATCCCTTATAGCTTCTACCTGTATATTCTGGTTTATAATTTCCAGGGTCTTCGCACCAAGGGCATGCCAGATGAGTTTCCCCTGTCCGTCTGCAGGCTGAACTGACTCATAAACATGGGTAAGCCATTTATAATCTGCTCTGTACTTATTTAACATAGTATCAGGGGAAATTGCTTCCCAGAGTTTCGAGAGAATAGAATAATCTGCAGCAAATTCATCTCTTGTTTCATTGTCAGGCAAACATTCCTGAGCTGCAATAAGACCTTCATAACCGGGAATAGTTCTGTTAATATGAGGAAAATACCTCAGGCACCTGTCCATAGACTCATAGAATGTATTCCTCACAAGAGAGAAATTATTTATGGCATCCCTTATATTTTCTTCATTATAGGTAAGGGTTTTGGCTATATTATCAAATATTCCTATATAGTCCACTATAAGTCCGTGAGTTTTATCTCTGTAAGGTCTGTTTGTACGGCATACTGCCTGAAGTAAAGTGTGATCTTTTAATATTTTATCCATATACATTGTCTGAAGTATTGGTGCGTCAAAACCTGCAAGGAGTTTTGCCGTTACTATGAGGATTTTTAAAGAGCTGTCAGGGTCATTGAATTTATTCCTTATTTCCTCTTCTTCTTCCTTTTTTCTGCTCCATCTTTTTTTCCATTCAACTGGATCTCTCTGATTAACTGTCATTACTATATCAGTATATTCTTCAGGCAATATTTTATCAAAGGCAGATTTATAGTCCACACAACTCTGTCTGTCATAAGAGACTACCATTGCTTTAAATCCTTCCGGATCAACACTGTTCCTGTAATGTTTTATTATATCTTCTGCAACTTTTTTAATACGTTC
>Ga0351860_1032_pt1 | contig 28060 bp, 25 predicted proteins | sample BONcelHFGM3001F8_FD_206791 | JGI IMG/M metagenome (GOLD analysis project Ga0351860, IMG submission 206791) | Enriched cells from coal bed in the Powder River Basin, Montana, United States - BONCAT cells FGM rep2 HSBNCT.FGM.300.1.F8 ...
AGTCCATCAGGCGTTCCACCTGCCCGGTATCCGTATGACTATCGAAGAAACCCGCTCTCTGATCCATTATGTCCCGCTCCCCTGCATGCTTCTACGGCCCTATGGATGCAATTGATGAAAATTTTAGCCGGGGTTTTGCTGCATCCATAGATAGTTCTGCCCCTGTGTGGTTATAAGGCCTCTGGGCCCGAGAAAATTCTCCCAAACGAGCTTCTTCTCGAAGCCATTTCTTCTCACAGGCGGCATGATAGCACAATTTTACTACAAAAGTAGTTTCCAAAAAGTTTTATGCCTAGGCGTAATTTCGGGCCCAGGTTCACCGGCGCCTGAGACCGCCCCTTGCCACCGCACCACCCGCCGATTGATAATCGTCAAATTAATCAGCAAGTTAAAAACCATGCGGCCTTTACGGCTGGCGAGCGGCCCCAGGTGGTTTGCCGATAAAATACTTTTTTGTCAATTAGATTAATTGGCCATACAATATTGGCAACTACCGGCTTTTAATGGACTTTTTTGTAACCACTGACTGATTACATGACATTTATGTAAAGCGCTATATGCTAACCTATTGTAATTTAACCAATTAATAATGGTCTAATCTTTGCATTACCTAGAAAGTGATTTTATGCTGATTTTCAAGGAGTTGGCTGATGGCTATCTATTTAACCTCTTGTTATTCCCTATAATATGCGTATTACTGCCGGTTTTTTCTCGCCGCCCGCCATTCCCGCTCCCCGGGAATCATCGCCGTGCATGTTCATTTTTGTTAATTACCGAACCGTCATAGTTACCTATTTGTACCCAAATATGTCTTTTACCCCGGATATTCAAGCAGCCGCGGTCCAACCCGGCCCCTAAACCTAAGGAGGACAGTACACCATGAGTCTCAGCAATCCCAACCGCAGTCCCGCCACCTTAACCAAAAACCGGGTCAAGGCCGCTCCCGGCTCCGGCATCTGCGTCACCTGCCTGGATAGCTGCCCCGGTCCCTGCGAGATCGGCCGCTCGGCCATCCGGGGCCGGGAGATGCTCTATCCCCAGCCCTTCGGCAATGTCACCGCCGGGGCCGATAAAGACTATCCGGTGGATTTTTCCCACTTCAACGTCCAGGGCACCTGCGTGGGCGCGGTGGGCATCAAGGCCGATTCCGATGTCGCCGTGTTCCCGGCGGTGGATGTCTCGGCTGAAATCGGGGTGAAGGAAAAAGTCAAATTATCCTTCCCGGCCTTTACCGGGGCCCTGGGGTCCACCGAAATCGCCAGGGTCCACTGGGAATCCATGGCCATCGGCGCCGCCATCAGCGGCATTATCATCGTCTGCGGCGAAAACGTCTGCGGCATGGACCCCCACGCCGACATCAAAGGCGGCCGCATCGTCCGCTCCCCGGAAATGGAGCGCCGCATCAAAACCTTCCGCAAATGGTACCAGGGCAAGGGCGACATCATTATCCAGGCCAACGTTGAGGACGGCCGCCTGGGCGTCCCCGAATACGTCATCGAAAAACTGGGGATCGAGTTCTTCGAACTCAAGTGGGGGCAAGGGGCAAAGAACATCGGCGGCGAGGTCAAGCTCCATACCCTGGAGCGGGCCCAACTCCTCCGGAGCCGGGGCTACATCGTGCTGCCCGACCCCACCGACTCGGCCACCGAAGAGCGCTACCTGGCCAAGGGCATCAAGGAATTCGAACGCCACTCCCGGGTGGGCATGGTGGATGAAGACGAGTTTCATAAGACGATAGAGCACCTCCGCAACGTCGGCGCCAAGCGCGTCTCCCTCAAGACCGGCGCCTACCGCCCGGTGGACCTGGCCCGGGCGGTGAAATTCGCCTCCGATGCCAAGATCGACCTGCTCACGGTGGACGGCGCCGGCGGCGGCACCGGTATGAGCCCCTGGCGCATGATGAACGAGTGGGGCGTCCCCACCGTCTACCTCGAGTGCCTGCTCTACGAGTACCTGAACCACCTCAAACAAACGGGCAAATTCGTGCCCGACTGCGCCATCGCCGGCGGCCTGTCCCTGGAAGACCATGTGTTCAAGGGTCTGGCCCTGGGCGCCCCCTTCGTCAAGCTGGTGTGTATGGGCCGGTCCATCATGACCGCGGCCATGGTGGGGACCAATGAGGGCCGGAAACTGGAAGATGTGTGTTTCCGGGAGGAACGGGACTGCAAAGAGGCCTACGTGGAGCACTTCGCCGAGGCCGCCACCCTGCGCCGGGACTATCCCCTGAGCCAGTATGGCCGGATTCCCGCCGGCGCCATCGGGATGTACAGCTATATCAGCCGCATGACCCAGGGGCTGCAGCAGTTCATGGCCGGGGCCCGCAAGTTCGCCCTGAAGTATATCGACCGCAACGACCTCTTTGCCCTCACGGAAGAGGCCGCCAAAGTCTCCGGCATCCCCTACGTCATGGACGCGGATGCCGCCGAAGTGGAAAAGATTTTAGGCTACCGCCGCTAAACCTTAGACTTCCCCAAGGCGCCCCTCACCCGGGGGCGCCTTTTTTTATCCCTCCCCTATCTGCAAATCTTCAATAAATTTGATGAGTTTTGTAGCTGGCAAGATATTGCCGCTTTGTAAAAATCTGAAATAATGCCGGAAAAGTGGCGACCCCAACCAACCTACTCTTAATGGTTTGATTTTTATCCTTTTTGAAATGCATATTGTGAGTAAAAGCACAATATATTGTGCTTGACATTCATTATAAATACGCTATATAGTTTTTTAAAGATGTAATTAGAGAAGGCAAATTATAGGTGGGAGAATCATGCTCAAAGATGTAACTCGATATATTAAGCGGGAAGTGGAGCGGGAGCTGTGGGCACGCGCAGCTGGCCGTTGCCAGTTCTATGGGTGCAACAGAATTCTTTATAAATCTCCAGTGACTCAAGAACCTATTAACATATCTGAAAAAGCTCATATCTATTCATTCTCTCAATATGGAGCCCGTGGATGGGGCCTTTTCGCTAAGAACAAGAAAGCTCTTAATGATCTTAGCAACTTAATGCTCGTTTGCCACGACTGCCATAAATCCATCGACCTAGAAAAAGACGGTGGACGTTATCAAGCTGAATTGCTTATTAAGTGGAAATTAGAACATGAAAGAAGGGTTGCTATTGTTACAGGTGTTGATCCTATTAAGAAATCTTATGTTGTGTTGTACGGGGCCAATATCGGAGACGAAACATCTATTCTTCAGCCTGAGCATGCTAATTGGGCTCTCTTCCCCGAATGGTATCCCGCAGATGAAAAGCCTATTTACCTTGATATGACTTGGGAAGGAAGGGATGACCAGCCAAATTATTGGGTAACAGAAGAGCGTAATTTGCGCCAAAGATTTGACAGAGTGATTCGGCCATTAATTGATGAGGGTCATCATTTTTCAATATTTGGCTTTGCTCCAATGCCATTGTTGATACGAATAGGCACACTATTCACGGACAAGATTCCGTCTCAAGTTTACCAACTCCAACGAGAGCCAGAACAAACATGGCAATGGAGTATTACACAAAATGATCCCGATTTCAAAGTCAATTTGCCAGAAAATTATGAACATCCACCTGCATTAATTATTGCTTTAAGCTCGGCAATTGCTCATGAACGGGTCACATCGGTGCTGGATACTAATGTTTCCATCTGGGAGCTTACCATCGCCGATCCCCACAACGATTTTCTTAAAAGTCGCGATCAATTATCTAAGTTTCGAGAGATTGTTCGTAAGCTGATGGTTCAAATTTCAAAAAAACATGGAAATAGCACTCCATTGGCAATATTTCCGGCCATGCCAGTGGCACCATCTGTGGAACTTGGACGAGTGAGAATGCCGAAGGCTGAAATGCCCTGGGTTATTTACGACCAAAATAATCGTTTGGGAGCCTTTGTTAAGGCTCTGCAAATTGGAGGGGTACCAGATGAACAATGAGATGAAGACAAAAATCATAAATATTTTGGCAGAGTCTTTGGACATCCCTGATTCAGCCTACGAGGAGGCAACAAACCGTTATCGTGATCTTGGCGAATGGTTACATGACAGGTCTAAGGCTAAGAGTGCTCAATATAATCCACACGTTTTTCCACAAGGCTCTTTCAGATTAGGTACTGCCATAAAGCCCTGGAAACGTGAAGATTATGACCTCGATCTGTCCTGTAATTTAAAGAGCGGGATAACCAAGGAAAAATATACCCAAGAGCAATTGAAACAACTTATAGGAGAGGACCTCAATGCCTATCGTGAAGAACGGGGTATCCGTGACAAAATTGAAGAAAAGCATAGATGTTGGAGACTAAATTACCAAGATCGTCTCAATTTCCATATGGATATAGTGCCGAGTATTCCACAGGCTGAAGATGTCATACTTATTCTTAAAGATCAGATGATCAAGGCAGGTTCTGACGAATTTTATGCTCATAATGTTTCAGAACTTGCCTTAGCTGTTACTGATGACAGACATCGACAATATAGGGTGTTATCGGTAGATTGGGAAATTAGTAATCCTGAAGGTTACGCCGGATGGTTTGAGTTACGCATGCGTCAGGCTAGAGAGTTGTTGAAATCAAGGGCAATGGTTGAGCATGTCGCTAAGGTAGAAGATCTGCCGACTTATAAATGGAAAACACCCCTTCAACGTTGCGTCCAGATTCTTAAGCGTCACAGAGATGTCATGTTTGAAGGCAACCCCGATGGGAAGCCTATTTCGATCATCATCACAACTTTAGCTGCTAGAGCCTATCGAGGAGAAACTGATCTATATGAGGCAATAGATAACATCCTGGCGAGAATCGGTGATATAGTTTCTCCTAAAGAACCAAGAGTTCCAAATCCCGTCGATCCTCGGGAAGATTTTGCGGATAAATGGGGAACTCGTGAAGGGAGTAATATAGCTTTAGAACGGAATTTTTGGCTATGGCTGACGCAAGCGAAAAGCGATTTTAATATTATAACTTCATCTCAAGATAAAAACTTAATAGCTGAACAGGCAATGCAGAAATATGGAGCTCGTTTAGAAGGTAATGCATTAAGCGGGATTGCTGGCCCTTCTGGTGTTATAACAGCTCCAAAGTCATATCAAATCGCTGGCGCAGGAAAACCGTGGCATCGATAATATGCGATTACAAGGTATTTGGACTACTTGAATTTCTTCAAATTCACCCGAGAATGGTAGTCAGGCCAACCAGCGAACAGGAACTAAATATTGAGGGACAATTTGATTTCACTGCAAGCTCGAAGAAGCATGAACGTATCACTGATTCCTATCAGTTACGAATTCTTGTCCCCCCGCTTTTTCCAAGGGAAGTTCCGACCGTGTATGAAACACAAAGTCGCATTCCGAAGAATGGGAGCTATCACGTAAATTCTGATGGGTCACTCTGTCTTGGCTCGCCACTCCGCATGCTCTGGAAGCTCGCAAAGGCACCTTCACTTGAAGGATTTGCTGATAAGTGTTTGATACCCTATTTGTTTGCCATCTCACACAAGCTTTCCCATGGTGGAGACCTGCCCTTCGGGGAACTTGCACATGGTTCCCCTGGCGAGCTAATGGACTATGTGAAATTGTTTGGCTTAGAAACGTTGGATCAGGCTCGCACGACCTTATGTTACCTTGGAATGAAAAAGCGGAGGGCAAATAAGCTTCCTTGTGCATGTGGGTGTGGCCAGCGTTTAGGCCGGTGCAGATTCAATGCGAAGTTGAAAAAGTTCAGGCAGTTGGCTGATAGAAGCTGGTTTCGGGCTATATTATTATATACCAAATAACAATTTTGGGGTGTCCAATTAGATTTGGTTCGTTCTTTTGGAAAAAGTTTGTAATAGATGATAACTGCTCTTTGATAACTGCTCTTTATGTGCAGTCAGGACCCGTAGCGGGAAAGCGGAGCGCATCCCACTGTTAACGCTGTTAGCAAAATTACGCCGCGATTATCTTTTCACTGGCGGGGAGTTTGCTGAGAGTAAGTTTTTTAAGCTCAACCTTAAGGCTGGCATTGTCGATGTCGATGCCGACCAACCGCCCTTGGGCGTCGTAATCCAGCACCACACCCTCGGAAATCTCACGGCTCTCCGCACTCGGCTGCTCAGATAGATCGATATACAGAGAGTCCGTATCAGGATAGTAGCTGATCTTCATTCTTTGAATCCTCTATCAAGAAACGCATTATGGATGGTGACCTGGTCTTCCAGAGTGACAACCCGCAAGACTCTTCCTCCAAACTCTTGAACCCGGCCCCAGAATCGCCACCGATTGTCTTCTTGCCGCTCCATTCTGATGGGATTCTCCAAAACCTGAATGCCCTATTCCTTCTGGAGATATGGCCTTTTACGCAGTACTTCATTTTCAAAATACGGGGGCGTACCGGTATTGGACCATTAGGAAAAATATATCCCTTTATACTCGTTGCCAAAAGTTTTTTCCGCCCCCCTCACCCTAACCCTCTCCCCCCGTTGGGGGGAGAGGGGATAAGAGGAAAGAACTTTTGGCAAACCCTTTAATCACCGAAAAGCTAAGAGATTTTGAGCAGGTCTTTCGGCTTGTCCTCTAGGAAGAACACCCGACCCGCTTGTCTTAAAATTCAGGCAATGCCTAAATTAACAATCTTGTCAGTAATTTTTTGGCATAATCTACAATAATGTAAATTACTATTTGGTTAAGTTTTTGATTTTCCTAAATAATCAGTCTGGTATAATCCTTGCTGTGAGGTAATTAAATTTTCTGTTCAGGAGGAATACCGTGCACTGCCAAAACTGCCAAACTGCAGAGGATGTTTTCCGCATTGTCAAGGATAAAGAGATCAGCTTTATCCAGATCTGGTTCACCGACATCCTGGGAGTGTTAAAAAGCTTTTCCATTCGCCCGTCCGAACTGGAAGAGGCCATGACTGAGGGGATGGGATTTGACGGGTCCTCCATCGAGGGATTTTCCCGCATTGAAGAAAGCGACATGATCGCCAAGCCCGACCCCACCACCTTCCAGATCCTGCCCTGGCGCCCGGACGAAAAACCCGTGGCCCGGATGTTCTGCGACATCCTGCAGCCCGACGGCACCCCCTATCCGGGCGACCCGCGTTATGCCTTGAAGCGCATGCTGGCCAAGGCCGCGGAGAAAGGCTACACCAGTTACCTGGGACCGGAGCTGGAGTTCTTCTATTTCGCCGACAATACCGGCACCGAAGTCCTGGACCAGGGCGGCTACTTCGACGCCCCGCCCCTGGACATGGCCAACGACCTCAGGCGCCACACCATCTTCGGCCTGGAGAGCATGGGGGTGCGCATTGAGTACAGCCACCACGAAGTGGCCGCTTCCCAGCACGAAATCGACATGCGCTACGACGAGGCCATGCGCATGGCCGACAAGACCATGACCTTGAAGGCCACGGTAAAGGCCATTGCCATGATCAACGGCGTCTATGCCACGTTTATGCCCAAGCCCATCTTCGGGATCAACGGCAGCGGCATGCACACCCACCAATCCCTGTTCCTGGGCAACAAGAACGCCTTCCACGACCCCAACGACCAGTATCATCTGTCGGCCATGGGCAAAAACTACATCGCCGGTTTGCTGAAACATGCCCGGGAGATCACCGGCATCTGCAGCCAGTGGGTGAACTCCTACAAGCGCCTGGTCCCCGGTTACGAAGCCCCGGTCTACGTCGCCTGGTCCCGGCGCAACCGTTCAGCGCTGGTGCGGGTGCCCATGTATAAGCCCGGGAAAGAAGCCGCCACCCGGTGCGAATACCGCGCCCCCGACCCGGCCTGCAACCCCTACCTGGCCTTCACGGTGATGCTGGCCGCCGGCCTCAAGGGCATCGAGAAAAATTATGCGCTGCCCGAGCCGGTGGAAGTGGACATCTACCACATGACCCAAGCCGAACGTCAAAAGCTGGGGATCCAGGAGTTGCCCGGCAGCCTCCACGAGGCCATCGTTGAAGTGGAAAACAGCGCCGTAGTCAAAGAAGCCCTGGGCGACCATATCTTCAACAAGTTCCTGGAAAACAAAAAGATCGAGTGGGACAACTTCCGGATGCACGTGAGCGACTACGAGATCGACCGTTATCTCCCGATTCTGTAAGCGCCGGGGCTTTATACCGGCAGGGCTAAGGATCGGTTAATAAATCCAGTAGGCTGCGGGGAGGACGTCCTCCCCCAGCCTACTTGTTTGCCCAGCGGCTGTGGTTACAAACTTGTCGTCTTTGCGACTTTGCGACCCCAATTTGAATACAAAAAGGAGTAACGGCATGGAGGGGGCCATTAATTCCGGCGACACCGCCTGGCTGTTGGTGTGCTGCTCGCTGGTCCTGCTGATGACTCCGGCCCTGGCCCTGTTTTACGGGGGCATGGTGCGCCGGAAGAACATGCTTTCCACCCTAACCCTGAGCTACATCTTTATGGCGTTGGCCGGGGTCCAGTGGGTCTTGTACGGTTACTCCCTGGCCTTCGGGTCCGATATCGGCGGGTTGATCGGCGGGCTCAACTTTTTGGGGTTCAACGGGGTGGGGGCCGTGCCCAATCCGGACTATGCCAAGACCATCCCCCACGGGCTCTTTGCCGCCTTCCAGATGATGTTTGCGGTGATCACCCCGGCCCTGATCACCGGCGCCTTTGTGGAACGGGTGCGCTTCAAGTCGTTTTTGCTTTTCAGCCTCATCTGGATGACCCTGGTGTATGATCCCCTGGCTCACTGGGTCTGGGGCAAGGGCGGCTGGCTGGGCGCCCTGGGGGTCCTGGATTTCGCCGGCGGCACCGTGGTGCATATCGCCGCCGGTTACTCGGCCCTGGCCTTCGCCCTGGTCATCGGCCCCCGCAAAGGCTTCGGCAAGGTCCCCATGGAACCGCACAACATTACCTACACGGTTTTAGGGGCCGGACTCCTGTGGGTCGGCTGGTTCGGGTTCAACGCCGGCAGCGCCCTGGCGGCTAACGGCGTGGCGGTCAACGCCCTGCTCACCACCAACACCTCGGCGGCCACTGCCGGACTGGTATGGATGGTGCTGGGCTGGATCGACGGCCGGCCCAGCACCCTGGGGATCGCCACCGGCATGGTGGTGGGCCTGGCCGCGGTGACCCCGGCCGCTGGCTTCGTCTCCCCCCTGGCGGCCATGCTCATCGGCGCGGTGGCCGCGCCCCTGTGCTATTACGCCATCCGCTTCCGCCAGAACCGCCGCCTGGACGAATCCATGGACGTCTGGGCCTGCCACGGCATGGCCAGCACCTGGGGCATGATCGCCACCGGGCTGTTTGCCACGCTGGAACTGAACAGCGCCGGCGCCAACGGCCTGTTCTACGGCAATCCCAAGCAACTGGCGCTCCAGTTCCTGGGAGTGGTGGTCACCATTGTCTTCACCTTTGTAGTCACCTACGTGGTGGCCAAGGTGCTGGATCTGAGCATTGGCCTCAGGGTCACCACCATGGAAGAGGAAGTTGGTCTGGACATCAGCGCCCACGGGGAGAGGGCCTATTCGTAAATTTAACCGCCGATGCACGCGGATGAACGCGGATTAAGAAATTAATAAACCTAAATCGGCGTTTATCCGCGTTCATCGGCGGTTAAGAGGTTTTTGCCATGTTAAAGAAAATTGAGGCCATCATTCGGGAAGACAAGCTCAACGACGTCAAGGAGGCCCTGCGGGAGATCGGCATCGTGGGCTTGAACGTCTTTGAAATCCGCGGCCACGGCCGCCAGGGAGGCATCACCCTGGTGGGCCGCTCCGGCAGCTACCAGGTGGACATGCTCACCAAGATCCAACTCAACATCATTTTGAGCGAGCACAACCTGGAAGAGACCATCGAGACCATTCTTAACTCCGCCGCCACCGGCGAAACCGGGGACGGCCTCATCTTCGTATACCCGGTGGAAGAGGCCATCCGCATCCGCACCCGCCAGCGGGGTCAAGAGGCGGTGATGTACCCCGGCGACATCGACGAGAGGAAGCATCGCGGCAAGACTTAGGCCCCGGGGACAAGCCTGCATCTCCTCCCGAGGGAGAATGAGCTTAATTTGTTGCAAGGCTCAGGGTCGAATGACATAATAAATATTTGGGATAAATTTTGTTTATAGGTAGCCGGGCGCCTTCCTGAGGCGGTCCCGGTTTGCCTTTGAGGCAGACCAGCTATGGCAACGGAAGTGGTAATCTACGCCTGTCAGCAAGCCGTGCCCAACCCGGATTTTCTCAGGACCCAGTGGGGCCAGGACAATATCCGGCTCCAGGTGCTCCCGGAGCCGTGCAGCAGCAAGATCGAGGCTTTTCAGCTGCTCCGGACTCTGGCCACCCCGGCGGACCTGGTGTGGGTCATCGGGTGCGCCGAAGACCTTTGCCGCTATAACGAAGGCAGCCACCGGCTGGGGAACCGCATCGCCTACACTCAGCGCTACCTGGAAGAGATCGGCCTGGAGAGCGCCCGGGTGGGACGCTCGGTGGTGATTCCAGGTGATGCTCCCGGCCTGGCCGCGGTAGTAGCCGCAATCAAGGCGCAGGCCGAGGCCCTGGGACCCAGTCCCTTAAAAAAGATGGGGTAAAAGGGGAAAAGGCGAAAAGGGAACAACCCTTGATTTAATGCCACCCTTTGGCCACGTCTCATTTTCCCTGAATTGACTGAGGATTAGAAGAGGGAAAGACGTTAACCGGGAAAAAGGGAAATCCTCACCATTTGCTTTACCCTTTTCGCCTTTTCCCCTTTTACCCTTTTACCCCCAAGGATTTTATCGGAGGAAGTTTTGCCAGCTAAATACCATATACCGGTTCGCCGGGTGCCGCCGCGGCTGTCGGCCCTGGCCAAGACCACGATCATCGACTGGAATGAAGGGTGCCTCAGGTGCCAGCGCTGCGTCAAAGAGGTCTGCCCGGTGGACGCCTACAAGAAGCGGGATTTCGACCGGAAGCAGTTCGTGGACACCCTTGACGAAATGTGCCGGAGCTGCTACCGGTGCGTCCAGGGCTGCCCCAGGGAACTGGTCTTCAAGGCCATGAACCCCCAATACCGCCAGTTGGGCGACGACTACTACACCCCGGAGATCATCGGCACCACCTGGTACCAGGCGGAAACCGGCAAGATTCCGGTCTCCGGCGCCGGTTACGGCGGCGTCTTCGCCGGCGAGGGCTTCGACTCCCTGTGGACCGACATGTCGGAGATCGTCCGGCCCACCCGGGACGGCATTCATGGCCGGGAATACATCAGCACTGCCATCGACCTGGGCCGCAAGCCCATGTTCCTGGTCTTTGACGAATCCGGCAATCTGATGTTCGAGCCGCCGTCCCTGATGGAACTCCCCTTGCCCGTGGTCCTGGCCGAACCGCCGCTTGGGGCTAACCCACTGCGGATGCGGCAGATTCTCGCCGCCGCGGCCCAGACCCTGGGCACCGTGACCCTCATGGCCCGGGAGGCCATCAGCGGCGACTTGACGGACGCGGCTCACTTTCTGGTGCCGCAATTCCCCGCCGGCCCACTGAACCTGGATGACCCGCTCCTGTCGAAGGTCAGGGCGATTGAACTCACGGACCACCCCGAGGTCATCAGCCGCATGGAGGCCGTGAAGCAGCGTTATCCCCGTCTGATCGTCTGGATCAAGGTGGACGGCGGCCTCCAGGCCCCAGATCGGGTAGCGGCCCTGGCCGCGGCCGGGGCGGGAGTGATCCGCCTGGTGGCCACGGAACAGGCCCGGGGGCTGGGAGACGCAGGCTCGGTCCACCTCAAGGATCTGATCCGCCGCACCCATCTTAAACTGGTGGAGCACCAGATGCGGGACGCGGTCACCCTGCTGGCCAGCGGCGGCATCGCCCTGGCGGAGCACGTGGCCAAGGCCATCATCTGCGGCCTCGACGGCATCATCGTCGATATTCCCCTGCTGCTGGCCCTGGAGTGCCGCCTCTGCCGGAATTGCCAGCACGGCCAAGGCGACACCTGCCCCATTGAAATGGATAAACTTCCCGTCAAGCGCGGCGCCCAACGCCTGGTAAACCTGGTGGGCGCCTGGAACAACCAGCTCCTGGAAATCCTGGGGGCCATGGGCATGCGGGAGGTGCGCCGCCTCCGGGGCGAAGTCGGCCGGGCCATGTTCAAGGAAGACCTGGATAAAGAAATTTTCGCACCCCTGTTCGCCCGCCCCGAAGGGGCGAGCCGGCGAGTGGGAGAATGAGACCGTTTTTGGTTTTTCGTTTTTCGTTTTTGGTTTCTGGGAAAACGACAAAACCATTAGATGCGTCAACCCGAGCGCCGATGAATTATTAACCAAGAATCAAAATCTGGGCTTTTAACGAAAAACCAAAAACCAAAAACGAAAAACGACCTTACGAGATCGATAAAGATGGCACAACCCAAAAAAGTTATTCCTTTCGAAACAGCCGCGCAACCCTGGGAGCCTGTTCCCACCCCGTCCCGGTTCAAGAATGCCTTGAGCAAATACCGGGTCTGGCGCGACGAAAAAAGGTGCATCAAGTGCGGCCGCTGCGTCGAGGTCTGCCCCTACGGGGTCCACGCCAAGGCCGGCAATTACCTCAGGCGTCCCAAGAGTTACCGCTGCCTGGGGACGCCCTGCCAGAACAATGAATTTTATTGCGTCAAGCAATGCCCGGCCCAGGCCCTCAAGGTCAGCATCCACCCGGTTTTCAGCACCCTGGGCGACAGCCGTTGGACCCCGGACCTGCTCCTTAGTAACTGGTGGCAGGCCGAGACCGGCGAGTTGCCCTACATCGATCTGGACTACCGCCTGGGCGACTCCGGCGGCGGCTTTGACAAGCTGCGCTTCCTGTTCCCCAAGGCCCGGCCCGACTTCCAGTTAAGCCATGACGACATCTCCCTGGAGGTGGAAATCAACCGCCGGGGAGACGGCCGGCCCCAGATCAAGCTGGCGGTCCCCTGGTACGGCGGCGGCATGTCCTTCGGCTCCGTCTCCATCAACACCATCATCTCCCGGGTCCAGGCCGCCATCCGCTTCAACACCATGGTGAGCACCGGGGAAGGCGGCTACCCCGAAGCGCTTTACCCCTATGACCATAACATCGTCACCCAGTTGGCCACTGGCCTGTTCGGCGTGCGGGAGGAGACCATCCAGCGGGTGCGGATGGTGGAATTCAAGTACGCCCAGGGGGCCAAACCCGGCCTGGGCGGCCATCTCCTGGGGGAAAAGGTCACCCCCTCCGTGGCCCGCATGCGGGAATCGGTGGCGGGCAGTTCCCTGTTTTCGCCCTTCCCCTTCCACAGCGTCTACTCGGTGGAGGACCACAAGAAGCACATCGATTGGGTCAAGGAGATCAATCCCCGGGCCCTGGTGGCCGTCAAGGTGTCCACCCCCACCGACGTGGACATGGTGGCCGTGGGCAGCTATTATGCCGGCGCCCACGTGGTCCAGTTGGACGGCAGCTACGGCGGCACCGGCGCCGCCCCGGACATCGCCAAGAAAAATATCGCCATGCCGGTGGAGTACGCCATCCCCAAGGTGCACCAGTTCCTCCGGGCCGAAGGCATCCGGGACCACGTCACCCTCATCGCCTCCGGCGGCATCCGCACCGCCTACGACATCGCCAAGGCCATCGCCTTGGGGGCCGACGGGGTCCAGATCGGCACTGCCGACCTGGTGGCCCTGGAATGCCTCCGCTGCCACAACTGCGAGTCCGGCCGGGGCTGCGCCCGGGGCATCGCCACCACCGACGAGGAACTGGTGGACCTGATGACCGTCCAGTGGGGCACCGACCGCATCAGCAACCTGTATTATTCCTGGTCCTGGCAGCTGAAGGAAATCCTGCGCCGCCTGGGCTTAAGGAGCATCCGGGAACTGGTGGGCCGCACCGACGTCCTGGCCCACCTGGATTACTTCGACCGCCCGGTGGACGACGATCTGCGAAGGAAGAGTTAGTTCAAGGTTCAAAGTTCAAAGTTCAAGGTTGTAGTTATAGGGCGGCCTGCGGCCGCCGGTGATCCAAAAACTTTAAACTTTAAACTTTGAACCTTGAACCTTGAACTATGGCCAAAATCGAGCGTTTTGAAGACATTGATGCCTGGAAAAAAGCTCGGGAGCTTACCAAAATTATTTATGAAGTTACCGCCCAAGGAAAAATTGCAACGGATTTTTCCCTGAGGGACCAGCTTCGCCGGGCCGCAGTGTCGATCATGGCTAATATTGCCGAAGGATTTGAACGCGAGGGCAATAAGGAATTCCGACAATTCCTGGCCACAGCCAAAGGTTCGGCGGGGGAAGTGAAAGCGTTGCTCTATGTTGCCTTAGATGCCGGCCTGATATCCACGGAACAATTTCATCGGATCAGGGCTTTGGCCGACGATGCCTCCCGATTGCTCGCCGGTTTTCTGCGATATCTGAAAACCTCTGATAAGAAAGGCAGCAAATTTCAATAAATAACTGAACATCTGTTGAGCACAATAACTTTGAACCTTGAACTTTGAACTTTGAACTTTGAACTATATCGGTGAACTATATGAAAAACACGAATAACCTTACCCACCCCGGTCTCGCCTTACTCGACACCCGCCGCGATTTCACCTCGCCCTTCCCTTCGGGCCGGGTTTATAAGGCCGACGAGGAAGGCGGCTGCGGGGTCACCGGCTTTGCCTGCAGCATCCCGGTGGCCGGCCGCCACATCTTCCAGCCCTCGGTGCAGATGCACAACCGGGGCAACGGCAAGGGCGGCGGCATCGCCGCGGTGGGCCTGGATGCCGACACCTTAGGGGTTTCCCAGGACATCCTGGACGATGATTACCTGATCCAGATCGCCTACCTGGACGCCGAGGCCCGGGCCACGGTGGAGGCCCGGTTCATCGCCGAGGTCTTCCGGGTGGAACACGCCCGGCGCCAGCCCACCATCGGCGACTGGCGGGATTTGCCCGGCCTGATGGTCAAACCTCCGGAGGTCTGGCAGTACTTCGTGCGGGTGAAGCCCGAGGTGCTCCAGCATTTCATCCAGAAGCACAAGCTCTACCATGTTCCCGGGCGCAAGGTGGAAGACGAGTTCGTGGCCCAGAACTGCTACAAGCTCAACGAGACCTATTATGCCTCCCTGGGGGAGAAAAAGGCCTTTGTGCTCTCCCAGGGGCGCAACCTCATGATCCTCAAGATCGTGGGCTACGCCGAAGAAGCCGCCCTCTATTACGATCTCCTGGATTTTAAGGCCCACATCTGGATCGCCCACCAGCGCTACCCCACCCGGGGACGGGTGTGGCACCCCGGCGGCGCCCACCCCTTCGCGGCCCTGAACACCGCCCTGGTGCACAACGGCGACTTCGCCAACTATTTTTCGGTCAGCGAATACCTGAGCCAGCGGCATTTCTATCCCCAGTTCCTCACGGACACCGAGGTGGCGGTCCTGACCTTCGACCTGTGGCACCGCCTCTACGGCTTCCCCCTGGAATACGTCATCGAGTCCATGGCCCCCACCACCGAGCGGGACTTCGACCTCCTGGACCCGGAACGGCAGCGGATTTACCGGCATCTCCAGACCACCAACATCCACGGCTCCCCCGACGGCCCCTGGTTCTTCATCATCGCCCGGAACGACCCGGACCGGAACCGCCTCGAGCTCATCGGCATCACCGACACCTCCATGCTCCGGCCCCAGGTCTTTGCCCTGCAGGACGGCGAAGTGCAGATCGGCCTGGTCTGCTCCGAGAAGCAGGCCATCGACGCCACTCTGGAGAGTTTGGCGGCGGAGGATTCCCGGTTCTGCCCCGTGGCCGACCTCTATTGGAACGCCCGGGGCGGTAGCGCCACCGACGGCGGCTCCTTCATCTTCTCCCTGGAAGGGGAGAACGGCCACCGGAAACTCTCCTGCCACGACAAGTTCGGCAAGCCCAAGACCGTGCCCTGGCATCAGCGTCCCTGGGGCGGCACCCGGCTGGATATAACCATCAATGAAGATTCGGAGCTAAGCCGGCTGATCAGATCCCACCTGGAGGATGCCAGCGGCCAGAAACTTTTTCAGTGGGTCAAAGGCCACGTCCCCGTCTGGTCCTATGCCAGTTTCCGGGAAGCCCTTATGGTGACCGCGGCCCAGGCCGCGGGTGGCGACAGCCCCAAGGTTGCGGCCATCAACGGACTCACCCTGCTCCTGGACCGGCGCTACGACGCCGGCGACAAGAAACGCAGTCATCTTCTGCGCCTGCTCATGGAGGCCCTGACCGAGATCTTTCAGGCCACCCCCCGCCTGGGCGAGACGCACGCCAGCCGCTACCGCTGGGCCGATTTTGAGACCCAGGAGCGCCTTAAATCCCCGCCCCGGGACGACGCGGTGCTGGTGCTGAACGCCGCCGGGTTCCCCCCGGAAGGGGACGGCTGCGATGCCCGTTTTCTCTGCCGGGCCTTCGAGCTCGGGTGGAGGCAATTCCTCACCTACGGTTACAAGGGCCAGCGTTTCCTCGGCTGCGGCTTCGGGGCTGACACCGATGAGGTCAAGATCGACGCCTACGGCAGCACCGGCGACTACCTGGCCTCAGGCATCGACGGCATGTCCATCAGCATCCACGGCAACGCCCAGGACCAGTTGGGCCAGATCATGAAGCGGGGCAAGCTGGTGGTCCACGGCGACGTGGGTCAGACCTTCATGTACGGCGCCAAGGGCGGGGAAGTCTACGTCCTGGGTAACGCCGCCGGCCGGCCCTTCATCAATGCGGTGGGCCGCCCCCGGGTGGTAATCAACGGCACCGCCCTGGACTTTTTGGCCGAGTCCTTCATGGCCGGCAACCCCCATGCCGGTGGCGGCTTTATCATCGTCAACGGCCTGGAGTTTGACTCCCGGGGCCGCATCCGCCCCCAGCGCACCCCCTACCCCGGCGGCAACCTCTTCTCCCTGGCCTCGGGCGGCGCCATCTTCATCCGCGACCCCTATCAGCAGGTGGTGGAAGAGCAGTTGAACGGCGGCGAAATCGTGCCCCTGACCGCGGCCGACTGGGACCTCATCCTGCCGTATCTCCAGGAAAACGAGCGTCTTTTCGGCATTTCCATCGAGGAGGACCTCCTCACCGTGGAAGCGCGCCTCCGGGCCCCGGATCAGGTCTACCGCAAGGTCCAGGCCGTCAAACTGGCAGTCCTCACCCAGGTGGAGGACTCCTGGGAATAGGCTTCTGGTCCGGGCGAATAAACCTCGCCGCCGGGCGCCTGATACGAAGTTGCAGTCTAAAGACGCAGAATAATTTTTGTCATTCTGAACGGAGCGCAGCTTCGTTGCGAATCTCGGTGGTTCAAAACAGAGATTCTTCGCTACACTCAGAATGACAAATACTAGTAGTTTGATGGCTTTTTAGTAGGAATTGCGGCCCGACGTAATAAAAACAATGCGGTTTAAGGCAAGTTGCGCTCTTGCCTTAAACCGCATCGTGCATCGTTTCTTGCTGGTTCCCAAGCTCCCGCTTGGGAACCCCCTTTCAGGCAAAGCTCCTGCTTTGCGAGAGAATCATCTATTTATTGCACTGGGTAGCCCAAGCAGGAGTTTGGGAACGAGGGAAAGGCGGGATGCGCTGCACTTTCCCGCCCTACGCTCTGATCGCTTGAAGGTGGTTAACGCCGGGAATTTTCGGCATATTCACACGGCAATATCAATTTCCCGCACATCCTCGCCCTTAACTGAATCAGCCACCGCAGCCAGATATTCCTGGACAGCATCCCGGATATTGTGCAAGGCTTCCTCTTCGGTATCACCTTGGGACCAGCACCCAGGCAAGCCGGGGCAAGAAACGCTATAACCCTCTTCGGTCTTTTTTAGGACTACGAAGTATTTCATAAAACCCCGCAAACCTGTGTCAGCAAGGATCACGCCGCCCGGCGGGTCCGCTTCTTCATGCGGTTGGCCTTCTTGCGCAGGATATTGATCTTCGCCTGGGGTTCCCCGGCGGTGATGGCTTCCAGTTTTTTAGCCCGCATGGCGGCGGCTTTTTCCTTCAAGTCCCGCATACTGACCTTTTCGGTGACTTTGCCTTCATCCTTGATGCCCTTCACCTCTTTGATGGCGCTCAGCAATTCCTCTTTATTCATGCCGTGGACCCCGCTGATCTCTCCCATATCCAGGGCGTACTTGCGCAGTTCCGTGGCGGTCATCTTGTCTAAGGGTTTTTCTTTTTTCTCTTTGCGTTCCTTTTTGGCCATGATGCCTCTCCTGTGATATTTTCCGGTCCGGGTGGGGTATCCCCTACCCTGCCATAATATTTCCGGTTGGCGGGCAGGGCTCAGCTCGCCGCGCCCCGCCGGCCAGACGTTTTTTCTCTAAAACCTTTTTATTTTACCGGTATTGCATCGATTTCTCAACCCCTAATAGTCATTCGGGTCACCGGATGACCGGCAATCGGCTGTTATTCCAGCTATTTTTTGTCCTCCTCTAACGCCTCCAGCTTCTCCCACCGGTTGGCCATCTTGATAAAGGGGGTAATCAGGTCGATGGGGATGGGGAACAGGGTGGTGGAGTTCTTCTCGGCGGCGATCTCTCTTAGGGTCTGGAGATAACGGAGTGTTAAGGACATGGGCTCCTGGGCCAGGACATGGGCGGCCTCGGCCATCTTGGCGGCGGCCTGGAATTCACCCTCGGCGTTGATCACCTTACCGCGCCGTTCCCGCTCCGCCTCGGCCTGCTTGGCCATGGCCCGCTGCATCTCGATGGGCAGGTCGATGGCCCGCAGTTCCACCAGGGTCACCTTGATGCCCCAGGGATCGGTATGTTGGTCCAGGATCTCCGCCAGTTGGGCGTTGACTTTCTCCCGGGCCGAGAGCAACTCGTCCAGGTCCACCTGGCCGCAGACGCTCCGGAGGGTGGTCTGGGCCAGCAACTGGGTGGCATTCCAGTAGTCCCGGACCTCGATGATCGCCTTCAGGGGATCGATGACCCGGAAATAGACCACCGCGTTCACCTTCATGGTGACGTTGTCCCGGGTAATGATGTCTTGCGAGGGAACGTCATAGGTCACCAATTGCAGGTTGACCTTAGTCAGTTTGTCGATCATGGGGATCAGGAGGATAAGTCCCGGCCCCTTGGCTTTGGGCAAGGCCCGCCCCAACCGGAAGACCACCCCCCGTTCGTATTCATTCAGGATTTTGATGGCGCTCATTAAAAAGAACACTGCAATGACGATAACGAAGAGAAAAGAACCGGAGATAAACTGAAACATGACTGCCTCCTTTTATTAAGCCCGGCGCACCCGGAGCTTCAATTCCATGACCTCTAATACTTCCACGGCTTCTCCTTTGGCGATGGGCACGTCGCTCACGGCCTGCCAGTACTCGCCGTGGACAAAGACCTGCCCTTCCGGGTTCAAGGGGGTATAGACCACACCCCGCTCCCCCACCATGCCGGCCGCACCGGTCATGGACCGCAACAGGTGACTGCGAAAGACAATCCCGGCCACCACGATAAAGAACAGGGAGACGATGGCCACCGTAGGAATCAACACACTCCAGGAGATATCCACCCCTCCCTCACCTCCCCGAAACAACATCATCCCCCCTAAAAACAGGGATAACAAGCCGGCCAGGGACAACAGGCCGTAGCTGGTGATCTTTATTTCCAGGATGAAGAAAATAAAGGCCAAAAGGATCAACAAGATGCCGATAAAATTGATGGGCAGGGTCTGAAAGGCGAAAAACGCCAGCAGCAGGCAGATACCGCCGATAACTCCGGGGAATACCGTCCCGGGGTTGGAAAGTTCAAAATAGAGGCCCGCCAGGCCCACCATCATCAGGATAAAGGCGATATTGGGGTCGGCGATGTACTTCAACATCCGGGTGCGCAGGCCTTCGGGGATTTCCTTGACCGGGGCCCCGGCGGTGTGGAGGACTATCGGCTTACCTCCCACCTCGATTTTACGGCCGTTGATTTTGGCCAGGAGGTCTTCCCGGTTATCGGCCATGAGGTCCACGACCTTGAGTTTTACCGCCTCGGCGGCGGGGATGGAGACGCTCTGGCGGACGGCCTTTTCCATCCAATCGCCGTTGCGGCCCCGCTCCGCGGCCAGGGACCTTCCTGAGGCCACCATGTCGTTGAGCAGCTTTTTCTCCATGGTCTTGTCGATCTTACCCATACCCACCGAGACCGGGTGAGCGGCGCCGATGTTGGTTCCCGGCGCCATGGCGGCCACATGCCCCGCCATGGTAATGAAGACCCCGGCCGAAGCGGCCCGGGCGCCCCGGGGATAGACATAAACGACCACCGGAACTTTGGCGTTGCTGATGGCCTGAACGATCTGGCGCATGGAGGTTTCCAAACCGCCGGGGGTGTCCAGTTCAATCACCAATGCCGCGGCGTTCTCGCGCTCGGCCTGGTGGATGCCCTCGACGATGAATTCCGCCAGCCCCGGGTTAATGGAGCCCACCGCGGGGAGCACGATAACCGCCCGGGGCTCGGCCGCGCTGGCCCCCCCGGCCGCCAGGAGCAGCACCAGCAGCGCCCATACGAGATGCTTAAGTCTCTTCATGGTCAGTCAGATACTCCATAACCTGCTGCATATCGTCCCAGGTCTTGCGCCGCTCCTGGGGCATCCGCAGCAGGTAAGAGGGATGAAACGTGGGCATCACCCGGATGCCGTGGTACTTTTGCCAATGTCCCCGCAGCCGGGTGATGGGTTCCTTGGTCCCCAACAGGGCGTGGGCCGCGATGCGCCCCAGGACGACGATCACCCGGGGCCGGATGGCCTTAATCTGCTTGTCCAGAAAGGGCAGGCAGGCGGCAATCTCATCGGGCTCGGGGTCGCGGTTTCCCGGGGGCCGGCTCTTGAGGATGTTGGCGATATAAACCTCTTCCCGGCGCAGACCCAAATTTGTGAGCATTTTGTTCAGGAGCTGCCCGGCAGCGCCCACGAACGGCACCCCCTGTTTATCCTCATCGGCCCCCGGGGCCTCCCCCACGAACATCAGCCGGGCGTTGGCGGCCCCGTCCCCAAAGACCAGGCGGGTGCGGCCCCCATAGAGCTTGCAGCGGCGGCAATCCCCCATCTCGGCCCGGATTTCCTCCAGGCTCAGAACTTTATCGGCCGATTTTTCTGTTTCCTGAATCTTGGGTGCGACCTTGCCCGGCGCCCCCCGCCATCCCAGGCGCCGTTGATACCGGAGCCAGTCAGAAAGATTATCGACCAGTTCCCGCAATTCCTTAACCGGGTCTTCAGGCATCTTTGGCATGGTCCCCGTCGCGGGTTTCCAGAAGCTCGACCACCTTGTCCAAAATCTTCGCCGCCACCGCTTCTTTGCTCAACAACGGCAGGGGCACCGCCTCGCCCTCCCGGGGGATCAGGGTGACTTCGTTGGTGTCCACCTGGAACCCGGAATCCGGCCGGTTGACGTCGTTGGCCACAATGAGGTCCAAATGTTTCTCCCGCATCTTGCGGCGCGCCTCGGCCTCGATATCATGGGTCTCGGCCGCGAAACCCACCACGATCTGCTTGCCTTTCAGCGGCGCCACCTGTTTCAGGATGTCGGGATTCTGGGTAAGATGGAAAGTCATTTCCTCATGGGCCCGCTTAATCTTCCTGATTTCGACCTGGGTGGGCCGGTAGTCGCTCACCGCCGCGGCCATCAACAGCACGTCCGCCTCGGGAAAGTGCGCCTTGACTGCCGCCAGCATGTCCCGGGCCGAGCGTACCATGACGAGCTTTACCCCGTAGGGGGCCGACAGGCTGGTGGGGCCGCTCACCAGGGTGACATCCGCGCCCCGGCGCCAGGCCACCTTGGCCAGGGCGTAGCCCTGCTTGCCGCTGGACCGGTTAGTCAGAAACCGCACCGGGTCGAAATCTTCATGGGTGGGTCCGGCGGTGACCAAGAGCTGCCGCCCCGCCAGGTCCGGAACCCAGAGCAGGCGGGCGGCGGCCTCGACAATCAGGTCGGGTTCCGGCAAGCGGCCCAACCCTACGGCGCCGCAGGCCAGAGATCCGGCGGCGGGCTCCATCACCAGCACCCCCCGCCCTTTCAGCCGGGCCAGATTCCCCTGCACCACCGGGTTGGCCCACATCTCGGTGTTCATGGCCGGGCAGAGCAGCACCGGCCGGGTGGCCGCCAGCATGATGGTGGTGAGCAAATCGTCCCCGATGCCGCCGGCCACCTTGCCGATAAAATTGGCGGTGGCCGGGGCCACCACGATGGCGTCCACCTCCTGGCCCAGGGCCACGTGCTCCAGGGGGTCGCTGTCCGGCCCGAACATGGCCGTGGCTACCTTCTCGCCAGTCAGGGCGGCAAAGGTCAACGGCCCCACAAACTCCTGGGCCGCCCGGGTCATCACCACCTTGACCCGGGCCCCGCAGCCCATGAGCCGCCGGGCCAGCTCCGCCGCCTTGTAGGCCGCGATGCCGCCCGTCACTCCTAAGAGAATCCGTTTTCCATTAAAGGCCATGATCGCTTTCCCGTGCTGGAAGTCTCTTTACCGTTCCTCGCGGGTCCTTAGTCCACCCGCCAGTAAAAACTTTGGTGGCACAGGTTTTTAACCTGTGCACTCGCACCGGTAACATACCGGTGCCACCCACAGTGCTAGAAAAACGGATTATACTTCTTCTCCTGGGCCACGGTGGTCACCGGGCCGTGCCCGGGGTAGACGGTATAATTATCCCCCAGGGGAAAGATTTTGGTTCGCACCGCGTTGATCAGGGCGTCGTAATTCCCGCCGGGGAAGTCGGTACGGCCGATGGACCCGGCAAAGAGGGTGTCGCCCACGTAAACGTAAGGGTGATCTTCCAGAATCAGGCTGATGCCGCCCGGGGTATGTCCCGGGGTATGAAGGACCTTCAGCCGGTATTTGCCGAAGGTGAGGATGTCGTTTTCATTCAGCAGGATATCCGGCTGAGACAGACGCAGGCGGTTGCCGGTAAAAAACATGGCCTCGGACGAGGGTTTGTCCAGCATCTGGGCATCGGCTACGTGGATGGCGATTTTGGCCCCGGTGGCGTCTTTCAGGGGCTGGTTGGCGTCCACGTGGTCGAAATGGCCATGGGTGTCAATGATCAGTTTCAGCTGCAGTTTGTTGCGGCTCAGAACATCAAGAATTTCGGCCTCGTCGCCCCCGGGATCGATGACCACGGCTTCCTTGGTCTCCTCGTCGCCCAGGATGTAGCAATTCACTTCCAGTAAACCCACGGTCAGAGCTTTTTGGATCATAGAGATGATGCTCCCTGTAGGGGCGGACCTATGTGTCCGCCCTGCTTGAGGGCGCACACACAGGTGCGCCCCTACATTTTAAGAATTAAGCAGAAATTTCACTCCCTGGACTGCAAAGTAGCCTGCGAAGCCAAAGAGAAAGACGCCGCAGCCCGCCAGAAAGCCCTGGTAGATGCGGTCGGAGATCAAGCGGCGCCCCTGGGCCACCGCCCCGGACACCAAGGTGTACCAGGCGAAGTCGGCCAGGATGTGGCCGATGAAAAACAGGGCCACCCCCAGCCAACCGTATTTCATCGAAAACATGACGTAACCCAGGCCGATGGTAAGCCACCAGATGAGCCAGTAGGGGTTGGCGGCGCTCATGAGCACCCCGGCCACCACCGGGTTGAGGCCCGATACCCCTTGGGGATTGAATTCCAGGTGGCTATGGCGGGAGGACCTGAGCAGCCCCAGGCCCATCCACCCCATCATGGCGGCGCCGCCCACACCCACCAGACCCAGCACCAGCGGCCGGTGCAGCCAGACGCCCAGCCCGGCCAGGATCAACAGGACCAGGGCCAACTCCAGCAAGGCGTGGCCCACGATAATCAGGGGACCGGCCCAGAAGCCCCGGCGGGCCGCTTCGCCCACGGTGAGGGTCAACAACGGCCCGGGCATCAAGGCCCCGGAGAGGGCCACGATGAACGACGTGATGGGTACCCCGGCTAACAACCACCAATCCATAGAGGAGAATTTCCTTTCCTTGCCTTAACCGCGTCAATGTATTATGGTACCATACAGGGCCTGGATAAACCAAGGTAAAATCAGGGACATGGGGCGGCCCCCGGCCATGAAAAATAATCCCGCCAAAAAGAAGACCCGGACCAGCGCCTTCGGCACCCCGGGAAGAATATCCCACATTCGCGAATGGGGACAGGAGTAAAAAATCTAGATTTTTGGAAAGGACTTTGATGACCGAAGATACCATATTGCATATCTTCAAGGACGGCGAATTTATACAAAAAGTCCAAATTCGTTTACCCTATTTATTTCAGTTGGCTGAGGATGAGTGTTCAAGGGCAGGTAAACTTGGGATGCAAATAGGCTCAATCCGAGAGCAAATAATAATTGCGCTATTGATTCATAAATTTGGTTTGGATAATATTAATACAGACATTCCAATTACTGCACCAGAGGTGGATGTTGAAGTTTTTAAAAGGCCAATTTCTATAAAAACCAAGACAGGAGCGGGAGTTAGTGGTGTAAAAATTATTTGGACAGTTGATAGAACAACGGTACTTAATTTTTTACAACATTATTCTCCAAGTTGTGATACAATTTTTATCCAATTAATATGGAATGGAAATGGTGGATTATACTACATTCCATTGGAAACACAAATAAGATGGATTGGGCAGTTAGGGAGAGAAGGATATATTAAGTTGCCTCCAGAAGGTACTAACCCAAGGGGAGTCGAGTTTACTCGAAATGCTTTATCCCGGATGATTAATGACAGTTCAACCCAAAAAATTGATATTTTTTGGAGAAGGACCGATACTCAATCTAACATTTACAAAAGATGGTTAGATCTATGGGAAGCTGAATCACTATGAAACATTTAACAAAAAGAAAATCTACCAAAACAAGCGCCTTCGGGACCTCAGGACGGTATGGTCATGATTCTTCATCATTTTATTCTAGCAAATTATATTCTCAAATTCCTACAGGGCAAGAAATTGACTATATAGAGAATCATATTTCTCCAGAATTACTAAATATGATTTTTTGCAAGTCATCTCAAAATATGACGGAACTCCCGGAAAATAGCGTCCATTTAATGGTAACTTCTCCCCCTTATAATGTAGGCAAGGAATATGATCAGGATATTACATTGAAGGAATATCTTGATTTCTTGAATCAGATTTGGCGTGAGGTTTATAGGGTTCTCGTGCCGGGCGGACGTGCCTGCATCAATATCGCTAACTTAGGTCGCAAGCCTTATATTCCTTTGCATGCCTTTATTATTCAGGGAATGATAGAAATCGGCTATTTAATGAGAGGCGAAATTATCTGGAACAAGGCTTCCAGTTCAAGTGGGTCAACAGCTTGGGGGAGTTGGTGTTCTCCATCTAACCCCACCCTCCGTGATGTGCATGAGTATATCCTGATTTTTTCTAAGTCCGGTTTCTCCCGAAAAAATCCATCTAAGCGAAAAGCCACCATCTCTCGGGACGAATTTCTGGAACTTACCAAGAGTGTTTGGACCTTTCCGGCCGTCTCTGCAAAAAGAATCGGCCACCCTGCACCTTTTCCAGTAGAACTGCCTCAACGGTTAACCCAACTTTACACCTTTGAAGGGGAAGTGGTTTTGGACCCCTTCATGGGCAGCGGTCAAACGGCTATCGCCGCACTCAATACGAACCGGCGTTACGTAGGCTACGATGTAGATGTTGAATATGTAAATTTAGCCGAAAAGCGAATAAAGGAATTTATCTTAGAATTTAAGTCCCCAAATCTGTTAGATTTAATTACTGCAAAATAAGAGGGCCGCAAATAGCGAAAACCTTTTTCCTGCATTTCGGAGCGGCTCTGATATTTCCATCTTTTCCAGCCTGGTTTTCGGCCTGTGACGCACACAGGCTGTAATCCTGTGCCATTAAATCCGGTGCATGGGATGCACCCTATAGACTCCGTTTTTCGGTAAACTTACAATATGGACAAAATCGTCATTGAAGGCGGAGTGCCCCTTTCGGGGGAAGTGGAGATCAGCGGGGCCAAGAACGCTGCCCTGCCTATTATTGCGGCGACGCTGTTGGCCCCGGGGGTGCATAAGCTCTACAACGTGCCGCCGTTGGCCGACATCCGCACCGCCAAGAAACTCCTGGGCCTCATGGGGGTTCAGTTTGAAGACGGCGGCGCGGGTGAGGGCGGACACATAGGTCCGCCCCTACAAGATAACCCCCTGCTGGTGGACACCAGCACGCTCACCGGCTGGATGGCCCCTTACGAGACCGTCAAGACCATGCGGGCCGCGGTCCTGGTCCTGGGGCCGCTGGTGGCCCGGGCCCGCCAGGCCAGCGTCTCCCTGCCCGGCGGCTGCGCCATCGGGGCCCGGCCCATCGACCAGCATTTGAAGGGCCTGGAGGCCATGGGGGTCAAGATCACCCTCAACCAGGGTTATGTCGAAGCCAAGGCCAAACGGCTGCACGGCGCCGACATCACCCTGGACCTGCCCACGGTCACCGGCACCGAAAATCTGATGATGGCCGCCACCATGGCCAACGGCGTCACGCGCATCATCAACGCCGCCCAGGAACCCGAAGTGACCGACCTGGCCCGGTTTCTCACCGCCATGGGGGCCGAAATCGAAGGCATCGGCACCGACGTCCTCTGTATCCACGGGGTCAAGGCCCTGACCCCGGCCTCCTACACCATCATGAGCGACCGCATCGAGGCCGGGACCTATCTCGCCGCCGCGGCCATAACCAAGGGGCAGGTCACCATTACCAACGCCCCGGTGGCGGCAATGGCGGCGGTGCTGGAAAAATTCCACGAGGCCGGGGTACGGCTCACTACGGCCGGCAACCGCATCATGGTGGAACCGGGCGGGTCCCTCACCGGGGTAGACGTCAAGACCCGGGCCTATCCCGGCTTTCCCACGGACATGCAGGCCCAGTACATGGCGCTCATGACCCTGGCCAAGGGCGCCAGCGTCATCACCGAAACCATCTTCGAAAACCGCTTCATGCACGTCAGCGAACTGGAGCGCCTGGGGGCCGACATCACCGTGTCCGGCAACCACGCCATCGTCCGGGAACGGCGCCACCTGCACGGCGCCCCGGTGATGGCCACGGACCTCCGGGCCAGCGCCTCCCTGGTCATCGCCGGGCTGGCGGCCCAGGGCACCACCGAAGTCCTCCGGGTCTACCACCTGGACCGGGGCTACGCCCGCCTGGTGGAAAAACTCTCAGCCCTGGGGGCGCGGATTAAGCGGGTGCCGGCGTGAGGCAGTGGTCAGTAGTCAGTAGCCAGTAGCCAGTTTTTAGTTTTTAGTTTTTGTTGTCAGGAGATTATGTGCGTTTTGACATCGCACTCCGTAAGCCATGCAAAATTAGGCCAACTCCCGCGCTTATCCTCGTTGCCAGAAGTTTTTCCGCCCCCCTCACCCTAACCCTCTCCCCCCGTTGGGGGGGAGAGGGGATAAGAGGAAAGAACTTTTGGCGAACGCTATAACCCCAAGAAACTCTTTACTGACTACTGACTACTGGCTACTGGCTACTACTCATCAATTCCAGGAAGCTCTCTATGGAAAAAAAGTCCGGGTGGGATTCGCTCGCCTGTCGGGAGCTGGATTTGGCCTTGAAGTAGGGGTATTTGATGCCGAAGGTGAGGGCTGCGGCCAGGGCCTCGGCGTTGTCGTCCACCAGCAGCGTGCCGCGGGGGTCGAAGCGCAGACGGTCATGCAGGATCTCCCAGAACCGCACCGACTCCTTGGGGTGGCCCAGGTCGAAGGAAGAAATTACCTCGTCGAAATACCCCAACAGCCCCGTATGGTTCATCTTGAGGCTCAGGGTCTTGTAGTGGGCATTGGTCACCAGGGCCACCCGTTTGTCTTTTTGCCGCAGGAATTGGAGAAAATCCTCCGTGTCCGGGTGCACCTCGATGAGGTGACGGATGCCTTCCTTTAAGGCCGGGATATCCAGTTCCAGTTCCCGGGACCAGAAATCGATGTCGGTCCAGTTGAGGGTGCCTTCCTCCCGCTGGTAACGGGCGAACACCAGGTCCCGGGCCAGGGCCAGGTCCATAGCCTGCCGCCGGGCGTACTCCTGGGGCACCAGGGTCTCCCAGAAATAATCGTCGAAGTGTTTGTCCAACAGGGTGCCGTCCATGTCCAGGAGCACCCAGGTTATGTCATTCCAGGGAAAAGCCATTGAGGTTCCTTTCTCCTTCAAGTCGCTGCCTCTATTTATAGAATAATCGGTTAATTTTCAAGACGTCATTCATGGAGCTTTGGCCACCCGTAACCTTGAACTTGA
>Ga0351860_1034_pt1 | contig 27463 bp, 28 predicted proteins | sample BONcelHFGM3001F8_FD_206791 | JGI IMG/M metagenome (GOLD analysis project Ga0351860, IMG submission 206791) | Enriched cells from coal bed in the Powder River Basin, Montana, United States - BONCAT cells FGM rep2 HSBNCT.FGM.300.1.F8 ...
CTGAAAGTAGGCCAGCGCCGGGAGAACTGCGGCGCACATCGTCGCCAGCGTAACGATCAACACGACATGCAGTTTTTTCATACGGCGTGCGGGCCAGGCCCGGCTTGCTCCTCGATCTACCGCAACGGAGGCGCCATTATAGCACGACGATTTCAGACGAAAATTCCATGATTTGACCGGGGAATGACCATTGACACCGACAACCCATCTGCTAAACTATCCCATGTTGACGCCGGAGTGGCGGAATTGGCAGACGCGCTACGTTCAGGGCGTAGTCCTCGCAAGGGGGTGTGGGTTCGACTCCCACCTTCGGCACACACAGAAACCCAGGTAAACGCCTGGGTTTTTTGTTTTCTAACACCTGTGCTACCATCAACCTGGGCGCGAACAGGACAGAGTGCATGGCCGAACAGATCGACAAACGCAGACGGGAAGAGCACGCCAGCCGGGGCAGCCAGCTCAACAGCGTGCAGATCATGTTCGCCGTCATTCTGGCGGTCGGGCTGCTGTTGGCGATCAACTTCAGCAGCCGCATCATCGCCGGCCAACCGCTGCAGGAAGCTTACAACCAGGCGCAGAGCGAAGTCGACGAGCTGCGCGCCGAACAGGCGGCGCTGATTGCCCAGCTCGATTACGTGCGCAGCGACCCCTACGTCGAGGGTTGGGCGCGGGCCGAGGGCAAGATGGTGCGCGAAGGCGAAATGCTGGTCATCCCGGTACCGAGCGGGGTGGTGGTGGAGCAGGAGCCGGTGGTGGTGGAAGAAGCGCCGGTGCAGACCGCGCCGCCCGAACCGGAGAGCTGGACGCTGTGGTGGTCGCTGTTCTTCGACGTGGAACCGCCGACGTTCCGGGGGCCGTAACGGCGACATTTTTGCTGCTTTTCCCTACCATATTTTGACTTTCCGCAGGCCCGATTGACTCCGATCGGGCCTGTTTTGTTGACCTATGACACACCCATGACGCAGATCATGGGTCGGGGATGACGCTCGATGGATACACGGCCAAACGAAGCGGCGTAGGGTGATAGAGGTCTGGGCTGACACGTCAACCGGGGGGTTGTATGTCGAAGTTTGTCCTCGCTTTTTTCCTCGTCGCACACGGCATTATTCATCTCGGATTTCTGACGCCGGCCCCGGCCGACCCGAAATATCCGTTTCGTCTGAGTAACTCGTGGCTGATCGTCCGCGCCGGCATCGACGCGGCTATTGTGCGGGCGCTGGGTCTGGCGCTCGGCGTGATCGTGTTGGTGGGTTTTGGCGCGGCGGCGCTGGCGGCGTTGGGCATCGTCGTGCCGCAGGCGTGGTCGGGCTGGCTGACGCTGGTCGCGGCAACGTCGTCGCTGGTGATGCTGATTCTGTTCTGGCATACCTGGCTGGTGCTGGGCGCGCTGATCGACGTGGTGATGCTGGTGGCGCTGCTGGGGCTGCGCTGGCTGCCGGCGGAAGCGTAGCGGCGGGGCGGGCATACCCGATGAGATTTGACGAACAAACGCGGAAAGGGCGAATGGCGCTTCGCGCCCGGACACGCTGTCCCTGAAGCGAGGCTTCGCACTAGCGTGTTCCTACAAGGTGTCCGTTTCGTAGGGACTACAGCGCGTCCCATAGGCGTCAAATTAGGCGATCTTGAGCTTGGCGCGCCGTGCGCCGGATGATAAATCATCCGGCTACGTATAGGTGAAAGCCGGCTGAAGCCGGCTCAAGACGTTAAGGTTTGCTTGGTGATGCTTCGCTGAGCACCCTTCAGGGTGCTTTCACCTATTGCTAGCCGGGGCATTTATGCTCCGGCGGGCGACGTGCCAAGACCCGTTCGCCCTTCGCGATTATTTTGTCAACCGACAGCGTTGTTTGGGTGACCGATCAGGGCGATTGAGTGCGCGTAACGTGCGTGAGGACAATACCGGAATGTGTAGAGCAGCACCGCGTTTGAACGGTGCTGCTCTTTTAGAAGTCGCAGGTCAGGCGGAGTCGCTTTCGACCATCGGCGGCGGGACGGCGGCAAAGCCTTCGACAAGGGTCGCGATGGCGGCGGGGCCGGCGGCGAGCGCGCGGCCGGGGACGGCTGAGTCGACCTTGACGACGCCGATGGCGAAGTGTTCGCCGCGTGGGGAGGTGACGCTGCTGGTGACGCGACCAACGAGGCGGCCATTGTCGAACAGGTCGGCCGGTGCTTCGAGCGGCGCGGCCGGCGTCAGGCGCACCATGACGCGCGCCAGCCGGTTGCGGCTCTCCATGCGGGCGATGATCTCCTGGCCGGTGTAGCAGCCTTTGTGGAAGCTGATTTCGTCCCACAGGCCGACTTCGAGCGGCAGGTAGGCGTCGCTCAACTCGCGGCCGACGCCGGGGCGACCGGCGCGAATGCGGAGCGTGTTGTAGGTGAGCGAGCCGGCCGGGCGCAGGCCGAGCGGCGCGCCGGCGGTTATCAGCGCCTCCCAGACGATGGACGCGGCTTCGGTCGGGGCGATGACCGTCCAGTGCGCGCCGGCCAGCGGCTTGTTGCGCACGAACAGCGTCACAACGCCGCCGACTTCGGCCTCGGCGCTGGCGAAGAGCGCGAGTCCTGGCGCGTCCGGCAGCAGGCGCGCGACGACCGCGTCGGCCTGCGGGCCGTGCAGCGCGAACTGGGCAGTGCTGCCGGTGACGTTGACGAGCTGGACGTCGTCGTTGAAGAAGATATTGCGCCGCAGGTAGTTTTCGAGCGCCGGGCCGCGACCCGGTTCGGCCAGCACCAGGGCGCGCTCTGGCCGGCTGACGACGACGGCGCGGTCGAGGATGCGGGCGTTGGCGTTGGCGAAAATCGTCGCCGCGCCCTGGCCGGCCGCCAGCGCTTCGAGATGGTTGGTCGACATGCGGTGCATCAGCGCCAGTCGGTCGCGGCCGGTCAGTTCCAGGCGGCCTTCGTGGCTGCGCACCATCAACACGGCGCTGTTCAGCGCGGCGTCATACTCCGCGCCGAGGTGGCTAAACTGAAGCGGAATCCCATCGGGCGCAAGCTGCGCCCCGTGTACTTGAAGAGTGTCTTGTAGGGTCACGGTGCGGTTCTCGCGGCTACGTTTTACGGGGCGATGTCGCGCGTCCGTCGGCGACGTGACTGCGCTTTAGGCTGAGTATCGTTTTGACTCGTTACTCAGCGCCATTACGTTCGACTGCCTTACGATGTCGGCGAGGTCGCCAGCAAGTCGTGGATCATCTGCGGCAGGTGGGCCTCGGCCTGCGGCTTCCACGCCCAACCCGGCGGCAGCTCGACCGGCGACGTGACGCGACAGATGTACAGCAGCACGACCTGCTGGCCGTGGTCGCTATCCATGAAAGTGACGCTGGCCGGCGGCACGAGGTCTGGCTTGGGCGGCGTCAGATGGATCAGGCTGTCGGCGTCGAGCGCAATGCCGAGCGTTTCGCGGGCGGCGCGCAGGGCAGCGGCGACCGGTGTCTCGTTCTTGCCGACCGGCGCGAGCGGCAGATAGGGCAGGTTGTCGCTCCAGGCAAGCTGATCCTCGTAGACGACGATGGCCGCGCTCATGGTGTCGTAGGGGTGGCGCGGCTGGTCGCCCAGGCCGCGCAGGCGCAGGATTTCGCGGTGGCTGCGGGCGGCGATGACGATACCGTAGAGCGTTTCGGCGGCAGCATCGATATCTTCGTTGACGATCAGGTAGTCGCATTCGGTGGCGAAGGCCAGCTCGGCCGGCACGCGCAGCAGGCGGCGGCAGATTTCGGCTTCGTTGTCGCCACGGGTGCGCATCCGCTGAATGAGGGTTTGGACGGAAGGCGGCTGAATGAAGATCAGGACGACGTTATCGGGGTACTGCGAGCGGGTGTAATCAGCGCCGAGGTAGTCGATGTCGGCGATCAGATCTTCGCCGCTGTCCATCGCCGCTTCGACCGTGCTGCGCGGGACGCCATAATAGCGGCCGTGGACTTCCTGGTGTTCGAGCAACTGGCCGTTGGCGAGCATATGTTTGAACTCGTCCGGCGATACGAACAGGTGCTCGCGGCCTTGCTCTTCACCCTCGCGCTGGGGGCGGGTCGTCGCGGTCGGGAGCTGGCGCAGCCCGCCGACGCGCGCCATGACGCGGTTCATCAGCGCGTTTTTACCGGCCCCGGCCGGCGCGACGAGAATAAAAAACAGACCCAGACGGTTTGGAGCTACAGTCACAATCGCAGTCCTCGATTGCCGCGCGGCGGCTGGCGGGTTGTCGGCTTGGTGGGATATTCGCGCCGCTGTACCGGGCGCACCTGGGGCCGGGATGCTGAACACGGCTGCCGGATTATTCCTTAGTGTAGCAGTATGCGCCAGCGGAGACCATAGGATTTATTGTGAGAAGTGGCCCTGTGACGGTTGGCAGGGTTGGTGCAGGCGCGGCTGAGAGGCTAGACGGAAGGATTGAGCGTAATGCCCTCAGCCCTAGCTCCAATACGGTTTCTTTAAGCGTTTGATGGTCTCGCCCTCACCCCTCTCTCTCAGGGCGAGGGGAACCGGAGTTATTATAAGGGAGACGGCTATACTTTGAGCGGCCTTGTGAGTTCCAAAATTCTTTCAGTCTACCTTCCCGTAAACTCTCTGCGACAGCGGGCGACGGGGCGGCACCAGGCGCGCCTAACGTGGACTTAATCCCATTCCGCTTAACGCTCGTTCGCCGCGCTCAAAGCGCGGTGGTATGCTTTGGGCGACGGCGCAGCAGGCCGTCCCGGACGTGACGGCGATCCGGTTCGACATAAGGGCGAACCGAGGCCAACCCCGGACGGTATTCGAAACGTATTTCCAGGCGACTGCCTGACCTCAGCGAAGGACGTACCCCATGACTGCAACCATCATTGACGGTGTCGAGATCGCCAACCGCATGCGCGCGGAAATCGCCACGCAAGCCGCCGACTTCAAGCAGACCTACGGCTACGCGCCCGGCCTGGGTGTCGTGCTGGTCGGCGACAACCCGGCCTCGCGCCAGTACGTGCGCATGAAGCAGCGCGCCTGCGAGCAAGCCGGCATTACGTCGGTGTCACACCTGCTGCCGTCGACCGCGACCCAGAACGAAGTCGAGGCGGCGGTCCACGAGCTGAACGACGACCCGGCGGTCCACGGCATTCTGGTGCAACTGCCGATGCCGCCGCAGATCGACGAAGAACGCGTGCTGCGGCTGGTGAGCCTGGAAAAAGACGTCGACGGCTTCCACCCGCTCAACATCGGCTTGCTGGGCATGAAGGGCCGCGAGCCGATCTTCACGCCGGCGACGCCGACCGGCTGCATGGTGCTGCTGGACGAGGTCGGCGTCGACCTGGACGGCGCGAACGCGGTCGTCGTCGGCCGCAGCAACATCGTCGGCCTGCCGGTGTCGCTGATGCTGCTGAAGGCCAACGCCACGGTGACGGTCTGCCACAGCCGGACGAAGAACATCGCCGACGTGGTGCGCGGCGCGGACGTGCTGATCGCCGCGATTGGCCGGCCGGAGTACATCAAGGGCGACTGGATCAAGCCGGGGGCGGTGGTGATCGACGTCGGCTCGAACAAGGTCGATGATCCGACGTCCGAGCGCGGCTACCGCTTCGTCGGCGACGTCGACTACGAAGGCGCGCTGAACGTGGCCGGGGCGATCACCAAGGTGCCGGGCGGCGTGGGGCCGATGACGATTACAATGCTGATGGTGAACACGATGAAGGCGGCGCGCTTCCTCGCGCGCAAGACCGCGATGTAGACCGCACTGGTCCGCGCATTCACGGCGGGCGGAAGCGAGAGAGCGATGAAAAAGGGCTGCGCATCGGCATGCGCAGCCCTTGTTGTTACCGAGGCGCGGAGAAGTCAGTCGCCGGCTTCAGGCGAAGATGTCATCGTCAGTCGCGGCTGCGGCGTATCCGGTGCGTACAACCATGAAGTCCCCCAGACCTGGGGCACGTTCTGCATGAACAGCGTGCAGTCGAACTCGGCGTCGAGCTTATAACGCTCGAACAGATAGTCCAGCAGCGCGAACTGGTACTGATAGGCGGTGCAGAAGTAGAGGTCCCAGGTCGGATATTCGATATGCTGGAACGACAGCTTGCGTGCCGGGTAGCTGTAGCCGCAACTGCCATCGAGCTGGAAGACGAAGTCGGTCGCTTCCTGAATGCTGGCAAAGGTCGAACCGGGCGGCGGCTCTTTGGTGATCGAGTCCAGTTCGGCGCGGAAGTGGCCGCCGGAGATGGGATCGCGCGCCTTACAGGTCAGCTCGTAAACGCCGTCCTGGTCGCGCATGGTGAATTGGGAGATGGCTTTGCGGAAGTGCGAGAAGTGACCGCCAAGGAAGCCGAGTAGACGCGACGACGAGTCCGAGCGCAACGTGTAGTAGGCGCGGTAGGTCGCGCCCTTCTTCGGCACGCGCACGCTGATGCGGCAGAGCATTTCGTTGGCGTGGGTGGTCGGGATGGGCAGCGGGCCAAACTTCGTGACCCAGAAGTCGCAGACGCACATGCTGATCATGCCCATGCCGGTGTCGCGGATTTCGTCGATCTCGATGGGCGCGGGCACGAGCTGGCGCAGACGCTCCAGCGGCGCACGGTAGTTGATGGTCATGCGCTTATTGGTGAACGACGAAACGCTGACCGGCTGGTTGCCAACCTTGCCGAGACGGCTGTGGAGGGCCTGAACGTCGGACGTTGTCACGATTTCATCCTTTCCTTTAGCTATTCGGGGGCTACTGCTCACTATCATCATACACCTAGATATTGAAAATTTAAAAAGTTCTAAATATCACGATCGAACTGACTCATGTAGACGGTTCCATCTGGCTCCTTCCGCCCAACGTGCTGCCCAAAAACGCAGCCAAACGGGTTTGCCGGTGAGTCGGCATCATGCTAAACTCGCAATCAGAATTGCGAGGTATTACATGCCGACCCTGTTACTCAAAAACATTCATACCCTCGTGACGATGGACGCAGCGCGCCGGGAACTCCCAGACGGCGCGCTGTTTGTACGTGACGGCGTCATCGAAGCGGTGGGCGCGCTGGAGACGATGCCGGCGCAGACCGCCGACGAGGTGCTCGACCTGTCGAATCACGTCGTGCTGCCGGGGCTGGTGAACACGCATCACCACATGTACCAGAGCCTGACGCGGGTGCTGGCGCAGGATCTGGAATTGTTCGGCTGGCTGAAGACGCTCTATCCGATCTGGAGCCGGCTGACCGGCGAGGCGGTTTACGTGTCGGCCAAGCTGGCGATGGCCGAACTGATGCTGTCGGGCTGCACCACGTCCAGTGACCACCTGTACATCTATCCCAACGACGTCGAGCTGGAAGACGAAATCCGCGCGGCCCAGGAGATCGGGATTCGCTTCCACGCCGCGCGCGGCTCGATGAGCGTCGGCGAGAGCCTGGGCGGGCTGCCGCCGGACAGCGTGGTCGAGGATGAAGACGCCATTCTGCGCGATACCCGCCGGCTGATCGAAGCGCACCACGACGCCGGCCGCTACGCCATGCTGCGGGTGGTGGTCGCGCCGTGCTCGCCGTTCAGCGTCAGCACTGACCTGATGCGCGAGTCGGCAGCGCTGGCGCGCAGTTACGGCGTGCGGCTGCACACGCATCTGGCCGAGAACCAGAACGACGTCGACTACAGTATGCAGGTCTTCGGCCAGCGCCCGGGCGATTACGCCGACGCGATGGGCTGGGTAGGCGACGACGTCTGGCACGCGCACTGCGTCAAGCTGAACCACGACGAAATCCACCTGTTCGGGCGCACCGGCACCGGCGTGTGCCACTGTCCCAGCTCGAATATGCGGCTGGCGTCGGGCATCGCGCCGGTGCGGCAGATGCGCGACGCGGGCGTGCGCGTTGGTCTGGGCGTGGACGGCTCGGCGTCGAACGACAGCGGCCACCTGCTGACCGAGGCGCGGCAGGCGATGCTGTTGCAGCGCGTCGCCCAGGGACCGGCGGCGATGACGGCGCGCGAGTCGCTGGAATTGGCGACGCTGGGCGGGGCAGCGGTGCTGGGCCGCGACGACATCGGCGCGCTGTCGCCGGGCATGGCGGCGGACGTCATCGCTTACCGGCTGGACGACGTCGCTTTCGCCGGCGCGTTGCACGACCCGCTGGCGGCGCTGGTCTTCTGCCAGCCGGGGCAGGTCGACCTGTCGATCATCAATGGGCGGATCGTCGTCCGCGACGGCCAGCTACAGACGGTCGACGTGCCGGTGCTGGTCGAGCAGCATAACGCAATTTCACACCGACTGATTCGCGGAGAATCATGAGCCTGCACGTCAATCTCGCCAGCGTTATCACCAATGAAAACGGCCACCTGTTGCTGGTGCGGCGCGAAGACCTGGGCGGCTGGGGACTGCCGGCTGCCTGGCCGCACGGCGACGCCGCCCTGCTGGAGACGGCCGCGCTCGGCGTCCACGATGCCACCGGCCTGACGGCGCGCATTGAGCGGGCGGCGGGCGTGTATTTCTGGCCGGGGCTGGCGACGCTGACGCTTGTTTACGCCGGCTCGGCGGTCGGCGGCAGCCGGGGTAGCGGCCAGTTTTTCGCGCCGGTGGCGCTGCCGGCCATGCCGGCGCACCAGACGCTGATGGCGCTGGACGCGCTGGCGCAGACGCGGCACCGCCCGCGCGTGCTCGACATTTCGGCGGCCGAGCAGCAGCGCCTACGCTTCGGCCAGAGCCTGCGCCGCTTCACCGGACGGCTGCGCGGGCAGGGCGGGGGGCCAGCGCCGCTGCTGGATGTGCAGGCGGTGGCGGTGGTGATGGACGAAGGCCACCGGCGGGTGCTGACGCTGCGGCGCAAACGCACCGAAGCACTGCCGCGCGTGGTCTGCGCCGGCCAGAAGCCCCCCTGGGACGAGCTGGCGGCGCTGATTGCCAGTGAGGCGCGGGTGCCGGTCAGCTTCCGCTGGGCCGGCGTCTGGCAGGACCGGGCCAGCCGCCGCCTCGACCTGATTTTCGCGGCGACCGCCTCGGAGACGTTCGAACAGCCGGGACGCAGCGAATGGTCGCTGGCGCGGCAGGTGGCGCTGCCGGCCCGCGAAGCCCAGTACATCAGCCGGGTCAGGCCGAGCTTTGCCCGCGACCCGATCTGGATCATTGACCAGGAAAACAGCCTCAAGGCTGGCGACACGATACCGGGAAGTAAGGAGAGCGAACGATGAGCCTGGTGGACCGAATTGCAGTGGCGCGCGGGGATATTCCGGCGTCGCTGGTGCTGCGCAACGCGCGGCTGGTGAACGTACTGAGCGGCGAAATCGACACGACTGACATCGTCGTTTATGGGGATACGATCGTCGCGGTGGGCGAGGGCTACAGCGCCGAAACCGAGATCGACCTGGGCGGGCGTTACGTCTGCCCCGGCTTCATCGACGCGCACGTCCACATCGAAAGCAGCCTGTGTACGCCGCCGGAGTTTTCGCGAGTGGTGCTGGCGCACGGCGTGACGACCGTCGTCACCGACCCGCACGAGATCGCCAACGTGCTGGGGCTGGAGGGCATCCGCTTCATGCTGGAGCGCGCCAAACACGGCCCGATCAACATGTACGTGATGGCGTCGAGCTGCGTGCCGGCGACGCACATGGAAACCAGCGGCGCGCGGCTGGAAGCCGAAGACCTGGAACCGCTGCTGCGCAGCGACTGGGTGCTCGGTCTGGCCGAGATGATGAACTATCCGGGCGTGATTTACGGCGACGAGGGCGTGCTCGACAAGCTGGAAATGTACCGGACCAAGGTGCTGGACGGCCACGCGCCGTCGGTGGCCGGCAAGCAGCTACAGGCGTACATCGCCTCCGGCATTGGCAGCGACCACGAATGCACGACGGTCGAAGAAGCGCACGAGAAGCTGCGGCTGGGGCTGACGATCTTCATTCGCGAAGGCACGACGACGCGCAACCTGAAACCGCTGCTGCCGCTGGTGACGCCGATGAACCACACGCGGCTGTGCTTCTGCACCGACGACCGTCAGCCGGACAGCCTGCTCAACGAGGGCAGCATCGACTTCATGGTGCGGACGGCGATAAGCGAAGGCATCGACCCGATGCTGGCGATCCGCATGGGTACGATCAACACCGCCAACTACTTCCGGCTGTACCGCCACGGGGCGATTGCGCCGGGACGGGTGGCCGACATGGTGGTGTTCTCCGATCTGCACAACCTCCAGCCGGAGATGGTCTTCCGCGCCGGGGTGCTATCGGCCCAGAATGGCGAAGTCCTGCGCGAGAAGCCGGCGCAGCGCAAAATCGACCTGCGCGACTCGATGAACGTCCGCATCGACGAGAGCGACTTCCGTATCCCGGCGGATGCCGCCGGACACATCCACGTCATCGAAGCGTATGGCGATCAGGTGGTGACCGGCCACGTGATGATGGACGCGAAGGTCGAGAACGGCGAGGCCGTCTCCGACACCGAGCGCGATCTGGTCAAGATGGTGGTGCTGGAACGGCACCGGGCGTCGGGCAAGGTCGGCAAGGGCTTCATCACCGGCTTCGGGCTGAAGCGCGGCGCGCTGGCCGGCACGGTCGCGCACGACCACCACAACCTCGTCATCATCGGCGTGGACGACGCCAGCATTCGTAACGCCGCCAAAGCGGTGCGGACGATGGGCGGCGGGCTGGTGGCGATCGACGAGCACGGGCAGGTGATGGCGCGGCTGCCGCTGCCGGTGGCCGGCCTGATGAGCGAGGAGCCGCTGGCCGACGTGAAGCGCCAGTACGACGCGCTGATCGCCGCCGCGCAGACGCTGGGGAGCACGCTGCCGGACCCGTTCATGACGATGAGCTTCATGGCGCTGGAAGTCATCCCCAAGCTCAAGCTGACCGACGCCGGGCTGGTGGACGTCGAAAAGTTCGCGCTGGTGGACTTGTTTGTATAACGTCCCATCGCGGGCCGTGTTATGATTCGGGTCCAGTAGAGTAAGGCGAGGTGACACCATGAGCGAACACATCACGCTTGAAGTGCCAGAGGCCATTATGCGGCTGGCGCAGGAGAAGGCAGAGCGTACAGGGCGTCCAATGGAAACAGTGTTTGCCGAGTGGCTGGAACGTGCTGCGTGGTTTGATTCGGAAGCAGCGATACCTCTCTACACGCCATTCTTTGACAATACCGACGAAGTCGTAAAGGCGATGCAAGCCCTCTTAGACTCGCGTTCTGAGCAAGACCACACGGAAGATAACGGTGGCTAATGCGGTTTGCCTATACTCCTGCTGGTAGCTTTCCTGGCAATGTTATGCCGTTCCTGACTCTCGAATTGCGACGCGGCACGCGAGAGATTACTGTTAATGCACTGGTCGACACCGGCTCGGCCTTAAACCTTTTGCCTTATTCAGCCGGTCTTGCGTTAGGCGGCGAGTGGAATAGGGTACCTGAATTACCGCCGCTGACTGGCGCGTTAGGTGAAATGAAAGTTCGCGCCCTTTTGGTGTCCTACACACATCCTCTGTTGACACATGGCGAGCCAGTCGAGCTGTTATTTGGGTGGGCAGACAAAGACCATGTGCGTGTTCTGCTTGGGCAGATGAATTTCTTCCGCCAGTTTGATTCTTGTTTCTTTTTGGCGGATGGCTACTTTGAGGTGACACGAAGAACTCTTGACTGATACTACCCACGAACACTACCTGCGCGAGGCGATCGCGCTTTCCGAGTCCGCCATGTCCAAGGGCAACGAGCCGTTCGGCGCGCTGCTCGTCCGGGACGGCGTGGTGCTGCTGCGCATCGAAAACAGCGTGGCGACCGGCCACGACATGACCAACCACGCCGAGATGAACCTCGTGAAAGAGGCGATGAAGCAATACGAGCCGACCGAGTTGCACGACTGCACGCTCTACACCAGCACCGAGCCGTGCGCCATGTGCGCTGGCGCGACTTACTGGTCGGGCATTGGCCGCGTCATTTTCGGCTGCTCGGAAGCGCGGTTGGGCGAGATCGCCGGCATTGGACTAGCCGTGCCGTGTCGCCACATCTTCGAGAGCGGCGCGCGCCGGGTCGAAGTCGTCGGCCCGCTGCTGGAAGACGAAGCGGCGGCGGTTCACCTGCGCTATTGGCCGACGGTGCTGGGCGACTGAGTCTGATGCTCGACCCGACGCTGATTGAAACGGACCGACTGGTCCTGCGCCCGCATCTGCCGGAAGACCTGGACGCCCTGTATCACCTGACCTCGCACCCGGACGTTTATCGCTTCGACCCCGGCTACCAGCGTTCGCTCGACCAGACGCGCGAAAACCTGATCTTCCGCATCGGCGAGTACCGGCGGCATGGGATCGGGCGGATGGCGCTGGTCGAGAAGCCGAGCGGCGAGTTGGTCGGCTATGCCGGGCTGCAACTGTGCCTGTACGACGTGCCGGGGCAGAGTGTGCCGGTGATCGAGTTCTTCTACGGGCTGCGTCGCGACCGCTGGGGGCGCGGTTACATGACCGAAGCCGGGCAGGCGTTGATCGACCGTGGCTTCCGCGAGTTTAAACTCGCTAAAATCATCTCGACGGCCGACAAGCGCAATAAGCCGTCGATCAACGTCATGCGCCGCGTGGGCATGACGGTTCAAGACGATGCACTTCACCCGGATACCTGGGTGTACGGCGTGATTGAGAATCCTTATATACGCGCATGATGCGCCCAAGGACGAGAGCGATGGTAGACAACATAGATCCGGCGATGATTGAACAGATTAAGACGCGCGTCGCGGCGCAGCGCGAGGACATCATCACGTTCTTGCGCGAGCTGTGCGCCATCCCGAGCTACGACAGCCAGATTCGCAAGGTGGGCGAGCGCGCCGAGGCCGAAATGCGCAAGCTCGGCTTCGACGAGGTGTGGTTCGACCAGATGGGGAACGTCGTTGGCAAGATCGGCAGTGGGCCGGTCAAGCTGCTGTACGACAGCCACATCGACACGGTCGGCATCGGCGATCCGGATAGCTGGGACTGGGACCCGTTCGAAGGCAAGATCGAGGATGGCGTGTTCTTCGCGCGCGGCGCCTGCGATGAGAAGGGCAGCACGCCGGGCATGATCTACGGGCTGGCGCTGGCGAACGAGCTGGGGCTGCTGGATGGCATCACCGGCTACTACTTCGGCAACATGGAGGAGTGGTGCGACGGCATCGCGCCGCACGCGCTGGTCGAGGCGGAAGGGCTGCGGCCGGACTTCGTCGTCATCGGCGAGCCGACGAAAATGCAAATCTATCGTGGGCACAAAGGCCGCGTCGAGATGCAGGTCGTCGCCAAGGGCAAGAGCGCCCACGCCGCCAGTAATTTCCTGGGTGACAACGCTATCTACAAGCTGCTGCCGGTGATCGATGCTATCAGCAAGGTCGAGCCGGAGCTGGGCGACGATCCGTTCCTGGGGCATGGCCGTATCACTGTGACCGACATGCACGTCAAGACGCCGAGCATCAACGCCGTGCCGGACGAAGCGCTGATCTACATCGACCGCCGCATCACCTTTGGCGAGACGCCCGACAACGAGCTGGCGCGGATTCAGGGCATCATCGGCGACCGCAGCGATATCGAAGCGTCGATCCTGTTCTACGACGACCCCAGCTACACCGGCTTCGTCTTCCCGGTGGACAAGATATTCCCGGCCTGGGCGCTGCCGGAAGACAATACGTTCGTGCAGGCCGGTGTGCAGGCCGGTAACCTGCTGTGGGGCGAGCCGCTGCCGACCGGCAAATGGGACTTCTCGACCAACGGCATTTACTGGATGGGCAAGGCCGGTATTCCGAGCATCGGCTACGGCCCCGGCGACGAAATCCACGCGCACACCGTGATCGATCAGGTGAAGCTGGACGACGTCGTCAAGGCAACCGAGTGGTACGCACTGCTGCCAGGGCTGCTGAAGTAAACCCCTGACGCGAATCTCACTAAACCATTTACAATGAGCATCACATTACGCTGACAAGGAGCGAGTTTCAAATGCAAACGGATTTGCGCGGGCGTGACTGTATCGCCCCGGAACTGGACTGGACCAAAGACGAAATCGAAACGCTGCTCGACGTGGCGTTCGACCTGAAGCGCAAGCGCGCCGTGGGTGAGTCGCACGCGCTGCTGCGCGACAAAGTGCTGGGCATGCTGTTCTTCTTCACCAGCACGCGTACCCGCGCCTCGTTCGAGTCCGGCATGGCGCAGCTCGGCGGTCACGCCATGTTCATCGACAGTGAGACGACGCAGATCAGCCACGGCGACACCGCCAAGGAGATCGGCGAGATCATTGGCCGCTATACCGACGGCATCGCCATTCGCCAGTGCGACTGGAAGTTTGGCAACAAGTACATCAACGAAGTCGCCCAGGCTAGCCGCGTGCCGGTGCTGAACATGCAGGACGACATCTTCCACCCGTTCCAGATTCTGGCCGACCTGATGACGATCACCGAGAAGTTCGGCCGTGACCTGCGCGGCAAGACGATCAACGTCAGCTACGCCTACGCGTCCAGCTACCAGAAGCCGCTGTCGGTGCCGCAGAGCCTGATTCTGATGATGACGCGCTTCGGCATGAACGTGCGCATGACCGCGCCGCCGGAGTTTGGCCTGATGCCTGACATCGTCGCCCAGTCGGCCGAGAACGCCCGCAAGAGCGGCGGCTCGTTCGAAATTCTGGACGATTTCGACGCCGGTTTCGTCGATGCCGACATCGTCTATCCCAAGAGCTGGGGCTGCTGGATGACGACCGAGGACAAGGACGAGTCGAAGGCGATCGGCGGCAAGTACACCGACTGGATCACCGACGACCGCCGCATGGCGCTGGCGAAGGACCACGCCGTCTACATGCACTGCCTGCCGGCGGACCGCAATATCGAAGTCACCGACAGCGTCATCGACGGCCCGCAGAGCATCGTCTACGATGAGGCCGAAAACCGCCTCCACGTTCAGAAGGCCGCCATGGCCCTGACGATGCGGTAGGCGCAGGACTGAGGTCCGAGGACTGAGGACTGAGTAAGGGCGGACTGGTGTGGTCCGCCCTTATCATCTGCCATGAACGAACGTGATTTTGCGCTTCTAAAGATCATGCGTGACGAGGCCAACCAAGTGCTGTCGGTGGCTTCGCACCCTTCATCTGCCTCCAAGCAAGACGATAAGTTGCTTGACGATGCACTGTCGTTTAGTGTGCGCCGGTTAGGTGTTATGGCCGAACGCGTTAGTCCTCACGGCCAAGCGCTAGTCCCCCAAATTCCCTGGCACAAGCTAATCGAAATCAGCCATCAGATAATTGAACAATACCGTACATTTGATGTGAAAGCCGCTTGGGAAATGGCGCAGAACACAGTGTCGGCAGTGCGCGCCGAGTTGGAACGCATTATCGAAAACACGGCCATCGAAGATATCGAGACAAACGTTGCGCTGCCGGTGGAATGGGATGTCGTCCGAGAAAGACTTGGCTTGTCCGACGACGCGATTGCTGAATTCTGCCATAAACGTGCCATTCAAAAGCTCTCACTCTTTGGCTCAGTGCTGCGTGACGACTTTCGGGCAGCTAGCGATGTTGATGTCCTGGTAGAGTTTGAACCTGACAAACGCCTGACGATTGGCGATCTCGTAGACGCTGAAATGGAGTTGGGCGAACTGTTGAGTCGCAAAGTTGATTATGTTGAGACTCAAAGTTTGAACGAACACATCCGTGACAAAGCCATAGCATCTGCAAGGACACTTTACGAGCGAAATAGCTTAGTCTAGATAGATGAGTCTGTTATGTTTTGTAACGATGGAAAAACGTCAAAATGTCCATAATTCACGGTGCATCTGGCACGTACAGACTGCTTGAATACAGCAGCGAAGCCGCGCTTGAAGCGGTAATCCTGAAGGTTCAACACGTCCTGTTTGGGCAAGACCGGATTTATCTTGATGTTAAGAAGCGGATTGGCGGTAAGGGACAGAAGAATAATATACCGGACGGTTACTTATTGGATTTAAGCGGACGGACACCTCGGCTATTTGTTGTCGAAAATGAGTTGGCGCGACATGACCCGATTGCACACGTGGCTATTCAACTATTGGAATTTGCTCTCGCGTTTGAGACAAGCCCTCGTATCGTACATGACGTACTCTTGAATGCGATTGACGGGCAACCCGAAATCAGAACCATTTGTGATAGATACATCATGAACAACGGCTTTAGAAGCCTGGATCATTTGCTAGACTCGGTGGTTCATGGTGAGTTTATGGCACTGGTAATCATTGACCAGGTCCCGGATCGGCTACAAAACATTCTGGCAAAGAAACTTGGGTTTACTGTCGAAATCCTGGAGCTTGCCAGCTATGTCGATGACCGAGGCGAATATCTGTATCTTTTCAAGCCACTATTCGCTGAATTGACGACCCCAACTCCGTCTGCTCCATTGAGCGCTCTTCCAAATACTTTAGTGTCACATGACTTGGACGATATCGATACTATTGTCGTGCCAGCGCGAGAAAATGGTTTTCATGAGACATTTATAGGTGAGAACCGCTGGCACGCAATTCGAATTGGCGGAACACTGAGGCCGAGAATCAAGTATATTGCCGTTTATCAAACTGCCCCTATCTCCGCGATTACCCATGTTGCACCAGTAGAGTCGATTGAGCCTTGGGAAGATACTGATAAGTTCGTGGTCAATTTCTCGACGCCAGCTCAACCGATTACTGAGATTCGACGAGGTATACGCCTTAAGCACCTGCAAAATATTATCTATACAAATCATCAAAAACTTCTCTCCGCAACAACGCTGGACGATCTCTAACTGCTTATCGAAAGCTGAGAACCCACTATGGTTGGAAAACTGGCTGTCGTCGCCGTTGGCGGCAATTCGCTCATTCAAGACCCCAAGCGCCCCGAAGTCCGGAACCAGTGGGAGGCGGTTGAAGAGACCTGCGCCCACATCGCGCAGATGATCGCCGATGGCTGGTCGGTGGTCGTCACGCACGGCAATGGCCCGCAGGTCGGCTACATCCTGCGCCGCTCCGAGCTGGCCGCGCACGAAGTCCATACCGTGCCGCTGGACCTGATCGTGGCCGATACGCAGGGCAGCATCGGCTACATGCTGCAACAATCGCTCGACAACGCACTGCGCAAGCACGGTCTGAACCGCACCATCATGACGGTCATCACCCAGGTGCAGGTCGATGCCAACGACCCGGCGTTCGACAACCCGGTCAAGCCGATTGGCGGCTTCATGACCGAAGAAGAAGCCAAACGCTTTGAGGCGGATGGCTGGACGGTGGCCGAAGACTCCGGTCGCGGTTGGCGGCGGGTGGTGGCTTCGCCCAAGCCGCGCTCGATCCAGGAGATCAACGCTATCCGCATGTTGATCGTCAACGACTACATCGTTATCACGGTCGGCGGCGGCGGCATCCCGGTGGTCCGTGATGACCACGGCAACCTGCGCGGCACCTTCGCCGTCATCGACAAGGACCGCGCCAGCAGCTTACTCGCCCAAAACCTGCGCGCCGACATCTTCCTGATCTCGACCGGCGTGCCCAAGGTGTCGCTCAACTTCAATAAGCCGGACCAGCGCGACCTGGATGTCATGACCTTGCACGAGGCACGTCAGTACATGGCGGATGGGCACTTCGGCAAGGGTAGTATGCTGCCGAAGATCGAGGCGGCGGTCGAGTTCGTCGGCAATGGTGGCCCCATCGCCATCATCACCGACCCACCCAACCTGGCGAAAGCCCTGCGCGGCGAGGCTGGCACCCGCATTATCCCCGGCTGAAGTAAACCTAACCGCCAAGTCGCCAAGTCGCCAAGGACGCCAAGAATGCGCCAAGGGAAGGATTTTCTGGAACCGGATCGTAGGCTTGATGAACTGGCTGACCAGGTCATTGGGGCGGCGCTTGAGGTTCATAAGGTGATCGGTCCTGGGTATCTTGAAACAGTCTACGAAGAAGCGCTATGCCAGGAACTTTCGCTTCGCTCGATTACGTTTGCGCGTCAGCCTGAGTTTACGTTGACATACAAAGGGCAACCTGTAGGCCAGGGGCGTCTTGACTTGTTGGTTGAAGAGTCATTGATCGTGGAACTTAAGGCAGTCGACGCGCTGGCAGCGATTCACCACGCTCAGGTCATATCCTATTTACGCGCACTGCACCTGAAGCTCGGTTTACTGATCAACTTCAACGCCCCATTGCTCAAACACGGCATTCGTCGCGTGATCTTATCCTAAAAACCCTTGGCGCATTCTTGGCGTCCTTGGCGACTTGGCGGTTAGTCTTCCTTTGTGGTTAGGTTTCGATTGTAGGTAAACATGGCATCCATCCTCCAACTTCAATGCGCGGTGTGCGGGCAGATCTTCGCCCCGGACGCCGTACGCTACACCTGTCCGGATTGCGGCGCGGCCGGCACGCTCGACGTGCTCTACGACTACGCCGCGCTGGCCGCATCCATCAGCCGCGACGCCATCACCGCCTCGCGTGAGTCGTCCATGTGGCGCTACAGGCCGCTGCTGCCGATCGGCGCGGAGGCCGTCGTGCCGCCGCTGCAAGTCGGTTGGACGCCGCTCTACGACGCGCCCCGACTGGCGGCCGACCTGGGTGTGCGCCAGGCGTGGGCCAAGGACGACGGCAAGAACCCGACCGGCTCGCTGAAGGACCGCGCCAGCGCGCTGGTCGTTGCGCGGGCGATGGAACAAGGTATTCGTGTCGTTAGCACCGCCAGCACCGGCAACGCGGCGGCGGCGCTGGCCGGCGTCTCGGCCTCGGTCGGCATGACGCCGGTCATCTTCGTGCCGGCGACCGCGCCGGAAGCGAAAATCGCGCAGTTGCTGGTTTACGGCGCGACGGTCGTGCTGATCGAAGATACGTATGACGTGGCCTTCGACCTGTGTACCGAGATGTGCGAACTGGAAGGCTGGTACTGCCGCAACACCGGCATGAACCCGTTCACCATCGAGGGCAAGAAAACCGTCGCCTTCGAGATCGCCGAGCAGCTCGGCTGGCAGGTTCCCGACGTGGTGTTCGTCAGCGTCGGCGATGGCAACATCATTGGCGGCGTTCACAAGGGCTTCGTCGATCTGCATCAATTGGGGTGGATAGAGCGGATTCCGCGCCTGATCGGTGTACAAGCAGAGGGCAGTTCGCCGCTCGTTCGAGCCTGGGAGCAGGGCATCGCCGGGCAGGACATGCAGTCGGTCGTCACCGACACGATCGCCGACAGCATCGCCGCCGGCCTGCCGCGTGACCGCGTGAAGGCGCTACGGGCGGTGCGGCAGACCAACGGCGCGTTCTTCGCCGTCAGCGACGAGGCGATTCTACAGAGCATTCCGAAGGTCGCGCGGCTGACCGGCGTGTTTGCCGAACCATCGGCGGCGGCAGTTTACGCCGGGGCGCGACGTGCTGTAGAATTGGGTGTTGTAAGTCCTGACGAAAGCATTGTGCTTTTGCTCACTGGCAATGGTCTTAAGGACGTACGCCGTGCCCAGCAAGCCGTCGGACAGGCGCTGCGCGTCAAGCCCGACCTGGCGGCTATTCGTCAGGCGCTACGACCACTTGAGGAAACATGACCGACAGACCGCGCTATTCGATTGTCGCTCCGGTTTACAACGAAGAAGGCAACATCCAGCCGCTGTATGAGCGCATTTCGACTGTGATGAACAGCACCGGCGAGCCGTGGGAGCTGGTCGTCGTCAACGACGGCAGCCGTGACGGCTCCCTGACGCAGATCGAAAGTTACGCCGCGCGCGACCCACGCGTCAAGATCGTCAACTTCGCCCGCAACTTCGGCCACCAGACGGCCGTCACCGCCGGCATCGACTATGCCGCCGGCGAGGCTGTCATTCTGATCGACGCCGACCTGCAAGACCCGCCCGAACTCATCCTGGAGATGATCGAGCGCTGGAAGGCCGGCTACGAAGTCGTCTACGCCGTGCGCGAGCAGCGTAAGGGCGAGAGCTGGTTCAAGCTGCTGTCGGCCAAGATTTTCTACCGCGTCATCTACCGCATCACCGACGTCGAAATCCCGGTCGATACCGGCGACTTCCGGCTGATGGACCGCAAGGTCGTCACCGTGCTCAAGCAGATGCGCGAGCACAACCGCTTCATTCGCGGCATGACCAGTTGGGTCGGCTTCAAGCAGACGCCGGTCAGTTACGTGCGCGAAGAGCGGCACTGGGGCGTCACCAAGTACCCGTTCAAGAAGATGATCGGCTTCGCGCTCGACGCCATCACCGGCTTCTCGTACTTCCCGCTGCAAATCATGGTCTACGTGGCGGCCGTGCTCGGCTTTCTCGCCCTGCTGGCGATCCCCATCGTCGCCATTCTGCGGCTCGCCGTCGGGCCGGACTTCTTCGGCGGTCAGGCGACGACCATTATCCTGCTGCTGCTGCTCAGTTCGTTCCAGCTCTTCTTCCTGTTCATTCTCGGCCAGTACGTCGCCCGTATCTACGATGAGGCGCGCGGACGACCGTTGTATGTGGTGGCGTCGACCAGCAATATCGACGCCGATTCCGAACGCGTTGCGGATTCGCCGGCAGTGAAACCGAATCCCGCGAACAATGCGCCCACCTTACAAGCGGAAGCGGCTCCGCTCAAGGCGCAAGGGGAGTGAGCGTGGCCGAAGACGGGCGCGACCTGCGGCAGCAGGTCGAAGATTACCGGCGTATCGTACTGGAGTACGAGGCGCTGGACGAAGTGATCGACGCGCTGCTGGCCTCGCACGGCGGCGACGCGCAAGCCATGTCCAACGACGAGTTGGAGCGCTATCGCGGTCTGGCGCGCCAGCGTGACGACCTGTTCAACGAAATACGTATGCTCGAACAGACGCTGCTCCACGACGAGAGCGGTGAATAAACCAACGATGGAGTTCTGATGATTACCGGTCCAACTTTTGAGGAAATGCTGCACCCGTCGAAGATCGCGCCGGAAATCCGCGCGCGTGCGCAGGCCGCCCGGCGCGAACACCCGCTCGACCCGATCAACCTGTTCAACATCACCTGGCGCGACGAAAACGACGAGGTCTACCACGTCGTTCTGCCGAAGGCGCTGACCGGCGTCGACGCGCCGATCGTCGTCATCTACGCGCGTGACTTCCCATCGGGCAGCCATAAGGTCGGCGCGGCCTATTCCTGTCTGCTCGAAAAAGAGCTTTTCGGCGAAGTCGATCCCAAGGTGAATACGCTGGTCTGGCCGTCGACCGGCAACTACGGCATCGGCGGCGCGTGGGTCGGCGGGCGCATGGGCTGCAACAGCATCGTCATTCTGCCGGAGGGCATGAGCCGCGAGCGTTTCGAGATGATCGAAACCTACGGCGCGAGCATCAACAAGACGCCCGGCAGCGAGAGCAACGTCAAAGAGATTTACGACGAAACCCACCGGCTGGCGCGCGACCCGAACGTCCGCATCATCAACCAGTTCGCGGAGATGGGCAACTACCGCTTCCACTACCACGTCACCGGCAACAGCATCGCCGAGCTGGCCGGCGAGCTGGCGCAGCGCGGCGTTGGCAACGGCAAGGTAGCCGCCTTCGTCTCGGCGATGGGCAGCGCCGGCACGATTGCCGCCGGCGACCGGCTGAAGCAGTTGTTCTCCAACAGCAAGACCGTCGGCCTGGAGCCGATCGAGTGCCCGACGCTCTACAACAACGGCTACGGCAGCCACGACATTCAGGGCATCGGCGACAAGCACGTCACCTGGATTCACAACGTCCTCAACATGGACGCGATGATGTGCATCGACGACATGGAATGCAAGCTCGGTTTGCAGGTCTTCGCCGAAGCGACCGGCCGCGAGACGCTGGTCAATCGTTACGGTTTGGACGCGGCGCTGGTGGAGAAGCTCGGCCCGCTGTTCGGCATCAGCGGCATCTGCAACATCCTCGGCGCGATTAAGACGGCCAAGTATTACGAGCTGGGGGCGGACGAAATCATCGTCACCGTCGCCACCGACTCGCTCGACCGCTATCACTCGGTCATGGACGACATCGCCCAGGCTTACGGTCACCTCGACGAAGCGGCGACGGTCGGCCGCGTCGAAGGCATCTTCCACGGCATGCGTACCGACTGGATCGCCGAAGGCACCCGCGAAGCCCGCGAGCGCTGGCACAACCTGAAGTACTACACCTGGGTCGAACAGCAGGGCAAGACGGTGCAGGAGCTGGACGCCCAGCGCGACCCGGCCTGGTGGGAAGCGCACCAGCAGCGCGTGCAAGAAATCGACGCTCGGCTGGCGGCCGAGCGCCAGGCCGTTCTTCAGGGCTGAGTTGAATAGGACTGAGGACTGAGTGGATACGATTCTCCGACCTGAAAAGAAGCTGTCATTGGAAACTGTCTTTACTCAGTCCTCAGTCCTTGGACCTCAGTCCTGAAATGTACCCTGAAGACCGTGTGCTCGTCGGCGTCATCAATCGCAAGCGCGACCTGCTGGCCGCGCGCGACGAGCACTGGTATCGGATTCCGCAGGACCGGCTGGCGAATCATCGTGTCGACGCCGACTACCTGGCGTTCTTCCTGAGCCGGGGCTTCGGCGCGAAAAACGGCGCGGTCCACTTTTATGCCGAGCGTAAGGGGCTGGAGCTGGCCTACCGGCGCGACCTGCTGCCGGACGAAGCCGACCACAAGCGCGGCGGCGAGCGTTACTACAAAGTCGGCTTGGGCGACCTGATCGTAAAAGAGCCGCCGATTGCCAACCCGACGCGCCGGCCGATCAGCTTCATTTTCACCACCTGGGACCGCTTTGTCCATGCGCGCGCCATCCGCGACCTGTACAGCGACAACGACTATTTTGTCGACCGCATCTACCACGCGCTGCGCGACTCCGGCGTTCGCGCCGACCAGTACTGGGACGCCGAACAGCGTATCACCGGCGCGCCGGCCCACGTGCGCATTCTGTGCGACAGCGGCGCGGTGACCGCCTCGCCCGGCGACATGAGCGGCGCGGTCTTCATGGACAACACGCAGAGCGACGACGCCATCCTGACCGCCATTCGCGCGGCGATTGCCCGGCAGGGCGGACCGGTCACCATCAACATCCCACTGGAGGGGCGCTAAACCCATGCTCATCACCAACGGAACCGTCGTCACCTGGGGCGATTCGAATCAGGTGCTGCCCGACCACGCGCTTTTTTTCGACCAGGGCGTCATTCAGGACATTGGGCCGAGCGCGGCGCTCGAAGTCCGCTACCCGCAGGCCGAACGCCTCGACGCGCGCGGCCAGCTCATCATGCCGGGGGCAATCTGCGCGCACACCCACTTTTACGGCGCTTATGCGCGTGGTCTGGCGATTCCCGGCCCGGCCGCGCCGGACTTCCCGGCCATCTTGCGCCAACTGTGGTGGCCGCTGGATAAAGCGCTCGACGCCGACGCCGTCCGCCTGAGCGCGCTGGTGCTGCTGGTGGACGCCGTCAAGCACGGCACGACGACGCTCTTCGACCATCACGCCAGCCCGAACGCCATCGACGGCAGCCTCGACCTGATCGCCGACGCGGTCACTCAGGCCGGGGTGCGGGCGGTGCTGTGTTATGAAGTCACCGACCGCGACGGTCGCGAGAAAGCCGACGCCGGCATCGCCGAGAACGTGCGTTTCATGCGCGCCCACGCCGACGATCCGCGCATTCGCGGCACCTTCGGCTTGCACGCCGGGCTAACGTTGAGCGATGACACCCTGCGCCGCTGCGTCGACGCCAACCTGCCGGGCGAGGGCTTCCACATCCACGTCGCCGAGCACGAGGCCGACGAGGACGACAGTCTGGCGCGCTACGGCAAGCGCGTCATCCCGCGCCTGCACGACCTCGGCATCCTCGGCCCGAAGACCATCACGGCGCACTGCGTCCACGTCGACGCGGCCGAACGCGCGCTGCTGAAAGCGACCGGGACGTGGGTTACGCACCAGCCGCGCTCCAACATGAACAATGCCGTCGGCGCGCTGGCCTTCGACACCTTCATGCAGGAAGGTCAGAAGGTCTGCATTGGCAACGACGGCTTCAGCAACAACATGTGGGAAGACTGGAAAGCCGCTTACTTCCTGCACAAGGTCGCCAACCGCGACCCACGCCGCGCCAACGGGGCCGACGTCATTCAGGCCGGCGCGGTCAACAACGCGCGGTTGGCGCAGACGTTCTTCGGCGCGCAGATCGGTGAGCTGGCCGTGGGCGCGCCGGCCGACGTGGTGCTGGTCGACTACCAGCCGTTCACGCCGCTCTCGGCCGGGAACCTGCCCTGGCACATTCTGTTTGGCTTCGAGGCGTCGATGGTCACGACCACGATTGCCGACGGCAAGCTGCTGATGCGCGACCGCCAGTTGCTGACGCTGGACGAGCACGCCATCGCCGCCGAAGCCCGCGCGCTCGCGCCGTCCGTCTGGGCGCGCTACGAGCAGTTCGCCAACGCCGCGCTGGCCGGCGGATGACGCGTTCATAGCTCGCTTCGATGCCTGGATGGGGGATGAGTACCTGTTCGTTCGCGGAATCAGGCAGCATCATGCGATTTTCTAATGAATAACGGCTAGGCTGTAGGGGCAAGGCGGTTAGGCACGTCCACACGAACAGACGTGTGTAGGGACGCGCTAGTGCGAAGCCTCCCTTCAGGGACAGCGCGTCCGGGCGCGAAGCGCCGTTTCCGCTGGCCGAACACAATGTCAGGTGATTCGCCTGAGGTAGCCGTTCCGCCTTACAAAACTGTGGAAACGTGGCTCTTAATTGTTGGAGCTGGTATAATAATGTGAGCATGGAAAGGGCCAACCCAACCGGGTGTCTGTCGGCATTGAGATAGAGAGCGTTCCTTGACTATTTTTCAGCCATTTATGGACCATTTTTGTCCATTTATCGCCGTCGATTTGAGCGAGAAAATGGACTGTAAAACTTCTCCATTTAAAAATGGAGAAAATGGTTAAAATGGACGACCCCCCGCGCCGCCGGGCAATAGCTCGCGGTGACATCCTGTGAAGCGGTAAGCTCTTGGGCGAGCATTCAGAGTAAAGGCATTTCTTCGATGACATCAGATGAACGCACCCTCCTGACCGTGGCCGTCATCGGCGGCACCGGCAAAGAAGGCACCGGGCTGGCGATGCGCTGGGCGCTGAACGGCTACCGGGTGATTATCGGCTCGCGCGATGCCGAGCGCGCGCAGAGCCATGCCGCCGAACTTAACGCCAGACTGGGCGCGGACGTACTGGTGGGTATGGCGAACCCCGACGCGACCACCGAAGCCAACGTCGTCGTGCTGACGGTGCCTTACAGCGCCCACACCGGCACGCTCGAAAGCATCAAGGCGCAGCTCGACGGCAAAATTCTGCTCGACATCACCGTGCCGCTGCAACCGCCCAAAGTGCGCACCGTCCACCTGCCGGAAGCCGGCTCGGCGGCGCAGGAAGCCAAAGCGATCGTCGGCGACACCGTCCGCGTCGTCTCGGCCTTCCAGAACGTGACCCACGAAAAGCTGCAAGACCTGGACCGCACTATCGAGTGCGACGTGCTGATGACCGGCGACGATGCCGAGGCCAAGAACGAAGTCGCCAAGCTGATCGAGGCGGCCGGTATGCGCGCGGTCGACGCCGGCTCGCTGGCGAACGCGGTCGCGGCCGAAGCGCTGACGGCGGTCCTGCTGTACATCAACAAAAAATACGGCGTTAAGGGGGCGGGTATCCGGATCACCGGTATCTGAACATCTTGACGCAGACAACAGTTGCAGTGACGATCGTCGCGCTGCCGGGTATGCCGCTGGTTCAGCCGGGCGACAACCTCGTGGAGTTGATCCTCCAGGGGTTGGGCCGGGCCGATCAGCAGCTCCAGAGCGGTGACGTGTTGGTCGTCACGTCGAAAATCGTTTCGAAATCAGAGGGGCGTTACCGCGTTCTGGACACGGTCACGCCAGGGGAAGAAGCGCTGCGGATCGCCGCTGAAACCAGCAAGGACCCGCGCATCGTCGAGCTGGTGCTGGACGAAAGCCAGCGCGTTTCGCGCATGGGGCATAACGTGCTGGTGACGCAGCACCGCCTTGGTTTCGTCTCGGCCAACTCCGGCATCGACCAATCGAATATCGAAGAGAGCGACGACCGCGTCTTGCTGCTGCCGCTCGATCCCGACGCCTCGGCGGTCGCCCTGCGCGACGGCCTGAAGGCGGCGACCGGGGCCGACGTCGGCATCGTCATCAGCGACTCGCACGGGCGACCGTTCCGCGTCGGCAACGTCGGCGTCGCCATCGGCGCGGCCGGGCTGCCGGCGGCGCTCGACTTGCGCGGGCGCGCCGACCTGTTCGGCCGCATTCTGCGCGTCAGCGTCATGGCCTATGCCGACATGGTCGCGTCGGCCGCTAACCTGCTGACCGGCGAGGCCGACGAGGGCCGGCCGGTGGTGCTGCTGCGCGGCCTGCGCTTCCCGCCGCAGGATGGCCGCGCCGCCGACCTGATCCGCTCGGTCGAGCAGGATTTGTACCGATAAGGACTGAGGTCAGAGGACTGAGGACTGAGTGAAGAAGTGGTTTTGGCGCGGCGAGGCATTCGCCATTGGATCGGCCTACCGAAAGGCATCTGGTGGCTGATGTGACTGAGGCATTGTTGGACGCGATCTTCGCCCGCCGCTCGATCCGCCGCTATTTGGACCGGCCGGTGCCGCGCGCGCTGGTGGAGCAGGCGCTGACGGCGGCCATCTGGGCGCCGTCAGCCCACAACCGCCAGCCGTGGCGCTTCGCCGTGGTCGAGACGGGCGCGATGCAGGAGCGGCTGGCCCGCGCGATGGGCGACCGTCTGCGCGCCGACCTGACCGCCGACGGCGTGCCGGCGGACGCGATCGAGAAGGACGCCGCCCGCTCGTACGCGCGCATGACCGGCGCGCCGGTGGTCGTCGTGCTGTGCCTGTCGCTGGTGGACATGGACGCCTACCCGGACGAGCGCCGCTCGCGCAACGAATATCTGATGGCCGTCCAGAGCGCGGCGATGGCCGGGCAGAACTTCCTGCTGGCGGCGTCGGCGCTTGGGTTGGGCGCGTGCTGGCTGTGCGCGCCGCTGTTCGTGCCGGACGTGGTGCGCGGTGTGCTCGCGCTGCCGGACGACTGGCAGCCGCAGGCGCTGCTGACGCTCGGCTACCCGGGCGAGCAGCGCGAAAAGACGCGCCACCCGCTGGAAACGCGCGTGCTCTGGCGTTAGCGGGTTTCCACAAGAAGCAGCCGGGTATTTTCAAACAGGAATTCCATCGTTTTTTTACAATGCCCCGGTAGTCTACAAACATGCTCTCCCGGTCATAAAGGGAAGCCCTGGGCAGAACGACTGGCAAGGCACGCCTGGCCCCTACACGGTGGTTCCACAGTATTCATCGTCTCTGCTGGACACAGTGTGAAAAAACGCTTCCATCGGGGAGAAAAGGCGTACAGCGCCGAGGTGAGAGGTTTGACCGACACACAGACATCATCGTCGAAGCGGATCGTCGTCCTGGTCGGCGGCGTCGGCGGGGCCAAGCTGGCGCACGGGCTGGCGCAAATTCTGGAACCGGGCCAACTGACGATTATCGTCAACACCGGCGACGACCTGTGGCGTTACGGCCTGCGCGTCTGCCCGGACCTGGACACGGTCATGTACACGTTGGCCGGCCTGATCGACCCGGCGAAGGGTTGGGGGCTGGCCGACGAAAGCCACAACATGCTCGCCATGA
>Ga0351860_1035_pt1 | contig 27268 bp, 28 predicted proteins | sample BONcelHFGM3001F8_FD_206791 | JGI IMG/M metagenome (GOLD analysis project Ga0351860, IMG submission 206791) | Enriched cells from coal bed in the Powder River Basin, Montana, United States - BONCAT cells FGM rep2 HSBNCT.FGM.300.1.F8 ...
TTTATGCGATTACCAGAATCGAGGTCCACAAAGGCGTAATTCCAGAAGCCGTTGGCCGCAAGGGTGTCATAATAAAGGGAATGGAAGTAGTTGTCATTGTGGCCGAGCATCGGATCATACGGGAATTTTACATGAAAAACCGGAAAGGTTTCGTTTTGCAATTCGACCTTCTTAAGGTCAATTTTGTGCTTTTGCAACACGGTCTTCACCGGATGCTGCCAATTCTTAATATCGGTAATTACTTTGACATCGCTCGCCAGGGCGACCGTAACCCAGAACAAGCTGCTGATGAGGATAAGCGACCATAGGCCCCAGATGGCCTTATCCGGAAGTAACCTGACCCGTTTAAATATGTTCCACATATCCCCTCCTCCACTTCGGAGCTATTTTGCGCAACGCCTCTCATCAATTGGAGTTGAAATCAGGCGGCAGTTGAGACTACTTGCTCTCTTTGTATGGCCGGACGCTGACCGAGGCGAATTTCTCCTGGATATCCGTGGCCTCGGAGACGTCCACGTCTTTGCCGGCCGCATTGCGGCAAATGAGTGCGGTTTCCACCGTGACCTCCAGGGTAAACGGCCCGGCCGCGCCCTTGGGCTTGGCCAGGATGGTGTAGGGCCCGACGCGTAACCCACCGAAACGCGGATTAACGTTCTGGCCGATACGCGCGGCGTCGCCGGTTTCATCAAATTCCAAGCCGTCGTTGAGCCATTTCGCCAGCACCGGCTCCGGTTGCAAGATGGGCCGGAGATCCTCCACGGAGAATGAGCCCCCGGCCCAGGCCGCAGAGCCCGGCAAGGCGAGCAAGACCGCCAGTGCCAGCAGACCAACCCCTTTTCGAACCAAATGGAGCATCGCGGCAACCTCGCGTGTGATTGAATCCATAATGTCTCTATCGATGCCTTGAGATCATGACTGGTAAAACCAGTCGTTAGCGAATGCTGATCTTGAGCTTATAGGTAGCGTTGCCCCGGGTCCCACCCACCAGAATCAGATACTTGCCGGAGCTCGGCAGGACACCCTTCCAGACGGTGGCGTCTTCGCCCTCGCCCGCACCCTTCAGGGTCGCGCCTTTAATTTCCAGGATGCCGTCCGCGTCCTTGGTGGCCTTATACTCCGGTTGATAAATGGTGAAAGCGGCATTCTGTTCCAGCGCGCTGATGCTCACCTCCATCTTCTGCCCCGCCTTGGCGGTCAGGAAATATTGGTCGCTCTCCCCGCGAATGACACTGCCTTGAATCAGGGTCGAGTTACTGCCCTGGGCAAAGCTGACCTCCTTGGCCACCCCCGCCGCAGCCACTCCGGTGAGTAAAGCGCCCACCAGCAGCACCGCCAGCATCAGTCGAATTTTCACTTAGTGCTCCTTTTCTTTATTACTGAGCTCCAAATATCTCCGCCTCTCGCCACTCACCGGGGCTTGAGACCGATAGTGAAGGAATCCGTCTTGTCATTCCGGGTAGCCAAGACCTCCATTTTTTCAAAACTGAATTGGGTCTTGTTAGAGACTTTTAAAGCAGATTCCACCTTCTCAATTAATTTTCTCATCTTCGCCATGGCGACCTTTTCATTGAGCATCTGGGTCCTGCCCTTATTCACCTCCAGGGTAGTGTAAATCGCGTACAGGGCCGCCAAAGTATTATCAACATCGGCCTTCGGTCCGATGGAGATGGCGCCCTCATAAACCAGGCCCTTGTCATTCAAGGAAACTGACACCACGGATTGCTTCCCAGTGAGAATGGCCTTGTTGCCCCGCATCTCTTTGTACTGGTAACCATTATCTCCCAAGATTTTTACCAGGTTCTCAGTGGTGGGGGCCAACTTAGCCGCCCAGGCCGGGGCTGCCACCAACAGTAGCAATCCCACTAGACTGACGGTGATTCTATGCCGCATAAACTGCTCCTTTTCTTCATTTCCGGGCTTTTCCCGGGTTATTTAGTGGTATGAGTGACCTGGTATTCCAGGAGGATGTACCGTCCCTTTTCGGTTCTTGCCTTATTTATTAAGGCCGAAAATTTTTCTAGCGGTTCAACCTCTTCTCCTGCTTTTTTCCATCCCTCCGGGGTGCCATGTGGATCCGGAGTGGCAACCGGGCCAGTCATATAAATTCAAATCAGTCACAGCTACTTGTCGTCGCCTGCATCCGCCTGGTTCGGCTTCGGGGTCAACTCCGGCACAGACCACTGTCCATGGGCAAGGCTCAATACTCCAACTTTTTTTCCGTTCTCGAAGAAGATCACCTTCTTATAATCGTGTCTGGGGATTCTTACGCCCAGGTAGTTCTTCACAAAATGGCTGGCGCCGGGCTTGGGTTCATTGAATCGATAATGAAACTCCAGCTGTTGATTACTTTCGCTGAGCCGCTCTATTGCGAAGCTCTTTTCCATGTCCTGAGGGGCTGCCATCACCCGAGCAACAAGAAGAATCTGTTCTTTGGTGTACACTGCTGCCTCAGGAGCAAAGGGGCGCCGGTTGCCCATCAGCGTGGCGGGGGCGAACAAGGCATCATACTGGGCGGGCGTCTGAATTAGGGCATAGAGCAAGGCATGCTTTTTCTCATCCCAGTTGCGAAGGAAGTTCTGGTAATCGTTGAGGCTCATTCTTTTATACGTCACGTTTTGCCTTTTCGGCTTGGGGTCCAGGTTGTCAGCGGCCCTTGCCATCGTGCACAATAGTGCTGTCACCATCACAACCATTACCAACTTGACAAAGTTAAATGATCTTCCGATTTTCATGCGTACGTCTCCGTAGTATTTGGCATTGCAATTCAGAGAAAATGCTCCAACTTTTTCGACTCTTGTCAAAAACTTTCCAGTTTAAAATAAATCTGAGCAAATTTATCCTGGTTTGGGAATTCATCTGCCGGATGCGATTGCCACCCAGTCTTATTCATCTAACTTCTTTAACAACGGTTGTTGACCTACAATTGGCCTGGTTCTTTTATCTTTATACCAAATTACAGGAGTCGGCTTTTTCTGTTCAAACGCATGCAGACGAATGCGCTCAAGGCTAGGAAGATATCGTCGCTGGATTTGGGGGCGATCAGATACTGGGGCAAATTCTCCTCCGCTCAATTCATACCATTTACCAATTGCATACAATCCATCTCCACGCTTGGGTTCCCATCCATCTATCCATCGAGTGGATAAGAGATACCATTTACCACTTTGATTTGACTTGGTCAGGAAACTCATGATGCCATAATCGTCAACCTTTACGGGTTTAGAGACAGTGTTTCCGGTGATTGCCCAGATCGTCCATTGCTGGATCACAATGCCCATGCTTTGTGAGTTCATAAGACCAACAATGAGTTCACCTTTTCCATCATCTGTCAGGTTAATCGCATCAACACGCAAACCCGATTCACTGAGGAAAGTATCAATGGGAGCATCCCATTGCTGAATAATAGAACCATCTCGCTCATAAAAAATCTGAGCAACCTCTGAATCTGGTGTTTTCAGGCCCGCACAAACACGGGATGACTTCGAAATTTGAACGCAATACGATTTTTCAAAACCTGAAATGGCTACTTGCTCTGCTTCAGGAAATTTGTGACCACATACCACATCTTTACGCCACAACTGGGAGTCACCACCTGAAGCTGATGCAATAACGATAAATATGAAAAACAACATTAAGACCAATGTTCGTGCAATATGTTTCATTTCTTCACCTTGTTTAATTTCATAGGGCCCAGGTACCCCAGGGGAAATTATAGTTTCATGACACTGATCTGCCCACGACAATTTAACGAGTATTGATTAAGGGATCAGGGAAGTCAAGCCAAAATTTGGTTTACCAAAAGGACGGCCCAAAATTGCGACATGATAGTTTCAATAACTTGCCACTATACGCCCTTACCATCAAACTTGGAAAAATTGACGATATCATCTGAATAGCGAAATTGACCTTTTGTGGGGGAGCCAGAAGCCTTTTTTGTGCGGATCGAATCTTTCTATGGGGCGCCGGGGGGCACAATACATGGCGGGCAGTGCCGCCCTACATTTCTCGTTCCCAAGTGCAACTTGGGAACGAGAAATTTTCATCCTAGCCTACCCCTTCCGGCTCTTGAACTGGCGCACCTGGTACATGAAGGCCTCCAGGCGTGTGCGGGTGTGGGTCTGTTCCTGGCCGTCGTAGGCCAGGTTGAGGAAGGGGATGTTGTCGTGGCGCTCCCGGAAGAGCTTGAACAGGGAGTTGACTACGGTGCCCGGCATGCAGGTGAAGGGCATGATGTTCACCAGGCCGCAGGCCCCCTTGCGCACGAAGTCATGGGACTTGCCCATGCTCAGGATAGCCTCGCCTTCAAATGACGGGTGCAGGTAGTCCTTGGCCATCTCCAAAGTCTCGGGAATGGAGGGTTCTTCCAGGTTCTTGATGCTGCCGCGGAAGAGCTCCATCAGCCGGTGCTCGTCCTTTATCTGGACCCGCTCTTCCAGGCAGACGGTCAGGAGTTCCCGGAACCGCCGGTTGACCAGGGCCGTAGCCTTGGAACTGTGGGTGACGTAGAGGAGCCACTCGCCGATGGGCGGCATCCAGACTTCGCCGCCCAGGGCCTCGATCTCCCGCACCGCGTTTTCGTTGGAGAACTGGTTGGCCCGGGTGTAGATTTCCCCTACCACTCCCACCACGGGCTTGCCGCCGTTGAGGCTCAGGGAGACGTCGTCGAAGGTGCGCCGGGCCTCTTTGAGGGCCCCGGGCAGGTCGCCCCGGTTCCGAAGCGCATCGAAGACCTTGGTAAGATAGTGGCCGTAGATCTTGTCGGACTCGCCGGGGATGGACTCATAAGGCCGCGTCTCCCGGAGCTTCTTTTCCAGGAGATCGATGGCCACCATGCCGTTCCAGGCTACCCGGGAGAAGTCGCCGCCCACCATTCCCACTTCCTTGTACATATTTTCGTTCTGATCCGGGGAGTAGACCGGCACCTGGGGATACCCCAGGTCATCCAGGACCATGCGGTGGAAGCGGTGGTACTGGCCGAAGCGGCAGGGGCCGTCGGCCGAGGGCATGAAAAAGGCGCTGGTTTCCGGGTTGAAGTCCGGGCGCTGCAATAGTTTGGCCAGATCGCCGGTGGTGAGGATGAGGGGGTAGCATTCCTTGCCGCTGGTCAAGCGGCGGCCCAGTTCCAGGGTCTCGTCGTCCGAAGGCGGCAGGGCCTCGGCCTCGCCGCCGCAGGCCTGGAACGCCGCCACGATGGCCAGGGCCTGGTCGGTCATGGGGGGCAGATAGATCTTGCGCTTGAGATTGCCGGTGACCCGGTAGCGGTAAGGCGACAGCCGCTCCGGGGCCGATTCCACCGTGACGTTCTTCAGGCTGTCCAGGAAGGCCTCCAACCGGGTGATGGCCCCGACGTCGGAGGAGTGCTCGTCAATCTCGATCTCCAGATACGGCTTGCCCCGCATCCGGTCCTTGAAGAAGTGCTGGATGAAGGAGTCGGGGCCGCAGCCGAAATTGGTGATGTAGATGCCGTAGAGCCGGGGGTCTTTGCGGATCAGTTCCGCCACCCCGAGGATTTTCTGGCCGAAGCGCCAGTACATGGGCTTGATTTCGTCCAACATGTCCACCTGGTCCACGGGCAAAAAGTCCATGGGCAGGGCCAGCACCCCCAACTGCCGCAGTTTCCGGTGCAGGTTGAGGTTCATGCCGGGGTCCAGGGCGTTGTAAGGGCGGCCGATGAGGACCATGAGGCGGCCATTGGGCGGCAGGGTATCCAGAATTTCCCGGCCCCGGGCGCTGAGGCGGTCATAGTAGGCCTGCTGGGCCGCCTGGGCCCGGCGCATGGCCCGGTTCACCCGGAAGGAGCCTATCCCCAATTCCTTCCCCAGAGCCCGCAGGCCCTGACGCAGGCGGCGGTCGCCCCGGCCGAAATAGAGCACCGGGGCCAGCATCTTGGCGCCGTAGTCGGCGAAATCAATGGCGGTGGGCACGGTGTAAGTCAGGGATTGGGCCATGGGACAGACCACCCCGCTGCCGATTTCGGGGTGCGGGTGGGGCAGGTCGATGAGGCTGGGCAGGAAGATGCGCTTGACCCCGGCCTTTAAGAGGGCCAGGATATGGCCGTGGGCCACCTTCACCGGGTAGCAGGGCTCCGCCGCCATGGCCTCGGTCCCCTGGTTGATCACCTTCTTGTTGGTCTTGGGGGAGTAGACCACCGTGAACCCCAGATCCTCAAAGAAGGCCCGGAAGAAGGGCATGAGTTCCTGGAAGAACATGGTCCGGGGGATGCCGATGGGGCCGCGTTTGCCCTCCGGGGGGGGCTCTTCGCCGTAGAGCCAGTTTTCCCGCTCCAGGAGCAGGTCCGCCAGATCGTGCTGCTTCTGGACTTTCCCCACTTCGTATTTTTCGCACCGGCTGCCGTAGAACAGGGGTTTTTCCCCTTCGATCTTCACCTGGCGAATCTCGCAACTGTTGGGGCAGCCGTTGCATTCAAAGGAAGTGACCTCGTAGTGCCGGTCGGCCAGGTCGAACCCCTTGAATTGGGAGGTCTCCCAGTCCCGTTCCCGCATGGCCAGCAGCGCGGCCCCGATGGCCCCGGTGACGTCGTGGTGGGGCGGCACCGTGATCTTCTTGCCGCACACCTGCTGAAACGCGGCGACAATGCCCTGGTTGGCCGCGGTGGCCCCCTGGTAGAAAATGTGGTTGCCGATGGGCCGGTCTTCCGCCACCTTGTTGAGGTAATTCTGGACGATGGAATACGACAGGCCGGCCACCAGGTCTTCTTTGGCCGCGCCCCGCTGCTGGTGGTGCACCAAGTCGGACTCCATAAACACGGTGCAGCGCTCGCCCAGGCGCACCGGGTTCTTGCCGGCCAGGGCCAGGTCGCCGAACTCGCCCCGGATGGAGATGCCCAGTTTTTCGGCCTGCTCCTCCAGGTAGGAACCGGTGCCCGCGGCGCACACCTTGTTCATCATGAAGTCCACGATGGCGCCGTGGGACAGGCTGATGAACTTGGAATCCTGGCCGCCGATCTCGAAGATGGTGTCCACCTCGGGGTCGATGGCCGCGGCGGCGGTGGCCTGGGCGGTAATTTCGTTCCGCACCACGTCGGCGCCGATAAAATCCCCGGTGAGATAACGTCCTGAACCGGTGGTGGCCGCGCCCATGATCTTGATGCGGTCCCCTAACCTGGCGCCCACCCGGCGCAGGCCTTCGGTGATGGCCTCCAGCGGCCGGCCCGCGGTCATGAGGTATTCCCGGGCCAGCACCCGCATCCCGGCGTCGATGACCACCACGTTGGTGCTGATGGAACCCACGTCGATGCCCAGGTAGCCCTCCACCACCGAGCCGTCGGCGGGCAGGTCGATCACCTCATAGTCCTCAGGACCCAAGGCCTTGGGCGGGGTCAGCCGCGGCAGGCGCCGGGACTGGTCCTCATCCTTCTCCAGGTGTTCCCGGAGGGGGTTCAGGTCCAGGTGGAAATCAACCGGCGGGTTTTCCCGGGCCACCAGCACCGCGCCCACGGCCCCCAGGGCGCAGAAGTGCGGCGGAATGATGAGCCCGGACTCGTCCAGGCCGAAGACTTCCCGGAAAGCCTGGCGCACCCCCAGGTTGTGGGCCACGCCGCCCTGAAAGGCGATGGGCGGAGCGAAAGACTTGCCCTTGGCGATATTGCTCTTGAGGTTCCGGGCCATGGCCTGGCAGAGGCCGGCGATGATCTCGTAGTCCGGGGTGGCGCCCTGCTGCAGGTGAATCATGTCGGTCTTGGCAAAGACGCTGCAGCGCCCGGCCACCCGGGGCGGGGTGGTGGATTTCAAGGCCAGTTCGCTGAAATCCTCGATGCTGTACCCCAGACGGTGCGCCTGCTGGTCCAGGAACGAGCCGGTCCCCGCGGCGCACATGGTGTTCATGGCGAAATCCTCGATAATCAGATGGCCGTCTTCCTCCGCCACCATGATCATCTTGGCGTCTTCGCCCCCCATGTCGATGATGGTGCGGGCCTGGGGCGCAAAATGGTGCGTCCCCCGCCCCTGGGCGATGACTTCGTTGATGAACCGGCCGCCTAGGATTTCCGCCAGGCGTTGGCCCCCCATGCCGGTACAGGCCACCAGCCAGCACTGCGTCAGCGGAAATTCCAGGGACTCCAGGAGGTCTAAAGCCGTGCGGGAGGGCGCCCCGATGTGGCGGCGGTAGACTTCCTTGACCACCTCCCCCTCGGGATTCATGATCACCAGATTGACGCTTACCGAGCCGATATCCAGCCCCACGTCGAATTTGCCGTGCATATTCCGTATCCCCCGAATTGCGGATAGAAATTCTCAGAAAGTTATTGCCGTATTAGGATTAGCTGTTCGGTCCTTTATTAAATCTTTGAAAAATCTTTATTAGTGTAAATTTTCTAAACGACTTACCCATTCATGGAAATGGGGACATTCTGCTCTTATTGCCTGTAGTCCAATACGTTTGGAAATTACCATGCCGTAAAAAGGTTTATTATAAATAGGGAAGATACCTTCCAGCCTTTTAGACGGAGCAGTATTGGGATTATCATTAATCTCTTCTGGAGTCTTAAATGATGCTCTGATTATATTAAGCTCAAGTTCTTTATCTGGATCATACAGCGCCTTGGCGATTTCTGCCGGCTTAGTAAAAAGGAGTCCCTCGAACTCATGTAGGGTTAAGTTTCCGAGAAATCGGGGGTGAGCTATATCTTTTTTGAAAGCATCCTCTATGTGTTGCACTTTGTCATAAGGTAAAGCTGGTGCATCATTGCGGCCAGGAAACTCGTCGGGAAGTCCATATAAATCAAACATGGTGGTGACGCACAGGGCGCCGGTATCCCCTAATAATCGCATCAAATCTCTTCTGACTTGCCTATAAGAGACTATTCCTCCTTTAAAATTACGGCCGCTCTTGACAATCTTAGTATTCACAATCGTCGGGATGAGGTGTTTATTATAATTATGAAAATGTGGAGTCAAAACTTCTTTGACAAATTTCTCCTCGGTCTGCCCTTCCACCAGAATCAGAATTGTTCGCATAAATTAGGGACGCCCGCCAATGACGTTCTTTTCCCAGAGATCACCGAGACTGTAATCGTCCAGCCAATTTGTCATATCAGCTTTATCTAAACGCCGAAATACGCTTTGGCCCTCTTCCCGCTCCACTACCACCACATCTTGGGGTTCAAAATGGTTCACCAGGGTTACCGATTGGGTTGAAATCAGCACCTGAGTCCGTTTCGCCGCGCTTTGCAGGAGATTCGCCAATACCGAGATGGCGGATGGGTGCAGCCCCAATTCCGGTTCGTCCACCAGAATCACCGATGGCAATTGGGGTTGGAGCAACAGGGTGGCCATACAGATGAACCGCAAGGTCCCATCGGATAGAACCCAGGCATTAAAATATGAGTCACTGCCTTTCTCCAACCATTCCAGGCGGATTTTATCCGGATTGGCCCCCTGGGGTTTAAGATTGAAACGGTCAAAGAAAGGCGCCACCAAACGGATGGCATCCTGGATGTTATCGAAATGATCTTTATGAGTTTGCTCCAAACGATAGAGAAAAGCCGCCAGATTGCGGGCGTCGGGCCTGAGAAACCGGTTATCTTCCAAATGGCCAGTCAGCTTTACCTTGGCGCTATCGCTGGTGTCATGGAAATGATAAAGTTTCCAACTTTCTAAGTGGCCCATTACATAGCCAGATATACGGGTAGGTTTTGCTGAAATCTTTGATTCAAGATGTCCTCTTCCCAATGATTCCATTTTGGGCGTTGGATGTGCTTTATTATGGAACCATGCGATCTCTCTTATAAAGAAAAAATTATCTTCAGCACCTGCCGCTAACCTACATTCATACCCATTGATGCCGTTATTAAAAGATAAGGAAAATGAAATGTCTTCTGACTGCTTACGCCCAAAATGCAGAATAATATCCGCCCCGCCTTGTGCGGCGGTATAGGTTTGCAAGTTTCCTTCGATCAGATGATTTAAGAATTTGAACGCGCCGATAAAATTTGATTTACCGGAGCCATTTGCACCGATAAAAACGTTCAAGTCACTCAGTTCCAGGTCAAGGTCCCGGATCGATTTATAATTAGTTATTTTTATCCGGTCCAACTTCTTCATGTATGACCCGTATAGTGCTCAGTCGCCTTGGGATTAGGCTGCACCGATTTCTGAGCTGCGGTAAAATTCCTCGTCATGGTAACGGTCATGGGAAATGCGGCCCGAGTCCTGGAGGCGTTTCAGCCGGGCTACTACCTGCACCAGCGGCAGGCCCAGGGCCTGGGCCAGGTCCGGGGCGGTCATGGGACGCCGGGAGAGCATTTCCACCAGATCGTCATCCTGGCGAGGGCTGCCGGCAATGTCCGCCCGGGAAAAAGAGGCGATGACCTCTACCGGCCCGCCCAGGGTGGCGGCGGCGGCCTCCATCTCAGTCTGGTCCAATGGCCGGGCGGCATCATCCGCCACCGGCCGCACCGCGGTGTTGAGCTGGATCTTGTCCGGGGCGATTTTTTCTAGAGCCCTGCGCAAAAAGGTCAATTCCGCTTCGGTGTCGTTAAGTCCTTTGAGCAGCATGACTTCGAGCCAGATTCGGCCGCGGTACTCCCGGCGGAAGGACATAAGACCCTCGAGCAAGGAGTCCAGGGTGAGCTCCGGCAGGGGCCGGTTGATGGCGCGATACGTCTCGTCCCGGGCCGCGTCCAGGGAGGGCAGGACTATATCAGCCGCGGCCAGCTCCCGGCGCACCTCGGGATCATACAGCAGGGCCCCGTTGGTGAGCACGGCCACAGGGATCGGGCTCATGGCCTTGATCTCCCGGATGATGCGGCCCAACCCCAGATTCAAGGTGGGTTCGCCGGAGCCGGCCAGGGTGATGACATCCGGCCTTGCGCCCGGGGCCTTAAGATAGCCGGTCATCTCGGCGATAATGGTCTCGATCTGGTAGGGAAAGCGCACCTGACTCCGGCAGGTGGTAGGCCCCACCTCGCAATAAATGCAATCATAGGTGCAGGTCTTGGGGGGGATGAGATCAACCCCTAAAGACCTCCCCAGGCGGCGGGACGGAACCGGGCCGAACAGGTGGGCCATATCAGAAACAACCCAGCTGGCAATGCATGATTTTGATCCTGAGCTCGTTGAGCAGCTCCCCCAGGTCTTTCCGGGAGAGGCCCAGTTCCTCCGCCAGTCGGAAGGCCGCGGCGCAGGCGATCTTGCCCTCCGGGGCCGCCGCCTTGATCCGAGCCTTGATGTCTTCCTGTGACATGGTTACCTCTATAACAAATCTATCCTAGAGAAAATAGCCCATGAGCGGGGAAAAATCAAGGGGATGATCCCCCCGGGCCAGCCGGTGAAACGCAAGGCGCACAAGGCTCAGAACCTGCTTCGAAAAGTCTTTGGTGGCACCGGTATCTTACCGGTGTGGGTGCACAGGTTGAAAACCTGTGCCACCAAAGTTTAACGGAGGGTGCGTTTCACGCCCCATCAACGGTTGAGTGGCTGGCGAAGACGCCCGCCCTACTCAGAGATCAGCCGGCCACAACCCGCCAGGTGGCTGCCACCAGGACCTCCGCCAGGCTGGTCAGGCTCTGGGGGAGGCGCTGGTAAATCTTGAAGACCGCCACCTGCAAGACGATGCCCAGGACCATGGCCGCCGCCACGTCAGGGTCGCCGGCGGGAATCTCGCCCCGGTCCATCCCCGCGGCCAGGACTTCCCGCACCACCTCCACCGGATTGGCCATCTCAAGGGTCACTTTTTGGAGTTGGCCGTGCTGGGCCAGGAGGAGGTAACTGAACAGCACCGGGTCGCGGTCGAAAAAGGCGCAGCATTGCCGCACCATGGCGTCCAGTTTGGCCCGCAGGCTGACCTCACCGGCCTGGATGCGCTGGAGTTCCAGGGCAAAGGCGATATAATTTTTACTGAAAAGCTCCCAGGCCAGGGCGTCTTTGCCGGGGTAATGCCGGTAGAGGGTGCCTTCGGCGATCCCGGCCGCGGCGGCAATGTCCCGGATGGTGGTGCCGTCGATGCCCTGCTCCACAAAAAGGCGCAGCGCCGTGCGGGCAATCAGGTCTTTGGTTTGTTCTTTGGATCGCATTTTCTTTATCAGGCCATCAAATTTAGGTACAACAAATTGCCGGCGAAACGTAGGGGCGCACATTTCTCATGGGTGTGCCCTCAGGGGGGACACACAGGTCCCCCCCTACAGTCACGGGTTCCCCCCTACAGAAATTATCCTGAACGTTAATCGGTATGAATTGCCGCCGTAGGGGCGACCCGTTGGGTCGCCCAGCTTGCAAGGCGATTTCTTTCAGGCTCGCCCTTTAAGTGAGTGACTGTTCACTCACAATATATGCCGCCCCGATCTCGCAGTCAAGCATTTTTTCGGTATTTCAGGGGTGGGGAGAAAGCCCATTCATCTTTATAATGGATAATTCAGAGATACATTACCCCCAGGGAGGCAAGAGATTATGAAGGTGCTGGCCATTTCCGGGTCGCCGCGGCCCCAGGGAAACACCCGGCTGCTGTTGGAAACCGCCCTAAAGGTGCTGGAGGGCCACGGGATCGCTACCGAATACCTGTCGCTGCACGGCAAACACATCCGGCCGTGCCTGGCCTGTATGAAGTGCGCCAAGGACAAGAACCGCTGCGCCCAGGAAGACGATTTTATGCCGGTCTTCGAGGCCATGACCGCGGCGGACGGGCTCATTGTGGGCTCTCCGGTCTATTTCGGCTCCGCCACCCCGGACCTCTGGGCGCTCCTGAACCGGGCCGGTTTCGTGGCCCGCATGGGGGACAACCATTTCGCCCGCAAGGTGGGCAGCCCCATCGTGGTGGCCCGCCGGGCCGGGGTCAATTTCACCTACGCCCAGCTCCAGTTATGGTTCTGCATCTGTGGGATGTTCGTGCCGGGTTCCAGCTATTGGCCCATCGCCTACGGCTTAAATCCCGGCGACGCGGCCAATGACGCCGAAGGCCTCAAGACCGTCACCGACCTGGCGGACAACATGGCCTGGCTGCTGAAAAAGCTGGGGTAGAGGATTGATGGTGCGCAGTGCGAACCCCCAAAAGCTGATTTGATTAGTCGTTTCCGGCCGTCAGACGTTTAGTGACGCTGGGGAAGTATTCCATCCTGGTGTGGGGCAGAAACAGGGCGGCGATGTACTGGTCCATGTAGCCCGGGGTCTCGGAGAGTTCGAAGTTGGTCATCATGTCGGCCACCCGGCGCTCTTCCTCCAGGAGGTCCCGGGAGAAGGCCAGGAGCGACGCCCCCTGGAGTGAGGCGTTGCCGACGTAGTGGTAGTTTTCCCGGGGCAGGTCGGGCAGGAGCCCGATGGCGATGGCGTTGTCGATGTTGATGAAATTGCCGAAGGCCCCGGCCAGAATCACCTGCTCCAAATCCTCGAGCCTGAGGCCGACGTTTTCCAGCAGGGTGACGTAGCCCGCAAACATGGCCCCTTTGGCCCGCATCAGGTTGTCGATGTCGCCTTCGCTCAGGGTGATGTCCTGGCCGCTTTGGGTGTCGGGGGCCATGGCCAGGACAAATTCCCGGCCCTCTTCGCCCAGGCGGATGCGCGGCGTGTTCAGGTCGTCCCGGAACTTGCCGTTGGGGGAGATGATGCCCGCCTCCATCATGGCCGCCAGGATGTTGATCAAGCCGGAGCCGCAGATGCCCTTGGGCTTCACCATGTCGATGGTGATAATCATGGGCTCGTAGGTCTCGGGATTGAGGCTCACTTCCTCGATGGCGCCGGAGGCGGCCCGCATGCCGAACTTGATGCCGCCGCCCTCGAAGGCCGGTCCGGCGGAGCAGGCGGCGCAGGCCAGCCACTGCTGGTTGCCGATGACGATCTCCCCGTTGGTGCCGATATCGATGAACAGGGTCAGTTTGGGGTCTTTGTAGATCCCCGAGGCCAGGACCCCGGAGACAATATCGCCGCCGACGTAACTGGACACGGAACTCACCGAATAAATGAACACGTGGTCCGGCACTTCCAGACCCAGGTCCCGGGCCCGGACCGGCGGGAGGTGGCAGGCGGCGGGGGTGTAGGGGGCCAGGCGGATATACTTGGGGTCGATGCCGTAGAACAGATGGGTCATGGTGGTGTTGGCGGCCACCGTGATGTGGGAGATTTCCGTCACCGGCAGCCGGTGCTTTTTGAGGACCCGGTGCATTACCTGGTTGATGGTGGCGGCCACCGAGCGCTGAAGCTTTTGCAGCCCCTGGTCTTTCTGGCTAAAAACCATGCGGGTGATGACGTCGTCCCCGTAACTCATCTGGGAGTTGTAATCCGCCCCGGTGCCGACGATCTTGCCCGCGGCCAGGTCCAGGATCTGGACCCAGACGGTAGTGGTGCCGATGTCAATGGCGATGGCATGGTGGCGGGCGGTGGTATCGCCGGACTCGACCTGCACTACCCGGGGCTTCCGGGAGCGCCGCTGTGCAAAGTCCAGGGTGGCGGTGACCCGGAAGTTATCCTGGCGCATCACTTGGGCCAGATGGCGCAGCATGAAGAAATCGGCCGCCAGGCTGTCCAGGCCGTGCTGGCGGGACAGGCCCTGCTCCAGGCGGGCCAGATCGCAGACATTGTCCGCCAGGGAAGGCGGCGGCAGCGCCAGGAATTTCTTCTGAAAGGCCGGGTTATAGAGCCCGGCGGACTTTATGGCCTCAAGGTCGATGGGGCTGGGGCGCAGGTTGACGCCACTCCGGGGGCGGGTCAGGGTGCGCCGGTCCAGCAGGGATTCCGGCGGGATGCGGATCACCACGTCGCCGCGGACGAGGCACTGGCAGGCCTGGCGGTATCCCAGGTCCCACTCCTCGTCGGTTAAGAGGCCGGACCGGGTGCTTTCGAGTTCCCCCGATTCCAGCAGGATTTTGCATTTGCCGCAGACGCCCTCGCCGCCGCAGGAGGCATTGATGTGGACCCCGGCCAGGAGGGCAGCCCGCAACAGGTTCTCCCCGTCCGGCACCTCGACCGTTACCTCGTAGGGCTTGAAGGTGACCTGCTTACCCATGCGATCCTGTTTGGCGATGAGATATTTGACCCCGGCAGGGCAAGGCCTGCCCCAGGGTTTGGGGGCTCAGCAAACTTCCCGGCATTCTATCACATGGACTCGGCAAAAAAAATCTTATATTATCAGAGGGGGTGGGCAAGAGCGCCATGGGAAACAGCAGGAATGAGCCCTTGACCGCAGCCAACGTCGTGAGGCCTTGATCCTCGTTTTTCTCCTAAAAACCGCACCACAGGGCGGACACATAGGTCCGCCCCTACCTGGTTTGTCGCTTTTCAATGCGAAAACAGGATTACTTGCTCTGGTTTTTTTCCCAATCTTTGATTTTTTCTTTTGCCCTTTCCCGCAGATACAAGGTGTCGATATGTTGTTGTTTGTTGAGGAGCGCAATGGAATACGAGCTGAGCTCGCCGGTGCGGTCAATGTCACTGAATTTCAGATACATTCTCGTCTTAACTCCGTTATAGTAGAAATCAGGGACATTTAATTGTTCTAAGGCTTTTGACCTTTGTCCCTGGCCGAACCGGGCGAAAACATATTCTTTCAAGATTTGGAATTGGTTGTCACCTCTTACCTTAACGATGACTCCGGAAAACTTGCCGTTCCAGAATTCATAGATGATGTTATCGAGCTTGACCGTCACCAGCTGTAGGTCTTCCTTATTTTTCTTATAGTAAACAAACGGTCCCATTATCTCGATAACTTCCATGGTGTGCAGCGGGTCCAGGGTGGCGATGTCCGTCTGCCACTTCATGCCCCTGAACCCATCCGGCTCCGAACCGGGCTTGAACGAATAGTTATAGTGGAACATCTTGTCCTGGGCCAACAGGGTCATGGCCGACAACAGGATCACGGCCCCGGCGATCAACACCCCGGATATGGCGGTTTTTCTTGTCATGATATTCTTACCCTCCTGGAAATTAACTGATAACGGGGCTCCCACCCGGGTTGGTCCCCTGGTCATAGGTTGCGCTCAGAATGACAAAAAAAATAGTCTTTTGAGGTCTCGTTGCTCTGAGAACCTCAGGTGGGCGGCATTGTACCTGATAGAGGGGGTCAACGCCAGCAAGTTTTTGACGGGGCCGGCGCCATTTCCCGGTCCCGGGCCGCCCCGGGCTGAACCGGCTCCCGGATGGGGCGGCTTTCCACCGCCTGGACCCACTTGCCCATTTATTCGCAAAAGCTTGGGCCGTATAGTAAAATTTCGTCAGGGCACTTTTGCCGCCGGAAGGAGAGCCGTATCCATGATGACCCTGGACACCTTTGATTATTCCCCCTTGGACGTGCCTGAAGTGCTGCTGCGGTTGTTCCACCCCCGTCCCGAATTCAGATTAAGCGGCGCCCAGACCGAGGCCCGGGACCTCCTCATCCCGGTGGATGACCACACCGTGGTGGGGGCCCGCTTTCATCCGGCTGCCGCGGCCGCCCCCACTATCCTCTTTTTCCACGGCAACGGCGAGATCGTGGCTGATTATGACGAACTGGCCCCCTTCTACCGGCGCCAGGGCGTCAACTTTTTGCCGGTGGATTACCGGGGTTACGGCCGGTCCACCGGCGCCCCGACGGTAAGCGCCATGATGCGGGACTGCCACACCATCCTGGCCTTCGCCCGGCAATGGCTGCCGGAGCAAGGCTACACGGGTCCCCTGATGGTCATGGGCCGGTCCCTGGGCAGCGCCCCGGCCCTGGAACTGGCGGCCTCCTACCCCGAACAGATCGCGGCTCTCATCGTGGAGAGCGGCTTTGCCTATGCCGGCCCATTGCTGCAGCTCCTGGGCGTCAACCTGGGCGCCATCGGGTTTAAGGAAACGGCCGGTTTCCGCAACGTCGACAAGATCAGGGCTTATCCCGGGCCTACCCTGATCATCCACGCCGAGGACGACCACATCATTCCCGCCCGCGACGGCCAGGCCCTGTACGACGCCTCGGCCGCTCCGGACAAGACCCTGCTCAAAATCCCCCACGCCAATCACAACGACATCCTCCTCCAGGGCTTCACGGTTTATATGGCGGCCAGCCAGGCCCTGGCGGCCAAGGTCATCGGGAGGCTTTGAATGAGGCGGCATTTTTGTGGGTGCAGGCCGGCTTAACAGCGCGGCGCAGTTTCATACGAACGATCATTTCCTCACGGACACAACGAAAAATGAAAAAATAGAGGGTGTTAGTGGGGCGGCCGTCTCTGGCCGGGAATTCCATTGGCGGGCGGGGACGCCCGCCCCACTGCACGGAGGCCCGCCCCACCGGGCTCTTTTCATATAAAGCCGCAGTTAAAAAAACTCTTAATACTCATGTCATTCTGAACGCAGCGCAGCTTCGTTGCGAATCCCGGCGGCTTCAAAAGAAAGATTCTTCGCGGCCCTCAGAATGACAAATACTCGTCGATTGATGGGTCTTTGCTATTAGTTCCTCTGCCTTACCTCACGCCCGGGGCTCTCCAAGACGCCACCTACCAAACCCGCCACATCCTTTGGGGAATCCAAAACCAGGGATTTATCCCTCCAGTATTAGGAAATTCTCCTATTGTGAACCGCCATCCCGCCCTTTAATCTGTAGGGGTTTTTAAGGGGGAATCGCTGGATCTGGAGTTGCTGCTTTGGGCGGGACCGAACCAGCGTATCAGAGTGGAGATAGCCGGGTGCTCAATAAAATGCGTCAGTTCTTGGTTTGTTCTCACCAACCGCCACGACCGCCGGGAAATAGGGAAAAGGCCTCCACATTAGCCGAAGGTCTTGGGGAAACAAACCCGGACTGTCAGCCAGCCATAGAGGTGCTCTTGGAAAGCGACCATGATTTTACGTTACTGTTAAACAATATTCCGGCCGTGGTATTTAAAGGCTATGTAGATGGGTCCGTTGATTTCTTTGATCAAAAAATCGAAGCGCTGACCGGATACCCCAGAAATGATTTCGAATCCAGGCAGCGCAAGTGGACCGATTTAGTTCTTGAAGAAGACTTTGATACAGTCAAACAAGCGTTTGTGCAGGGATTAAAAACCGACAAATCCTATGTGAGGGAATATAGGATTAGAAACCGGGACAATAATTTTCTGTGGATTCAAGAAAGAAGTCAGATAGTTTGCGATAAGAGTGGTAAGGTTCAATATGTGAGCGGCATATTCTTCGATATTACCTCACAGAAACAAACCGCAGAAGCCTTGCAAGAGGGAGAAAGATTTCTCTCCAGCATTTTTGCCAGTATTCTTGACGGAATTAGCGTCATCGACTTAGACTTTACTATCGTGAAGGTCAACCCCACCATGGAGAAGTGGTACCAGCATGCGCTGCCGCTGGTGGGGGCAAAGTGCTATGCGGCCCATCACGGCCGGTCCGAACCCTGTCAGCCATGTCCCGCCTATCGCACCATGCTCACCGGTGAACCGCATTCCGAAACCCTGCCCCTGAAAGGCGACGGTGGCGGGAACGTGGGCTGGTTAGAGGTGCATTCTTTCCCCTGGTTAAGCAACACCACAGGAAGAATGAAGGGAGTAATCAAGTATGTCCGGGATATCAGCTACCGCGTGGACGCCGAACAAACCGTGGCGGAAAGTTTCAAAAATTTACAGAAGGCCTTGAAGGGGACGGTCCAGGCCCTGGCCAACACGTTGGAATCGAAAGACCCGTATACGGCCCGCCACCAAAGGCGGGTCGTCCAACTCGCCTGCGCCCTGGCTAAGGAGCTGGGGGAATCACCCGATTATATCGAGGGCATACGCGTCATAGGATTTCTCCATGACCTGGGGAAGATCGCCGTACCGGGGGAGATTCTCAGCAAACCGAGCCGCTTGAGCGAATACGAATTTAACCTGATCAAAGTACATCCCCAGGCCGGATACGACATCTTAAAGGACATAGATTTTCCCTGGCCGGTGGCCCTGGCGGTGTTGCAACACCATGAGCGGCTCGACGGCTCAGGCTATCCCCACGGACTTTTGGATCATGATATTATCCGGGAAGCAAGAATTTTAGCCGTGGCGGATGTGGTGGAGGCCATCGCCTCGCACCGCCCTTATCGCCCGGCCCTGGGTATTGAGCAGGCCATGGCGGAAATTTCCCGGCATCAGGGGATTCTCTACGACCCCACCGTGGTCCAGACGTGTTTGAAGCTCTTCTCTGAAAACCGTTTCAGCTTCACGTAAATCAGTCCGGGGACCGGAAACCAGGCGGGAAATTGACCGGGGCGGGCGGACTACCAGCTCCCCCCGGTCTCAGCATTTTAGCGGCGGGAACCATCCTCTGGCGCCATCGCCTCCAGGGGAAACGTAAAAGAAAAGGTGCAGCCGCGGCCGGGGGCCGTGTCCACCCAGATGCGGCCGCCGTGAGCGTCAATGATCCGCTTGACCGTGGCCAGCCCCAGGCCGAAGCCCTGGGTATCCCCCTCCCGCTGGCCCCGATAGAAGATTTCGAAGATATGGGCCAGATCATTGGCAGCGATCCCCGGTCCCTGGTCGTAAACGGCAAACCGGATGGCCGGGTCCTCCACCCGGACCTCCAACCTGACCTGACTGCGGCGGGGGCTAAACTTGATGGCATTCTCCAGCAGGTTTTGCAGCACCCGCCGCAACAGGAGCGGATCGGCTCTGAGGGCGGGCACCTCCGGGGCAAAATCGGTTTCCAAGGCGATCTCTTTGGCTTCCGCCAGCGGCTGCAGCAGATTCAAGACTTGCCGGCACTCCTCCAGGACGTTCAGGACCTCGATCTGGGGGGTCATAATCCGCAGATCCAGGCGGGCGAACTCCAGAAACCGGGTTATGAGCTTTTCCAGACGTTCCAACTCAACGTCAACCGTCTGGAGGTAGGCCAATTGCGGGGCGGCAACCGGACCCAGTTTCCCCTGGATGATCCGCCGGATCAGCCCGGCGGTGGCCACCACCGGGGTTTTCAAGTCATGGGCGAACATGTTGACCAGGTGGCGGCGGTCGGTCTCCAGACGCTTTACCGGGGTCAGGTCCCGCATGATGATGGCCCCGCCCTGGGGGACGCCGCCATCGTCCCGGAGGGCGAAGGCACTGATCATCACCGGCACCTCCTGACCTGAACGGTTGCGCAGAGAGAATTCCTCCGTTACCTCTTGCTGCCCCTGCAATACCTGGCTCCAGGCGCTCGGGTCGGCCCCCCGGAGGTGGACAACTTCCTCAGCCGGGCGGCCCATGGCCTCCCCCCGGCTAAAACCGGTCAACCTCTCGGCCGCAGGGTTGAATTCGGTGATCCGCCCCTCCTGATCCGCAGTAATTACCGCCCCCGGGGTGTTCTCGATCAGAAAGCGGGACCAATCGTGATTCTTGGGCCTCAACGGTTGTGGCTTTTTGGGCATCGGTATTTCCAGGTCGGAGTCCCGGCGGCTACGGGATCGGGGTAACACATTAGTTGGTGGGGCGGGCATCTGCGCCCGCCAAGCGGTCCGCACAGGCTGAAAAGCCTGTACCACCGAAAATACTTTTCAAATCAGAATAACAGTTTATCTTATCAGGCCGCGATTCGACAACCTCTTCGGCTAACGTCATTCCTTTTAACAGTTTTTGCCTTGACGGGCAATTCGATTTCCCCCGGCGCCGGGAGAATCCCAGGCTCGTCCCGTAACGGCTCCGCCCCGGTTGCCGCCGGGGAAATTCCCTGGCCATGGCTTGAAAATTATGGTAAAAAGGCCGGTAGCCCTAAAGGAAGCTAACATGTCAGAAGTGCGCACCCGCTTTTCCCCCAGCCCTACCGGCGCCCTCCACCTGGGCGGCGCCCACACGGCGCTGTTCAACTGGCTCATTGCCCGGCATTATCAGGGAACCTTCATTCTCCGGATCGAGGACACCGACCGCGAGCGGTCCCAGGAGAAGTTCATTACCGAGATCCTGGAAGCCATGACCTGGATGGGCCTGGACTGGGATGAGGGCCCTTACCGCCAGATGGAACGGCTGCCCCTCTATCGGGAATACATCAGCCGCTTGTTGGCCAGCGGCGCGGCTTATTACTGCAACTGCCCGCCCATGGATGCCAAGACCCGCCAGGCCGCTATGGCCCGGGGTGAAAAACCCAAATACGACGGCCACTGCCGGGAGCTTAACCTGCCGGCCGGGCCGGATACCGCCGTCCGTTTCAAGACCCGCCCCACCGGCGTCACCCACTGGGATGACCAGATTAAAGGCCCCATTGCCTTTGACAACCAGGAACTCGACGACCTGGTGCTCCAGCGGGCCGACGGCATTCCTACCTATAATTTTGCGGTCGTGGTGGATGACATCACCATGGGGGTTACCCACGTCATCCGGGGAGAAGATCACATCCCCAACACTCCCCGGCAGCTCCTGATTTACGAGGCCCTTAATGTCACCCCGCCTCTGTTCGCCCACATGCCCCTGATGTTGGGCAAAGACCGGGCCAAGCTCTCCAAGCGCCACGGCGCCTTGCCCGCTCTGGCCTACCGGGAGCAAGGCTTTTTGCCCCAGGCCATGGCCAATTATCTGGCCCGGCTGGGCTGGTCCCACGGCGACCAGGAGATATTTTCCCGGCAGGAACTCATCGATTTTTTCACCCTGGATCATGTGACCAAATCCCCCGGGGTCTTTGACGAAGAAAAACTCTCGTGGCTCAACAGCCACTATCTCAAAGAGATGCCGGCCCCGGAGCTGGCCCGGGAACTGACCCCCTTTCTGGCCGCCCACGGAATCACCGAGCCGGACCAGGACTATCTGGCGAAGGTGGTGCCCACCCTGAGCGCCCGGAGCAAAACTCTGGTGGAGATGGCCGCGGCGGCCCGGTTCTATTTCCTGGACCCCCGGCCATACGAGGAGAAGGCGGCCAAAAAGTTCCTCACCCCCGCCGCCGCCCCGATTCTCAAAGAGATTGCGGCGCGCCTGGCCAATCTCTCCGACCCCTCGGAGGAGGCCGTGAACCGGTTGTTCACCGACCTGGCGCAAACCACCGGGCAGAAGATGGCCAACCTGGCCCAGCCGGTGCGGGTGGCCTTGACGGGCAAGACCGCCAGCCCCGGCCTCTTTGAAATCATTCATATCCTGGGCCGGGAAGAGGCCCTGCGGCGGATCCATTGCGCCATTGAGTTTGCGGCACAAGGTGGGGCTTAATTGCCGGAGTTTTGCAGGGTGCGCACCGCGCCCCATTTTACTGATTTGAATTGACCAACCAGCTGATTTTTTACCATATTTTAGGGAGGTTAGTCATGACGGAACAGAATCAAGGTTATCGGAAAAAACAGGCTTACCTGGTTCTCCTGGTGTTCGTCTGCATCGGGGTCGCCATCTGGGGCCATAGCGCCCCGGTGGCCGTGGTTGCCATCCTGGCGGCTTGCGGCCTGTCTTTCTATGCCTCCACCATGGAGCCGGAAAAAAAGCCTGACGAACACCATCACTAGGCGGCCGGGGGTGGGCGGCGCCAGCCTCCCGCCCCGGCTGCCGGAAACCGTTTTTAAAACTCAAGTGACGATCTGGCCTGGGCAGTTGGAGTTCTCCGAACTTTGAACTTTGAACCTTAAACCTTGAACTTTTCAAGGCAGGAGGAGGGCCTTATGCGTATCGCCTTGATCGGCCAGGCGGCCTTTGGCGCCGACGTTCTGAAAGGATTAATCCAGCAGGGGCAAGAAGTCGCGGGCGTTTTTTGCCCCCCGGACCGGGGCAGCAAGACCGACCCCCTCAAGGACGCGGCCCTGGCTGCGGGCCTCCCGGTTTATCAGCCGCCCCGCATGAAGGACCCCCAGGCTTATGAGCAGATGGCGGCCCTCAACCCCGACCTGGCGCTCCTGGCCTTCGTCACCGATATTGTGCCCGGCCGCGTCCTGGCCCTCCCCAAGCTGGGGTCCATCTGCTACCACCCCTCCATTCTCCCCAAATACCGCGGCGCCTCGGCCATCAACTGGGCGGTGATCAACGGCGAACGGGAGACGGGACTCACCATTTTCTGGGTGGATGAAGGCATCGACACCGGCGACATCCTCCTGCAGAAAAAGGTGGAAATCGGCCCCAACGAAACCACCGGGGAGCTTTACTTCAACAAGCTTTATCAGTTGGGAGTGGATGCCTGTCTGGAGGCGGTGGCCCTCATCGCCCAGGGCAAGGCCCCCAGGATTCCCCAGGATCACTCCCTGGGCACCTACGATCCCCCCTGCGACGAGAAGGTGGCCGCCCTCAATTGGAACCAGCCGGGCCGCCAGGTTTTCAACTTCATCCGGGGCTGCGATCCCCAGCCCGGCGCCACCACCACCTTCCGGGGCGAGCAGGTGAAACTCTATAACGCCTCTTTCCTCATGGATGACCACGCCCTGCCCCCTGGGGAAATCCTGGAAGTCACGGATAAGGGGATCAAGGTGGCCGTGTCAGGGGGCGCCCTCCTGATCACCCGCTTTCGCACCAAGGACCTGGGCAAGGTCAAGGCCCCGGAGTTCGTCGAGGCGAAAAAACCCCGGCCCGGGGACCGTTTCGGGGCGCCGGCGGTTATGCGGTGCTGTTGAGGGTTAGTCTGCGCAAGCGCTGCATGGGCCAGGTCGGTGATCCGGTCCGGGTTCGAGCCCGGCCTGGGGCCGGATAATATGTCTTTCCTGTAGTTGATTTCCCTCCGGAGGGTAGCATGGAATTCCTCAAAGGCATGTCCCGGGCCATGAACCAGGCCCAGGCCGACAATACTTCGGAATCATACGGCTACGTGGCCACCCAATTGGTGCAGAGCAAAAACAGTATCCGGCAGGCCATTGAACAGGCCACCGCCGAGGCGGTCGCCGCTATTATCGGCAAGCTGGAAAACAATCAGCCGTTGAACGAGGCCGAAAAACAGACGGTCAAATTGTGGGTGGTGGGTGACGCCGAAGGCTACATGAAGATGGAAAATAACTTCCAGGACTGGCTTAAGGAGTACCGGCGGCTCCTGGACGCCATCGCCGCCTGGGAAACCAAGACCGGCTCGGTCCAGGAACTGGTGGAAGTCCACGGGGTGCTGGAAGACGCCATCAAGGTGGCCGATGCCGTGGCCCACTTGCTCGAAGACCGGGAGCGGGTGGCCCGGTGCGAAACCGCTCTGAATAACCTGAATGCCGAAGACAACAAGTTTATCGCCGGTATGCTCAAGAGTATGCTGGCGTCGCCCGACCGGTAGCGGGAATGTAAGCGTTCAGCTATCAGCTTTCAGCGGTCAGCTTTATGAATCGTAACAATTGATTGTATTACTTCAATCAAACAATCGTTATGGACCAGATTTGATAAGGCATTGTTTTTGCTGATAGCTGACGGCTGAACGCTGAAGGCTTACGCGGGAACAACCCCCTCCAGAAAGGTGAACTCAGATGCGCGGCAGCCGGGACCTCGCCAGGTCCTTAACCACCCTGAAGGCGCGTTACCTGGCCGTCAACTTCATCGGTTTGGCCATGATCGCCTCGGTCTTCGTCTACGCCGGGGTGGTGGAACTGATCAAGTGGCAGATGGCGCCCTTCGCCGGTTTTGCCACCCTCGCCCCCCAGACGGCAGCCTTCATCAAGTATGCCTTCCTGGCCCTGGCCGCGGCCCAGTTCGGGATCATCAAGGCGGTGCAGAAAATCCTGCCGACTCCAACGGTTGAAAAATTGTCCCTGACCGCCATCATTACCTTTGCCCTGTGTGAATCCGTGGCGGTCCTAGGCCTGGTGCTCTTTTTGCTGGCCGGCAATTCCATGGATTTCTATATTTTTATGGTGATCTCCTTAGGCTTTTTTACCCTGTTTTTTCCCAAATACGACCAGTGGGAAAATCTGATTAAATCCAACATTGCAGGCAAGAGATAATCATGGAAAATTATTTAACTATGTGGTCAATTTTTCTTGCTGTAGCTTCAACTACGTTAGCTATAGCCGCATTTATATTTAGTTGGGTTTCTTATAGAAACGCAACAAAATTGCAAATTAACGCTCAGGAAATTCTTTCCCAAATTTCTCAAAAGGTTGAAGTAGTTGTAGATAGGACAACTCACCAGATGGATAAGGCTTGGGATTATTTCACTGCATTACCATATACTTCAATATCAAAATATAGTGAAGACATTCTTAAAAAAGAAGATGAATTAAAAACACAAATAATTGAAGAGGCACGAAAAGAGACTACTGAATTAATGAAAGATGCTGGATTACAAAAGAAAACATTAGATGATTTAATAGAGAAGGTTCAAGGTTTGGTGGGCAAAAGCAGTGAACGAACTATACAGTTATTAGGACGTGAGAGGATAATAACAAGTCTATATACAATCGAACAAGAGTTAAAGGCATTAGCAAAGGAATATAAAGTTGTTTTCTCTAAAGGATTTAATTTAAGAGATATCGTAAAGAGCTTACGAAACTCTGAACAATTTAAATTTATTAATCCAACAGCCTTTGATGATATAGAAAAATTAATTGATTTTATAGATATAGGAATCGAATCATATTCTGATGAGCAAATTAATGAGATCATGTCGATTCCGATGGAATCAATCATAGGTTATTTACAAAGATTACGGAAATAAAAGAGTATTTATTATTAATGAAACGCATCGGCGTCTACTACCACCCGTCCTTCAGCCGCAAGAGTTATATGACCGTGGGCAACCGGCTGGGAAATATTAGTTGGTCAATGGAATGAACTGCCAACAAATCATTTTCAGCCAGCACGCCGTGCAACGCATGTTTGAACGGGGTATCCAGACTAACGCCATAAGGGCCATTATCGAATCCGGGGAAGTTATTGGGGATTACCCGGACGATCAGCCCTTTCCAAGTTACCTGGTCCTTGGTTATGTGGAAGGTAGAGCTATCCACGTTGTAATCGCCATAGATGCTATCAGCCAAAGATGTTATATTATTACCGCCTACGTTCCAGACTTGAATATTTGGCATTCAGACTTTAAAACCAAGAGGTTGTTATGAAATGCGTCATTTGTCGAGAAGGCCAAACTGCCCCGGGCCAGGCTACCGTAACCTTGCAGCGCGGTGAAAGCACTATCATTTTCAAAAATGTGCCCGCTGAAGTGTGTACAAACTGCGGCGAATATTATCTCTCCGAATCTGTCACCGACCAGCTATTAACCAAGGCCGAAGCCGCTGTGCAAAGCGGAGCCGAATTGGAAATTCTTCGTTTTGCCGCCTAAAAGCGGAGTCATGAAAAACATCGGCATCTATTACCACCCATCCTTCAGCCGCAAGAGCTACATGACTGTGGGCAACCGGCTGCGGGACTTTCCCGAGGCCTTGGAGCCGGTCCTGGCCCGGCCCAATGTGCGGCTCATCGAGAGCCCTCCGGTGTCCGAGGAACTCGTTCTCAAGGTCCACGCCCCGGAGATGCTGGACATGGTGGCCCGGGACGGCTTCTGCTCCACGGCGTACGAGTCCGTGGGCGGGGTGGTGGCCGGGATGGCGGATTTGGCCACCGGCATTATCGACCGGGCCTTCTGCTTCATCGGCGCCGGCGGCCACCACGCCGGCTTTCGCCAGTTCTGGGGGGCCTGCTGCTTCAACGACGTGGTCATCGCCCTGACCCACACCCGGGAAATCAGCCCCTGGCGCCGCTTTGCCATCGTGGACACCGATGCCCACCACGGCGACGGCACCCGCCAGCTGGTGGCCGACGACCCTGAAGTCTTCCACCTGTGCTTCTGCGGCCTCAACTCCACCAGCGGCGACGGCACCAAGGTGGACGTCAACGCCTACCGCATGGATCCACACGCCGACCCCGATGCCCAGTACGTGGACCTGGTGCGCCAGAACCTGACCTTGATTCCGCCCTTCAAGCCGGACCTGCTCATCTGGTATTACGGCTTTGACACCCACCGGGACGACTACGGCTCCCTGGGCCTCACCGAGCCGGCCTATTTCGCCATCTGCGACCTGATGCTGGCGGCCGCCGCCGAAATGGGGGTCCCTCTCATGGTGGTCCTGGCGGGCGGCTCCCTGTCCCACCTGGCCACCGCCACCATCCCGGAAATCATCCGCCGCCTGGCGGAGGGACACTAAGTGGAAGTGCATGACCTCAGTCCCGATTTCTATGCCACTCTGTTGGACAACCTGTATGACGGCGTCTATTACGTTGACCGGGAGAGGAGAATCACTTTCTGGAATAAGGCGGCGGAGCGCATCACCGGGTTCAGCCGAGCGGAAGTTTTGGGGAAGCGCTGCGCCGACAACCTGTTGCGCCACGTGGACATCCGGGGCAAGGCCCTGTGCGAGGGCGACTGCCCCCTGTCCTACACCTTGAGTGATGGCCAGCCCCGGTCGGCCTCGGTCTTCCTCCACCATAAAGATGGGCACCGCTTGCCCGTAGCCATCGGGGTCGCCCCCATTACCGATAATCAGCAGAAAATTATCGGGGCGGTGGAAATCTTCCGGGACAATT